>Ga0180215_1001505_pt1 | contig 25425 bp, 25 predicted proteins | sample eDN3rd37CBELigBY_FD_128871 | JGI IMG/M metagenome (GOLD analysis project Ga0180215, IMG submission 128871) | Enriched backyard soil microbial communities from Emeryville, California, USA - eDNA 3rd pass 37_C BE-Lig BY (version 2) (version 2) | ecosystem: Environmental > Terrestrial > Soil >...
AATGCAATAAAAGCATACAGAAATATGATTTGCGTATGCTTTTAGATAGATTACTAGTATATTTTCATTCACATAATCCAAATAAAGGTAATAATGAACTAAAAAGAGTTATAAATTGTAAAAGTTATACATTTGTGCATGTTTTATAAGGAAAAATGCAATAAAAGCATACGAAAATATGAATTGCATATGCTTTTAGATAGATCAGTAGTCTATTTACATTCTTAAAATCCAAGAAAAAGGAAAAAGTAATTTCGAAAACGACTATAATTTTATTAAGCCTATTCTAATTAAGTTCTTAATCTGTTTTATCCCTAGCTTGTCAAGCGAAAACCAGCTAGCAGGACACGCTCGTCTCTGAGAGGACGTATCGCGAGACCAGCTTGCCGTACACGCTCACCACTTTTCCGCCTGCGCATATATCGCGAGAGCAGCCAATACTGAAAAATCTGGGACAAGGGACCTCCTGTGTCCCAACCCCAACAAAAAAGGACACGGCACAATACCGCATCCCCTTCAGTTCCCCAACAATTCTCTTGTCTTCTCCAATATCTCCTGGTCCTTCAACCGGAATTTAAATTCGACTCTCCGGGAGGCTTGGCCGTTATAGTTTCCATCGGAGTCGGAGCGGCCATCGGTAAAGGACCTCCCATTTACGGTTAGCTTTGTTTTTAGATGCTCCTGAATGTTTTTATATGGAAACTCACTACTTAGTATATATTCTGCTACACTATATGCCCGCTGTTGGGAAAGTTCTAGGTTATACAAATAGGTGCCATCCCTGTCTGCATGCCCCTCGATAATAATTTCTGAAATATACTCTTCATATCCATTTTCAAGGAGTACATCTAAGTAAGCTGGAACGAATTCATCCAAAAACGTAAAAGCTTCCGGTTTCAGTACAGATGAGTCATACTCAAACAGGATATCTGTATTAAAAATCAAGGCCCCAGTTTTCTCATCAATTTCAATGCTAGCGTCGCTGAATTTTTGATTGAGATCCTCTATAAGCCCCACTCTGACACCCATGATTTGATCGATTGTTTTTTTCATTTCTTGAATTTGAAAGGATTTAATTACCATCATGATTATAAAAATCAAAATAAAACACAGCAGTACTGATGTCAGTAAATCGGTGAATGACGGCCAAAATGAACTTTCCTCTTGTTCACGGTGAAAAAGCCTTTGGTATTTACTAATCATTGGTTCCAATCCTTACCCGGCTGTTTTCTTGAACCGTACTCTGAGCAATTGATTGAAGTTGCCGATTCAACTGCTGGAATTCCTGACCAATATCACCCAAAGTTTGCTGCAATTGGCGAGCATTTCTCTGGCCCACATCCCCTGTTATTTCACCAATTTGTTTAAACTCTCTTTTCACAGCCTCATTCATTTCCAGCATGTACTCATTAATATTTCGACTTACTTTATCGAGTTTTTCTCCAAGTGTTCCCTCGAGATTTGTTACATATTTCGAAAGCGTATCCCGTAAAGCATTCACACTTGAGTCAATCTGGTTTTCTTTATATTGGAAGGAATCCCCCATTTGTGTAATGGTCCGGTTGATTTCATTTAATAACTTCATATATTTCATGCCTACCTGCTCATTTGAACGCGAGGCTTCACTCAGGTAACTTTCAATCGCCTGGGCATTTGTCAAATGAACCTGCAGATGCGAATTAAATTCATGGGTAAACTGTGTCAATTCATCAAAACGGTAGGTTAAAAGATTTTTATATTCACTTTGGGCTTTGTTAATCGAATCAAGCGCATGAGGCAAGCGACCTATCGAGTTGCCAAGGGCCTTAAAATCATTGCGGACGTCACGTATTGAAGAAATAATATCGGTTAACTTAGAACTTACATCCGTTCCAAACACTCGCTCAAACTGTAGATTGTTCTCCTTCATTAAATTAATAGAGTGCTCACTTTGTTCATTCATTTTATCAAACGCACCATAAATTGCTTCCTGCCTCTGGGCAATGGAAGAAAAATACTCTCGTATATCAACCACTGACTGCTGAAAATGATTCATCGTTTCCTTTTGATCAGCTGTTAATTCCGCTACCTTTTTATAGGTTTCTGTAAAAGCACTTCTCATTTTTTCATTGCGCTGGTCCATATTCTGAAAGTAAATAAACAATTGATCAAAGTTTTGGTTCAACTTTTTCACGCCTTGATCAAAGCCTTCCGTTAATTCCTGCACACCATGAAAAATAGCCGAAAACTGTTTTAGATTTTCCGTAAGCCCTTCATTAAATTTCGCCAAATCCTTCGCAGATTGCTGCAAACCAACTGTATACTCCTGAAACCCTTTAAACGAATTTACAATACTCTGTAGGTATTCTTGATTCGAGTTCCGTAATTCAAGAATAGAGGTATTAATGGTTTCCGAAACAGCAATAAGACGCCCCATTCCATCCTGTTCATTTCCTTCTAGAATGGACTCAGTCTTAAGCATAATATCGGTTATCATAAATTCCGTATTCGCAACCCGAGTAACAATCGTCATAATCAACGAAAGTCCCATCCCAGCAATACTTGTGTAAAATGCGACGTCAATTCCTGCAAGGACGGTTGCGACATTCTCCACTAGCATGTCACCGGTTGTGTCTATGCTGCCGAGTGACATTGCAAGCCCAATGAACGTCCCGAGTACACCTATTAAAATAAAAATGGAAACCGTCATCTGAACAATTTTAATCAGATTGATAACTGGCACATTAAACACACGCCAGCCGGAAATTTTATTCTGAACAAAAGTCTCCACCTTCACCGATTCCTTTTGTTTCATTTGTTCAAAATCCGTCTGAATTCGATTCAGTGGGTCAATCTCTAACGAATTGGTGTCACGGATATAATTACGAATTCTCCTAAGTTTGCTGTACAACGTAAAATGAACCAGGATTGCCACCACAAATCCCACAAAAAGCGCCATAAAAATTAATTCAATCAGTGGACTAGTCAAGACAGCCTCTGCCTGCTGCTCACTCACAAACAACCTCAAGATTGCTTCAACCATTCATTCTCCTCCTTCATTGCACGTCCATTTTTCACCTTGTTTATAGCTATTCGAAAAATGGACAAATCATGCATTTGAATGAAAAAAGAGATGTGATATCAAACCAATTAGAACGATACAATTTTAATAAGGTAATAGCTTTGCAATAATTTGAATTTTACGTTACTTTATAATTAATGATACAAATGGGGATGATACAGATGGAACAAAATGACATATTACATATCTATAAAAAATTGCATACAGAAATCGGAAATACAAAAAAACACTTGTGTTCTCGATTAAATCATAGTTTAAAGCTGATTCCTACTTTTATTGACACCATTAGAGAAGTACTTTTACCAGAATACTATTGTACAAGTAAAGAACGGAATATGGAGTACGAATTAAACAATCTGGAAAAGCTTCAAAGCCTGTTACAGGAAATCTTATCACATAAAAACGACGAGGATGTCGTTAATCAAGACACGTATACCTTTCTTGAACTATTACCATCATTAAGATCAATCATTATGAAGGATGTCGATGCAGCATTTCGAAAAGACCCTGCAGCGAAAAGCTATGAAGAAATTGCGCTCACTTATCCAGGTGTTCTCTCAATCATTGTTCATCGAATTTCTCATGAACTTCATAAAATGGGATATACGTTAGTATCTCGTGGTATTTCTGAATATGCACATGGTAAAACAGGAATTGACATCCACCCTGGTGCAACAATTGGTCATAGTTTTTTTATGGACCATGGAACTGGCATTGTTGTCGGGGAAACTACCCTGATTGGTAACGATGTAACTCTTTATCAAGGTGTGACACTCGGTGCCTTTTCGTTTGACCGCGATAAAAATGGCGAAATCATCAAAGGTGGCAAAAGGCGTCATCCGGTCATCGAAGATAATGTGACCATTTATGCAGGGGCTACGATTCTTGGAGGAGAAACCGTGATTGGAAGAGATTCCATTATTGGCGGAAACGTCTGGCTTACTCGGAGCATTCCAGCTGGAAGTAAGGTCGTAACAGTTATTCAAAATAAAATGCTATAGATTACTTTTTTGAGGAAATAGTTTATAAAAGGCAATTTCCTTTTTTTCACACTCTTTTCCTTTAAGAATATGATATGGAAAAAAGGACTGTGATGTATGCCTATTTCATTTCCAGTTAGTATAAGAACACAAGCTGTCAGATTTGGCCCTCAAAAAAGAGTCTATTATCCTCAAGTTGAAAGGATGCGGAATCAAAAACTCCAGCAATTAATTAACCAGTCGATTCTACAACAAGCCCAAGGACTGATTTCATTTCAGGTTGGAAATATGCCCTCTACCGTGGCAGAGATGCTCGGATATTACGAAATTAAAAATAACCAGCGACAGGTTTTAAGCCTTACACAAACAAACTATACCTACCATGATAGGGCCGCCCACGGCATGACGTTTATCCGATCATTAACATTTGATCTTAAAAAGGGGAAACGCTGCGATCTCAAGGATCTATTTAAACCAGGCAGTGATTATGTAAAAAGATTATCCACCCTTGTTTCCGAACAAATCAAAGAGCGTAATATTGATTTACTATCTGAATTCACAACGATAAGCCCAAACCAAGAATTTTATATCGCTGACAAAACGCTAGTCCTCTATTTTCAACTGTATGACCTGACACCATATGTATTCGGTTTCCCGATGTTTCCAATATCCGTCTATGACATTCAAGATATTATTGATGAAGATGGACCCCTTGGGAGAATGGCGACAAATGATTGATAGATTTAATAAAGCTTAAATGGGGAATGTTCCTTTCCTCCATTTAAGCTTTTACCATTTATTGCACTCTACAACAGAAAGATATTCTGTTTTTTGCATTCAGTTCTGATTTTTTCATTCCATACCGAAGCTTGAACTTCGCCTATATGTGCCTTTTTTAGCAGAAACATAGATAATCGTGACTGCCCAATTCCTCCCCCAATTGTATAAGGGAGCTTCTTTTCGAGGATTGCTTTATGATAAGGTAATCCTTTCCGGTCTTCATAAAAAGATGACCTTAACTGTTTGAGGAGGGCTTTTTCATCGACTCGTATCCCCATTGAAGAAATTTCAATCGCGGTTTGTAATAATGGACTCCAAAAGAGCATATCCCCATTCAAGGCCCAGTCATCATAATCTGGAGAACGTCCGTCATGTCGCTCGCCTGAACGTAACACTCCACCAATTTGCATTATGAAAACCGCACCATGTTTTTTGGCTATGATAAATTCTCGTTCCTTTGTTGTGTTATAGGGGTACATATCCTCAAGCTCTTGGGCTGTAATGAAGAAAATGTCATTAGGTAATTTCGGGGTCAGTTGCGAATGCAGACCAAACATGTGGAGTTCGGTCGACTTGATTGCCTGATAAATTTTTCTAACTTCTTGCTTCAGCGTCCCCAGATTGCGCTCTTCTTTGGAAATGACCTTCTCCCAATCCCACTGATCCACAAAAATCGAATGGAGATTATCTAGCTTTTCATCTCTTCGAATCGCATGCATATTAGTATATAGCCCAGTTCCTTTTGCAAACCCATATCTGCTTAGAGCTACTCTTTTCCATTTCGCAAGCGATTGAACCACTTCAATGTTTTTATTTTTAATATCAGCCGCATCAAATGACAGGACACGCTCATACCCATTTAAATCATCGTTGATTCCCTCGCCATTCTGAACCAGCAATGGGGCTGATACCTTTAATAAACGCATTGACTTCGAAAACGTATTCTCAAAATAATTCTTTAATTCATTAATGGCAGCTTGTGTATGAAGAATATCCAACACTGATTTGTATTCACCTTGTAATGATATAGAAGTAATTGTCCATTCACCTCCGAGAATGTAAGCAAGAGTCCGCGTTTTTTAGTAGACTCCTCCATTTATTAGACTTATTACCCTATGTGCTAGCGCCCTAAAGTGTTACAGTAATGCTCTATAATTCTATAATGTATGGGGAAAGTGCAAAAAAATGTGTAAGTTACATCACAACAAACATAAAAAAGCTTGGATATATAATATTCTAATCCAAGCTTTTCCTGTAAATATAAATTCTCTTATTGTGATACGATTTCTTTATCCATTGATGGGTTAATTTGATGAAGAATAAACGCACCAATCCCTTGTATAATTGTTTTCACTAGAACTTGACCAATAATAGCGGCTGGAACAGCTTCCCATGGCAAAAAGTTAGCACCAAGTGGACTTAAACCAATGATGACAAAGACTGCTGAGTCGAGTAATCCACCCACTAAGCCACTGTAAAAAACTCTCCAACTCATTGGCAACTTAAGTCGTGTATAAATTTCAGTGTCCGTTGTTTCTGCAAGTAAAAATGAAATCGCAGATGCAAAGACAATCAATAATGTATCACCTAATAAAAATGATACAAGCGCTGATAATAACAAGGCAATACATATAAAGACGTAAGTCAACTTTCTCCCATAACGATTTTGAACAAAGTCTCTAAAAATAAATGTTGCTCCGATTAGAAGTGTCCCCATCGGTACGATGAAAACACCTAGTGTCATCGGTTGAAAAGCTGCTGTTATCACATTCGCTAGAATAATAGATAAAAGATATAAAATGACTCTCATGATAATCCCCCTAAGTTACATTCTTGTTGTTTTACATAAATTGTATATTATTTGAATTCCTCAACTCTCTTACGTGATTCAAGGTAAAGAGTTAATCCATTTTTTCTTAATTTGCAGGAAGGGCATTCACCACAGCCGTCTCCAATGACACCCTCATAACAAGTCAATGTCTTTTCACGAATAATATCCAAGACACCGAGATCATCAGAAAGCTTCCATGTTTGTGCCTTATCCAACCACATTAACGGAGTATGGATGACAAACTGTTGATCCATTGATAAATTAATCGTTACATTTAAAGATTTAATAAACGAATCGCGACAATCCGGGTACCCACTAAAATCAGTTTCGGAAACACCGGTAATGATGTGTTTCGCACCGACTTGACTTGCTAAAACAGCAGCAAATGATAAAAAGAGTAGATTACGGCCAGGTACAAATGTAGATGGTAACCCGCCTTCTTCTCCTTCCTTTATCTCCAGATCATTTCGAGTTAACGCATTTGGAGCAAGTTGATTTAAAAGCTGCATATCCAAAATATGCTGGGTAACACTTATCTCACTCGCTATCGCCTTTGCACACTCAATCTCCTGCTTATGTCGTTGGTTGTAATTAAAAGTCACAACCTCAACTTCTTTAAAAGTTTCTAAGGCCCAAAATAAACACGTGGTACTGTCTTGCCCACCACTAAATACCACTACCGCCTTTTCATCTTTTAACATGTTTAAAACTCCTTCCGACAAAAGAAAAAACAGTACCCCAAGAGAAGTACTGCTTCATCTTAGTTTTTTTATAGAGGGGTGCTAGAACCTCTACCGCTAAAAAACGGATTTTTCTATTCAACTAAAAATTATAGTATCACAAAAGTCAATACAGTGGTACAAAAATTTTGGGTCACAGGGACAGGTCCCTTGTCCCACCATATATTTCCATACATAACATTTTAAACATAACACACCCCCCGACATTGTTTACTATTTCAGACTACAATCGGGGGAAATGACGTTCTTGGTATAATTCTCTTTTAACAGTTAATTAGATATACGAATAGGTCGACAAGTCGAATTTTTTCGGTTTCTCGCACGTGCTCTCCAGTTGATAATGCTGTCCACTATCCGAAGAATCATGAAAACCATGCATGGCTTCTAAAACATGATAAGCTAACTCACCATTTGCACGGAAAGATTCATTATGTAGAATCGCGTTTGCCATATCAGCGACACCAATGCCTCGGTTATTAGTAGGATTTTCAAAAGCGAGTGGAATTTCTACAAATTCCTTTTCATCTTTTCTTCTGATTTTGACTGGTCCGCCAAATGTATTTGGATTTGGGACAAGAAGTGTTCCCTCACTTCCATATACTTCAATTGGCGGTAATGACGTTCCCCCAAATGCATCAAAGCTTGTTGTAATCGTTGCAATTGCACCACTAGCAAAATCAATGGTTCCTGCAATATGAGTTGGTGTTACAACATCAATTGTTGTCCCCTTCTTAGGTTCGCTTAATATCGTTCGCTCCGGATAACTGATTCTTGTTGTACCCGCTATCCGCTTCATTGGACCTAATAATGCCACCAATGCCGTTAAATAATAGGGCCCCATATCAAACATCGGCCCGCCACCATGATCATAGTAGAATGCTGGATCGGGATGCCAATGTTCATGACCCCGGTTGATCATAAAAGCAGAAGCTCCAATCGGAACACCAATTTCACCTTTTTCAATTAGATGAATGGCAGTTTGAATACCTGCACCTAAAAAGGTATCTGGAGCACCACCAACGAATAGGTTAGACTTCTTGGCTACTTCTAAAATTTGTTTCCCTTCTTCACGGGACACAGTAAGTGGTTTCTCTGTATACACATGCTTACCTGCTTCTAATGCCTTGAGACTAACTGACGCGTGCGCCCGAGGAATTGTTAAATTAACCACCAACTGAATTTCATCGTCCGCCAATAGCTCCTCAACTGAAAATGCATTAGGGACTCCAAATTTTTCTGCTTGCTGCTTTGCGCGGGCCACATCTATATCGGCACAAGCCACTAGCTCAAGATGTTCATATTTTTGAAGATTTTCCAAATAGATTGAACTAATGGTTCCACATCCGATAATGCCAAGTTTCAATTTACTCATATTCTTCCCCCTTACGCTCTGTACGTGATTTCCCTTTTACTGACTATCTCCCATACCTGTATATGTCCGCACATCTCCTGAATCTGCTCGTTCATTAGCCAGTTGCTTTCCTTCTGCTGCCCATAAAAATCCACGACGCATAATAAGAGACACTTCCGGCATTTCAATGATATCGGCATGGTGACCTAAAGAACTATAAAAAACTCTTCCCTGCCCCCACCGTTTTGTCCAAACAACAGGCATGTCGACTGCTTTATTAGTCGCATGTGGTCCATCTACAACCGGGAATCTCGTTGTGGCTAATACTTCCACAGCTGGATCGAAGTGAAGATAATATTGTTCACTCACGACTTTAAAATCAGACAAGCCCTCAAGCAATGGGCTTGAACTATGTTTGATATTCACCATATACTCAACCCCATCATTACCGGGGTGAGCCACCCAATTTCCCCCCGTCATAAACTGCCAATCGACATTATTACGGAATGAGTCACACATTCCCCCGTGACAACCAGCAACGCCAACTCCACTGGCTACCGCTTGAGAAATATTTAGAACATATTTCTTCTCAATCTCCCCCATTGTCCAATGAGGAACCAATAAGTCTAGTGATTGTAGTTTTTCAGCATCAGCATATGTATCTAGTGAATGTGAGACCTCAACTTGGAAGTTTTCTTCTGCCAACATGTTTTTAAAAAGCTGGGCAACCTGTTCCGGCTCATGACCATCCCAGCCACCCCAAACAATTAATGCTTTTTTTTGCATAGATGAACGCTCCTTACTCATTCAGATATTGTAATCCATTGGCGTTTTTCAATTGACTTTTCCACTGCCTCTAAGACCGCTTGGCACTTAACACCATCTTCAAAATTAGGCACTGGCTGACGATCTTCTTGAATCGCATCCATAAATTCTACGATTTCATGAATAAATGTATGCTCATAGCCAATCGTGTGCCCTGCTGGCCAATAGCGGTCAATATAGTCGTGACTCGGTTCTGTTGCTAAAACACGACGGAAACCTTGAGCATCCTCTCTGTCATCCGTAAAATAAACCTGAAGCTCATTCAATCTTTCAAAATCAAAAATAACGCTCCCTTTACTACCATTAATTTCGAACGAATTCGTACTGCGATGCCCTGTTGCAAAACGAGTTGCCTCAAAACTACCTAATGCACCATTAGCGAATCGCGCCATAAATAATGTGGCATCGTCGACTGTTACTGGACCTTTTTTCCCTTGGGTACTCCCTGTTGCTGATAGCCCTGTCATATTGGTTGGTAATGGTCTTTCTTTAATAAAAGTTTCACTCATACCAATCACCTCAGTGATATCACCGATTAGGTAATGGGACAAATCAATGAGATGAGCGCCTAAGTCTCCATGTGAACCAGAACCCGCAATCTCTTTTTGAAGTCTCCAAGCAAGTGGAAAATTCGGATCCACTAACCAATCCTGAAGAAACCAAGCACGAAAATGATAAATGTCCCCTAATGCACCTTCGTCAATCAGTTTCTTCGCAAGTCTAACAGCCGGAGTAAAACGGTAATTGAAGCCAATCATATGCTTGACACCCGCGTCTTTTACAGCCGCCAGCATTTCCTTAGAATCTTGTAGTGTAAGCGCTAACGGTTTTTCGCAAAAAACGTGTTTCCCCGCTTCAGCAGCAGCAATCGCAATCTCTTTATGTACATCACTTGGTGCATTAATATCGATCAAATCAATATCATCACGTTCAACAAGTGCGCGCCAATCACTCTTATACTCTTCCCAACCAAACTGTGCAGCTGCCTTTGCAACCGCTTCTTGATTTCTGCCACATATCACTTTCATTTCAGGACGAAGCCGATCTGGAAAAAACAACGGAAGATCACGATAGGCGTGACTATGTGCTTTCCCCATAAACTTATAACCTATCATACCGATATTTACTTGTTTCATAGTTTCCTCCCTTTCAGACATATACTTTGTAAGTCTACTCTACTTTATTTAAACATATCTTTACAATTACATATACAATCATTTGCTAAGGAAATGTATAAATATAACAAAAGTTAATATTGAAAAAGTTAATAAAAGAACTTTTTAAATAAAAAATTAGAAAATAAAAGGAAATCTAATCAAAAAATAGAAACAAATAAGAGCTTTTGTATTTTATTAACAAGTAGATATTTGAAGGTGAAACCATTTTTAATATGGATCGTAATATAAATAAGATTCCCTAGCAAATAATTAAGGAGGTTCTTAGATGAAGCAATTTGAATATAAAATCGAAAACATCCAGATTCAGTTGAATAACGATATTGATTTTAATACAGCAATGACTAAAAAGTTGAATTCACTTGGTAAAGAAGGTTGGGAATTAACAGGTGTTAATGGAACAATTTTTTACTTTAAGAGAGAAATTTCTTAGCTCTTAGTGTTTGACCTTACTATCACTTCTTATGCTAACATTGCGAAATATTTATAAAAAGCAAAGTATATATTGTAAGTATTTAAGGGGGATGGATATGGTTTTCTTTAATTTAGTAGATGTTTATATAGGATTTTCAATGGAAGAATTACTAAAAATAAGAGCAATACTTAAAAGAGAAAACATTAAATATACCTATAAAATTTTTGACCCTTCAGAAAATTGGTTGGGTCCTGGTACCATAAGAGGAAACTTTGGAAGTTTCGGAATGAATAAAAATTACGAAAAACAATATATTGTTTCTGTAAGAAAAAAAGACGCAGAGAATGCAAAATATTTTATCCATTGTGTTTTGCATTCATAGTCTTAGTATACTAACAATAGAATATCTAAAATAAATGAAGATGCATTTTTCTAAATGATCTGGGTGCGTTTGTTGAACAAAAAAACGATTAGGTTACTATTATATGTCAGTATAAAATGAAGGTCCTCCCCCAAAAAAGCTACTCTTATTGAGAGCAGTTCTAAAAAAATTATTTTACTCACTGATCATGATTTCGAATTTATATGCTTTAATCCTACATTTGTTGATCCACATCTAATACTTCTTTCTCGAATTTAATACACTTGTGTTACCAAAAACTGCCTTTATCTTTTAGTAGTATCAATAAACTCACACCCCTTTTCAAGAAGCGCTGCATCCACCCACGTTCTGTCCCATGTACTTTTTGATTGCCACCATTATTTCAGCCTCTTTTGCTACCGTTTTACGGGTTTTCTCAAGGATTTCAGGTGCATCATTAGGATTGATGACCACAATACCATCGTCATCACCAACCAAAATATCACCTGGGTGGACGGTTACACCATCACAAGAAATCGGAATACTGATTTCACCCGGGCCATCCTTATACGGACCAGCCGGCGTTACACCCACTGCGTACACTGGAATCGTCATTTGTTTAATAACTCCCACATCGCGATTCGCTCCGTTGATAATAAACCCGGCGATTCCTCGCTTTTGTGCCCAGGTAATCATTAATTCACCAATTAGGGCATTAGTGATATCGCCCTACCCATCAACCACAATGACATCGCCAGGAGAGGCTAAGTCAATTGCTTTATGTAGCAGCAAATTATCACCTGGTCTAGTTTTAACTGTAAAAGCACATCCAATGAGTGGTGCTGAATTGTATGGCCTTATTTTTCTACCAATACAGGATGTCCGGTTCATGTTATCTACAATATTTGAAACCGGAATCCCTTTAAAAGCAACAACTAGTCTACGAGGTGGTCTATCAAACTCACCCTGAATCCGAAATCCTACATTTCCCATACAAGTTCCTTCTCCCTTCATCTATAGTCCGTATTTCACAACCATTTAATAGATAATATTTAGGACTTGTATGATTTATACGAAAAAAGGCGTTAAACCATGTTGAATATACTTCGTACTCGTTTTATCCCTTACTAACGATATGCATAATTTGGTAACACAAACAAATCCTAACAGCATCGGGAATTAATTTGGTGGTGTTAAGAATGTATTTCTCACGTACTCAGTTATTATTTGTCCTTATTCTTTTTATTGGAATTTCTAATCATGTGCTCATCATGCCTCATTTGCTTAGTACGGGAAGACGGGATGCCTGGCTATGTGCAATTGTTGCCTATGTCTTATTACTGTTTTGGGGATATATTCTTTATTTGATTATGAAAAAAAACGAACAACGAATATGTCTTTATGACTGGATTACGGAACGTGCAGGCGCCGCTATATCTCGTGTCTTAATAGCCTTCCTTTGGGTTTATGTTTTCACGATAACTGCCATTTCTTTTTATGATCTGATCCAATCTATTAATATTTATTTTCTGCCGAGAACACCATCGTTTATCGTGATGCTCCCTTTCCTTTTGATTTGTATTTGGTCCGCCTATACTGGCTTAAAATCAATTATTTATACTTCCGCGGTTTTATTGCCGGTTGTTTGGATGCTTGGAATTTTTGTAGCAACTTTTACTCTTAAAGAAAAAGATTATTCGTATCTATTCCCTGTTCTTGTTGAAGGATATCAACCCGTTATTAAAGGAAGCATTATTATTCTTGGAGGAAGTGCAGATTTCCTTGTATTGTTGCTCATTCAACACCACTTAAAAAAGTCGTTTACAAAAGGTAACCTTTTTTTATTGATTACCATTTTAGTTATTCTGATCCTTGGCCCTACCATGGGATCTTTGTCTTCATTTGGCCCAGCAGTTGCATCAGATATGCGGTTCCCCGCTTTTGAACAATGGAGACTTATTACCTTGGGGAATTATATTTCACATGTAGATTTTTTAGCGGTGTTTCAATTATTAAGCGGTGAACTCATCCGTGTTTCATTAGGATTATTTCTTCTTTCAGATATGGTGAAAGGTCATTTACAACCAGTGAAAAAAAAGCATATATTCATCGTTGCTTCGCTTTCATTAGGATTACTGACATTAATTCCGTTAAGTGACATGTGGGTTCAAACATTAATCGGACGGTACTTTTATCCCGCTGCTTTTATTAGTGCGGTGTTCATGTTAACTGCTTTATTCATTATTAGCTATTTGCCGAAGAAGAAAGGAACCCTGCGGATATGAACATGACACAATTAGACGAATTGTTAGAAAACGGAATATTGACTAACCGTGTGATTAAATGTTTTTTCAGTCATTATGCTGATATTGAATTTATTCCAATCGAAAATAATGATTATATTCAAGCTTTTTATTGTAAAGGCATGCTGGATTCCAAACAGTTAAATGAATACTTTAATCGAATTCTACTGAGCATCCAAAAAAAAGAATCTCGCAGTCATTCTGAAGATCTTCCACCAGTCCAACATATAAAAACCATGAAGGAAATGGTCAATCTTGTGTTTTCTGGTTCTTTAATTGTTTATCGGGAAGGTACCCCGTTTTTTCATGTATTCGATATTAGCAATGTGCCACAACGAAAACCGCAAGAATCAACGACAGAGGTTTCGATTAAGGGTCCTAAAGATAGCTTTACTGAAGAGATGAATGTCAACATCTCATTGATTCGTAAAAGAATGAAGACCGATCAGCTCTATTCCGAATCTTTCACCCTTGGTTCGCTAAGTAAAACAGAGGTTTCTCTGCTTTATTTGAATGATAAAGCCAACCCGGAAATCATTGAGGAAGTCAGGAAGCGACTCGAGGACTTTCAAAGCGAAAGCGTGGTCAGCAGTGGTCAATTAGAGCAATGGCTATCTGATCGTTCGTTCTCTTTGTTTCCTTTATTTGATTATGTGACACGTCCTGATTATGTCATTGAATGTATGTTACGCGGAAGATTCCTTCTTATTGTAAATGGTTCACCCTCTGTATTGATTGGTCCAATAAATGTTTTTGAATTAATAAAATCACCTGAAGATGTGCATTTTCCATACTATTTTGTTCTCTTTGGACGGCTTATTCGGATCATTGGCTTAATCGTCGCTATTTTCCTACCGGGCTTTTGGGTTTCGTTATCTTCTGTCAATATTGACCAACTACCGTTTGCCCTATTAGCAACCGTCGTAGTCTCCCGTGAAGGTTTGCCATTGCCACTTGGACTGGAAGCAATATTTATTCTTGGGTTGTTTGAGATATTAAGAGAAGCAGGAGTTCGGATGCCAACTGTTCTTGGACAAACAGTTTCGATTGTCGGGGGTATCATTATCGGTGATGCAGCGATTCGAGCTGGTCTTGCTTCCCCCACGATGATTGTAGTCATTGCGTTAACAGCAGTCGCAAGCTACACACTTGTGAATCAATCATTGGTTGGAACCGTCAGTATCCTAAGGGTGTATAACTTGTTACTTTCTATTTTTTTAGGAATATACGGACTTTTTATAGGATTTTTTAGCGTTCTTATTTATCTATCAACATTAGAGTCTTTAAAAGTAGCCTATCTTGAACCCGTTGCTTCCTTAACATTCAAAGAATACTTAGCAGCCCTGTTTTTGAATCCACTTGACCGAAAAAAATTTGGAATCTCATTCATTCAGAAGCGGAGAAAATAGCATGAAACTTAAAACAATGATAGTTTGCTTAATAAAAATTGTACTATGTCTTTTCGTTTTAACAGCTTGTGAAAATGACATAGGAGAAATTGAAAATCAAAACTTTGCTACTGCTATTGGTGTTGATTACCGAGATGGGGAGTATTATGTCTCGATTCAGATGATTGGATTAACCTCTGTCGCAAAAACAGAAAACGGTGATAGAGGGGCACCTCAAGTGTATGTCTCTCAAACAAGCGGAAAAACCTTTATTGATGCATTCTTCAAAGCATATCATACTTCGCAAGAACGGTTTCTTTGGGCACATGTGACAGCTGTTGTTCTGAGTGAAAATGCACTTGAACAAGGGATGGATAGTATCTTTGATGGTTTAACACGATATTATGAGTTTCGCCCTACTCCATGGATTTTTGGGACAAAGAACTCCATATTGGATATTTTATCGACAAATGGATTCTTTAATCAAAATTCATTAAATACGATTCTTCATAGTCCAGAAAGTTCATACGAACAAAGATCGACCATTAGGCCGCTAAAATTAAATCAATTTGCACGTGAGTTTTTTGATCCTGGTCGTACTACATATATTCCATCACTCACGATCGATGACCAACAATGGAAGAAAAATAAAAAAGATGAGGCAAAACTAGCGATTGATGGAGCATTTTTTCTCGATAACCAGAAATACAAAGGCTATTTTCCGTATGAGAAACTAAAAGGCATGCGGTGGATAGCTCCTGAAACTGTACGTGCCTCCTTACTTTTACCCAATGAAAGAAATCCAGAATTTATTGCGGTACTTGAAGACCAATCGGTAACTATCATTCCCGAAGAACAAAACGGAAACTTTCGCTTTACAGTCCTTTTTCTGGCTAACGCGATTGTCAGCAATCGCATTAAAAACAACACACTTCATGTAAATGCCATGGAAGAATACGTACAAAAAGGCATCATTTCTGAAATCAGACAATTATATCGATTAGGTTTGGAGCATGATATCGATTTTTTAAACTTCGAACATCAGCTTTTCCGAAAGTATAATGCTGATTGGAAAAAGCTAAAAAGTCAAGATACATTACTTCGCGAGGATAGTATAAAATCGATTGAAGCACATATCAAATTAGAGCATTCAGGTTCATTTAAAAATCGTAAAATTGAGATTAAGGAATGATTCAAAAAATTTACTCACCGTTTTTGGTGAGTTTTTGTATTTTTGGGTTGTAATTCTATATAAAATCTTAAAAATCAAATCAATTAAACAAATATTTCTGTTCAATAAACAACACGCATTCTATATAATATACTGTAAGAATTACATATCTGACCTTAATAAGAATGGGGATAAGGAAATGGAAAACTTTTATCTGTTTGTTCTTATGTGTATTTTTCTAATTATATTACCTGGTCCTGATACTGCCGTTGCTACAAAGAATACTCTTACAGTTGGGAGAATTGGAGGCCTAAAAACGGCTTTAGGCACGTGTTGTGCCCTCCTTATCCATACTTCTGCTGCTGTATTCGGACTTTCAGCAATCATTGTGAAGTCCGCATTGTTATTCTCTGCATTCAAATATGTAGGGGCTATTTACTTAATTTATCTAGGGATTAAAACGTTATGGTCATTGAGGAAGAAGGAAGAAGCTGCCACCATTGATTCCAACGCAAAAAGACAGTTTGCAAATACATCTTGTTTTAAACAAGGGTTCCTAACCAATATCCTAAATCCCAAAGTTGCTGTCTTTTTCTTAACCTTTTTACCTCAATTCGTAGACGCAGGAAACCACACGTTCATTCCATTTCTCCTGATGGGAATTACGTATACTGTATTGACCGCTATCTGGTTTTTTCTCTATGTCTTACTAATCAACCAGGTCAGTGCCTTTATGAAAAAACCTAAATCACAGAAGATCATTGAAGCAATCACAGGTACGATCCTGGTTGGATTCGGAATCAAACTCGCCCTAGAAAAGGCTCATAATTAGAGTGCCATACTTCTTTTAAAGTATGGTACTTTTTAGCTAGTTAAAATTCACCTTTTCAATCCGATCGATATTTTCTCACAAAGGGATCCACTCATTACCTTCGAAACAATACATGGAATCAATATTTATTAATGTATGTCCCTTTTCTTAAAGTTGCCACCCTTAACTTCCGCTACATCATATACAACAACAAAGGCATGCTTATCAATTTGATAAATGATTTCTTTCATTTTACTGTCTTCTAAACGGTTAATAATACAAGTAATTTCTTTGATTTTTTCGTTTGAATAACCGCCTTCAGCTAGGTTATATGTTGCGCTTCTACCTAAACGGTCACGTATTGTTTCTACCATTAATTCAGGCTCACTTGTAATAATTTTATAGCTTTTAGAACCACTTAACCCCTCTTCAACAGTTTCGATCACCTTGGAAGCAATAAAATAAGCAATTCCCGATAGGAAGGCGCCTTGTAGCCCAAAAACAGTCGATACGATGATAAATACAAATAAATTTAAGAATAAAATGAGGTCACTTGTCCCAAAAGGTAATTTTCTTGATAGCAATACAGCTAACATATCAATGCCATCTAATGCACCGCCATTTCGTAAAGCCAATCCCATACCGAAACCGATGATAATACCACCAAAGACAGTTACTAACAGTGTATCTCCCTCAATAATGGTTGGAATATGATGCATAATACTTGTCCCGTAAGCTAATGAAGCAATTCCAATAACAGAATAAATAGCAAAACTTTTCCCAATTTGTTTATAACCTAGGAATATGAATGGAATATTTAATACTGCAATTAATAGGCCTAAAGGAATTCCCATTAATTGTGATCCAACGATACTCAGGCCAGTTACACCGCCATCTGAAACGTTGTTTGGGATTAATATCGCTTCCAGTCCATATGCAGTTATAAATGCCCCGATCATAACGGTTAATGCTCGCGCAACCGTCTTAAGCCCTTTCATTCCTCTTTGCTTAGAATTGGTTTCCATATTATGTCCTCTTTCCCAATTAATCTCTTATTTTTCAATTAACGTACATTATGGGCTACTTTTCTAAACCATATTCACTCACAATGTAGTGACACAGTGTCATTTACAATAAAAATTTTATATGACACCATGTCACTTGTCAATAAAAATATGACATCGTGTCATATTATATGAATTGATAAAGCCTTTTTTCTAAGGACATTGGATAAAATTTACTAATTTATCGTGTAGATACTGTGATCGGAACGATTACATTTTGGGTGTATTTGGTATCTATAATTACGGATTAGCGTTTCGAAGGAGATTCTTATTAATAACCCTGCCTTTTTCGAAAGACTTTTAAAAACCTTCAATTGTTGCCTTTAGGTACTCGAATCATTTCCGATAATAAGAATATATTATTCTTTGACAATCGGAATATAGATATCAAAATGCGGATCAATAGGGTCACGATCAACTGGATAACGTTCATGTTTTATTGGCATATATGGATCATAGTAATCTACACCCTCTTCCCTAAATGGGATATACTCACTATCAAATAACCATTTATGTAGATCCGTATATGTCTGTTCTATATCTTCCCCTTTGTTATGTGTGGTCTTCACATACGTTAGTTCAGGAACTTCTATTTCGATCATCCCTTTAGGAAGTTCCTGCTTATCACTTACTTCATACATTGCATAGTGCACAAATCCATTTTCAATTACATGATAAGATAGACCTAATTGAACATTTGGATTTACCTTGTGATCTATCTCCTTAACACGTTCTTCAACTTGTCGAATCACGTTTTTCAAACTAGGTACAATCTCAGAAAATGTACCCTCCCATCTTAATCCTACTGCCCGATAGCCTGGTAATGTAATAATTTCATAGCTCACTATATCTACAACCTTTCCCAAAAGCATCATAATTCTCCTATAACATAAAATGCTTCTTTTTAATCCCGTTCTGTAGTATAAATATTTCCACATAAGGCGTTAATCCCTCCTTGGATCAACGCCTTCCGTACTTTTATGTACATATTTTCTAATTATCATCCAAGGTTCGTTATTTCCCCTACGACTTATTCATTCCCCTTTATAATTTCTGCTCTGTTCTCTGTTTGGGGAGGTTCTTCAAACCAACCGTTTTTTATCTTAAGTTCGATTCCCTCTCTTGCATATAAGTAGATATCTTTAGCAATTATCATTGATTTCATGGCAATGTCATTCCGTAAACTGAAAAAAACACCACTTCCTGATCCAACAATTGAAAATCCGTTGAGAATATAAATGCAGTGCATCATTAACTTATCCGAAAAAGGAGGTACCGTTGACTTCGTGACCGTTGCACCAGAGTTAGCAGAAAGGTGAATATCTGCTTTTAGTAACATATCTTCCATGAATTTGATTTGCTTCTTTGCAAGTTCCTTCCCTTTCAGAAAGTATTGTTTCACCTCTTTGTTTTGAGCGCATTGGGCAAACCCTGTAATCAGCTGCATCCCTATATTATTAGATTCGAGTGTGTGATGAAGGAATCCGACTTCGAGGCTATTAAATGCTCGTTTATCACCGGTAATCTTAAAGCCCTCTAAGTACTTCTTTGTTTCAATGAATTCTACTTCTTTCGGCATGGTAACGAATGGAGGTGGAGAAAGTATCCCATTTTCAAGTAAATATGCAGTTGCAAGTTTATAAATTTTTTGGGTGATCGATGTAAGACCTTCATAGATAGCCATCACTCTTTTATTGTAAGACATGTTCATATTTAAAGTATATAAACCCATGCTAACTTCCTTTAAAACCCGAACAAACATAATATCAAATCCGTGGTCATACAGCTTAGGCGCATCCAAATGGACATCTGCAGCTGTAAACCCTACAGGTTTTACCATACCTTGTTCCTTAAAAACTTCCTCCATCTCTTTCACATAAAAATCTAGCTCTTGCCACAGACCTCCTAGTATATTCCGAGCTTGATGATCATCCGCTTTTTCAATAAAATATTCCAAAAGCCTCATAATAAGCGTCTTTTCTAAGTATGTCTGCCAAAGGGTGCCTACTTCTGAAACATTAATAGGATTTTTCTGACTCAATGCTTGCAACCTCCAATTAATTCTAAATATCCCACTTGTGTAATCCTATTAATACACTGCCCAGATTATAGGAAAGAATACCCAAATTTTTCATCAAAACAAGTTACAGTTAGCATTCAAGATTCCTTCGTTATTTTTTGATTGAATCTATAAAACATATAAAATTGCTTAATGTTTGCAAGTGGCCTCAATAATTTCAACGTATTGTGTATCCCCCAACCCATAATGTTTAAAGTGTTGGATTAGTAGTTGAACGAGTTCATTTGTTGGGATATCTTGATGCTTTTGAATATACATCATCAGATCACTATTACTAGTAAGATAACTGAAATATAATCCAATCCCCTTCTGTAGAGAATTTGGGTAAACACCCTGAGGAAGTTTTTTGTCGATTACTACCTGTTTGTAGAGTTTATAATATCCATTCGGCGTTAATGTAAAGGAATCCACAGCTTGAAAAGCATCACCGACGATATGAATTTCGATTGCTCCTTTATAATCAGTTAGGTCTAACCAAGCCAAAATGGTGAGAACATTAATCTGGCAAAACATATCTTCATCAAACCATAATATGATCCGATTAAAATCTCCATCAAAAAGAGGCTGCAATGGGTTTAGGGTAATTTCAGCATATTGTGAAGGTGTAACATGATGAACTTTCGACCGTATCTCAGTAAATTTTTCAGAAAATAATTCTTCACAGGTGTTTCCATAGCACATTGCTTCGTTAAACGGGATCATTAACTCGTCTTCTAAGAATGAAGTCCTTTTAAAATATGTATACATTTCCATTCCATTTAAAATATGTAATGTCTTTTGTTGATTCACATGGACACCTCCTGTCATTCTACAATAACATGTTTGGCTAAATATTATTATGGATTCTAAAATATGTTGCCATTTAATAGAAACTCCTTTTGCCTGCTTTGACTAGTAGCCAGTGTAGACAAGACGAATAAAAGCTGTCTATTACAAATTTGCCTGTTTGTTACTCTCAACAAACCTACATTTTGGATAGCTGCTGCAACCCAAAAAAGTTCCGTATTTTCCCTTTCTTTCGACCAGTTCCGAACCACAATTTGGGCACATATTTGCGTTAATTTTATATTGATAAAATCGTTGTGAATCTTTAATGTTTTTAACATGCTGCTTTTTCTTGTCTCCATCAGCATTCAATGTTTTCTCAAGTTTATTAACAATCTTCTTGGTTTCTCCTGCAGACAAATGTACTTGTTTATGTTCCAGGATAGTACCTACAAGGCGTGAAGAATACACGACACTTACATTTGAACTATTAGTTTCAATTTTTTTTAGTGTAGCCCGGTTACTAAAGGAAATAATAGAATGATAGGGTTCTTCGTTCTCCATTCCTAAGTATTCTTGCAATGCCTTAATATGGCCATAGTTTTGCCAAATAGGATTATAAAGCTTCTCTTTGCGTTTATAAATGACCTGAGTCCAATATTTGCTCTTAGAATCACCATAAATCCACCCTTTGTAATTTTTCGTTTCAATTACAAAAATTCCAAAAGGAGACACTACAACATGATCAATTTGTGACGATTTTCTGTTTTTTAACGGAATGAGAACATCATTGAACACCTGGTATTTCTCTTTATCTAGTTTGTTTAAATAAAGACGCACTGATGCTTCTCCTAGGAACCCTTTTACTTTTGGTATTCCTAGGATGAATAGGATTGCAACTGTAAAAATTAATAAAAATTCAAGCATATTTCACCTCAAGTATAGTTGATACAGTAATTCCCAAAACAAATTTTCCCTATTTTTCAAGATTATATCACAATATTTTACAAAAAAATGCAAAAACATGGTAAAATATTACTGTGAAAAAAGAAGAGCTACTTGGCCCTTCTTACTTCTTCGGCTTTCCGTTTCAAATGAAATTGACCAATTAAAAGGTTGATTCATTAACACCTTCATTCATCTTGTAATCAAAACAAAGTTCATATAATGCAATAATTTCATCTTCTGTTGGAATTCTTGGATTGTTTCCGGGACTACCACTTGAAATAGCATCTTTCGCCATTTTTCCAACTACTTTATCTAATTCTTGTTTGTCTATCCCCCACTCCTTCATATTAGGGATATTCAAATTCGAACAAAGTTGCTTTATTTCTCTTACAACGATATTTGCAATTTCTTCATTTGAGTAACCATTTAACTCTGGTCTAATTAACAGTCCAATATTAGCTAATCTATCAATGCAAGCTGATTTACTATATTCTAATATTGCAGGTAGCAACATTGCATTTGAAACTCCGTGTGGTACATGAAATAAAGCTCCAATTGGTCTGGACATTCCATGAACTAAACAAACAGATGCATTTGAAAATGCGATGCCAGCTTTTAAGGCTCCTAATGACATTTTTTCTCTTGCTAATATATTGTTACCATTCTTATAAGCTTCTTCAATGTTATCGTAAATCAATTTGATCGCCGATAATGCAAGGGTATCTGTGAATGGATGTGAGCGTCTTGAAATGTATGCTTCGATTGCATGTGTTAGGGCATCTATCCCGGTTGCTGAAGTAATATGTTTTGGAGAAGAAAGTGTAAGCAAAGGATCAACTATAGCGACTTCTGGTAAAAAAGCCGGTTGTTTAATCATCATTTTAACATCATTTTTAGTATTTGTTATGACTGTAACATCTGTTGCTTCAGATCCAGTACCCGCTGTGGTCGGAATTGCAATTAGTGGAACAGCCTTCTTATCAGCGATTTTTTTATTCCCTATAAAATCACTAATACTTCCCCCATTTGTAGCAATTACTGAAACAGCTTTTGCTGTGTCAATACAACTTCCTCCACCTAGTGCAATAATGACATCACAATTATTTTGTTTAAATACTTTCAAAGCTTCATGAACGAATATGTCAGTCGGTTCGGATGTAATATCCAAATAGGTTGAATGCTCAATTCCTTCTTCATTGCATATATTTTTACAATCATTAACATACCCAATATCCTCCATCACCCTATCACTAATGATAAGAACTCTAGTTCCTAGTTTCCTAGTTTCAATCCCTAATTGTTTAAAGGAATCAGATCCATAAAAAATAGCTTTAGGCATATAAACACTTGATATTGAACTCATGTCTTCCCCTCCCTATTATTATTACTGAGTATGGTTGAGCTAATTGCACGTCCTAATTTCCTATCCGATGATTTTAACAATTATTTACGTATTGCCATTTTATTCATTAATTATTATTAAAAGACTACTAGATATTTGAAGGGCTAAATCTTGTCTCTTTTTTTGGCAAATATGACGTCCAATCGCCACCCCAACAAATTTCAACCCAATTTTTTTGCAGGATACACAGGCTGGAGTTCATCGTTGTAATTCATCAATTGATGAATTTGAAGGATTCCATTTGCCAATAAAGCTGTAGGTAATGTATGTACCGAAGATATTGTCAAGATTTATAAAAAAAATGGGGATTGAAAACAGTATTAATCTAGAAGAATTAATTCAGACTGCATTTTGGTGGAGGCAAATGAAACGGAAACTTGCTGGAATGCTGATGAAGATTTTTGACAAACCATTAAACTCCTCCCAGCATGCCACCTTCTTCAATGTGACAATACCCAAACCTCGATTTATTTCTGGAAGTATTTTCCTCATAGGGAGTAAGTCCTTTTCTAGCCACTTTGAAGTATAAATATGAGTTTAAGCCTATGTTTGTCTAAGGATTCCTACACTTATTAGAATTTTCCAAATGATATAAACTTTACCTTGTACTATGAATCTAGTAAAAGGAGGAATTTCATGAAAAAACTAGTAGTATCGTTTGGACTCACTACAACACTTGCATTTGGGGCTATTGCTACACCTGTAGTATTTGCAAAACCAATCGTAGTGACGCAATCTCAGAAGGAGAAGTTCTTTGATCACAAGGTGATTAATCAACTTAATGTAGACAATATTTATAACAATATTGCATCCCTTTCTGAAACACCGCGTGTTGCAGGGACTGAAGCAGAACACAACGCTGTTCAATACATAAAAGAACAATTCGAATCCTATGGTTACGAAACTGAAATTCAACAATTTACCTTCTATGGCTATACACCTCCAAGTGCAATTGAACTTTCAGTTAATGGTTATGATGGTACCCTCAACCCAAGTTCGTTCACCTATACTGTAAATGGAAATGTCTCAGGGGAACTAGTTTATGCAGGATTAGGGACAGTTGCTGAACTTCAAAACACTGACCTTACTGGAAAAATTGCGCTTATTCAGCGTGGCGAGATCTCGTTTGGGGAGAAAGTCTTAAATGCTGCTGAAAAAGGAGCAATAGGAGTTATTATTTTCAACAATACGTCAGGAGCAGTTAATGGAACACTTGGAGAAGCGAACGACAAGTATGTACCTGCTGTTGCGCTAACGAAAGCAGAAGGTGATGCACTGCATGAAGCACTTATAAGTGGAGAGGTCCTACATACTTCACTCCAAGTTGAAGGTGCTAGAGCAGGTGAGAGTATTTCTCATAATGTAATTGCAACGAAAAAGCCAACCAATAAGAAAAAAGATACCAATGATGTCATTGTTGTTGGGGCTCACCACGATTCCGTTGCTGGTGCACCTGGAGCAAATGACGATGCTTCAGGGACCGCTATGACACTTGAGCTCGCTCGTGTCTTTAAAAACCTACCTACAGATACTGAAATTCGTTTCATAACATTTGGTGCTGAGGAGAATGGGCTACTTGGCTCCGCACATTATGTGGCAAATCTACCTGAGGACGACCTCAATCGTATTATTGCAAACTTTAATCTAGATATGGTCGGAAGTCGTGATGCAGGTAACCTAACAATGGCGACACTTGATGGTAAACCAAATCTAGTAACTGAGCTTGCACAAGCATCAAGTACAAGATTGAATGGAGAACCTACTCCATTTTATGCTGGTGGCAGAAGTGACCATGTTCCATTTGCAGAAGCTGGAATCCCTGCTGCATTATTTATTCATAGCCCTTCAGAGCCTTGGTATCATACACCAGAAGACTCGTTAGACAAAATAAGTAAGGAAAAACTCCAAGATGTTGCTGAAATCGTAGGTTCCGCCATCTATGATCAAGCCCGTTTTGACAATATGGGACCAAAA
>Ga0180215_1001507_pt1 | contig 25367 bp, 35 predicted proteins | sample eDN3rd37CBELigBY_FD_128871 | JGI IMG/M metagenome (GOLD analysis project Ga0180215, IMG submission 128871) | Enriched backyard soil microbial communities from Emeryville, California, USA - eDNA 3rd pass 37_C BE-Lig BY (version 2) (version 2) | ecosystem: Environmental > Terrestrial > Soil >...
GAGTGACGGAGTTGACCATGCTCATGAATTTCTACAGCTGGAACGATGATGAGAAGCAGCTTCGAGTCTACTGCCGAGAATCAGGCGGTATTGTCTACGAGTGCTGTTACGCGAACTTCCGTGAGGCGAAGAAGGTCGCCGATGCCTTCGTGCAGATGTACGACCAGGGCAAGCGCCACGGAAAGCTGCTCGCCACTGAAGAGGTGCGGCGAACGCTTGACCACATCGATGCTCCGTTCTGAATTGCTGACCGGAGTAGCAAATGGGAATGTTTGATTACATCACGCACGAAGGCCGGCGATACCAGACGAAGGACACGCCGGACCAATATCTCAGCGAATACCGGATCGTGAATGGCCGGTTGCTGGGTGACGAATGGCACACCGAGAGCGTTCCCAAGGCAGAGCGTCCACACCCCGACGCGCCGGACGACTCGTTTCTGGCGCTCGTCGGCTGCATGCGTCGGGTGATCGACAAGGCCGACATTGACCTCAACTGGCACGGCTACATCGATATGGTTCCGGACATCGGTGATGACGATGACGCCGACTACCGGGCCAAATTCACCGACGGGAACCTAGTCTCTTTCGAGAGACTCTCGCAGACCTAGCTCGCTGCTCTCATGATCGCCGACTTCAAAACTCTGCAGACACTCGCTGGCGCCAAGAAGCCAGGCGCGGTGAAGGCATGGCTGGCCCGCAACCGCATCAAGTACTTTATTGACAGCAAGGGTCATCCGTCCACTACCCTCTCCGCCCTTGATCACGCGCTACAGCGCCGTGGTCAATCGATCACCGAACCAAATTTCGATTTGCCAACATGGGACAGCTCACCTGCGGAATCTCCATCCCCGGCGTCTACGAGAAGGACGGCCGTTACTACAAGGTCATCAAAAACAAGTGGCACCCTCTCACGCGGATCGATGAAGGGACCAACGTCCTCTTCCGAGCCCTCCACGAGCTAGACCCGCTCAAGCCTAGCACAGTCGGCGAGCTCCTGAACCTCTACCGTGCCGTTGGGATGGACCATCTGGCGCCCGCGTCTAAAGAGGATTACCTGAACATCCTCAAGCGGCTGGATCACCACTTCGGGCACATGCCACTCGGGTCACTGAAGACGAGCCACATCGCGCACTTCAAAGAGGTTCGCCGGCGCAAAGGCCGTGGCGGGGTGCGCGCGAACCGGGAAGTCGCCGTGCTCTCGGCTGCATTCGAGCTTGGCCTCCGCGAAATGGTGGTCGAGGTGAATCCTTGCCGCGGCAGCGCTCGCAACCGGGAAAGCCCGAAGCGACGCGTGGTCACTGACGAGGAATTCTTGGATGTATTTGAGCGCTCCAATGAGCCGTTCCAGGACCTGATCGCCGCGGCCTATCTCTCGGGCGCCAGGCAGACCGATATCATCTCCTGGAAGCGCTCAGAGCACCTGACGCCGAAAGGCATCGACTATGTCGAGAGCAAGACCGGCAAGCCCCACCTGAAAGAGTGGTCGAAGGCCCTGCACTTCTTCGTCGAACGGGCCGCGGTTCGATTCCCAGATGCGGACCTTGTCTTCACAAACACTCGAGGCGAGCCGTGGACCACGTCCGGCATCGCGAGCCAGTTGGCGCGCCTCAAGTCGCCCTGGTGCTTCAAGGATCTGAGGGCGAAGGCGCAGACTGATGCTAAGCATTCGGTGCTGGGCCACAATGCCGTGATGGAGGCGGTCTACCGGAAGAAGCTCATCACGCAACCGGTGCGGTAACTTAGAGAGTACTTGGCTTTTCTTAGAGGATTTGTGGTAGATTCGTCGGTAATTAGAGGCAGGGGCGTTGGACTGTTAATCCGTTGGTCGCTGGTTCGAGTCCGGCCCGGGGAGCCATCCTTAGACGCCTTCGTCTCTAAGACACCCAATAGTTTCTGGCTGAAAAACGCCGGAAAACAACAGCGGTCTTAGAGGGGATTTATGGCTCTTCCTAATGAGCATGTCAGCGTCCCGACCAAGCATCTGACCCCCACCTGGTGGGACAATCTCAGCCACGAGGTGGCCCTCATCTGGCTCTGGGTGGCCGTGCCCGCGCTCATCGCGGCAGTGGTGGGGGCGATCTATTGGGAGCAGCGCAAAGTGCGCGCCGTGCTGGCGGCTGGGCAGTACTATTGCCACCGTTGCCGGCGGGGCACCAGCTGGAGCGAGGACAAGTCGAAGTGCCTGGAGTGCCCGGCCGAGCCGGTGATCTGAACAGAGTTAGGCATGGAAGCAAGCAAGATTAATCAATATGCTTGCATGTGCTCCAGCATGCATGCTCAAATGCAAGCATCACATCACCGGATGCTTGCATGTCAACCGATACGACCACCGGACGCGCTCGCGGCGGCATGGCCCGGGCCCGCAACCTCTCCCCAGAGCGCAGAAGTGAAATAGCGCGTCTCGCGGCGCTGGCCCGGAAGGACGCGAGAGGCTCGTTGCCAAGAGCTATCAAATCCGGCCAGCTCAGGATCGGCAGGTTGACCATCCCGTGCTGCGTACTAGATGACGGCCGTCGAATACTCTCAGAGCGCGGCATCACGAATGCATTCTTCCCTACCCGCCCGAACGGTAGGCAGTTTGATTTGGCCGCTGGCGCCGAATTGCCGGTTTTCGTCGCTCAGAATGAGCTTAGACCTTTGATCGATATGGATTATTGGGGTGGCGCCGGTTCACCGATCCACTACATGGACGAGGATAGGGAGTTCGTTGGATTCGAGGCGTCGGTCCTGCCTGCGGCATGCGAGGTGTGGCTGAAGGCCCGGGATGAAGGGTTACTGAAAGGCCGCCAGGGAAGTCGGGCAATACAGGCCGAGATCGTGATGCGCGCGCTGGCGCAGATCGGCATCGTCGCGCTGGTAGACGAGGCAACTGGCTACCAAGAGATTAGGCCGCAAGATGCACTCCAACAGTATCTCGAAGCCATCATCAGTAAGGAGCTTGCAGTCTGGGTCAAGAAGTTCCCCGATGAATTCTACGAGAACATATACAAACTGCGCGGATGGAAGTGGACGGGAATGAGCAAGAACCGTTACAGCGTCGTTGCTCATTACACTCGTGATCTCGTTTATGAGCGCATGGCTCCAGGATTACTCAAGGAACTCGAACAGAAGAGCCCGAGGGACGAGAACGGTCAGCGCAACAATAAGCTGCATCAATGGCTGACGGGTGATATCGGTGACCCAATGTTGGCAAGTCACCTGCAATCGATTCTGACTCTGCAGCGCCTCGCGATCGCCAATAATTGGGGCTGGCAGAAGTTCATGGGCACGGTGGATAAGGTTATGAAGAAGAAGGGTGATTCGCTCGACCTTCCTTTCCAGTTCGCCGATTGACAAAGCCTGTGCCCGCCCCCGACATCCAGCCCATCATCGGCGCCCTCGCCCAATGCATCCTCATGCAAGAGCGCTGGGCCGCGGGGTGCCTGTACCTGCACGACGCCGGCGATGACGAGGCAGCTCTAGAGGCAATGGCCGAATCCGACCGGTGGCGCGACCGGGCGGCGGCGATTGAGCAGTTTATGCGGATGCGTGGCGCGAGGTCGCAGCGTCCAGCCGAGCCTCAGACGCCAACGTAATCGCCCGAACCTGAGCTTTCTCCTCGTCGGTGAGATCGTCGCGCCCTTCCGCCCGCGCCTGCTGGACGATAGTTGCCAGGGTGTTGATATGCGCCGTCGCCTGGACGATCAGCGCGAGTACGTCAACGACGTTCATGGGCGGCTCCGTTGCATGAGATAGGCGCAGTTGGGCTCGGTCGGTCGGTCCCCGCAGAGCAGATCCTGAGCGGCGCGAAGAAGCTCGAGCGCATCTGTCAGTGCATTCTCGCCAAGCTGCCCTGAGAGCGTACTGGCCGTATCGACCGTTTCGCGGGCTGCCTTGGTTTTCGCCAACACCTCGCGGCCGTCTTCCTTCGACACGGTGCCGGCGTTGACCAGGATGGTCGCGGTGTCGTTCGTGATGCTCAGGCCGGTATATGCAGCAGCAACACGCTCGCCGAACGACTTCGGCGCGGGAATACCGAGCGTTGCGCACCCGGCTAGGATCAGCAGGCTACACGCCAGAATCTTGCGAATCATCGTCCTCTCCTTTCGGCGGCACAGGGAGTGCCTGAATGCGTCGAATCACCACCGCGGCGATGCCGATCAGCGACAGCACGCGGCCGGCGGCCTCCGGGCTGAGCCATGAGAGCAGCACGTCCGACTGCGCCTGCACCTCGCCGATCACAACAAGCAGTAAGCCGCCGGCAACGATCGGATCGCTGAGCTGGGCTTTCAGAGTCTTCCAGGTCATGTCATGCCCTCTTCCCATCAGGGGTCAGTGAATAGTGGTTTCCGTCGTTGAATCGGCCGCCCCACCGGCAGTCAGGGTGCAACTTCTCCCACCACTGGCCGAGTTGGCGGTGGTCTTCGGTGCTGCCAAGGTAACGGCCGTCTTTGAACAGGTTCAGATCGATGGCGAGCCGGTCACAGTGAAGGCTGCTCTTCGTGCCCTTCCCGGCCTTGGCGTTGAGAATGGCTTGTTCCTGTGTTCTGTAGGTCTCACCAAACGAGAGTTCGTACCCCATCTCCGTCGCCTTCTGGATCAGCTGAGCGACCAGCCTCACGAAGAGCGATTGACGTTCGCGTAGAGTCACGGTGGCACCATCCGAAAGGAGCACAGAGCGATGAACATTGTGAGAATTTCGATCATCTGATCGGCTCCTTACCCATCAGCCGGCGCACGGTATCTGTCTCATAGATCCGAATCGCCATCCACACGATGGACAGGATGGCCGCAATGTGCGGAAGCCAGCCCAAAAAGGTTGCCACAACGGTCCCGATTGAAACGCCATCCAGGGCCGGCTTTACCGCATCAGTGATGTGATCTATCTCACGCTGCATACGTTTTTTAAGTTAAAAACATGGAATGAGATGAAGAACATAGCTACTCTCAGAACTTCTTAAAAATGAGGTCTACCGCGATCATGGAATGTTCCTTATTCGCCCTCATCGCCTGTTTTTCCTGGTCCAATCTCTATATCGACAACCAGATCAGCTACCAAGACCGATCTTTGCCGAGACACTACTGGAAGGATGTGAGTCCGCCTGCGGGCCCCACAGGCGCAGCAGAAACAGCCTATGTGGCTACCATAGAGAACGAGAATCAGAATCCGTATTACCGTGGAGCAATTGGCATCAAGCTGCCGTTCCGATCCATTGACCTCTCAGCGGAGGTTTTCCACGATTCGAGCGTTGCCACGAAACGGGATCGCGGCGTGAATGGCGTTGCGATTAGGGCGACGTGGTTTCCATTCCGCTAGAGAACGATGTAGATCGCCCTTGGCGACGGCGATGTTGATGTCCAGGCCAGATCAGTTCCTGTTCCCCACGTCCATATGCTGTTAGCAGGCCCGCTTGTAAATGCACTGACGTTCTGTTGACTATATTGCGTCCATGCTCCGTTCGTCCTCTGAACCATGACATACTGAAAATATGTCTGAGCCACGACTCCATTCAAAGCAAGATTGAAGTTGTACTGACCGCCTTTGCTTGAAACATCGATTAATGTTAAGCCTCTGAACAAAGATGGAGATATCGCGCCAGATGGCACAGAACCTGAGTTATATCCGTAGGTACTTGCAACTCCACCAACGTTCGCAATAGTGACTGAGTAACTAGCCTTGTTTCCACCTGCCACCATCACATTCAGCACGCCGCTCATGACAGGCCTGACCCACTGGCAACCCAATCGTTGGTGGCGATCTTCAGCAAAGTTGCAACGCTATATAGCCCAGCACCGCCGGCCAGTGTCCTCGTGCCGGTGGTACTGGTGCCAGCTAGGGTGATGGTCACTCCAACGCCCTGCGCGATAAACATGTTGCCAGCACCGTTCTGGTTAACGATTGTCACAACCGTGCCTACCGGGAAAGCCACTGATGAGTTTGGCGGGACAGTAACTGTTGTCCCGCTCGACGTGTTGGCGATGTACTTGCCGGCGTCGGTCAGTACCAACGTGTAGTTGCCCTGGGAGTTCTGAGGCAATCCTTTGTAACCCACCTCATCCGCCGTCGTGTTGTCGGTCGTCAGTGAGCCATTGATTGTGATCGGGCCTGCAATCGGCACATTGGGGTTTTGCCACCAATCGCGCGTGATGAGGTCAGTTCCCGCGGTGGGCGCGCCTGCGTTTACCGCACGGAAACCGCCTAGATCGAAATTGGCCAACATCCCGCCGCGGCCCGTTCGATCAAGTGAATCAGTCAACGCTTGACCGGCGTCCGAGAAGTTCGTGTTGACCTGGGAGGACGAAATGACGGTATTCGGCGTGAACGTGTTCGGGACGGTATAGACGCCCGCGCTATTCCTAGGAATGGCCGTGTCTCCTATGCAGTTATGTGAAATTAGTCACTATCGCTTGGTCGGTCCGAGCGCTACGATCCGGGGCCGGAGGATCCAACAATGAACAAGGTCGTCATCCTGGCTGCTGCGCTGCTTCTTGCTGGCTGCATCACTCACAAGCCGGTGGCGTTGCCCAGTGGGGAACAGGGTTTAGCGATCAACTGTCCTGGCGCTGATCGAAGCATTGCTGACTGTATGAGCCACGCGGCGAAGGTCTGTGATGGCCCTTACGAGATCATCCACAGCGACGGCTCGCGCAGTAGCGGCACGGTAGTTCCTGTTGGAACGAGCGCCATGTGGGTGTCGAGCGTCCAGCGCACTCTCATCGTGAGCTGCAAGTGAAAGACTGGGCACTGGCGCTACTGCTGAAGCCATTCATCTCGATGGCGATCATGGTTCCAGTCGCTATCGTGGCGCGATTGATGTTCCGGCGAATGCCAGAGGGAAAAGCAAAGCGCCTACTCTTTCGCCGAATTGGCCCCTGATGCCGTCACGGGCCCGAACGCAGCTTGATATCGCAGTAGGCCGATCTTGTCTGGCGGCACGCCCAGACGCAGCAGTTCCTCTGCCACCTGCGGGTCCATCGCAGCCTCGGCCAGTCGACTCATTGCGCGCTGCTCGCCGAGTTTCCCGACGAACTGCGCCGGACGCATAATGCTCTGCAAGAGCGTGCTCTCCGCCACCCTCTGTAGCGTCGATTCCGGCAGTCCAAGCGGCCCCAAGAACTGGCGCAGAATGTTCTGACTGACCATGTTCTGGCCAGTATTTGAGCCAACTGCGCGGCCCAGCTCATCCGCGTTCGTGCGCCTCGCCAGCTGCTCGCCGATCAAGCGGAGCTTGCGCATCTGCTCGGGCGACATGACCTTTTCCATGCTCGCCGAATTGCGTCCCAGCGCCTTCGTAGCCGTTGCATCTCCTTCCCGCAAGGCTCGCGCATACATCTCGGGACGAAGGCGAGTGTTGCCCCCGAATTCAGCCAGTGCCGGCTGCAGCTTGTCTCGCAGAACGGCGCCAATCTCCATCTGATTGATCGGCTGCGACATGGACGCATAGGTCTCGCGCGCTTGGCGATACTGCGGGATCTGTTCTTCGATCTGGTTCAGCAGCGCAGCTCGCGTGTCATTGATCGAGCGCGCTTCATGAGCGCCGATACCCGCTGCTTCTGGATTGTCGGCAATGTCATCCATCGACATTTTCAAATAGTGGAGCGCTTTGCCGGAATACGCTGGCTCACTCGCCAACGGCACGATTCGCCCTGGATTTGAGACCGTAACTTCTGTTTCGAGCGAGTCTCCAGCCTCGGCAGCGAGTTTTCGCGCACGATCCCATGCCCCTTTCATCGAGGGGCGCCTGAGCAAGTCTGAAAGATCCTTGCTGACCTTGACCTTTACCTCTTTTGCCGCTTCGTATAGTGGACTCGAGGCAGCCTTTCTGGCAGCTTTGGCAGCCTCCATCCGCGAGGAATCCCCCGCGATATCCTCCAGCGTGTCCATGATGACGCCGCGGTTCGCCTGCGACCGCTCAGTGAGCGCTGTCATGTACTCCGGATTGTTCCGCAGCGTCCGTTCGAGTTGGGCAAGACCGGCATTGTCGGCGAGTTCCGCCGTGGTGGGCTGAATGCCCGGCAGAACGTTCTGACGATTGCGCGCGACATTCTGGGCGGCCTGCTGGGCAGCGTCACGGCCACCCGCGAAAGCCTCAAGCGTCCTGGCAGCAATGCGTTCCTGTCCGCCCTTCGTGAAAGGCTCTGCGAGTGCTTTGGCGCCTCGCCATCCACCGCTCAATGCTCGGCCGCCTGCGAGCGCCGCTGGCGATAGCACGCCGCCCAGTGCGACGTTCTGCAGGGTCTCCTTCGTCGATTCCGATGGCTGCAGCACGCCAAGGCCAGCGCCAACGGCAGCGGAACCAGCCATTGTGTTTGCGCCAGGGACGAACATCGCCGGCAGAGCCCCGGCGACCGTTCCAGTTAGCGCGCCTGCCGTGCCTGCGCCCGTATCCATCAGATCCCGGTCTAGCTGCCGCGATTCCGAGATATCGTCACGCGAAATCAGACCCACCAGCTGACCCGCGCCACGAGCGAGATCGGTCAAGCCCTTCCCAACACCCGCACGGAATCTTTCGACTCCGCCCATGCCGGAGGTCGCGCCGTACTTCTCCCTGAACTCAGGGCTCTCCGGATCGTACTCATCTGGCCTTGCGCCCTTGAGGTAGCCAACGCGGCTGGAGAAATCCTTGAACTCCAGCTGCGGATAGAACTTCTGATGGAGAGCGCGCGCGAGCTCGTCATCCGACAGCACGTCGTACTGCGGGTATTTTGCGCGAATCTCCTGCAGGTTCATTTCAGGATTCCGAGCGGATCGTCTTGGGCTGCGTCTCGCGGATGAATGGTCATTTCATCGATCGGCCCAGCAGCACGGCCGCCCATTTGGCGCATGCCTTCCATCGCCTGCAACCGAGCGCGACGCTTCTGCTCAATGGTAGCCCGCGAATCGCCGGGCACGGGGAAGTAAGTCTTGATCTCCTGCGCCATTTCCTCGGGAGAGATCACAGCGCCAGACTCTTTGCGCAGCTTGGCGCGCACCCAATCTGCGGCAGCCTGATAGTATTGCTGTCCTTCGTCGCTGAGTATCTGGTTGGCAATGCCTGTGCTCACAGGCCCCCCGCTCATCATGCGCTGTGCGGCCATGTAGTCCGGCATGGAGGGCGTATAGCCGCCAAGCAGCCCTTCTGCGGCCTCCATTCGGCCGAGATAGTTCGCCGACGTGCGCTCGCCCTCGGTTGGTGCGCCTTGCGTTGATTTCGGGGGAGCCTTCTGACCAGTCGGGCGAATTTCTCCGGTGCGCTGGTCAAGCACGCCATAGGTGCCGTCCCCAAGAGGGATAGAAGAGAACGATGGCGTGACGTTCTGAGGATTGCGCGCCTGAATGTATTCCAGCACGGTCAACGGCTGCTTACCTGCCTGCTGCATCTGCTGCGCATAGAGGTTGTATTCCTGAAGCATCGCTGCCTGTGCACCGCCCTGAGCCGTGAAAGGCTGCTTTCCTGCCGCCTGCGAACGCGCGACGAGCACTGGCTTTCCATCGGGACCGATCACCGTCTCGAGCGGCTCCGACTCCTGCGGCCGGAACTGGCTCGCAAACATCTGCGCCATGACGGGATTGCTCTGCAGCGCTCGCGTGCCTTCAGGCGCCATCGCAAGTTCCATTGCTTCGTTGCGATCCGGAATCCGTTGCGGCGTGGTTTCGACCATCTGGAGCTCACCGGGCGACTGGGCGTTGAACTCAGCCACTTCGACGTTCGCTGGATTCGTGCCACCCATCAGGGAACGCGCCAACTTTTGCGCATGTTCAGTGCCACGCTTCTCTGCCGCTGCTTCATCCTTCTCTGCATCTCGCATCATCTTTGTGCCTACGAGGGCACTTGCGATCTGTGCGATACCTTGCAGGTGGGAACCGACCGGTGCTCCTGACATCGATTGACCCATGAGCGCTTCTGCCAGTCGACGGCGACGCTCCAATGATTCTGGCGTGTACTGACCGCTATGCACAGGCATGGAATGCCCTCTCTAGAGGTTCCATATCGGTTGAGACTGCATCTCTGATGCTCGCGAGTCGGCGAATGACTTCGGATCTACGGCCCTCTGGAAGATTGCGTATCCGCTCGACATTCTCATCGAGGTAAGCCGTGCAATCCCAGCAGTCCCGTGAGGTTAGCTCCGAATCATAGTGCGCAGGGATTTCAGCGCCGACATCTTTTAGGTACTTGAACACCTGCTCTGCACTCCAGCTCTCGATTGGGAAGATGTATTCGATTCCATCCTCAGTGTGGCCGCTCGATAGGCCGTTTGTACGTCGCTCGTCCTTGCGTTGACCGCGGATGATTAGCTTAATACCGCGGCGTTTCATCTCGGCCTGCATCGGCAACCAGATATTCTCGGCGCAGCACTGCCAAGCGCTCTGCAACTTGTAAGTCTGTGCAGACTTTACGACCCCACGGCCCATCGGCGTGTAACTCAGAGGCACCACATCGCAAGGGTAACCATTACGCTCAATCTGGCCAGGCTGGTTCGAGGAAATTTCCAGGAAATGCGGCAGCCGATCACGCCACTTTCGCATGAGTTCAACTATTTCTGGATACGCTGCGCCTGTGTTTACCCAACACACCAGGATCTCATCCCAATGCTCTCGATAAAGATAAAGACATGCCAGCGAGTCCTTACCGCCGCTGAAGTGAAGCGCAGTCGAGATCATCAGAAGTACATTGCCGCCATGGTTGCCAGTCCATATAGACCTGACATGTTTGATTGATATTGGCCCATCTCAGCACCGTACTGAGCCAAGTTGTGCTGATTCTGCATGGCCACTCCGCTCATCACGTCAGTGGGTGCAACGCCAGGCTGTGGCGTACCGCCGAAGCTAGGTTGACTAACCTGACCGCCTCCGCGAATGGCGCTAAGCTCATTGATGGGCTGATTCCGAAGCGCGAACGCCTCATCGGCGTATTGGCTGCGGGCCTGATTGCCGAAGGCTGCTTCCTGACGTGCAAGCTCAGCTAGGCGACTCTGCTCCTGGCCGCCAGCGAGTAGCGCAGAGGTTCGTGCATCCTGCTCCCGCTGAGAGAAATCGGACATGGCATTGGAATATGCCTCAGATCCCTGAGCAATTCCTTTATTTGCAAGATCCTGCTCAAGCGATGCACGATCCTGGCCAAGCTGCTCATTGAGACGCCCGAGCATGGCATCCTCAACTCGCCTTCGATCGGCAGAGAAATCGTTATTGTAACCAGTGCGAAGCGCTGGAGCGCCGCCCAAATTGAACGGTTGCTGCATCCTTCCATAGACATCTGAAGTAATCTGTCGCTGGGCATCTAGATTGCGCTGGTCCGCAGGATTGAGCGTCTGATACTGCTCATAGCGTGGCGTCCCATCAGGCCAGTACCCGACGATCTCATATTCCTGAGAACCATACGGTGTGTACTGATTGGTCGCGCCGAGCTGATACTGACTCGCCGCCGTCTGGCGGTTCTGTATGCCCTGCTCGCGGGCTGCGCCTACAGTATCGGGGGGAGGAGGTGCGTCAGGACTATCCATGCTTTAACCACTTCTTTGCGCTTTCGCGGTGAATGACAAACACGAGTCCATCATCGCTTCGCTCTGGACCGAAATATCGCTTCTGTGAGAACTCAAAACTAAACCCAAGCTTTGGAAGCAGCCTTCGAGCCAGCACATTGCTACGTCGAGTACGTGCGCTGATGCGACTGCATCCGCACGTCACAAAGGCATACCGGAAACACCAGCGAATAAAGTCCTTCTGCCATCGTTCACCCGCTACAGTGATTTCAATGTTTCCGCCTCGGTAGAACTGAGTCCAAACGACTCCACCAATCAGTGTGCCGCGATCATCAATCAAGCCCACCGCAGCGAAGGGTGGCCGAAACTGCATCCCGGTCCTGGTGCTCACCCACTCGGCGACCGCAGCATCGTGACCGGTCAGAATCCCCATTCAGATGTAAGCGCCGTCCTCTACCTGCACATCAAACGAGTTGATCTGCAGGGTGACCGGCTCAATCGGTGCTCCAGTGGAGATCTCCACGAACATGCGGATGGATGCGCAGTAGCCGATGCCAGAAATCGATTTCCAGTCATCTGAGACAGTGAGCTGACCTGACCAGCTCGCAACATCCCATAACGCCACGTCCCAAATGGCAGATCCGGGGAAAAACGATCCAGCCTGCGATAGCGGAGCATTGTCCTGAAAGTCGACATTGACAGCGATCGATGGATCGACTGCACCGTCCGTCGTGATTAGCGGCCTGATCATTGTCCAGCGCTTCTGCCGACCTCGAGTGCCGTAATAATTGAATGCACCGCGCATGTCAGCCTCAAGGATGCCGGTCGCGTCGACGCCTGCCTCATCGGCCAGATAGACAATCCCGTCATTGCCTCCGAAGTATGCGCGATCCTCGAACACCTCCCAGCAATTCGCGTTCTGAGCGGTAAACCGACACCATGCGCCGGTAATAGTGTTCTGGACGAACTGCTCCTGCTGCGTACCCTCAATGATTGGAACATTAAGGATTGCCATCGTAGAACGTGGGTAGCTGATCAGCTGCCAGCCGAAGACCGTCTTTTGATTTCGTGCTGATTGGGTAACTACGGGCTGGATGTTCTTGCTGATCGACACTTGCAGCAACGCCGCTCGGTCATAGCTCAGCACCTTGCTGAGTGGCAACAGACCATCGATGCAGATCAGGATCAGATCCGACCCAAACTTCGCGGTACAGCGGCGCCCCACTGGCGGACCAATCCGTGCCGTGCCCAAATAGTTGATCCCACTCGCCTGAGTCGGATCATTGATCATGTAGATTGCAATCTCGCCCCGGCTCGAGATAAACGCAATGTATTCGTTGGGTCCGTCGATCGTATCTGTCGACCACGTGCCAATGGCGATGAGCTCACCGCCCAATGTGAACTGAGGGCCAACCTCGAACGTTGCCGCCGCACCCTGAATGGAATCGAGCGGTAAGTAAGCGGCCTTGGTTGAGCTCTTGAGGACCGTCCATATACGATTGCGATAGACGGTGACATGGATCATGTCCTGCGGCGTCACGCCGGTGATCGTGGCCGTCTGCCAGGCCGTACCGTTGTAGTAACGGGGCACGTCCTGGCCGTTACAGGCCCAAAGGAAACTCCCAGCAGCATTCGCGAAGTTGGTGTGTTGCCAGCGATCGTTGCTCAGCCCCGTGACGGCCTGCACCGGTGTCGCATTAGTGACGTCATAGATCGAGCCATCAGAGGCAGCAAAGAGACGCGGCGAAGCAACGGTCGCGCCCGTATATGCCATCAAGCTTTCAACAGGAGCCGCAGTTCCGGTATCGCACTGCGAGACATAGCCGCGGCGAACTTCCACCCAACCAGGCTGCGGGAACCAGTTGACGAGAGCAACCGCATTCTGCGGTGGCATCTCGGATAACGGACTGATGGCATCCCAGCCGCCAATTGGAGCCACCACTGACATGCCGCGGGCCACTCCGCCCGGATTGCCCTTCGAGCGACTGAAGCGAGCTGTCAGGCGCATGGATCAGGCTAGGCCGCCCGGGAAATATCCATCTTGGACATTTTCGGGTCCAAGCAACACAGTACGCGGACGAGGCTTGGCCAGCGTCAGATCCGCAGCCCCGCCATCGCGCGCGGCAAGACGTGCAACGTAGTCGTTGTACTCGGCTTGCATGGCGAGGTAGTCGAAGCCCTTGGCCTGCCACAAACGCCACTTGACCGAAAGGATCAGCGCCTGTTCGTCGATGATTGGAGAGTCCGTATCTGCCGAGAATCGCGGCTTTGCTGTGCCATCAACACCCAACACCCAAAATTTCGACTGGTGCTCGAACACCATCGTCCCTGGATAGTCGCTAGGCGCGGTCGGCGGCGGCCACAGACGCCAGATATTCGGCTTGACGCCAATCTGGCGCCAGCGCCGCCGGGGACCAGTGGTGACCACGCCAGAGCGCTGCCATTCATCGATCTGAGGTGAGATTGGTCCGATCAATTCCCACCTGTTTGTCCGATCCCACATCGTGCGGGCAATCCACCAGCCGAAGTTGTCAGGGACTGAGTAAGTGTCCTGAGCGAACGTCAGCGCCGTGGCAACAATCGTCTCTGAGGCCGGCATATCCATGCGCACGGTATTGCCGTCGACGACTTCGATGACCCGCGCCGCAATCGGAATGGAATCACCCGAAACTGCCCAGAGGTTCGCGACGATGCCGGTCGTGCTCGGAATGTTGGTGATCAGATCCGAATCAGCCGTCAAATCGCCGGTCGTGCTGATCGGCGCGGCAATGTTGACGATTCGCTCCTGCTGGAGCGCTGTCCATCCCTGGGTCTGATAAATCTCGTCACCGGCCCGATTCGTGAGCGCATACAGCTGTCTCGCGGTCGGATCATTGCTGCCCGCGACGAGAGATGGAGGCGTGAGCCCCAGCTCGTCACAAACAGCGGTGACGATCTCCAGCAGATTCATGCTGCGCCAGAGACAAACGCACGCCAGTTGGTCGGGGTGGTCTTCACAAACCGCGCATTCTTGTTCGCGGTGGTGAAGGCCAGACCGGCATTGGCAGCTAACAGGTCAATGGACTGGCCTGTCGACGGATAGACCGTAATCAGCGGTGTCGCAACCGTTGGAACGATCACCACTTCGCTGTTGATCTCGGCATTCGCCGGCAACTGAACGCCCTGCTGGTTCGCCGCTGAAGTGACGATCGCAAATAGATTGCCGTTGCCATTGAGCGCCGTAGCGGTGCCCTGAGTTGTGCCCGCGGCATTCACTACCAGCCGCTCGGTTCCAAGGCGCAGCGCCTGCTCAGCCGGCAGCCCAACGCCCATCAAATCTTGTGCGAGTGCCATGGTGTTCTCCTATGCCGCCTTTTCTTTGGCGGCCATCAAGATGGCGATCTGTTCTTTCAGTTCCTTCAGTTCAGCGGCCTGCTCCTGGATGGTCCGCTCGAGAGCGTGGAACTTCTTGCCCTTCTCGGCACCCTCCAGGAACTGCTGCGCCTTCTTGCGCATCTCGCCGCCGAATTGCAGGTTGCCGGCTGCGGTGTCCGACAGGTTCGCAAGCTGTTGTACGGTGGTGATGCTCCACGCGCGCAAGGTGGCGACGATGACCGGGTTGTCGGGATAAAGCAGTTCCAGCGGCGTGCCATCGGCGGCCTGCGACTTCTTCTGCAGATACGCCTGCCACTTTGCCGGCCAGCGCTGTTTGTCCAGTTCCTTCACCGGGCGGTCGACGATGTCCTTCTCGCCAGGCTGGATGATCTTCACGAAATCCTTCTCGACAAAATGCGGTCGGCCAGTGGCCTTGGACTGAAACTCGTCCTGAACCGCGCGCTTGTAGAATGCGACGATCAGCTTGTCGTCGGAACCGAGCTGAAGTGAGCCATCGGGGTTGATGCCGCTGGCTACAGCGGCTGGGATTTCCGAATCGAACATTGGAACCTCTTTGGGGTTGAGAGAAATTGACGCGGGCCGGGCGCTACTCCGGCGAGGAGCCGAGGTGGGAGTCTGGAACTTGTCCAGGGCCACTACTGTCGGGGGTTAATTGCCTCTTTAGGCTCCAACCGTTAGCGTGTCTGCATTCCACGCCGCCGCGTCAAAACTGTTACAGCGGGCTCGTCGTCTTCTTCACCCAACCACTCTCACCAGCCGAGAAAGCAGTCGTATTGGTATACGTGCCGCCCGAGGCCGCGGTGATGTGGAAGTTGGCATTGATCGTCACCGCCGTCTGATTAGCCGTAACCGGCACGTCCGCGACCACGAACACCCACGTGGAGTTGTCCGTGCCGAGAACGGGAGTACCCAGCGCAAAAGGCGGATCCGGCGTGAGCGGGAAGCTCGAATTCGACGCCGCCGGATAGCGATCATCGAAGTTCACGCCGAGCGTGTTGGAAGTGCTGTACGGACCGTATGCATTGGCCATGGTGGTCTCTCCTTAAGAGTTGAACAGCACGCCCTGCATACGGCGGTTGCTGATGGTGAGGTTGCCCGCCCAGCCCTGCAGCTTCACCACTGCGTCTTGGTTGACGCTGTAGCGATCCGGATTCAGCGGGGTGAAGTTCCGCGAGCGATGTGGGCGATACTGGATGTACTTCGTGTTCAAGAAATACATCGTGCTGGCCGGCGCACCACCGAGCGGGATCGGATCCGAGCTGTAGCCCTGGAAGCCGCCGTCGAGCACGACATCGGCGTCCATGTACTTCAGGTTCATGAATCCGCCTTCGGCGAGCTTGGCGTTGGTGATCCGCTGCAGCGGCTGCAGGCTCTCGTTGTAGGCGAGCCATGCATTGTTGTCCGCCACCAGCAGATCAGCTCGGTCGGTGCCGCGAACCAGCTGCACCCAGATCTGATCCATGTAGCGGCGGATGTTGGCGCTCGTCATCGCAGCGCCGCCGTTCGTCACAGCGGAGAAGGCGATGTTGCGCCAGAACTGCCAAGTGGAGGCGTCGATGCCGCCGACCGTGCCCGTTGCGGGAGAATCGGAGATCAGCAGCTGCAAGCCGCCGATTTCCTTCGGCTGAGAGCCGTCGGAGTAGACGCCCTGAGCGATGAGCGAGGTCAGCGTGTTCTCCGCGTTCTTCACGCGGCCCTCGATGAGATCGATCATCTGCTCTTCGCCAGCGTTCTGCAGCTCTTCCAAACCCGAGATGCTGACGGCCACAGCCGCCTGGCGAATCGGGAAGGTTGCCGCAGTGAAAATCTGGCTCGGAGCGATGTTGATCACCTCGTAGCCCGAGTACCACATCGCTGTCTGATTCAGTGCGTACTCGAGTTCCTGCCAGATCTCGCGACCACCGGAGAACGGCTTTGCATTGCCGCGCTCCTTCAGGCGCATCAAGAGAGCGTTGTTACGAGTGACGTTGTCGGCGGCCTTCTTCGAACGGTTTTCCAGCGTGGTCGCGACAATGTCACCAATTGCGGGATTGGGATAAGCCATGATTGTTCCTCAATTGGATATGGCTGCTCACTGCACCCGGTGCTGATCGAAGGCCCACTTCACTGAATCGCGAATCGAATCGAACTCAGGCGCACGCGCGGCAGGGGCCCGCACTGGAGCGCCGGTGACGCTGACCGCACCTTTCTTGGCCTTTCCAACCTTTTCTCGTTCGACACGCTCACGCTCAGCGCGCGCGTTGGTCTCGCGCTCAGCAAGCAGTCGCTCACGAATGGATGGAAGTGCCCAGACAGCTTGGTCGTATGCGTCTTGCAGACTCTCGGCCGTACCGGATTCGAGCAGGCGCCCCATGTGGTCGCGCACCTCATCGAAATACGGCTTGTCCTTCGCGAACGTGCTGATCTCCGTTTGGATCTCAGCCTGCTCGCGAGCAGTAAGGGTCTGTTCGAGCTGATTCAGCTTTTGAGAGAGTGATTGGACGATCGGATCAACGCGCGGGGCTGCTGGAGCAGCCGCGAGTTGGGTTAAGTCGATACCACGAGATTGCGCCAGCCACCGAATAGCGTTTACGGGATCGCGTTCGAGATAGTCATTTGCCATCACGAGGCGCTTGAGCCCCTCGTGCTCTGAAATGCCGTATCTCTGCGCAGCCGCGCGCACCGGTGTCAGTGCTTCTTCGTAGCGTCGCTTCTCTTCGGACCACTGTCGCCCGCCGTTACTGATTTCGCCTTCCCGCTTGATGACTGCCGCTTGAATGGCAGGCGGAAGTTGAGACCACAACGTCTTTGCGTCAGCCGGCCAACCGCTGGGAGGTCCGTCAGACGTTGAGGTCTGAGCGGGTTTCTCTGCGGGTTTGTCCGCGCCGGTAACTTCTTTGGATGCCTGAGTTGTATCAGGCTCGACGGTCTCTTTCGGAGCCGCCGTCTTGGCAAACCGCCCCTGCTCATCGCGAGCGCGAGTCGACTTGCCTTCGTCGTTCGACACTTCCTCGGCAGCAACCTCCGCCACCTCGGTTTCAACTGGAGCGCTGTGCTTTTCGAATGCAGCTAAAACATCCGCGCGCACGTCATCGCCGCCGACTTCGTCAGTCGGTTGAGCTTGATCAGCCATGTAGCCTCACTAGTCGAGATTTTCTGGAAGCACGCGCGGCCGATAGCCCTCGCGCACCATGTGGATGGCGCGCTTGATGTCATCGCGCGTCACCTGATCGATCCTGCGGCGATCCACCTGCCGCTCGTTGCCGACTTCCTCGCATCCGTGCGCCTTGGTCACGCGGCGGAACGACGATTTGCTCTCGTACTTGCGGCCGTCGGCTGGATGCCAGAGCGCATCCATGGAGTCAGAAATAACAAATGGCGCCGCAGCGCCCTGTTGTTGACCTTTTGGCACCAATCGATTCTCGACTGGGCACCAGATGAATGACTGTCTAGGCATTCGGCCTCTGCTCCGCCGGTTGCATCGCTCTCAGGGCCATCTCACGCTCTCGCAACGCAAGCTCCTGAGTCTTCAGCTGCAGCTTCTGAGCCTCAAACGCCATCTCAGCCTGCATGTGCTCAAGCTTCATGGCGTGCTCGCGTTCCTTCATCTTCAAGTCCATCTCTTTCGAGCGTGAGTCCATTTCGAAGTCCATCTGAGCGCGCTGCGCTTCCATCTCCTGCTTCTTCTGTTCGCCCTCGGCCTTGATCTGCTCGGGGCTTGGAGGCTGCTGTTTTGGCTTCTCCAGTCGCTTGGCCAACTGATCAATCGATTCCTCAAGCGAGGCTTCGATGGTCCGACCAACGCGGAAGCGTCGGTATGCAAACAGCAACAGTTTGCCGACCGGATCAACCAGCTCCGGCGCACTCACCACTAGCTGGCCAGCTTGGCCGAGGCCCTGCAGGGTGGATGTCACGAGCTCAACCGCGGCTTGTTTGTCTTCGTTCGCGTCGACCTGGATGGTCGAGTCAGTCTCGATATCGATGCGGAAACCGCGCAGCTTGTCCGAGCGCAGGATCTGCAGCGCGGCCTGGAACTCCTTGAAGCACTTCTTCTGAGCCTGCTGGGCAGCCTGCTGTTGGGCAGCTTGGAACTGCTGCTGGGCTTGCATCTGTTGCTGCTGAATGACCTCAGGCGGCATCCCAGGCTGTGGCTGAGGCTGCTCTGGCGACGGCACAGCATCGACAGCCTCGCGAACCTTGTCCGCGATGATCTGCTCGTAACCTGACATCAACATCAGGCTCTCATCCGAGAACTGCTCGCAGATGATCTCAGCCTTGATCGCGAGCGAATCACGGCAGAATCGAGCAACTGCTGCCTGCCGGTCCTGTAAGCGCAAGGATGCGAATTGGCCCTTGATCCGCTGCTCTGTTGCCGTCTTCGCCGGTCCGCCGGAGTAACCCCGGACGATGTCCGAAATGCCGGTCACTTCGTACAGGTCGGCCTTGACCTGTCCGCGCGCCTCGTGAAGCCGCAGTAGCGCCTCGACGATGTCCTTGAGCGGGATCAGAGAGATCGCGCCAGGAATGCCGCCCTTCTCAGCGAAGGCTGCCCAGGAGTCGACCGGAATCAGCTTGTTGTCGACGCCCTCTTGCAGTAGGCGCGCCAGTTCTTTGACCGATGCGTCATAGACGCCAGCCACCTTGACCGCACTCGTCAACTTCGCGATGCGCTCGGTGAGCTCGTCAAGTTCCTGCGCCTGGTCCTGGTAGAGGACGTAATCCGGGACCGGCACGATGGAATCATTGGTCTGCGTGGCAAAGAGCGGCTTCGGGCACGGCCAGAAACCCTCCAGCTGCAGCGGATCATCACGTTCTTCGAGCACTACGTCCGGCGTGCTCGGCGCGATGAAATAGACCTTGCGATCCGCCTTATTCCAGATCTCCCAGACTTCAGCTTTCTTGAAGTAGCCGACAATCTGCTCATCGTCCGCAGCATGCGGCGGCGTATAGTCGAGCGTGATGCGCTTGGCCTGCGCGAGATCGCCGCCATAGAACCGCATTGCGATCTGCGAATGCGTCAGATACGAACGCTTGGCGACCCAAGGAACCTCACGCCAGATCCGCGCTGGCGACCAGAGGAAGTCCTTGTAGTACACGTAGTCCGTGCAAGACTTCTCATAAGCCAGCGTCTCATATGGCTCGCCATCGCCCTCTTCCTGGACATCCTCGGCCGTCTTCTCCTGTGCCTGGACTTCCGCATTCTCAGCGGCGGCAACCTGGGCTTCGAACTGCGGCTCATAGCGTTCCCACAGCTGTCCTATGCCGGCCAGCAGATAGTCGAGCACCGACTGGCTGGCGGACTCGTGGTAATAGCCCACCTCCATCTGGAACTTCAGTGTGCGCTCCAGGATGAGCGACGCCGTGCGCGCAACCGGATCTCGGTCCATGAAGCGCCGTTCGACAATCGGAATCGGCTGGCGCCCGTATAGCGCCGGCTTCAGCGTCTCAACGTTCGACCACAGGATGTTGAGCTTGCGCTTGTTCTTCTCGGAGGCGTTCTTGCGCTCGTCCTTATAGCGCTTGGCAATCTCCTCGCAGCGCTTGATCCACTCGACGTACTCCTTGTCCTTGCGCGCGAAATCAATCTCTGCCTTCCAGCGGGCAAAGGTGTCCCGTGCCTGCTGAGTGGGCACAGGAGCGGGCGCGGTTTCAGCCATCTCAGCTCAGCACAAAGCCCGTGATGTTGCCGGTAGCATCGACCTGCGCCGTGATGGTATCGGTATATGTGCCAGTCACCGGTACCTGCAGTCCGATACCATTGGCGATGATCGCCGCATTCGGCGGCAAACGAGCCTTCGGAATGTTGCTGTCAAAGTTGAATGTACCACCCACCCCTGCGGAACCGGAATTGATCTGGATCTCTACTCCATCGCCCGTACTCATGATTGAGTCTGCGGCATTGGATAACGGGAAGTTCTGCCAGGCGCCCTGATTGATCGCGACCGTAGCGCCGGCCGCCTTTCCCCTGCCGTCAACGATTGTGACAGGACCAAGGTTTACCGCGATCCGCGTAACCGCATTGGCCAGCGTGAACGTCGCAACGTTGGCCGCGATGCTGTAATTAGCTGCGAATGAACCCGAGCCATCGAACTGATTAACATCGATGCTCGCCCCGCCAGAGTTGAATACGGCGTAATTCCCACCGAGACGGATGCTGTCGATCTGTCCCGCGATCACTGCGGCCGGAGACGTGGCGAGCGTTGCGCCCCCATTCGATGTCTTGATTACGATCTGATCGTTTTGGTCGACAAAGCACGTTGTCGCGGACTGCAATTCAAATCCAGTCAATGCGCCATTGGCGACGACAGCCACGGCATTGTGCGCATCCTGGCCGTCCGAGTTGCTGACGGACACAACCTCGCCGTTCGTCACCTCCACACCATTTGGCGGGATGTGAAAGATGCTGTACGCCTTGAGCATTACTGCCCCTGGCCGCGCGTGAAGTACAGCGTGGCCGTGTCGCCGGTGGCACAGATGCCGGCAACGTGCGTCGCATCCGCCCCGATGGTGAATGTGTAGGCAGCCGTAGGCAGGATCGGCGTCGAGCTCGCCTCATCCGCCTCCACCGTCGCATCACCGAACTGGATGAACGCGAGCGAGCTGTTCGGAGCGCTCGTCACCATGACCTGACCCGACAGGCCAACAGGGAGCGCCACGGCAGCACTCGCTTCAGTCACGGCCAGCGTGGCGGTCGGCCCTGGTGTAAATGGATTCAGCATCAAATTCTCCCACTCGGACTTGGCTGGCTATCCCAGAGATCGTCCAAACTCACTGTGCTCGTTGCATGGGGCGCGATGCCCAGAGTCTTCGGCGCGGGCTGCACTTCAGGCGCGGGCATCGTCTGCATCACCTGGCAACCATACGAGAACCCATCAGACGGGTGGCTGGCCCAGTTATGCACCGGCTCCTTGGAAAAGGTCTGCGTGTCCGCATTCCACTCGTATTCCCAGGCACGTAGGCCATCTAGCCCTTCCTCGCAACGCGTCTTGTTGAACTCGCAGCGCCGAATGACAGTGCGAGCAGCGTTGATCCGATCGCTCTTCGAAGTCACTGGAACAATGCCCACTCTCGTGGACCCGAAGCCCTGAAGGAACTGCTCGACTGCGCTGTGCTTGCTCTGGAACGTCTTCACTCGCGCATCGTGCGGCAGCCAGACCTTGCCGAGCGGCCATGCACGCTCATCCAGGTGCCGCTGCAGCCGCTCGATCCATTCCTTGGCATCAAGCCCGCTATCACCTTGGTAGTCGATTAGCGAAAAGCCGCCGACACTCCGCTGCCAGAACCACCACGTGGCTGTATCCCGAAAGCCCAAATCGCTGGATATCTCTATCGCCGGGCCTTCCGGGTTGTACCCGACGCGGTCATGGATGCGGCCATCACGCTCGGCACGGTCAACCCAGCGGGCGAGGATGGCGCCATGCTGGAGACCGTAGCCGCCTTCCCAAACGTGCTCGGCCGTTTCTGGATCGACGGACTTGTCGTGCTCCATTTCCTTGCGCAGCACGTCCGGAAACCAGGGATTGTCCCGCCAGTTCACCAGGATACTGGTCGCATCCGGTGGCGGATTCTTCCGAAAGAACTTGTCGACTGGGTCCGTACGGTGACGAGGATTCCAGCTGAACCATAACTCGGAGCCTTCGGCGCGAATTGTCGGGCGCAATAGCTCAAGTGATTTCTCGCTCAGCGTCTGCGCTTCCTCCACCCATGCGATGTCATACGCCTCCAGAGACTTGATCGTCTCGGCGTTGTACGACTGCATACCGCGGAAGATGATTAGCGAGCCATTGCGGCCACGAATCTCAGCGTCCAGAACTTCGAAATACTCGCCGAGGCCAAACTTCTGGATCTTGTCGACCAGCAGCTGCCTGACCGAATCCCTGAGCGAGTGCTGTATCTCGCGGATACAGACGGCACGAGTCGTACGCTGGAAACAGCGGAGAATCAGCTGCTCGGCAAAGAAATGGCTTTTCGCGCCGCCACGCCCGCCATATGCACCCTTGTATCGCTTTGGCCTGAGCAGCGGCGAGAAAGCTGGCGCAATCTCAACCTTTATCCGCTGGACGATGGTCAATGATGTGTTGCTCGATCACATGCTTGACCGGCTTATCAGGATCACCGGACATCTGCACTGCAGACAAATCCGGCAAAACCTTGTTCAGCAAGGTCTTTGCCGCATTAACTTGGGAGGCATCCAAAAGTGGCGAATTAGACAGGACATGGGTCTGCAGCCTATTGATGAGCTGCGCCGCTTGGATCTTCTTACGGGTGTCCTCGTGGTGACGAAACCCCGCTTTCCGGCCGGCCATCTCTAAGCCTTTACTTCCCCGCCTGCCGAAGAATGCGGCCCATCACCTGATTCTTCGGAGGCTGCAGAACGCCACTCATGCTCTGGTTCTTCGGAGGAGGCAAAACACCACCCATGGCGGTCAGTCCTGGCACCTGACGGGTGGGCGCCTGGCCTCGCGGAACACCTCTCGGGGTGGGCTGAGACATTGGACCGCCATAGACCTGATTGCGCAAAGTGTCTGCGTACTGTTCATAGTTCCTGAATGGCTGGCCGGTCGCAGGATCAACCCCCATCTGTTGAGGGTTATGCATAGAGGGATTGTTAGCCCAAGCTCGCCATTGCTGCTGCTGTTCAGGCGAATCAGCCATCTGCCAAGCGAAAGCACCGCGCACGCTTGGAATACGGTATTGCAAGTCCCGTAGAGCGGCCTCTTGCATGAGATTGCCAGCAGTTTGACGAATACCGTCTGCCACTGAAGTCATGTCGGTTTCCTCTGCAGCTCTCGTCCCAGCTTCTTGCTGTGCTCACGGCGCTTGCGTGCGTCTGCATCATTGAACTCTTTGGCTACAGACACAGGCGGACACTTTTCGTAGTTCGCCCTGTGAGCGCAAGCCGCCATCAGACGAGCCTGAGCCGGCGATTTACTCGGCATTCCACACCTCAGTGAGCTTCGCAAACTTCCGGCCGATTTCGTAGCTCATGTCCCGTCCGCCCACAAACTCCACGTAGGCCTTCAAGTGCCCGTTGCCGAAGACAAATGCCGAGATGCCGATCTCTTCGTCGCAAAGCATCCCAGAAACACAATAGGCGTCCTTCGCCAGCTGCCCATTGATTCTCTCGGTGCGGACGACATTCAGCGGTGGATCGAATGCGTCGGCGAAGGCTTGGGCGGCTTCGTGGTTCTTGCCGGTCATAGAATGGCGCACCCTCGCATGGTTGGATGCTGCCACGAGTTTGGTGACGTCATCAAAGCTCTTTCTCCGATGCATCGATGAACCCCTATTTCCGCCTCGTGCAACTCAAGGTGCAGCGTGTGTCGTAGTGACGGGCGGGAGGGGCCAGAAACAAACGACCCCGCTCGGGGCGGGGTTCGGGGGATAGCATCGGATGCCAGCATCCTATGCGGTGGTTTGTTATAACACAACTGCTTTTGCTGCCTTCCTGCCGTCAAGATAGTCCCGAACGGATCTACGAGCACGGTAGAGGACTTGCCGAAAGTTGGACGCTGACATACCAAGTTCGCGCGCTGATATCTCGGGAGACTCGAAATGCATGTACACGCGCACGACGACATTTCGCTCAGTGAGCGTGAGTCGCATGACAGCCGCCTCCACCCAGGCGCATAGCTCGTCGTATTCGATCATGCCACCGACAACGAGCAAAGTGCCGCTGCCGCGTTGAGCCGCCCCGAGCACGCCGCATTCAATGATCCTGGCCAAAAGCGTCCGCGGCGGCCACCCGATACTCGACAGTGCTGATTTTGCCCATGCCGCCCAATGCTCGAGCGCCGCATCTGCGTCCGATAGTTCCGCCTCGGCCTGCTCTCGTAACGATTCCTTCGTAAGCATCGTACGCGGTGGCGCTGGTGGCTCTCGAACGAGAGGCAGCCTGTCACCGTCGTACCTCAAGCCAGGGCGGCCGCGATCGATATACGGTTGCGGGTCTTTACTCACATCGTCACCTTGATTCCGAGGTAAGCCATAGCCTCGTGCGCGTACTCGATGACCGGCACGTCCCAGAGTTTCAGCATGTCGAGCTGCTTCTGGGAGCGCTTCCTATATCGGTTGTTCGGGTTGCTGATCTCCATCCAGTGGAGCCGGCCCTGGTACTTGACTGTCAGGTCCGGGAAGTCCTGCTGATGCACCAAACAGCCCACGGCACGCAGGGCGTCGATGATTGGCCCCTCGTTCCCATCTCGCTTCTTGGCGAATCGATTGAGGCCCATCAGCCATCTCCCGTAGGTTGGGATGGTCCGTCGGGCAGCGGCATCCAGTGCGTCGGGTAGGCGGCGGTCCCGAAAGAAATAGCTGCGTCGTCGGGTGTATCCTCAGTTCGATAGTAGATTCCAGGCTCCCCGCACTCCCAGCCCAGGAAGTCCTTTCCATCCTTTGGCGCTGTCTCGATTGGCTGCACCAGCTGTGCCGCCACCTGCTTGTAGTGCTTGTTCTCGGCCATCACGATGGCATGGGCGGATTCGGTGCGGCGGAGGTCCTCGCGGAGGCGCTGGATTTCTTCAGCCGCCTGCCGGAAGCAGTCCGCCCCCTTCAGGGTGTACCAGCCGCGAA
>Ga0180215_1001509_pt1 | contig 25359 bp, 19 predicted proteins | sample eDN3rd37CBELigBY_FD_128871 | JGI IMG/M metagenome (GOLD analysis project Ga0180215, IMG submission 128871) | Enriched backyard soil microbial communities from Emeryville, California, USA - eDNA 3rd pass 37_C BE-Lig BY (version 2) (version 2) | ecosystem: Environmental > Terrestrial > Soil >...
CCCACCGGCGAAAGCGCTGATACACGGTGCCCCACTTCCCGAACGACCGCGGCAGGTCGCGCCAGGGGGCGCCGGTGCGCAGCACCCAAGCGACGGCCTCTACGAAGCGCCGATCGTTTCGCCATCGCGGACCTCGGCGAGTGGCGCCTCTCACGAATGGCGCCAGCCTCGTCCACTGCTCGTTCGTGAGTCCTCCCCGTTCCACGCGATTCAGCATGGCGACACACTGAACGCATGTCAAGCTTCGACAGCGAAACTGTCGACATGCCCTAGCACGCTTGCCGGCGAAGGATGACGGGGTTCGCGTCGTTCCGAGGCCAAGGGGCCGGATCCTGGGCTTTCGCGGGCTGGCGGCGGGCCGATCCGCCGATTAGAGTCCCCCGGCCATGGATGAACAGCGCTTTCTGCACCTCGCCGACCAGACCTTCCGCAAGATCCAGGACCTCCTCGAGCCGGTCGACCCCGACCTGGCCGACTACGAGATGTCGGGAGACGTCCTGCAGATCACCTTCGCCGACGGGTCCAAGTGCGTGATCAATACCCAACGCCCCACGCGCCAGATCTGGCTCGCGGCCCGCTCCAAGGCCTGGCACTTCGACTGGGACGAGGCCCGCGGCGTCTGGTTGGACGACAAGGGCTCAGGGACCGAGCTGTACGCCCACCTCGCGACGCTGGTGAAGAGCGCCTGCGGCGTCGACCTCGCGGTCTGAGGCGAACGGGACCGTCCAGGGGCTTCCAACCAGCAACCAGCGCGAATTCATGACGGGCGTGACGCCGAGAGGACCTGCGCGCGGACCTCTCGCAGGCTCTTCGGCGAGGTCAGGGGTGCGCGGCAGCTGCGCCGACGGAATTGACTGGCGATCGTGGGGGAAGCCCTGACAACACGCGCACCGCCTCCTCGGCTGCGATTCGGCGGACGAGCGCGATCGACTCCTCCGAGTAGTAGGCCGCGTGGGGCGTCACCAAGGCATTCGGGAGGCGAAAGATCGGATTCGCAGGGCTCCAGGCGCGCACCTTGGCCGGCTCCTCCTCGAGGTCGTCGACAGCGGCGGCCGCGATTCGCCCCTCGGACAGCGCGCGGAAGAGCGCCGCGTCCTCGACGATCGGGCCGCGCGCCGTGTTCACCAGGATCGCCGTCGGCTTCATGCGGCGCAGGGTGGCATCGTCGAAGAGGTGTCGCGTCGTCGGCGTGAGCGGCGACTGGATGACGAGGTAGTCCGTTCCTTCGACGAGCTCGTCGAACGAGACCGACCGGACGCCTGCATTGCGGATCCGCTCCGGATCGACGAAGGGATCGTGCGCCCAGATCTCCACGCCGAATGGACGCGCCCGCTCCGCGATCGCGCGAGCGATCGCACCGAACGACAGGAGCCCGAACACGCGGCCCCGCACCCTCCAGATCGGTTGGCCGGATTGCCATCGCCACTCGCCGCGGCGCACCGCGCGGTCGTATTCGCTGATCCGGCGCGCGGCCGCCAGCCACAGCGCGATCGCATGGTCGGCCACCTCGTCCGCGCACCAGTCGTTTGGCGCGTTGGTCACCTGGATCCCGCGGCCCGTCGCGGCGTCCACATCCACGATGTCGACGCCCGTGCCGTAGCGCGCGATCACCCTGCACCGCGTGAACGACTGGATCGCTCGCGCGCCAATGCGAGCGTATTGGGTGAGGATCCCGTCCGCGTCGCGGCCCTGCTCGATCACCTCGTCCTCGCTCTTGCACTGCGCCGCGATCAGGCGGAACCCGGCGCCCTCGACGATCGCCCGCTCGATCTCCACGTCGCCGAAGTCGGAGTCGGCGATCAGCACGGTGCCCTTCGCGTCCTCAGTGGGAGTCACGGGGGAGCCCTTTGGTGTGCGCGATGTCCTGGTACTTCAGCGCCAGCTCCATGCAGCCGCCTGCGTCCAGCTGGCCGACGGTGTCGCGGTAGATCTCCTGCCAAGGCGTCTGGTTCTCGAGGTGCGGCGGCGGCAGCTCGCTCCTGCGCGCCGCGATCTCCTCGTCGCTGAGGAGCACGTCGACCCGCGCCGCGCGCAGGTCGACGCGGACGCGATCGCCCGTGCGCAGGATGGCGAGGCTCCCCCCGGCAGCCGCTTCGGGGCTCGCGTTGAGGATCGAAGGAGCATCTGCGGTGCCGCTCTGGCGACCGTCGCCGAGCGTCGGAAGCGCCGTGATGCCGCGGCGGAGCAGCGCGGCTGGCGGTTGCATGTTCACCACCTCGGCCGAACCGGGATAGCCGATGGGGCCCGTGTTCCGCATGACGAGGATGCAATCCTCGTCGATCTCCAGCAGCGGATCGTCGATGCGGCGGTGGTAGTCCTCCGGGCCCTCGAAGACGATCGCGCGGGCGACGAAGGCGTCGGGATCCTCCGGGTTCGAGAGGTAGCGCCGACGGAAGTCGGCTCCGATCACGGCGGTCTTCATGACCGCCGAGTCGAAGAGGTTGCCGCGCATGACGAGCATGCCCGCGTGGGGCGCCATCGGCTCGTGGAAGGGACGGATGACGTCGCGATCGGTCGCCATCGCATGCTCCGCGCTCGTGCGCGCCGGCGCTCCAGTCACGGTGTGGACGTCGGCGTGCAGCAGGCCGGCGGCCAGCAGCTCGTGCATGACCGCCGGGACTCCTCCCGCACGGTAGAAGTCCTCGCCCAGGTATTCGCCGGCCGGCTGCAGGTTCACGAGGAGCGGGACGTCACGACCGACTCGCTGCCAGTCGTCATTCGTGAACTCGATCCCGGCATGGCGGGCGATCGCGTTCACGTGGATCGGCGTGTTGGTGGACGCGCCGATGGCCGAGGCCACGAGCACGGCGTTCTCGAACGCCTGTTTCGTGAGGATCTGGCGGGGGGTCAGGTCTCGGTTCACCAGCTCGACCGCCTGCCGGCCGGTTTCGTACGCCATTTGCGCGCGCTCGCGATACGGCGCGGGGATCGCGGCGCAACCGGGCAGCGCCATGCCGAGCGCCTCCGCGATGCAGTTCATCGAAAGCGCGGTGCCCATGGTGTTGCAGTGCCCCACGCTCGGGGCCGAGGCGGAGACACGATCCATGAACTGCTCGTAGTCGATCGCCCCGGAGGCGTGCAGCCGCCTGGCCTCCCAGACGACGAGCCCAGAGCCGGCGCGCCGCCCCTCGTACCAGCCGTTCAGCATCGGCCCGCCCGAGAGCACGATCGCCGGCAGGTTCACCGTCGCCGCGGCCGCCAGGCAGGCCGGCGTGGTCTTGTCACAGCCGGTGGTCAACACCACGCCGTCGATCGGATAGCCGTACAGCACTTCGACGATCCCCAGGTACGCGAGGTTGCGATCGAGCGCCGCCGTGGGTCGCTTGCCCGTCTCTTGCAGCGGATGCACGGGAAACTCGAACGGGATGCCTCCGGCGTCGCGTACGCCCTCCTTCACCCGCCCGGCGAGCTCGAGATGGTGCCGGTTGCATGGGACGAGGTCGCTCCCCGTCTGCGCGATCCCGATGATCGGCCGTCCTGACTGCAGCTCGCGCCTCGTCAGGCCGTAGTTCAAGAAGCGCTCGAGGTACAGCGCGGTCATCTCCGCATTGCCTGGATTGTCCCACCACGCCTGGCTGCGAAGCTTCATCGCCACCCTCCGGTGCTGCGCCTGCGCGTCCTGCCCGCAAAGACGATGCACCTCGGCGACGAATGACCATGGCCAGCCGCCGTCGCAAGCGGGCTTGCGGAAACCCGGGAGTGTTCCGACTTCTGGTTGAGAGCGACCAGGAGACGATGCCGCGAGAGAAGAGGGAGCGGGCGATGAAGGCAGTGGCGGTGTTTCCGGCCACGCGCGAGGTACGGCTCGTCGAGCTCCCCGAGCCCCCGCCTCCCGGGCCGCGGGAGGTGCTGCTTCGCGTGCTCGAGGTCGGCATCTGTGGGACCGATCGGGAGATCGCCTCCTTCGAATACGGCCAGTCGCCTGCAGGCTCCGACCGGCTCCTGCTCGGGCACGAGGCGCTGGCGCGGGTCGAAGAATCGGGACCGGACGTCACGGCGGTGCGCCCGGGCGATCTGGTCGTGCCAACGGTCCGCCGGCCCTGCCCTCACCGCCGCTGCCCCGCATGCCGGGCGGGCCGGCAGGACTTCTGCGTCACCGGCGACTTCCTCGAGCGCGGCATCAAGGAGGCGGACGGGTTCCTTCAGGAGCTCGTCCTCGAGGACGTGGAGAACCTGGTGCCCGTGCCGCGCAAGCTCGCCGAAGTGGCCGTGCTCGCCGAGCCGATGAGCGTGGCGGCGAAGGCTTCGGAACAGGTCGCACAGATCCAGCGACGGCTGCCGTGGGAGCGCGACCGCGTCCGTGCGCTCGCGCTCGGTGCGGGCCCCGTGGGCCTGCTCGGTGCCATCAGCATGGTCGTGAGCGGTTGCGAGACGTTCGTCTACTCGATCGAGCCGGCGACGAGCGATCGCGCGGAGCTGACGCGCTCGCTCGGCGCCACGTACGTCTCGGGGAAGGACGTGCCGCTCGAGGAACTCGGCGGCCGCTGCGGTCCGTTCGACGTCGTCTACGAGGCGGTCGGCATCCCCAGCGTCGCCTTCGGCGCGCTCGCCGCCCTGGGGCCCAACGGCCTGTTCGTCGTCACCGGCGTCCCCGCGCTCGGCGGAACGGCCGAGCTCCCCGCCAACGCGATCATGAGAGACGTCGTGCTCGGCAACCAGATCGTCCTGGGAACGGTCAACGCGAGCCGAGGGGCGTTCTCGCTCGCGCTCCACGAGCTGGAGCAGGCCATGTTCCTGTTTCCGGACTCCGTACGTGCGCTCATCACCGCCAGGACCCCCATCGAGGAGGCGCCCGACGTCGTTCGCCGGCAGGGCGGCATCAAGCAGGTGATCCGGGTGGCGTCGGCGGAGGCCACATGAGCTCCGAGACGTGGATCGACGCGAGCGTGCCGATCCGCGACGGCATGGTGCACTGGCCCGGCGATCCGCCGATCGAGGTGGCGCGCGTGAGCGATCTCGAGCGGGGGGATCCCGCGACGGTCTCGCACCTCAGCGCCGGCGTGCACAGCGGCACCCACGTGGACGCGCCGGTGCACTTCATTCCCGGCGGGGCAGGCGTCGACGAGATCCCAATCGAGGCTCTGGTGGGGTTGGCGCGCGTGGTGGCGATCCAGGATCCCCGATCGGTCGGCGAGCCCGAGCTGCGCGAGCACGACCCGCGAGCCGGGGAGCGGCTGCTCCTCCGAACGCGCAACTCGCCGCGCTGCTGGCAGACGGATCGGTTCCTCGACGACTTCGTCTACTTGACGGTGGAGGGCGCACGATTCCTCGCGGAGCGCAGCGTGCGAACGGTGGGGATCGATTATCTCTCGGTGGGCGCGATGGACGCGGGCGTCCCCACGCACCGCGCCCTCCTCGAAGCCGGCGTTTGCATCGTCGAAGGCCTCGACCTCTCGGCGGTGGAGCCGGGAACCTACGAGATGCTCTGCCTCCCGTTGCGCCTCGCCGGCGGGGATGGCGCTCCGGCCCGTGTCCTGCTCCGCCCGCGATCGCCCGGATGACAAGGCAAGAGGGATGCAAGTGGCCGCACCGCTCGAACACTACGGCCTCATCGGCGACGCATCGACCGCCGCGCTGATCTCGCGCACGGGCGCGCTCGACTGGCTGTGCCTGCCCCGGTTCGACTCCGATGCCAGCTTCGCCAGGCTGCTGGGCAACGACGAGCACGGCTACTGGACCATACGTCCGGCCGCGCCGCTGCGCGGAATCCGGCAGAGCTACCGGCCGGCCACCCTCGTGCTGGAGACCGAGTTCACGTGCGATGGCGGCCGCGCTCGCATCATCGACTTCATGCCGTACGACGACGCCGCTCACGACGTCGTGCGCATCGTCGAGGGGCTGGAAGGCACGGTCCCCTTCCACGCCGACCTGCGCGCCCGCTTCGCCTATGGCCGGCTCGTCCCCTGGATCCGGGGCGACGGGTTCGAGTGGACGATGACCTCCGGCCCCGACGCCCTCGTCCTGCGCAGCCCGGTCCGCCACGTTCCCGACCTGGATGCGACGCGCCTGGAAGCCGACTTCTCGATTCACTCCGGCGACAGCCTTCCCTTCACGCTGGCGCAATACGCCTCGCACCAGAGCCCGCCCGGCCCCATCGACGTACAGCGGGAGCTCGGCCGGACGGAGCGCCGCTGGCGCGAGTGGGCGAGCCGCTGCCGCTACCAGGGGCCGAATCGCGACGCGGTCATCCGCTCGCTCCTCACCCTCAAGGCGCTCACCCACCAACGCACCGGCGGCATCGTCGCCGCCGCGACCACCTCGCTGCCCGAGGAGCTCGGCGGCGTCCGCAACTGGGACTATCGATACTGCTGGCTGCGCGACTCTGCGCTCACGCTCGACGCGCTCATGCTCGGCGGATTCCACGAGGAGGCCCGGGCCTGGCAGGACTGGCTGATGCGCGCCTGCGCCGGCGCGCCCGAGCAGGCCCAGATCATGTACGGGATCGGCGGCGAGCACCGCCTCACCGAGATCGAGCTGCCATGGCTTCCGGGCTACGAGGACTCGATGCCGGTGCGCATCGGCAACGGCGCCTACGAGCAGTTCCAGCTCGACGTGTACGGCGAAGCGCTCAACACCATGTACGAGGCTCGCATGTTCCACCTCGCCGACGACGAGCCGGTCGCCTGGGAGCTGATCACGGCGTTCGTCGATTGCGTCGAGCGGCGCTGGCGCAGGCCCGACGAGGGCATCTGGGAGATCCGCGGCGCCCGAAAGCATCACTTCGTCCACTCCAAGCTGATGGCCTGGGTGGCGGTGGACCGCGGCATCCGGTTCATCGAGCGGTTCGGAGGGACCGCCCCCGAGCGCACGCGCGCGCGCCTCTCGCGCTGGCGCGCGCTCCGGGAGGAGATCCGGGAAGACATCCTGACGCGCGGCTTCAACCCGCGGGTCGGAGCGTTCACGCAGTCCTACGGCTCGACCGCCCTGGATGCGAGCGTGCTCCTCATGCCGCACATGGGATTCCTGCCCGCCGACTCTCCGCGCATGCGCTCCACCGTCGCAGCGATCGAGCGCGGGCTCACCTGGGACGGCTTCGTGCTTCGCTACGCCACCGCGACCGGGGTGGATGGCCTGCCCGGCGACGAGGGGACCTTCCTCATCTGCAGCTTCTGGCTGGTGGACAACTACACGATGGCCGGCCGCATCGACGACGCGGAGGCGCTCCTCTCGCGGCTGCTCGCCGTGCGCAACGAACTCGGCCTGCTCGCCGAGGAGTACCACCCGGGCCTGCACCGCCAACTCGGCAACTTCCCGCAGGCCTTCTCTCACGTCGGCCTGATCAACAGCGCCTTCCTCCTCGAGTCGAAGCGCTCTGGCCACGAGGTCACCCATCCCGCCGCGGCCGCCGAGATCATGAAGTGAGGCCGGAACATGCGCGACGAGTCCTGACTCGACGCGTGCGCCGATGCCAAGAAGCCAGGCCGACGAGCGCGACCAGCGCGAGGCCATTGCCTGCCGACGTCGACGAGCAGCCGCATCCACTCTCGTCGTGGCATTCGGGATCGACGCCGGCAGCCGACGCGGCGGCTTCGCAGTCTCGCGACAAACTCAGGGAAACGGCCGTCGCGACCGGGACGCTTCCGATCCCGAGATGGCAAAGCACCTCGTCGTTCGAGTCGACGACGAGCCAGGTCGCCTCGCTGGCTTCATCATTTGGAAAGATGATGAAGACCGGCTCACCCAGCAAGCTTTCAGCCGTCCCGGGCCCGGAGACCCTCGAGATCTCCAGCTGGTCGCCCGGTGACGCCTTTTGACTGGATCCGAAAACTTCTTTGACACGCACCGTCACGTCGGAGTCATCCGCCGTCAGAACGGTTGCGATCGCGACGGAAGAAGCACCACCCCGAGCACAGAGAGCGCCACTGCACGTGTTCGAAGAGCAGTCGGCCTTCGCTTCATGGGCTGGGAAGACGAGAAACGACGAAAGGGCTCCAACAGCAGCGAGGGTGCGTTTGGTTATCGAGAGCATTTCGATCCTCGTCAAAGCGGGAAGTCCAGTCGACCCCCAATGGGTCTACGCGCCTATGCGCTCCCTGCACACCCTGACAAATCAAACGAGGAGATTTGCGGCAGCCTGCCCCGACGGTGCCCCGCAGAAACCCAAGTACTGTCGCATTGCGGATAGCCGAGGGCGGAAACGGCCCGAGTGGCCGCAAGGAAACTTGGCTTCGAGACACTGCAGGGGGGTGTCTCAAGTCAGTGCGGAATCAAGTCGAGCGCCGCGACGCCACTCAGGCGGCTTCGAGGGAGGGTTCTGCCTTCGTCTCCGGTGCCGGCTCTCCCGCAACCGCACCAGCGAGGAGCACGAGCGCAATCCACACGAGGTCGGCGAGGAGCAGATGCACGAGCTGCAGCCACACCGGCGCCAGCAGCACCAGGTTGACGACGCCCGCGACGAGCTGGAGCGCGAAGAGCCCGCAGAGGGCCAGCGCGAAGCGGAGGACGCCACGACCGCGCTGCAGGGCGGCTGCGGTCACGGAGGTCACGAGGATCCACGCGCCCGTCCCCAGCGCGAGGAGCGGGTGCAAGATCCGCAGGCGCAGCAGGATGTGCGCGGTGGGCGAGAAGTCCTGCTCGATGCCCTCCCGCAGGGAGCCTGCCGGGAAGAGCGTGTCGCCCAGCGCAGTGACGGCGCCGCTCGCCCCGAGGACGACCATCGCGGCGAGACCCACGACGATCATCCAGCCGGCTACGCCGTGGCCCCGCAGCGTGGGGCGCCTGCCGCCGGACGCCCAGTACGCGGTGAGGGTGAGGGCGCCGAGCAGGAAGAGCGTGTTGACGAGGTGGAGCGCCATCGCCACCGCCCGGGCGATGGAGTCGTTGTTTTCGACGAGGCCGAGGAGCACGAGCCCTGCGCCCAGGAGCGCCTCGACGATCATCAGCGCCAGCGATGCCCACGCACCACTCCGCACCGCGTGCCCCTTGGGGAACGCACGCCTCGCGAAGACGACCAGCACCACCACCAGCACCAGGGCGAAGCCGCTCGTGACCCGGTGGGTGAGCTCGATGATGGTCTCGATCTGCGGCGCCCGCTGGATGACGGTGCCGTTGCACAGCGGCCAGTGCTCGCCGCAGCCCGCGCCGGAGCCGGTGGCGCGCACGAAGGCGCCCCACGCGATCACGGCGAGGTTGTAGACGAGGTTGCCCCACGCGAGGCGCCGGAAAGAAGTCGCGCGCTTCGTCGCGGTGGCTTCGTCCTGCGTCAGGGCGATTTCGGGCCCGTGCGCGTTCATGCCTCCGCCCGTTCGCCGAGGAACTCGCCGGCGCGATCGCCGCCGAAGACCTCGATGAGGGCCTCGGCCGCCCGAGACAGCGAGCGCCCGCGGCGGATGAGCAGGCCGATGGGCCTCGTGAAGTCGCCGTCGGAGATCGGCACGGCGACGAGGGTGCCCGCCGCCACCTCGGTCTGGATGGACGCCCGCGGGAGGATGGAGACGCCCATGCCGATCTCCACCGCGCGCTTGACGGTCTCGATGTTGTCGAACTCCATCCGCACCTCGGCGGCGGCGTCGTGATCCCGGAGCAGCTTGTCGACGGCGCGCCTCGTGGGGATGTCGCGGTCGAAGGCGACGAAGTTGATCCCGTCGAGGCGACGCAGGGAGATCTCGCTCTTGCGGGCGAGGAGGTGATCGGGCGGCACGGCCACCACCAGCCGATCCTCGCTGAAGGCCAGGGTGGCGAGCTCCCGCTTCTCCCGCGGGTAGGCGACCAGGCCCACGTCGGCGTCGCCGGCGGCCACCGCGTCGTAGACCTCGTCGCTGCGGCGGTAGGCCACCCGCACGTTGACCTTGGGGTAGCGGCGCAGGAGCTCCTTGAGATGGATCTGGATCTCGTGGAGGCCCACCGAGTGGATGGTGGCGAGGGTGACGGGCCCTTCCGCCTCCTCGCTCTCGGCGCGCATCCTCGCCTCGAGGTCGTCGAAGCGGGCGAGCACCTCCCGCGCCGCCTCGTAGAGCTTCTCGCCGGCGGGCGTGGGCTGGATCGCCCGAGGCGCGCGGTCGAGCAGCTTGCGGTCGAAGCGCTTCTCGAGGGCGCGGATCTGCTGGGACACCGCGCTCTGGGTGACGCGGTTGAGGCGCGCGGCCTTGGAGAAGGACCGCGAGTCCACGACGTCGCAAAACACCTTCAAGGTCTCGAGCTGCATCGCTTTTCCTAGGAGAGGATTTCTTCGCAGACCTGCCCGGCCAGGAGACCGAGGAGCGTCTCCCCTTCTTCCGCCGTGGCGGCGGCCGGATCTCCGAAATACGCCCGTTCGCCGCCGATCTCCAGGAACGTGCGGGCGCCCTCGCGGATGGCCTTGCCGAGGTTCACGTCGAGCGCAGGGAGCGTCGACCGCGACCCGCGCACCCGGCTCGGATCGACCGCCAACATGAGCGAAGTCTCGTAGCGGCCCGCGTGGCTGCCGCCGCGGCAGAACTCCTCCCCCAGCGCCAGGGCCCAGGGCTTGCGACGGTGGTCCGGGACGATGACCTTGGCGGGCGCCACCCTGGCCGCGGCCCGGTGGAGGGCGGCGAAGTGGTCGGGCTCGAGGTGATGGTTCACCAGCACCACGGGTGTGAATCCCTGTTCATGGAGGGAGCGGACGAGATCCGCCACGAGCGACTCGAGCGCGTCGGCGCCGACCGACACCGTGCCGGCGAAGCCCTTGGCGAACTCGGTGATGCCGTAGGCGAGGGGCGGGAAGATCACCGAGCGCCTGCCCCGCTCGGCGAGCAGCGCCTGGGCACGGGAGGCGACCTCTCTTGCGATCGCCACGTCGGTGTCCAGGGGGAGGTGCGGCCCATGGGCCTCGGTGGATCCCACCGGCACCAGCGCCGCCGCGCCGCTCGCGGCGAGGTCGCGCAGCTCCTCCCAGGTCAGGTCTCGGGCGTCGATGGGGCTCATGGAGACGATCCGGTAGCCTGCCGGCGCTCCACGCGCAAGCAAAGGCGTTCGTCCGAGAACCCGCCGCCCGCCGGCGCTATTCGCCGGCTACGGAGCCGCTCACTCGCACTTCGCCTCGTACCGGACCTCGATCTCGGATCCGGCCGCGGGCTCGCGCCCCCGCACGAACGACACCGAGTTCGACCCCGCGTCGTACCGCCAGGACGTAGGGTCGGCGGGGGTGCCGTTCACGAAGACCTGCACGCCGGCGGGCCCGGGCACCGCGCCGAGGACGAACGGCGGCGGATCGGCGAAGGCCCGATCGGCGAGCTGCCGCATGATCCCCGTCCAGTCCGACGCACAGAGCGACGCCGCCAGGCCGCCGGTCGCGCGGATCACGTCGAGGTAGCGCCTGGCGACGCCGGCGCCCTCGGGGCAGCCCTCGCCCGTGTCGACGATGCCGTTGACCACGGCGCCGCCGAGGCCCTTGGTGGCGACGAGGAACTGCTGGTAGGCCGCCAGGGGGTAGCCGGAGTGGTCGTCCTCGTCGCCCACGACGATCACGGAGAGCCTGGCCTCGTGGCGGAGGAAGCCCGCGTTCACGCCGCTGATCAGAGGCTCGCTCAGCGCCAGGCGCATGGCCTCCAGGCCCTGCTCGAGCTCATGGCAGAAGCCGACCTGGGTGTTCTCTGCCAGCACCGCGGCGCCGCCGGGCGTCCCTGGATCGACGATTCGCGGCCGGGCCGTGTCCACCGGGAAGAAGCGCCCCGCCTCGTTGCCCGCGACGCCGCCCGGGCAGACGAACTGGCCGTTGGGCGCGTCGGTGACGCCGGTGCTGGTGACCGCCAAGCGGAAATCGACGCCGCGTCGCACGCCCTCGTCGAAGAGCACGCGGACCGCGGACTTCAGCCGCGGCTGCTCCTCCACCATGGAGCTCGAGTTGTCGACGAGGATGAGCACGTCCGCCATGCCCGCCCGGTGCTGCACGAAGCGATCGACGATCACGCCGTCCTGCAGCAGCTCGCCGATCACGGGCACGGTGAGCGGCAGGTCGCGGGTGTCGTCCCAGACGAAGATTGGCGCCGAGTTGATCCCGCGCACCTCCGTGTTCCAGCGCACGTCGACGACGAAGCTCCCCCCGGAGCCGAGGCGGAAGGGCGTGGCGGGCGGGTTGACGATCTCGAACTCGCCGGCGCTCGACTGCGTGCCCAGGCGCACCGGCCCCACCGTCACGTCGAACGGGCACATGTTGGTGAACCGCACCGCCCGTTCGCGGACGCCGCAGCCCGTCTGATCGGTGCCGAAGTCGACGAAGTTCGGATCGGCCGAGAGGCAGCCGTCCAGGCTCCCCGCCACGAGGGGGAGCGAATATCTCTGGCCTCCCGCGTTGGCGACGAAGAGCTCCAACTCGCCCGTGTGGTAGCCCGCGCCGGCCCCGACCGCGTGGGGATCGAAGGCGACCATCCAGCCGAAGCTCTGCCCCGGCGGGATCACGAAGCTCTGCACGGGCCAGGTGGTGAACGCGGGATCCGATCCGGAGGCGATGCGCAGGTTGCGCATGATGCAGAGCTCGGGGCCGGGGTTGAAGATGCGGAAGCTGAGCACGCCGCCCCACCCCACCGGGAACGAGCCGAAGTCGAGCGCCGACGGGCTGATCTCGAGGCCGTCGCAGGGCGGCGCGGCGAACGCGCTCCCGCTCATGGGGATGCGCACCTCCGGCACCATCTGGTCGTTCGACGCGATGACGAGCGTCGCCCGATCGTCTACGCCCGCGCTCGTGGCCTGCAGCGGCTCGTAGCCGATCCGGATGGTGTCCTCCTCGCCGGCCAGGAGGACCACGGGGTCTGCCGCCAGATCCCGATCGGGGCCGAAGGGCGCGTCGGCGGGGTTCTCCACGCGGACGTCGAGGACGCGCAGCGGCGGCGCGCCGGGATCCGTGCCGGCGTTGGTGACGATCACGTCGAGCTGTCCCCGGGCCCCGAGGGGCACGGCGCCGAAGGTCAGCGCCGCAGGCGTCACCTGGATCTGCGGGCCGCCGCCGCGGCCGAAGAGGTGCACCCGGATGATCGGCGACCGCTCCGAGGTGGAGTCGATCAACATCCAGTCCTCGTCGAGATCGACCTGCGTGGGGGAGAAGGTGATCTCGACGGTGATCGCCTGGGTGGGCTGCAGCGTCCCCGAGAACCCGGTGAACGCGAAAGCCGGCTTGCCCAGGTCCGGCTTGATCGAGTGGATGTCCACCGGATGGGAGCTGACGTTGGTGATCCGAACGCTGCGGGTGGCAGAGCGCTCCACCGGCACGTAGCCGAAGTCCACCTCCGGCGGCTCGACGAGCAACGCCTGATCGATCCCGATGCCGGTGGTGGGCACCAACACCGGATCGCAGATCGGGCAGGGGAGCATCTGCACCAGCCCTTCGGCCTGCCCCAGATGCTGCGGCAGGAACGTGACCCGGATCTCCGTGCGGCTGTTGGCCGGCACCGCCACGGCACCCGACGGAGCGATCGAGAACTGCGGATCCCCCGTGAACGACAGGTTCACCTGGACCTCGATGTCGAAGCCGTTCTCCAGCACCAGCGGGAGGGTGGAGGCTACGCCCAGCTCGATCTTTCCGAAGTCGAGGGAGGTAGGCGAGGTGAGGATCCTCGGGCGGACGCCGATGCCGGTGAGCGGGACCGCGATCACCTGCCGCAGCGGATCGCTCGTCTTCACCTCCATGATCCGCTCGAGGACGGCCTCCTTCTGCGGGGTGAAGCTCAGGGCGATCGTCGCGGTCTCCCCCTCGCCGAGGATCGGCCCGCCGGACACCTTCACGTCGAAGTCGCGGCCGACGCCGTCGAGCGTGATCTCGCCCACGGAGAGCCGCGCGCGGCCGCCGTTGCGGATCGACACCGACCGCGTGACGGTGGCGCCGAGGCCCACCCGCCCGAAATCGAGCGCGTCCGGCCCCGTCACCGCGAGCCCATCCGTGCTGCGCAGCCGATCTCCGGCGCCGCAGCCCGCAAGCCAGACGATCGCCAGGACGATTCCGCCGAGCTTCCGCATGCCCATCCTTTCGGGCGATGGGACGCGGCGCTCCCAAGGTCGCCCCCCTGCACGCCCCTCGGCTCACAACCTAGGGAGCAGGCGACGGCGGGGAAAGGCGAGGGCTGCGCAATTCAGGCACACCATCGGAGGCGCGCCGCGATCTTCTGGCGTCAGCCGCGCAGGGCGGCCTTGAGCACCTTGCCCCGATCGCTCTTGGGCAGGCTGTCGCGGAAGACCACCTGGCGCGGGTACTTCCACGGCTGGAGCTTGTCCTTCGCCAGGGCCTGCAGCTCCTTGGCGAGGGACTCGGTGGCCTCGTGTCCCGAGCGGGGGACGACGAAGGCCCGCGGCTTCTCGAGCCCTTCCGCGTCGAGGTAACCCACCACCGCCACCTCCTGCACGGCGGGGTGGGCGAGGAGCACGTTCTCCACCTCGATCGGGGCGAGGAAGCGGCCGCCGACCTTGAGCAGATCGTCGGTGCGGCCGCCGTACCAGAAGCGCCCGTCCGGATCGCGGCGGAACTTGTCTGCGGAGACGAACCACTCCCCGCGGAAGGCCTGCCTCGTCGCCTCGGTGCGCATGAAGTAGCCGAGGCCCATGGAGACGCCGCGGATCCACAGCGAGCCCAGCTCTCCGTCGGGGAGCTCCCTGCCATCGTCGTCGCAGATCTTCGCCTCGTAGCCTTCGACCACCTTGCCCAGCGATCCCGCCACCACGTCGCCGGGGCGGTTGGAGACGTAGACGTGGAAGAGCTCCGCCGAGCCGATCCCGTCCAGCACGTCGTGGCCGAACTTCGCCCGGTACCTCCCATAGAGCTCGCCGGGGAGGGCCTCGCCGGCGCTGGTGGTGATCCGCAGGGAGGACCAGTCGAAGCGCCCCGGCTCGCACTCCAGGTGCACCATCGCGTTGAGCATGGTGGGCACGCTGCAGAGGATGGTCGCGCGCCTGCGGTGGATCTCCTCGAGCACCCGCTCCGCCGTGCTCTTCTCCGGGAAGAGCGCCACCGTCGCGCCGGCGCGGAAGGGGAAGAGCAGGTTGGTGCCGAGCGCGTAGCCGAAGAAGAGCTTGGGCACGCCCACGGTGACGTCGTCGTGTCGGATCCCGAGGACGGGCAGGCCGTAGGTGTGGGTGTTGAAGAGGAAGTCCACGTGCCGGTGCACGACCGCCTTGGGGAAGCCGGTGGAGCCGCTGGTGTAGAGCATCACGCCCACGTCCTCGGCGAGGGTGTCGGCGGCGTTGTGCTCGGTGGGGAGCCCTTCGCGGACGTCCTCCCACCGCACTACGGGCACCTTCCCCGAGGCGGTGGCGGCGCGCTCCGTGGGCTGACCGCCTTCGGTCTCCCACCGCACGATCTCCGGCGGAGGAGGCGGCGCTCCGAGCGCTCCCCGGCGGCAGGCGATCGCGCCCCGGAGCCACCGGGCCTGGTCGAGATCGAGGCCGGCGCCGATCAGCCGCTCCTCGGCCACCACGATCCGCGAGCGGGTGTACTCCAGGTAGTAGGCGAGCTCCTCGGGCTTGCAGTCGGGGTTCACCGCCGAGACCACGGCGCCCATGCGCACGGCCGCGAACCAGAACCACACGAACTCGGGGTGATCGGAGAGGACGAGGAGGATCCGCTGTTCCCGCTCCAGGCCCAGGCGCTCGAGGAGGTGCGCCGCCCGGCACACGTTCTCGAGGACCTCACGGTAGGTGTACCTCTCGTCGCCATAGAGGAGGGCGGTGCGCTCGCCGCGGCCCTCCGTCACGTTGCGGTCGACGTACTCGACGCAGAGGTTCAACGCCTCGGGAAATTCGACGGTCGCCATCTCGCCTCCCTCTTCGTTCGTTCAGCTCCTGGAAAACGCGCGCAGGGCCACGTGGTTCATGCGCCCGCCGCCTTCAGCCGCTCGCGGGCGATCACCAGCTTCTGCACCTCGGTGGCGCCCTCGTAGATCCGCAAGGCGCGGATCTCGCGGTAGAGACGCTCCACCGCCGTTCCGCGGATCACGCCGATCCCGCCGTGGAGCTGCAGGCTGCGGTCGATCACCCGCTGGGCGTTCTCGGTGGCGACGAGCTTCGCCACCGCCGCCTCCCTCGTCACCCGGGCGGCGCCCATGTCCTTGGTCCACGCGGCGCGGTGCACGAGGAGCCTCGCCGCGTCGAGCTCCACCTCGCTGTCCGCCAGGAGGAACTGCACGCCCTGCAGATCCGCGAGCGGGCCGCCGAACTGGCGCCGGTCCCGGACGTGCCCCACCGCCTCGTCCTGCGCCCGCTGCGCCATGCCGAGCGCCGCGGCGCCGACGGTGGTGCGGAAGAGATCCAGCGTGGTGAGCGCCAGCTTGAAGCCGGCGCCCTCGGCCCCCAGGAGCGCGGCGCGCGGCAGCCGAGCCTCCTCGAAGAAGACTTCGCCCAGCGGGTGCGGCGCCATCGTCTCCTGGGGCACCACTCGAACACCGGGGGTGTTCGCGTCCACGACGAACGCCGACACGCCCTTCGGCCCGTCGGAGGTCCGGGCGAAGAGCGTCATCACGCCGAAGATCGTCGCGTTGGAGATGAACCGCTTTTGGCCGTCGATCACCCACTCGTCGCCCACGAGCCTGGCGCGGCACGACACGGCGCCGGCGTCGGATCCGGCCCCCGGCTCCGTGAGCGCGAAGGCGGCGGGCAGCTCGCCGGAGGCCACCCGAGGCAGGTACCTGGCCTTCTGCTCCTCGGTCCCCGCCAGCGCGATCGCGTAGCTGCCCAGCCCCTGCATGGCGAAGGCGAAGTCCGCCAGGCCCATGCGCCACGCGAGGTTCTCGCGGATCACGCAGAGGGAGCGCACGTCGAGGGTGTCGAACTTCCCGCCGAAGGCTCTGGGGACGCCGTAGCGGCCGAAGCCCGCTTCGCCGAGCTTGCGCAGGATCGAGACGAAGAGCTCGTCGACGCCGTCCTCCCGGTGCTCGACCGGCCGCAGCACCTCGTCGCCGAAGGCGCGGACCTCGCGGGCGAGGGCGTGGTGCCGATCCTCGAGAAACGCCATGCCTCCTCCTGGCGGACCGTGTGGTCCGCACGTCTGTTGCGGCTTATCGGCCCCCTCGACGGGTCTTCGGGGGGGGGCCGTCGAAAGACCGCTACCTCCCCTCGAACTTCGCGGGCCGCTTGGCCACGAACGCCTCGTAGGCCTCGCGGAAGTCGTGGGTCTGCATGCAGATCGCCTGGGCCCGCGCCTCGTTGTCCAAGGCGCCGAGCAGGCTCGCGTGCTGCTCCTCGTCGAGGAGCTCCTTCGTCACGCCCAGGGCGAACGTGGGGCCGGCGGCCAGGCGCGAGGCGAGCTGCAGCGCCCGCGGGAGGACCTCCTCCGCCGGCACCACCTCGTTGTGCAGGCCCATCGCCTTGGCGTCCTCCGCCAGAACCGCGTCGCCGAACATGAGGAGCTCGGTGGCCTTGGCGAGGCCGACGTAGCGCGGCAGCAGGTAGGCCGCCCCCATGTCGGCGCCGGCGAGGCCCACCTTGACGAAGAGGAAGGCGATCTTGGATCCCGCCGCCGCCACCCGCAGGTCGCAGGCGAGGGCGATCGCGGCGCCGGCGCCGGCGGTGGTGCCGTTGAGCGCGGCGACCACCGGCTTGCGCAGGCGGCGGATGTTGCGGACGAGATCGCACGTCATCCGGGTGAACTCGACGAGCCCCGGCATGTCCCGCTCGAAGAGCGCGCCGATGATGTCGTTGACGTCGCCGCCCGAGCAGAAGGCGCGGCCCGATCCCGTGATCACCACGGCGCGGACCGGCTGCCTCGTCTGCAGCGCGGCGAAGAGGTCCCGCAGCTCGGCGTAGACCTCGAAGGTGAGGGCGTTCAGCTTGTCGGGCCGATCGAGCGTGATCACCGCCACGCCGTCGTCCCGCTCCTCGTACCGGAAGCTCTTCGGTTCGATCATCCGGGGAGCTTAGCGCAAGCGCGGCCCCTGCCGTCTCCCGAATCCTCGCCCGAGGCCGCGCGGGCGATCATCCCTCCCGCGGCAGCACGCAGGTCGCCTCGATCTCTACGAGCGCGCGGTCCTCGACGAGGTCCGCCACCTGCACCATCGCCATGGCGGGGTAGTTGCGGCCCATGTGGCGCTTCCACGCCTCGCCCACCTGCGGCAGCTGATCCAGGTACGCGCGCTTGTCGGTCACGTAGATCGTCATCCGCGCTACGTGCTCCGGTCCGCCGCCCGCGGCGCGCACGACCTGGAGCACGTTGCCGAGCGCCCGATCCCACTGCTCGTGGAAGACGTCGGAGTGGAAGACCTCGTCGCCGTCCCAGCCGACCTGGCCGGCGACGAAGACGATCCTCCCGTCCGCCACCACGCCGTTGGCGTAGCCCTTGGGCCGCTTCCAACCTTCAGGCTGGATCGCTCTCAACAGACTCATCTCATCGACCTCATGCCAGGATCTCGCCGCCGTCCACGTTGAAGAGCTGCCCCGTGATCCCCGACGCCGCCGGATCGGCAAGGAAGACCACCGTACGGGCGACCTCCTCCGGGCGGATCAGCCTGCCGATGGGGTTCATCGCCGCGAGCTCGGCCACCGACTCCTCGTGGCTGCGGCCGGTGACCTGGGAGATCTTCGCCGCCGAGGCCTCGAGCATGTCGGTGTCGGTCCAGCCTGGGCACACGGCGTTCACCGTGATCCCCTTCGGCGCCACCTCGTGGGCGAGGGAGCGCGTGAGCCCGACGAGCCCGTGCTTGCTGGCCGTGTAGGCGGTCGTGTAGCGGTACCCTGCCCTGCCGGCGGTGGACGCCACGTTCACGATGCGGCCGCTCTTGCGGGAGAGCATCCCCGGCAGCACGGCGTGGGTCACGGCGAACGCGCCCACCAGGTTCACCTCGAGCACGCGGCGCAGATCGTCGACGGAGGTGCGGTGCAGCGGCGCCGAAAGCGCGATGCCCGCGTTGTTGACCACGATCTCCACGGGGCCGAGGGACGCCTGCACCTCGGAGACGCAGGCCTCGACCCTGGCGGGATCGGCGACGTCGAGCGCGAAGGCCCTCGCCTCGCCGCCCGCCTCCCGGATGGCGCGGGCGCCCTCCTCGCACGACGCGAGGTCCCGGGCGCAGAGGGCCACCGTGGCGCCCGCGTCCGCCAGCGCCGCGGCGCAGGCCTTGCCGATGCCGCGGCTCGCGCCGGTGACCAGCGCGATCTTGCCGGCCAAGGGCCTGCCCTGGATCACCACCCGCACTGCTGCCCGCGGTTCTGCTCCGCGAGCCAGGTCTGCAGCGGCTGGAAGTACTCGAGGATCGCGCTCGCATCCATCTCGCGCTGGCCGGTGATCGCCTCCATGGCGTCGGGCCAGGGCTTGCTCGCGCCCAGCGCCAGCATGGCGCGCAGCTTCTCGCCCGCCTCCTCGCTGCCGTAGATGGAGCACTCGTGGAGCGGCCCCTGGAAGCCGGCGGCCTCGCACAGCGCCTTGTGGAACTGGAACTGGACGATGTGCGCGATGAAGTACCGGGTGTAGGGCACGTTGGCGGGGATGTGGAACTTGGCGCCCGGATCGAAGTCCGCCTCGGTGCGGGCCACCGGGGCGGCGACGCCCTGGTAGCGCTCCTTCAGATCCCACCACGCCTGGTTGTAGTTCTCCGGCGCCGTCTTGCCGCTGAACACGTCCCAGCGCCACTGGTCGATGAGCTTGCCGAACGGCAGGAAGGCGATCTTCTCCAGCGCCTTCTTCATCTGGACGTTGATGAGGCCCTTCTGGTCGGCCGGCACCCTCGACAGGAGGCCGATCTGCTTGAGGTAGCCCGGCGTGATCGACAGGGCGATGGCGTCGCCGATCGCCTCGTGGAAGCCGTCGTTGGCGCCGGACTGGAAGAGGATCGGGAGCGTGTCGTACTGCTGGTAGTAGTAGTTGTGACCGAGCTCGTGGTGGATCGTGATGAGATCCTCCTCGGTGGGCCGGATGCACATCTTGATGCGCACGTCGCCGGCCGAGGTGATGTCCCACGCGCTGGCGTGGCAGACCACGTCGCGATCGCGGGGCTGCGTGAGCATCGAGCGGGTCCAGAACGTCTCTGGGAGCGGCTTCAGGCCCAGGCTCGTGAAGAACGTCTCGCCGAGCTTCGCCATCTTGAGGGCGTCGTACTTCTGCCGCTTCAGCGCGGCGTCGACGTCCAGCGAGGCCGCGCCCTTGTACGGCTCCATCAGCGCGTAGACGTTCGACCAGTCCTGCGCCCACATGTTGCCGAGCAGGTGCGCCGGGATGGGGCCGCGGGCGGGCACCCGATCCTTGCCGTACTTCTTCACGAGCTGGCTGCGCGCGTAGCAGTGCAGCTCGTCGTAGAGCGGCTTCACCTGCAGCCACAGGCGCTCGGTCTGCTCCTCGAAATCGGCCGCGCTCATGTCGTAGCCGGACTTCCACAGATCGCCGAGATCGTCGAAGCCGATCTCGCGGGCGCCGGTGTTCGCGAGCTGTACCTGGCGCTCGTAGAGCGGCCGCATCTCGCGGGAGATGGAGTGCCAGCCCACCCACGCGTCGAGGAGCTCCTCGTACTTGCGGCTGGTGGCGAGGGTCTGGGAGAGCACGCCCAGATCACGGCAGGCGGACTTGCCGTCGGCGCCGCACCACTTGCCCTTGCCGTAGATCCCCTCGAGCCGGGAAGCGAGGCCGGCGAGCTCGGCGCGCGCCTCGGGATCGGCGGGCGCCGGCAGCGAGGTGGAGAGCCGCAGGAGGTGCAGCAGCCGCCCCGTCTCCTCGTCCACCTCGACACCGTCGAACTTCCGGGAGTCGGCGATGGCCTTCGAGAGGTAGGCCATCAGCTCCTCGTTGGCCCACGCCGCCAGGCGCTCGGAGTCGTCGGTGATGTACGTGCTCTTCACCCACTCCGCGGTGGCGACCTTCGTGTAGATGCGCTTGAGGTCCGCGTCGAGCTGGGTCGTGAAGGCCTTGGCCTCCGCAGCCGTGGGGCGCGGCGGCGCGGCGGGCGCTTCGTCGGGGACGGGGGTCGCGCCCGCGCACGCAGCGAGCGCGGAGGCGGCCAGGAGGCACGCGATCGTCTTGAGATGGCTCATGGGGGCGCAGCTTAGTCCATCGGGTGCGCCCCTTTGAAGCCTCTTTCGCCCGGCCGGCCGCCCCCACTCCGACGGGCCGGCCGCCGGATCAGGCGTAGCCGGCGGGAGGCGCCGGACGCGCCGCGTCCTCGGCGACCCGCTCGGCGCCGGATGCGCGGGCCTTGCGCCTCGCGGCGCCCTCGGGCCTCAGATCGTCGATGGTGAGGCCGAGGCCCATGATCCCCTGCTCGAGCCACTCGTAGCGTCCGTCGAGCACGGCGCGGCCCACCCGGTTCTCGATCGCGTCCTGGTTGAACCACATGTCCACGAAGGTGCGACGCACGCGGGTGCGGGAGGTGCGGCAGAAGAGGTCGACGAGATCCTGCGCCTCCTTCGCCCCCGGGTGCCCGCTCACGGCCATCTGCTGCGCGCGGGAGATCGAGGCCGCCATGGCGAAGAGCTCCATCGCCACGTCCACCGCGCGGAAGAGGAAGAGCTCCTTCTTCTGCAGCTTCCCCTGCCAGATCACCATGCCGTGGAAGGTGGTGCGGGCGAGCTTGCGGCTGGCCCGCTCCACGAACCGCAGATGACGCGCCAGGCGGCCGAACTCCTCGTACCTCGGCCACCGCCCCCAGCCGAGCCAGCGGGTGGGGTACCAGCGCGCGTAGAAGGCGGCGATGCCGGGGATCGCCTCCAGCTTGTCCCGCTTGCTCGCCTTGCCGTAGACCAGGGCGCCCGCCACGCGCAGGTGCTTGTCCACCGCCTCGCGGGCCATGAACAGGTGCATGATCTCGCTGGAGCCCTCGAAGATGAGGTTGATGCGCGAGTCGCGCATCATGCGCTCCACCGGGACGGCGGCGTCGCCGCGGGCGCGCAGCGAGTCCTCGGTCTCGTAGCCCCGGCCGCCGCGGATCTGCAGCGTGTCGTCGATGAGCTCCCAGGCGCGGACGGTGTTCCACTCCTTGGCCGCCGCCGCCTCGAGGCGGATGTCGTAGCCCGGCCTCGTGGCCAGCTCGTCGGCGAGCTGGTGCACCGACTCCATGGCGAAGGTGGTGGCGGCGAGCTGGGCGATCTTGCTGGTGATCGCCTCGTGCTTGCCGATGGGCTCGCCCCACTGCACCCGGGCGTTGCCCCACTTCCGGACGAGCTCGAGGCAGGTCTTGGCCATGCCCACCGTCGCCGCCGGCAGGGTGAGGCGGCCGGCGTTCAGCGTGGTGAGCGCGATCTTGAGGCCCTGCCCCTCCTTGCCGATGAGGTTCTCGCGGGGCACGCGCACGCGGCGGAACTCGATCACGCCGTTCGCCAGGGCGTGCAGGCCCATGAAGTGGCTACGGTGCGTCACCTCGACGCCCTCCCAGCCGGTCTCCACCACGAAGGCGCTGATCCGATCGGTCTCCGGGTTGCGGGCCATCACCACCAGCAGCTTCGCCAGCGTGCCGTTGGTGCACCACAGCTTCTCGCCTTCCAGGATGAAGGCCTCGCCGTCGGGCGTGGGGGTCGCGCAGGTGTCGAGGCTCGCGGGATCGGATCCGACCGCGGGCTCGGTGAGGGCGAAGGCGGAGATCGCGCCGGCGGCGCATTGGGGCAGGTACTTGCGCTTGAGTGCCTCGCTGCCGAAGAGCATCACCGGCTGCGGCACGCCGATCGACTGGTGTGCCGACAGGAGCGCCACGACGTTGCCGTCGTAGGAGCCGATCAGCTCCATCACCTTGCCGTACTCGCGCTGGGTGAGGCCGAGGCCGCCGTAGCTCTCCGGGATCTTCATGCCGAACGCGCCCAAGCGCGCCAGGCCCTCCACCACCTCGGGCGGATACTCGCCCTCCCGGTCGATCCGCGCGGGGTCCACCTTCTCGCGCAGGAACCGCTCGAGGTTCCCGTAGAACTCGCGGAACTTCGGCCGCTCCTCGAGGGGCGCGGGGAAGGGATGGATCAGGTCGAGCTTGAAGTCGCCGAGGAAGAGATCGCGCAGGAGGCTTCGATCCTTCCACTCCTTCTCCCGGGACTCCTCGGCGACGTCGAGGGAGCGGGTGCCGTGGTCGGTCTGGGTTTCCATGGGTCAATGTGTGGCGATCGCTCCGGGCCCAGGCAGGCGTTGGCAGGCCGTGGGCCCGCTCGGCGGGCGGGATTCCCGGCGCGCGGAGGAGCGCTCCCAGAAGAGCGAGCCGCCGCGCCCGGAGGCGATGCCATCCCCTCGACGCTCCTGCGGCGCGTGCCGATCGTCGACGGAGCGCAGGCGGCATGCGAAAGTGGCGCCGATGGCCCGCGCCCCTGCCATTCGATCGCCGCAGGCGCCCACCCGATCCGGTGCCCCCGCGGGCGTGGCGCGGGCGGGTTCCCCTTCCCCAAGCTTTGCGTCACGAGGGGGGCGCATGCGCAAGGCGTTGCTGGTGGTGGGCGTTCAGAACGATCTCTGTTGCCCGGAAGGCGCCAGCCCGGTGCCCGACGGCGATCGCGTGCCGGCGCGGATCTCGGCCGTTGGCAGCGCGGTCGATAACGCCGGGGATCTGGTGATCGCCTCGCGGGAGTGGCTGCATCCCGACATCGAGAGCTTCGCCGCCGGTCGTCTCGCCCCGTACTGCGTGGCGGGGACGGCGGGCGCGGCATTCCACCCGGCGCTCACGCTCTCCCATCGGACCCGGCAGGTGTTCCGATACGTCGACCCGGAGGAGAACGGGCACTCGGCTTTCCTCGCCGTCGGCCGGGACGCATCGCCGCTCGTGGACCTCTTGCGCGGCGCCGGCGTGGAGGAGGTCTTCCTCGGCGGCCTCCCCCTCGAGCACGCGATCCGCGCCACCGCCATGGACGGGCTGCGCCGGGGCTTCGACGTCACCGTGCTGCAGGACTGCGTCGCCGCCCGAGATCCCCAGGCGGGCCGCGACGTGCTCACGTCCCTGCGCCTCGCCGGCGCCCGCGTCACCAGCAGCGGTGAGGCGATCCTCTCGCTCTACAAGAGCGGCGAAGCCAGGCTCTGAGGCTCGAGCCGGCGCCGCGAGCGGTGCCGCACCGCTCGCCAGAGGAGCCCGGCCGCGACGGTGGGAGCGGCGACCGCCAGCGCCACCACCGCGCCCTCCGCCCGGCTCGCGATCCGCGGTGCGTTGAACGCTAGGGCCTGGGTCCAGGTGAGCGCCGCGTCGATCGTCACGGCGGCGGCGAGAGCCCTGCCCAGCCACGGCCGCCAGCGGCTCGCCAGCGCCAGCAGCGCGCCGCACAGCGCGACGTCGAAGCCCACCCATGCCCACTTGAGCCACGCCGCAGGGAACCAGCGCTCCCATTCGGCGCTCGCGAGCAGCAGGGTCCACGGTACGAGGAGCACCGCGAGGCCCTGGATCACCACCGTCGGCACCCGCAGGAGGGTGCCGAGACCGAAGCGCAGCAGCCCTTCGTGCGCGAAGGCGGCGAGGGAGTCGAAGATCGCGAGGCGCTCGTCCTCGCCCTTCGGCCACGCCAGGTAGATCGGCTCCCACCCTTGCGGGCGCAGCTTCGCCTTGAAGTCGCGCAGGCCCCCGAAGTCGTAGAGGCCGCGGGCGAGGCGCCGCGCCGTGCGCAGCCACCCCTCGGCGCCGGAGAGTGGCGCGAGGCCTAGCGTCGCGAAGCGGCAGCCGTCCTCCGCCAGCCGGCGCATCGCAGAGTCCACCAGGAGCTCCGCGGTGCCGTTGGGGGCCTCCGGATCCCGCAGGAGATCCTCGAGCAGCCATCCCTCCCTCGCATAGACCGGCACGGCGGCGAGGAAGCCCACCACCGCGCCCTCTCTTTCGGCGACGAAATACCTGCGCTCCCCTCTGAAGGTGAACGGAACGATCGCCACGAGGAACCCCATGGGCGCCATCGGCCGCGAGTGGGACCAGCGATCGATCAGCCTCTCGATGCGGCGACGGATCCCGCCTGGATCCGCGAGTTCATCGGGTTCGAGGACCCGCACCCGCACGCCTTTCGCCCGCGAGCGGCGCAGCTGCTCGCGCAGGCTGGAGGAACCGCGCAGGATCTGCTCCCACTCCGCGGGATCCCACACCGGCTGCTCGCCCACCCGCACCCGATCGAGGCTCGCCCCCGCGCAGAAGCGCTCCTCCACCCCGAAGAAGCGCACCCGCCGGCGTCGGCGGCGGGCCTCGGCTTCGAAGCGGAGCGCCACCTCGCGCAGGCGGCTCTCCGGAGCGATCGGCGCACCGGCCACGACCCAAGCCCGCCCCGTATCCACGTAGGCGACGCACGCGTCGTCCTCGAAAAAGTACGAGAGCCCGGGCTCGAGCACCTGAAACGACGTCGCGTTCCAGCCGTGGCGCCGCACCAGCTCCAGCACCCGCCGCCGGGACTCCTCGAAGGTGGAGGGCGAGAGGCTGGCAGCGGACGTCGTCATGCGGCCGTCAATCTAAGGCATGTCGACAGTTCCCAGGCTCACCCAATCGGAATCGAAATTGCGCCTTCGTCTGGCTTGACATCCGTTCAGTGTCTCGCCATGCTGATCTTCATGGCGCGGGGCGGACTCACGAA
>Ga0180215_1001512_pt1 | contig 25323 bp, 25 predicted proteins | sample eDN3rd37CBELigBY_FD_128871 | JGI IMG/M metagenome (GOLD analysis project Ga0180215, IMG submission 128871) | Enriched backyard soil microbial communities from Emeryville, California, USA - eDNA 3rd pass 37_C BE-Lig BY (version 2) (version 2) | ecosystem: Environmental > Terrestrial > Soil >...
ACGCTCGTCGTCTCGCTGGCTATCGGCCTGCTTCATCCCGCCACCACGCTCGTCGTCTTGCTGGCTGTCGGCCTGCTTCATCTCGCCACTACGCTCGTCGTCTTGCTGGCTGTCGGCCTGCTCCATCCCGCCACTACGTTCGTCGTCTTGCTGGCTGTCGGCCTGCTCCATCTCGCCATCATCCCGCGGCTGTTCGACCGACGACACGGTATTGACGATCGCATCATGCGCCGCTTCTTCATCCGGCTGTTCAGCCGGTAGCCCTGCATTCGCGATTGCACCCATAGCTGTTCGATCCGCAGGTTGTTCGATGACCGATGACCCTGCAACCCTTTTCCCGCAAGACCTGACGATCATATCCATAGCTTCTTGCGGGCTGGGCAATCGGTCTTGTCGCGGTGCACCGCCGATCCGGCTGAGTATCCGCATCATCATCAGTGCAGATGGCACTAGTAGCCCCGCTTCCTCTAGTAGATCAGCGCCACGGGGGCTTAGGATCTCTTCCCTCGTCCATATAGCAGCCACCGAACCGCAGTGAACCAAGATGATCCGATCCGCAAGAGGGAGCAGCGTCTCGATATCATGCGTTGCGATGACCATACTTCTCCCTTGCTGACGCTGAGTAAGGAGAAACTCGATAAGCGCCTGTACACCTTGCGCATCTAACCCTGCTGTTGGCTCATCAAGCATCAACCAGTCCGGGTGCGTCGCCATCGTCGTAGCAAGTGCTAGACGACGTTTCTGTCCACCGCTTAGCAGATGGGGTGACTCCTCGGTGATGGACGACGGCAGCTCCATCAGCGCCATCGCTTCCGATGTCCGACTTGCGACCTCTACTTCTGCCAGCTTCATATATTTCAGTGAGTATGTGAATTCTCCTCGTACGGTAGAGGCGAACAGCTGCTGCTCCGGATATTGAAACACTTGGCCGAGCCTGCCTAACACTCGTGAGTTCAGCCGCTTGTCGCTAGCCCATAGAGGCTCTCGATCGTATGTGATCGCACCTTCTGCTAGCGGGATTAATCCTGTCAGCGCTTCTAGGAGTGTGGACTTTCCCGCTCCATTACGACCGATGATCAGCGTGATGCTCTCGTCAGGTACGGTTAGATCGATATGACGCAGTATCCAGCCTCCCTGTCCATCACGAACGCCGATGCCTTGCGTCGTTATCGGCATAACTGGTCCACCGCCTCTAGACAATCCTCCACCCTGACAGGCTGCCGATCGAGCATCATCCCTCGTGCATGTAAGCTCTGCACAGCCTCGACCGCATAAGGCGGATGAAAGCCTAATCTTCTACACGGGCTGGTCAACCGCGCGTCACTCGACTTCCTCGCAGCCGTCGCGACTGCTTCCGGTCCGAGTTCACCAACGTCCTCTGCTTCATCGATCAGATCATCGACACCGTAGAAAAATTGCTCTGGTGAGCCGTCGAATACTAGGCTTCCCGACGCCAGTACGATGACGCGGTCAGCTAGACCTACTTCATCCATCGAGTGCGTAGCCCAGATCACGGTCTTGCCCTCCCGCTGGAGCTGCTCCGCTATCGCCATCACCTGACGCTTCGATATCGGATCTAGCATGGCCGTCGGCTCGTCCATGATGATGACAGGCGGGTTCATAGCGATCGCCGATGCGATGCAGACCAGCTGCTTCTGACCGCCTGACAAGCTGATGATCGGACGATCCTCGAAGCCGGCTAATCCGACAGCCGCCAGTGCCTTACTCGCTCGCTCAGCCATCTGCTCCGTCGGTATCGCGATATTCTCTAGGCCGAAGCAGATATCTTCTAGCACCGTCTCCCCGACGATCTGGGCATCGGGATTCTGGAAGACGATCGGGATAGGTGAATCCTCAACTCTTTCTATGGATCCCCTTGATAGTGGCAACAATCCTGCGAATACTCGTAAGAGCGTACTCTTGCCACTCCCGTTACGTCCTAGCAGGGCGACTAGCTGACCGGATCCGATCTCTAGATCGATGCGTCGGAGAACGGGACGGATCTCTTCGTCATGGATGAACGCAACGGAAGCATCCCGCAGCGCAACCGAGATCAGATGTTCCACAGGAGTCCTCCTTATATTGTTAGATATGACATCATTTATATTGACACTCCGGATCGTTATCCTGTATGTTAACTCATGTTATTATATTACTCTATCATACAAGTGATAGGAAGAGGAGGAACCATATGCAACGCAGCAGCACATCGTTCATCACGATCCGAGGTGTTGTATTCAGTGCACTGTTCGCGGCACTCATGGTCGTCATGAGCTTCGTCAACATCCGTCTGGGAGTGAATCCGGTACCTATTACACTAGAGAACATGGTACCGATGCTCGCAGGCGCCTTACTAGGACCGTTATACGGATTTCTTAGCATCTTCCTCGTCATCTTCTTGACGGCATTAGGATTACCACTCATGCATGGAGATGCTGGCATCGCCTTCATCATCGGTCCAACAGGCGGCTTCATCTGGATGTTCCCGATCAGCGCCCTGCTCACCGGTCTGATCGTCAGCCGTATAAGAGGATCTGGTCCAACCGCCTCGATCAAGATCTTCCTGGCCATATGGCTATGCGCGCTCACGGTGTATCTAACAGGTGTCCCTTGGCTCGCTTACCGCGCATCGTTCACACTCAGCGAGGCTTTAGCGGCAGGCTTCACACCATTCATCCTGATCGATACGCTCAAATGCGTCGCAGCTACGTTGATCGTCTTACCCATTCGCCGTATCTTCCCGATGTCTAGGCTCACCGGTGCGAGAGACGTACAGGTCGCCGATCTTCGTAACGACGAGAGTATATAACTAGCGCATAAATACTAACGCATTAAGAATGGCCGATCCAAGAGTGCATCACTCTGGGTTCGGCCATTCTTATCGTTATCGCACCCTACACCGCTATCCTGACGAACATCAGGCTGGTTCGACGATATCAGATACGATAGCAGCAGCACGTATGAAAATACCGCGTCCCGCGCACATTATATCCATCCAACACCTATCCATCCAACGAAGGAGTATAGTGACTGCCATGATCACTCCGTCTGTTAAGATACGTTCCTATGTCGCCCTAAGCATTCTGCTGATGATACTGATCTTAAGTGCATGCGGCTTGGATCAAACACTCGTCGTCGGTGTTGAGACAGGCTTCGAGCCGTTTGCCTTCGTAGAAGGCAAGGATGAACAAGGCTTCGACGTTGACCTGTGGGAAGCGGCTGCTAAGGAAGCAGGCATCAAGTACAAGTTCAAGCCGATGGGGCAGGGTGAGATGCTCGCAGCCTTACAGCGAGGCGAGATCGATGTCGCATTAGCTGGCATCACGATCAAGAAGGATCGTCGCCAGAGCTTCGATTTTACCTTACCATACTATGACACCGGCCTCGTCATGCTCACTCAGGCAGACAACGACACGATCCACAACGTTACACAACTCGAGGGCAAGACCGTCGTCACCAAGACAGGCTCGAGCGCTTACGATTACGCCAAAAAGGTTAAGGGCATTAAAGAGATACGTGCCTTCCCGGAAATCGAACAGGCTTATGAGGAGCTGCTGAACAAACGAGCTGATGTGGCGATCTTCGATGAGGCGAATGCGAAGCATTATATGAATGAACATAGACCAGGCAAGGTGAAGATTGTCGGCAATAAGTTGACCAACGAGCAGTATGCATTTGCTTTTCAGAAGGGCAACCGACTCGTCGGGCGAGTCAATAATGCACTGCGCAAGCTTTCCAAGGACGGAACCTACGAGAAGCTGTACCAGAAGTGGTTCGATCAGAAACCAACATCACAACCAGGCGATACTTAGACCACTTTGACTCAACTTATCTCTGCTTGCCCTTTCGGCAATCCCTCAACCTTGGATACTTTATAGAAGATCAGTGTGAAGGTCGTCTCCTCTGGCACGGACTCGAACGTGATATTCCCGTTGTTTTTCTCCATGATCTGTTTACAGATCGCAAGACCGAGTCCCGTCCCGTCCTCCTTCGTTGTAGTGAACGGACGGAATAGGATGCCTCGCACTTCCTCTGGAATCTCCGGTCCATTATTGCTTATCGCGATATACGATGCATGATCATCACTATATATATCGATGCGCATGATCTTCTCACGATCTTGATTCATCGAGAGAGCATCGATGCCGTTGTTCAAGATATTCGAGATGACTTGCTGTAGCGCGACCTTCTGGCCGTGTATGAAGAAGATTTCCTGTTCATTCACCTTGAGCTCGACGTTCTCGTTGATCAGTCTCGGACTGAGCAACGAGATCATCGAATGCAGCAGCTGATTGGCCGAGAGATAACTGAACGACTCTTCGATGATCTGCTTCTTCGAGAAGCTGAGCAGCCCGGTAATCTGCATATGGATGTTCTCGAATTCCGTCTCGATGATGTTGATATACTTCTCCAGATTCGGGTTAGAACCTGTGATATTCGCACGAATGAGCTTCAAAAATCCCTTGATCGATGTAAGCGGATTGCGAATCTCGTGAGCCATACTTGCTGCCATTTTTCCGATTAAGGACAGTCGATCCTCATGTAGCTCCGTAATGTCATTCTCCCGTTTGATCAGCTCCATCTTGGCGTATTCATGGTTCACCGCTGACTCCAGCTCGTCTAAACGGCCGATGACTTCTTTGACGACCTGGATTGGAAAAGGAATGAACGTCGCTTCGTGCTGGTCAATTAATATATTGCGCATAGTCGTAGCTGAGACACGCACCTCTTCACTCGTCACCCCCTGCTCGGATAAGAACTTACAATATTCCGGCAATGATGTGATCAAGTCTTTTTTTTCTATGGCTAATTGCAGTAAATAATCGAATAACACATGAAATTGATAAGGCTTGATCGTTTTTGAGATGCGGTAATCCTTCATCTCCGAATACCACTGATCGATGATTTTTTTTTGATTGTTTTGGATATAGCTGACGTATCGTTCCTCATTCACTTCCTGCGCGTTGTACCGTTTCATGCTGTACATCTTACGTTCCGCATAGTTGATAAGCGCTTCGTACGAATCACCATTAACCGGGAATTGGGCCGTGCCTACCGAATATTTAACTCCTGCGAATTTATATTGTAGATTGTGGTGAAACGACTGAATAACTTCTCCCATACGGTCCGCATCGATATTCGGCACAACCGCGATGAACTCATCATCCCCAAGTCGTGCCACATAACCGTCCTGCGGACATACGGTCATTAGCGTCTCCGAGAACGTTTTAAGCAAATAATCACCTTGACGATGACCGAAGTTATCATTCACCTTCTTGAAGTCATCTAAGTCGATTAATGTCATGCATAGCGGACGACCGTTTTTCTGCGCCTGTCTGATCAAGATTCCCGTCTTCTCTTTGATAAACCTTCTATTATAGCAATCCGTCAGATCATCATGTCTAGCGAGATAAGCGAAGTGATCATATCGTCTACCAAACATCGCACAACCTATTACAACAATCACACCGATCGAGAGTGACAGTACGGACAAGCCATAGATAGAGATAAAAAAAACCGCTACCGCTGCGCTTACCGTTACCGATGTAATTGTCCCGAGCATTCTCATTAACGTCCTCCCTTCTGCATGATAATATTGGTAATACGCATTCTTCCAAAAGATATATTCTCTGTAACCCCACCTTTCCCTCTTAATAAAAAGAAATTTTCTTGTGCAAAGCACAAAAAAATTCCTCACCACTACCTCGTGATCATCGATCTCCGCCCCATGCGGAGTTATCCCCTTCGCTTAAGGGAACGGCTTATGCGTTAACAGGCTACAGGATAGGAGACAGCAGTCTCGCGATAGATTCCCTGAATCTCAAGGATAAAGGTCGTTTCTTATATTCTTCATGTGTTAACTGATCGCAGTGGCGAAGATCTTCTATGAAGATGCGCTCGAGCTCTTGGGCGGCCCCGCTATCGTAGATGATCGCGTTACTCTCGAAGTTCAAGCGGAAGCTGCGAATATCCATATTCGCTGTTCCTACCGAAGCGATCTGGCCGTCTACGACGATCGTCTTAGCGTGTAAGAACCCCTTACGATATACATAACAAGAGACGCCAGCCTCTAACATATGCTCGAAGTAAGAGATAGAGGCCCAGTACACGAGCTTATGATCGGGTCTGCCCGGCATCATCAGCTTGACGTCGACACCCGACATCGCAGCAATCCTCAGTGCGGCATACATGCTCTCATCGGGTATGAAATATGGTGTTTGTATGTATACGCTCTTCTTAGCTGATGAGATCATCTTGATATAGGCGTTCTTAATCTGCTCTTCCGTATTATTAGGTCCGCTTGACAAGATCTGTATACCCGCCTTACCTCGCCCCCCTGTCTCAGGGAAGTAAGGGGACTCTAGCCCGATCGTAGCCTTCGCTGATACATTCCAATCCATCAGGAATTGCGCCTGCATCTGCAGCACTGCACTTCCTTCGAGCTTCAGATGCGTATCTCGCCAATAGCCGAACCGCGGGACGAGCCCAAGATATTCATCCCCTACGTTGAAGCCACCGATATATCCCGTTACGCCGTCGATGATCACCAGCTTGCGATGATTACGATAATTAAGCCGTAGATTCAAGGTAGGTAGCTTTAGAGGAAAGAAATAAGCGAACTCTACGCCGCCCCTACGAAGCTCATCGAAGAAACCTCCAGGGGTGTTGATCGTCCCGAGATGATCAACCAACAATCTAACTTCTACGCCCTCAGCAGCTTTACGGATGAGCGCTTCTCGTAGACTGCGGCCAAGATCGTCTCCACGGAAGATGTAGTATTGGATATGGATATGGTGGCGCGCTTTCTCGATCATCCGAAACAGATCGGCGAACTTCCTGATGCCATCCGTAAAGATCGTCACTCCATTATCTTGGGTATACAGCGAATCCCCACTGCGAAGATTCATGCGGATCAGATTCCGGTATTGCTCAGTGATGGGATCATGGAACTGAAGATGCTCTAGTTCAGCATGCTGTTTATTCACAAGCTCGCGTGCCATGCTGATCTGCTCCTCCGTTAGACGGTATACTTTGCGCCGATTCAAGTTCTGCCCGAGGAATATATAGACGACGAACCCGACAACAGGGAAGAAGAACAGCACAAGCAGCCATGCCCATGTCACGACGACATTGCGCCGTTCGAGGAAGATGACTGTACTCGCAAACAACATATTCATCGTTAGGATGATAATCGATATGATCGCACCAGAAGTCATATTTACCCTTTCCAATCTGCATCTTCACCGCTTGTGACTATCGCTCGCAGACTGCCGTTCGTTATGTTCGATTCGTCCTAGATTACCTCTGATAACTTCACTGTATCCAAGCTTTAAGATATCGACCAGTGGCCGCCTGACCTACTCATACTCAGTCTTCTGCTAAGCCGTGTTTGAATGCATAGATCGCAGCTTGTGTACGGTCCTCGACACCGAGCTTCGCCAGGATATTCGTGACGTGGAACTTGACTGTCTTCACACCGATGATGAGCTCGTCGGCTACCTCTTGGTTGGACTTGCCTTTGGCGATCAGCCTCAGCACCTCCATCTCTCGATCAGTCAGTTCCTCATGCGGCAGCTGCTCTGCCGGCTTACGGAAGCGATTCATGATCTTAGACGCGACCTGAGCCTCCAGCACGGGCTGGCCTTTCACTGCCGATCGGATCGCGGAAGCGATCTCGTGCGCCCGTGATGTCTTTAGCAGATAACTGAACGCCCCCGCCTCGATGACCGGGTAGATCTTCGCATCATCGATATAGCTCGTCAGTACGATAACCTTGCATTCTGGCAGCTCCTTCAGCAGACGCCTCGTCGTCTCGATGCCATCCATCCCTTCCATGACGAGATCCATCAACACGACATCCGGCTTATACTGCAGAGCTAGGCGTATGCCTTCCTCACCGGTTGAAGCTTCACCTACTAAGTCGAGGTCGTCCTCCGTGCCTAGAACGGCCGACAGGCCGATACGAACCATCTCATGGTCGTCGACCAGCATTACCTTAATCTTCTCTTTGCTCATCCGAACCCTTCACCCCTTCGATTAAGATCGGTACACGTATATCGATCCGCGTGCCCTTACCAGGAGCCGACAGGATGTGGATCGAACCACCGATCTCATTCACACGCTCCCGCATCGACACGATCCCGTAGGAAGCTGACTTCTTCACATCCATATCGAAGCCTACACCGTTATCTCGGATATAGAGGCGGACATCATCTTGTCTCCGCTGCAGTCGCACCTCCAGCTTATCAGCACGTGAGTGGCGCAAGGTGTTAGACAGCGCCTCCTGCACGATCCGGAACAGATGATCCTCGATACCACGCGGCAGCTGTACCTCATCATCCATATCGAGCTGGATCTCGATCGGCACCTTAGCGCGAAGCTCCTGGACGAGCTCATACATGCCTTGCGCGAGCCTCTTGCCTTCGAGATGCACTGGACGAAGATGCAGGAGCAGCGCCCGCATCTCAGACTGGGCGACCGAGGACATCTCCTCGATCAGCGCTACTTGCCGCTGTGCCTTCGCGAAGTCCTTGTCCATCGTCCGTCCGAGTGCCGTCGCCGTCATCGAGATGGCGAACAGCTGTTGACTGACCGCGTCATGTAGCTCCCGCGCAAGCCTCTGTCGTTCCTCCGTCACCGCTGAGAATCTGACTTGCTCGGCGAGCTCAGCATTGTTAGCAGACAACCTCTGCAGTGAGGTCACCTGTTCCTCCCACCGCTTGCTGATACGCCCCAGCTGTTCACCCAGCCGACCGATCTCATCCTCACCGAGCTCCGGGATCGACCTCGTCAGATTACCCTTCTCTAGCAGCAGCATCGACTCAGACAGCACCTCCAGCCTTCGCTTCACCTTGCCGATCTGCCAGTATCCGAAGATCGCACCAAGCCCGAAAGCGATCAGCATGATCATCCCTACGTCCATGACGATCTCTACCCAGTGACCGGAGAAGTCGACATATCCATAGACATACAGGAAATATAGAGCTACCGCTGTGAGTAGAAGGCTATATAGGATAGATTCCCCCATGCTCCGCCATATCATATTCGTTAGCTTGCGTTCGCGGTTCGCCATGTCTACCCTCCTCACAGCACTTTCACATTCACATCGCCGACGACATAAGACAGCGTGATGACGACTCTCTGGGCTGCATAGTCATAATTCGCCGACTGCCAGCTCATCTTCGTCACGAATCCGTCCTGCTGCTCGAAGCCGATCTTCGTCTGACCGATCAGGATCGTCGAATCGATCCGTACACCGATATCGTCCGGCACGATGATATCGATATCTCCCACGATGCCGTTGAACACGAGTGTCGTCTCAGGCTCCTCGATGATCGCTAACGACAGGTCTAGATTCATCTCTCCTACGACTGACCATATACTCATGTTATGAAGCACCCACGGCTCTCGGTTCCAGCGTATACTCTCCAAGATATTCTGACGCTGCGTATAGGATGGATCCTTATGAATCTGATTCGAGCGAACCATGAAATATCCGAAGGAGATCAGGATGACTGCCAGGATGATCGATAAGTGACTGAGCGCGAAGAATAATGCACCGATCGCGATCAGGATATAGCCGGTTCGATTATCCCCCGTTCGCAGCTTGTAGATCCCCAGCCCAACGACGAGTAGCGAAGTGACGGTGAAGAATCCGAGCATATGACCTAGCAGCAGATATAGCCCGGCACCGATGAGCACCAAGGCTGTGTTACGATTGCGTTGATCCATTCCCGTCACCTCCCGTTAGACTGACGATAGCAGCGCTAATGCCGTTACAAGTATGTAACGGCATCGACACTTTACCATTGATCCTCCGTGGTCGTCGCGCGCTAGCATGGGATACGCTTATCTGCACCCGCCGACCACGGCTTCTAGCATCACTTTATTTCCCGAAATCGTGTATATTCGTATTATATGGATGACACATGTACATATCATATGTCGGTTTAGGTCCTTAGGCCCGACCATTCTTAAGCATATCACATCCGTATATCGGTTGGAATGTTATTATTCAGCCCCCGTAGCTAGCTTCTCCTTAAGTGCGCTCATCTCTGCTTCGACCTTCTCATTACGAACTAGATCGACAGCCGCTGGTCTTACTCCACTAGCCGTATATGGGCTCTTGCTGATCTCTGCTTCGATCTCCAGCTGGATGATCTTCTCTTCCATGCGTTGGAAGCCGATCGATGCTGTACCCGCTCCGATCTGATTCGAAGTCGTCACCTGAGCCATCTGCTTCTTCGCCTTAGCTAGCTGCGCACGACTGACGAGCTCGTTGCGCTTGTTACGCATCTGATAGAACTCATGCTTCATATCGTGAAGCTGCTGCATCAGCTCATCTGCCTGAGCCTTCGACTCCGCATGCATCGAAGTATACTCCGCCGCTTTCTCAGCATAGTGTAGCTTCTCCTCTAGTGCTTGCTTCGCTGTCTGCTCTTTCCCTTCCTTCAGTGCCGCGATCGCCAGCTGTTCCCGATCGTCGACGAGGCGATGCATCTCATCTAGACGCTGCTTCAGTCTGCGCTCATTCGCCATCTGCTTCGCCACCGTAACCTCCGCTTGAGCGATCTCTTCCTCCATATCGCGGATATACTGGTTCAGCATCTTGATCGGGTCCTCTACCTTATCTAACATCTCGTTGATCGACGCCTTCGTCATGTCTTTAATCCGTTGAAATACTCCCATTGTTAATTATCTCCCTTCACATGATCATCATTTTTTTCGAATCTGGCTAACCGTTGCTTCAGCTCTTCAATCTCCTTACGTAGCGCCTTCGCTTCCACTTCCCTCATCAGCGCATCCAGCTCATCTGCCGCTTGCTGTTCGTTCGTATGGGTTGTCGATCCCGTGTGGCTCATATGACCAGAGCTTCCCGTATACGATCCAGTGCGCATGCCACCATTCATCGCGTGGCTGGAAGCACCACCCATATAAGAAGAACCGGACTCATGTCCTGTATACGAGGTCTGATGAGGCTTCTTATGCTTGCTGCAGCTGCTACCCCAGAAGGATCCGTTCCGTGACCCGCTCGTACTATGGCCATATCCATAAGCATGATCGTGGTGGAAGCCTGCCGGCTCCTCCGGGATGACGATCCCAGCCACGATGTAGAGCAGGCCAGCAGTTCCTCCGGAGAAGATCGTCGCCACGACGAGGATGAATCTCAGTAATGTTGGATCGACATTCAGTGCCTGACCTAACCCTCCGCATACGCCGAATATTTTCTTATCCGTTATCGATCGGTACAGTCTGGTCGTCACTTGCTGTATCCCTCCTTCTCCAGCCTCTCTCTTAGCCTTGCAAGCTCTTGCTCAAGCCCGGACTTAATCGCTGTCCCTGCCTGGTAGATCGTCTCCTCTGTAAGCCGGCGCAGCTCGCGAAGCGTCTTCGTCTCCATCTCCATATCCGAGACGCGGTCCTCGAGTCGACGGAACGCACTGTCCGCACCGCGCCATCCCGCTGCTTGCTCCCGCTCATTCATGCGCTGTCTGATACGGATCGACTCCATACGGGCGGCGTAATATTGCCGCTTCGACAATACTTCGTCGTATTCTGCGCGCATCGTCGCAAGCTCCTGCTCCAGCTCGATGACGCTGCTCCTCGCTTGCTCATACAGACCCTTGTACTGCGTCGACTTCTCTGCGTTGAGCAGCTTATCTTGTAACGCTACGCGGGCGATCTCTTCCTCTCCAGCTTTCAGCGCGATGGCCGCTTGCTGCTCCCTCTTCTCGGCTAACAGCGTCGCCTGCATGTACTGCTCACGCATCGCCTCCATATGGCGTACGCACTGGCCATACAACTGCTCGGACTGTGCGATTCTATCTCTCTGTGCTGTGAGGTATTCATCGATTAGCTTGACCGGATCCTCCGAACGCTCTAGCTTATCGTTCAGATTCGCCATCGTGATATCTCGTACTCGTTTCATGACACTCATCGTATGCTTTCCTCCTTTTCCTCATCATAGCTTGATCTTCTACATCTGCTCATGCGGCGAATTCGATATACCTTGGTGCGAGCTTCATAACGTTTCTCTGTATCGGCTAGAATCCTACACCGTTCTGTGTCGATTCTTCAGCATATGCACCCCATATATGATCAGCACGATCGCGATCAACCAGCCTATCAGACCAGCAAGCTTGCCGAATAAGATGATGCCGCCGAGGATGATGAGCGGCCAACCGATCACACCGCTGCGATGCTTGATTAAGTAGTAGCCAGATACGAGCAAGATGATCGGGAAGATCCAGCTCATGAAGCCGCCGAGTCCGAAGCCGATCTTATCCAGTAAGATCAGGCTGCCCAGTAGGATAAGGATTACTGCGAATCCAGTATTTCGATTTATCGTCATGTCATTCACCGCCTTTCCGGTCGTTCGTCGTTCTTCATGTCTTTATTGTAGGAGAAACACAGTCTAGTCAAAACAGACCGTAGATGGTTTTTGAACCTCGACCAAAGTCGGGGGTGTTGTCCAACCTATGCAGGGGATGATATGGGATCATGATGGCATCAAAAAACGCAGGCTGGGGATCGATCAGCGTGATCGTACCTAGTACCTGCGCTTAAGTTAGCATTCGTATGCGGTTCAGGTGCTCATCGTATGAGCTTCTGTCACCATCGCCGGCATTAGCTTCACCGTACACCTATAACTTGATCGCCTTCACTCTTATCCGTCTATAATCGATGAACCATGCTCCATCCTGATATAAGACGCTGCGCAACCGATCGGCTATCTTCTCTACGGTCGCCTGCTTCCTCTCAGTCGACATGCTCTCAAAAAACGTTCCTCCGAACGCCTCGATCCAATGGAACAGCCCTTGCTCGCCATCCTTCATGATCGTCGGTCTATCGAAGTGAACGGCGTACTCAACCTCGAAGCCGTGCTCCTCAAGCAGTGAGCTATACTCTCCGATACTCGGAAAATACCAAGGATTCAATGGACCCGCATCGATGTCTGCTTCTGCTAGCACTTGAGTGATCGCCTCAACAACCCTCTGTACGTTACCCTTGCCACCGAACTCTGTGACGAATCGTCCACCATCCCGTAACACGTCGTGTATCGAACGAATCGCACCTGACGCATTCCGCATCCAATGCATCGCAGCGTTGGAGAACACGGCATCGAACTTCTCTCCACCGAAGCTGAAGCTCTCTCCATTCTTAACGTGGAAGGTAATCCCGGGGTATTTGCGCTTCGCTTGCTCGATCATCTCAGAGGATAGATCGATTCCGACGACCGAAGCCCCAGATCTTGCGATCTCGAAGGCTAGGTCACCCGTACCACAGCCAAGATCGAGGATATGCTCCCCTTCTCGTGGGTCCAACAGCCTGACAACATCCTTCCCATATTCGGATACGAAGTCCAGCTTATGATCATACAGCCCTGCGTTCCATACTTGATTCATGTCCATCATGATTTCCCCCAATTCCATCAATATCCATCATTATCGCATGCGTCGATCTATAGGGGAAATATCATGAAACTACTACGGTCATAGGTAACGCCTATAGATGGTTGCCAAGCTGACGTGGGTTAAGCTAAGTTATAAAACATCGTGCTCTAGCTTACCCACGTGCATGCTAGTGGGACCAAGAGTCTCACTCGTATACTTGATCCCTGATCTCCACTAACGTTCTGATCATATGCTCCACCAGCTCTGGTATGTCTGCGATCTGTCCCTCACCGATCTTGCGATGAAACGTCACTTCTGCAACAACGGTATAGAGGATGTCTTCACCATGCTCTCGATCGGCCTCGTACGGAAAACAGATGGACTGATGAATCGGTCGCTCAGGCTCCCATATGCTACTTAGTAGTTGCTCCACTTGACTGCATCTAGCCGTATCATTCACTTCATAGCGGAATTGAATAGCTAATGTGCATAGAGCGAGGTCTGCTTGCTCCTCGATGATCTCTGCGGCAAGCTCTACGATGGATGTAGATAGTCTGATACCGGCAGTCGGTTCATCATAGCCCGACAGCGCGAACTGTAGGTTCGTGGAACGCGACATAACAGCAAGATCGAGGATATCATCGCGATGTGTCACGGAGAGGATTCCCTCGCGGTTATCCAGATCATAGATATAATTCTCAAAAGCTACCTTCAGATTCTCATATACCGTCGGATGGAACATTCTTAGACTCCTTACGTCAAGCGTCTTGATATCGAATTCATGTGATGATGAATCGAATTCATGTGATGCTAATAGTGGTATAGCTATGCGATGTCAAAGGTCTCGCGATAGCGTAAGCTTATCGATTATCCACTGTCTCCGGATACAGGTCGTGATTCATCAGCCGATACTCTGCCATCTGCTCATACTTCGTGCCAGGCTGACCATAGTTGCAGTATGGATCGATCGAGATGCCACCGCGTGGTGTGAACTTCCCCCATACTTCGATGTATCGCGGATTCATCGCCTCGATAAGATCGTTCATGATGATGTTAACGCAATCTTCATGGAAATCCCCATGGTTGCGGAAGCTGAACAAGTACAGCTTAAGCGACTTACTCTCGACCATCTTCTGATCTGGTATATAGGAGATATAGATCGTCGCAAAATCCGGTTGACCGGTCATCGGGCATAGGCTGGTGAACTCCGGGCAGTTAAACTTCACGAAGTAATCACGCCCAGGATGCTTATTATCGAATACTTCGAGTAGATCTGGCGAATAATCATATATATATCTTGTCCCTTGATTACCAAGTAACGTGATATCGTGTAGATCGTCAGCCGTACGTCCGGCATTCGTATGTGGTGTGGTCATTCATTATCCCTCCCTTTGCATGCTGTCGTGTTTCATACATATAACTTATCATAGAATCATCAGATGATGCACCAGCCTACATATGCTAACTTTCAGTAAGTGACGAATTATGATATACTACGTTCATACAAGTTTATCGAGGTGAATGAGCATGAAAGCAGATGATGGATTTCACCTGTGTCCAAAATTCGAAGCAGCCTTCGAATTGCTCGGCAAGCGCTGGACGGGACTGATCATCCGTGTGTTGATGGAAGGCCCGAAGCGATTCAAGGATATCTCACATGTCATTCCGAACATGAGCGATAAGATGCTCACGGAACGATTCAAGGAGCTAGAGGCGGAGGGAATCATCGTCCGTCGTGTATATAATGAGATGCCGGTCCGGATCGAGTACGAGCTTACGGATAAAGGCCGGGCACTAGAAGGCATGATGACAGAGTGTCAGAAGTGGGCCGACCGATATGTGGAGGTTTCTCCCGCTGGCCAATAACGGTACCATACCTTCAAGCCGCACTAGATTAGAACATCCCTATGTGGGTATTCAGATCTATGCGGCTTTTTTGCTACATATACGTACCCAGCTCCATGACATCATCCCCGCACCTTATATTTTCTTCAAATAAGAGATTGACACCTGCCACACTGACGAATATAATATAACTATACTTTAGTAAGTTAGTGTTCTTAATTAAGCTAAACTCCATTAGACTAACATCGCTACTTACTGTCATATCATATTAGGAGGTCATATCCACATGGCAAAATCAAAATGGGCCGTAGACGCCGCACACAGTAGTGTAGACTTCTCAGTCAGACATATGATGATCGCGAAGGTGAAAGGCACTTTCCACAGCTTCGACGCGAATATCGAAGCAGATCCCGAGGATCTCACATCAGCGAGCATCGAATTCACTGTTGATCTATCAAGCATCGACACTCGCAGCAACGATCGTGATGCACATCTTCGCTCGGCAGACTTCTTCGACGTAGAGAATCATCCGAAGATGACTTTCAAGGCAGCTTCCATCAACAAGACAGGTGATAACGAATACGAAGTATCGGGTGACCTGACGATCCGCGGCGTGACGAATCAAGAGACCTTCGCTGTCGTCTATGAAGGCGGCGGTAAGGATCCTTGGGGCAACGAGAAAGCAGGCTTCAGTGTAACAGGTAAGATCAAGCGTTCGAACTACGGCCTCGTATGGAATGCTGCACTGGAAACTGGTGGCGTCCTCGTCGGAGAAGACGTCAACATCTCGCTTGAGATCGAAGCGAACAAAGCCTAAGGTCTCCTCTGGATGCACACAGATTCATTATCCCGATGACAAGAAGACGCGACTGCTCATAAGAGACCGTCGCGTCTTCTTCATTCTCTATCCCTCGCAACGTATGATCATGGATATAGCATTGACACCCCCCACCTCTAATGGTAAGTTATCTTCAAATACGCCGTGCTTATACGCGGTCACTCTCAAAGGAGCTGAAGTTGACATGTCGAACAATCGTTTGATCTTGAATGCAGACATTGAACGCGGAACGATCAGCAAGCATATCTACGGGCATTTTGCCGAGCATCTTGGCCGTTGTATCTATGAAGGTATCTGGGTTGGCGAAGATTCCCCTATCCCGAACACGAACGGGATTCGCAACGATGTTCTGAAAGCGCTTAAACAGATCCAGATCCCTGTTCTCCGTTGGCCTGGCGGCTGCTTCGCCGACGAGTATCACTGGCAGGATGGCATCGGCCCTCGTGAGAGTCGCAAGCGGATGATTAACACGCACTGGGGCGGTGTGGTCGAGAATAACCACTTCGGCACACATGAATTCCTGATGCTATGCGAGATGCTCGGATGTGAGCCTTACATAAATGGCAACGTCGGTAGCGGCTCTGTACAGGAGATGTCCGAATGGGTTGAATATATGACCTTCGACGGCGAATCTCCGATGGCGAATCTGCGGGCTGCGAATGGACGCAAGGAGCCTTGGAAGGTGAAGTATTTTGGCGTCGGTAACGAGAACTGGGGCTGCGGAGGCAACATGCGTCCAGAATACTATGCTGATGAATATCGCCGTTATGCGACGTATGTGCGTAACTACGGCGGCAACCGCGTCTATCGCGTCGCTTGTGGCCCGAATGTCGCGGACTACCACTGGATGGAAGTGCTGATGAAGGAAGCCGGACGCATGATGAACGGCATCAGCTTACACTACTATACCGTACCCGGTGAATGGTCGAAGAAAGGCTCTGCGACGGAGTTTGATGAACAGAAATGGTTCGTGACACTGCAGAAAGCATCGTTCATGGAGACGTTGATCAAGAACCACACAGCGATCATGGATCGCTATGATCCGAAGAAGCGCGTCGGTCTCATCGTTGACGAATGGGGAACCTGGTATGACGTCGAACCAGGCACGAATCCTGGATTCCTCTATCAGCAGAATTCGCTTCGCGATGCGCTAGTAGCAGGGATCCACCTGAATATCTTCAACAATCATAACGATCGCGTCCATATGGCGAATATCGCACAGACGATCAATGTTCTGCAATCGATGATCTTGACCGAGGGCGAGAAGATGATCGTCACACCGACATACCATGTATTCGATATGTTCAAGGTGCATCAGGACGCTACGAGAGTCGACGTCTACCTGCAGAGCGAGGACTATGTGATGGGCGACGAGAAGCTGCCGAAGCTGAGCGTATCTGCTTCGAAGGATGCCAGTGGCCGTATCAACATCACGCTCTGTAACCTAGACCATGAGAACGGTGCCGACGTACCTGTCGATCTGCGCGGTATGGGCGACGCGAAGAACGTATCCGGTCTCGTCTTGACTGCCGACACGATCCAGGCTCATAACACGTTCGACCAACCAGATGCTGTGAAGCCTGTAGCGTTCAACGAGTTTACGGTGAGCGGGTCTGGCTTGAACGTGAAGATGCCAGCCAAGTCCGTCGTGCTCCTGACGATCGAAGATTAAGTATGAGCACGCACACAACTGCAAGCGACCGATATGGCGCACGTGATGACGCATGCAAAGGCTGCTCTGCCAGCATCCATATCGAAGATGCCCAGCTGAAGCGAATCCTTGAATCGCTGTCATCGAATCCAGAACAATGCGTCGACGACGACCTCTATGCGAAGCGGCTCGAGCTATGCGGGTCATGCCCTTCCCTCGCCTACGGAACGACGTGCATGCATTGCGGGTGCCTCGTCGCCGTACGCGCCAAGCTTAACAATAAAGCCTGCCCATACCCAGGGCAAGCGAAGTGGTAACGGATACGACTCTACGATCAGCGCTCATATAGGCCCCCGTAATGAACGAACACCGCATGCTAACCTAGCACGCGGTGTTCATTCATTCTATGGCAGCTTAAGGAAATGTCGTGATGATCGGTTCGCCCTTCGTGATGATGATCGTATGCTCATACTGAGCAACGAAGCCGCGCTCCGGCAGCACGAGCGTCCAGCCGTCAGGCATACCCACGACGTAGTCCGGACCCGTCGACAAGAACGGCTCGACCGTGATCACGAGTCCGTCCTTCAGCAGGCGCTTATCGTGCTTGTTATAGACCGGCTCGATCTCCTTCGGATATTCGTGCAGACCTCTACCGATCCCGTGACTGCACAGGTTGCGTACGACCGAATATCCGCCTTGCGCCGCCTCCCGCTCGATCATCCGACCGACTTCGTTCAGCTTCACACCATGCCGCAGCTTCTTAATCACGTTCATCATCGTCTGCTCCGTATATTCGATCAGTCGGATGATATCCGGATCATGCGGCGGGACCTGGAATGACTGCCCCGAATCTGCATAATACCCGTCCTTCTCCGCTGACACATCGATATTGACAACGTCCCCTTCGCGGATGACTCGATCCCCGGGGATGCCGTGTGCTGCTTCCTGATTCAAGCTGATACATGTATATCCAGGAAAGTTGTAAGTGACCATCGGTGCCGAATTCGCTCCATAACGCTTCAAGATCTCGCCGCCCAGCTCATCCAGCTCTTTCGTCGTCATGCCTGGCCGCACCGCTTCCCGCATCTCCTTGATCGTTCGTGCGACGATCTGTCCGATCTCACGCAGCCCTTCGATATCCTTGTCCGATCCAGCAATCATGTTGCAACGCCCCTTCGTATATATGAGATAACTAGTTCCTAGTCTAACCTGTGTTCAAGCTCATGATGAGATTATAACATATTATTCATGCTCCTGGAGACCTGCTACGCCGCATCCTACTCATGTTCATGGTATAATGAGATCGAATATGAAACGTACACCGAGGTTTCACGTATAAGTATACAGAACAGTCAAAATATGCGCATGACAGGTGAGCTCTCACATGGAACGATCGGCCTCAACACCTGCAGATTAACGCGTGATAAAGAGTATATGTCTGATGGAATACTTTCTAATACAAGGAGGAGAAGCGTAACATGAGTATTTTTAAGAGAATTTTCCGGATCGGTCAAGCGAATGTGAACTCGGCACTGGACAAACTTGAGGATCCAGTCAAGATGATCGATCAGATCCTAAGGGAGCTGGATGAAGACATCGCCAAGATGACGGCTGCCGTTACTTCGCAGATGGCCGTTGAGAAAAGATTCGAACGTGAGCTAGAAGAAGCGGAGAACATCATCGCTAGACGGGATGAGCAAGCACGGGTCGCGGTAGAACGCGGCGAGGATGAGCTAGCACGCGAAGCACTGCTCGATAAGAAGCGTCACGTTGAGAAGCGCGATGCGCTGAAGCTCAACTACGACAAAGCGAAGGAGAACGCAGCCCGACTACGTAAGCAGCTGGATGATATGAAGAGCCGCGTTCAAGATATGAAGACGAAGCGCAGCTCACTGATCGCTCAAGCGGAAGCGGCCAAAGCGACGAAGAAGATCACGCAGACGATGAGCGGCGTAGGCAACGAGAATATGGCTGAGAGCTTCTATAAGATGGAAGAGAAGATCCAGCAGATGCACGATGAAGCCCAAGCAGCTCAAGAGCTTGCGGACAGCGAGAGATCGCTGGATAGCAAGTTCGATGATCTGATGAGCAAGTCCTCTGACAAGGACGTTGAAGACGAGCTCGCACAGCTGAAAGCATCCTTACAGAAGGAATAACCGCCACACTTAGACCGACCGGTAAGCTTGGAAGCATGCTTCCAAGCTTTTTTGGGCCATTAAGACTTCATCACAACATAAGAAAGGAGACTGCCGAATGAAACGACACGCGATGATGCGCACTCCCCTTCTATTCATCACCCTACTGCTGTCTGCTACGATGCTCTGGTACCCGCTCACCTCTGCGGCGGCACCTGCACTCGTGGATAGCAGCTATGTGATGGATGAGGCGGACCTCTTCTCGGTGAGCGATATTGCCGCCGTCGAGGAGGCGAACGACCGTGCCGCGATCGATCTCTATATCTATACGACAGATAGTCTAGGGGGCACAACGATCGAGAGCTTCGCGACAGATACCTTCGCAGATTGGTCTCTGCAACAAGACGACGCGCTCCTCATCATCGTGTTAGATGAGGGTGAAGTGTACCTCGAGATGGCGATCGATAGCCCCCTTGAGAGAGCACTTCTCACTGCTCCTGCCTATCGGGGAGACAGCCATACGAAGCTACTGAACGATACGTTCGTACCGAACGCGTCAGCCGGCGATTTCCGTCAGGCGGTCATCGGCGTGATCGATGAGCTGGATCGGCTTCTCCTCGATTATGAACAAGGCGGTTCGACGCCGGCTACCCCTAGCCCGTCAGTTCCGGCACCGTCTAGGCCCGAGCATACCGTCCCGGCACCATCCCGTCCCTCCCCACCACTCCCTGCGACGACTGGCACAGACGGATCCGGGATAGGTGGTGCGATCTTATCCAGCGTGATCATCGGTCTGTTCGCACTCGGCTTCTTCGGCTACATGTGGGTGGAGCGTCGTCGAGCGAAACGGATCTATGGCGGGATTCACGAGGCATACTTAGCGATGCTAGGGACCGTGAATAAGCTGGAGCAAGAGATCGAGCCACGGGTACAGCTGTCTCGCGGACAGTCTGAGGAGTATCTGCATGCGTTACAGAAGCGATATCATGAGCTGCTGCAAGCATCAACCGAATATCGATCGGAAGTTGACGCCTTCCGCTTACCGGCATTCGTCACCGGGAGAACATCCTCGAAGCTGATGACGTTAGAGCGCCAAGTGCGGTCCTATCAGACACAGGCGACTGAGCTGCTGCAGGAGATCGAGGCGTACAAGACCAAGGTGTCTGCGATCTCCACACAGATCAAGCGTGGCAAGCAAGCGTGGCAGTCAGCCGATCAGTCGTTACATGAGCTAACGACTGAGACAGGCTGGAAGCTAGAAGGACTACATCGGCAATCGAAGGAGCTAGGGGAGGCGGTCGATCGCACTGCTGATCTGACCGCGTTCGATCCACTAGCAGCAGAGACGACATCGTCTGAGCTAAGTGATCGGATCGAACAGCTGCAGGGGCATATCCAGGACGCTGCAGCGAGTGCGGCTGAGTACGAGGCACTGCCAGAACGGATCACAGCTACGAGGCAGCGAATTGATCAGTTGGTGCGCGAAGAATCACTCGAGTTAACGGAGATTCAGCCGTATGCGTACTTCGATGATATGAATAACCAGCTGGAGCAGCTACGCCAGACGCTCGAGCGAGGAGAGTCTATCCGTGCCGTCGAGATCACCCAACGCCTGAACAGCAGGCTGACCGAAGCGATGAAGCTCGTGACAGACTCGATCGAAGCGCGCGACTGGAATGTTCAGGCTGATGATCAGATCCGCTCCTGGGTTGCGAGATATGATGCTAGCTTCATCACACGTCTCGGAGGTGAGCTTGATCGAGTCAGACAAGACTATCGCGACAACCATTGGGGACATATCCCGGGCCGCATCACCTGGATCAACGAGCAGATCGCACACATCCAGCAAGAGCGGAAGGCCGCTATCGCGTTGAATGACCGGACGGAGCAGCGCTACTTGGGATGCCGCAAGAGACTAGAGCAGCTCCTACTCACGCTGCATGAGATTCAGTCCGAATCAGAGGCGATCCTCGGATTACGCGCCAAGCTAGATGGACAGTTCAGCGAGCTAACCGCTCGTCTATCTGAACGGAAGCGACGGTATACCGATAGCATGGCGACGATCCAGACACAGGCGCTCCCACAACGTCCGAACATCGCTGAGGCTGTCGCGAACGCGGAGCATCTTATCTCGATCTGCGAACAGCAGCTTGAGGACAGACAGCGAGACTTATCAGCTCTGCATGAAGCCATACAGCAAGCAGATGAGGCCTGTGGCAGACTGGAGAGGATCGTCCAGTCGATGCTCGCACAGAAGCAGGATGCGGAGCGATTAGCAGGACAGTTCTATAGCGCTTATCGGTCAACGTCCTCAGCATGCTCGCGATTCGTCCGCACGACTAGCTACTCAGGGAGATACGATCTGATCGCAGCGTCCATCGTGAAGTCACTCCAAGAAGGCGAGTACGATCGTGTCAAATCTTCGGTCGCAGAAGGCCAGGCGCTACTCAAGCAGATGAAGGATGAGTATAATGTGAAGCTTGCCGCCTATCGTGAGCAGCAGCGTAGAAGGCGCATGGCAGAGATGCACCGCACACCGCCATTCGGTGGTGGCGGTTTCGGCGGCGGAGGAGGCTCTCGTGGTGGTGGCTCTAGCTTCGGCGGTGGTTCGCGAGGCGGAGGCTCCAGCTTCGGTGGTGGATCACGCGGTGGCGGCTCCAGCTTCGGTAGAGGCTCACGCGGTGGCGGATCGAAGTTCTAGATTAGGATGTTGGCGAGCAGATCGCGCACGATGATTCTGTTAGCTGCGAATGATATTGCGAAACGCGAGAACAGGCGGAGACCTTCATCTAAGGTCTACCGCCTGTTCTATGATCGCTTCGATATTCGCTGCAGCTTCCCGCAGCTCTGGCCGCCCACCGCGACTTAGCTTCGCTTCCTCAGCGGCGATGATCGCATCGATCTGTCGTAGCACTTCATCGAGCTGTCCAGCTGCCTCGTCACGATCTTCGACTCCTAGACGCAGCTCCTCTACCCGCTGCTTGATACGCTCCTTCATCTCATGTAAGATCTTCGTATCCTTCACGAGTATGTCAGCTTCAACCGCCAGCGCATGTACCGCCCGCTCCGCTGCTTCCGCATCGCGCCGTGCTTGCAGTGCATCGAACGCAGCTGAACGCTCCGCTTGCTTGATAAGCTGCTCCGCCTCTTCTCTTCTACTATTCCACTCATCGAGCGCGTAGCTATAGCTCATCTTCAGCTTCTCGATCTGCTCTGCACATGTCCGGAAGCGTTCACGAACGTGATGCAGTCTAGTACGCGATTCATCACCCATCCGTTCGATGCTATGCAGTTCCCTGTCATATTGTTCGATTCGTCGAACGAGGTGATCGCTTTCATCCCGCAGCCTGCTCGCCTCGTCGAACGGACCGATAAGTGAGAATAGCGGCACTCGTTGCTCACCGATCCATCTCCGCAGCCGTTCTGCCTCTTGCCTAAGCGCGAAGCCATCCTGCTGCATGTTGCGCAGTCTGTGACCCGTCTTACCAGTCGCCAGACCTAGCTCCAGATCGCGGAATCGCTCCGACGTTAAGATCGTGTCGATCTTCATCTCGGCATCTCGCAAGATCTTGCTCGCCTCCTGAACGATTCCTCTCGTCATATGGCGTTTTACCACCAAGATGATGATCGTTACCAGCAAGATACACAAGATGATGAGCAAGATGATCGTGATGAGGTTCGAGAAAATAAAAGCAATCACACTCGGAATCCACTTCGCCACTTCTCCTAAGATAATCTCGTCCACATCCTACCTCCCCATCTGATTCGCAAGCATCATTATAGAAGTTCGTATAAAATACTCGACACATCGCTTGTTTTCTATTATCGTGTATTTGGAATCCATTGTTCAAGTCATCGTTGTCGCAAAGAACGATCGAATATCGAAAATGAGGGAAAAGTGATTCACGTAAGGTTAACCGATAGCCAGAGAAAAAGTGAGGTCACGTTGTCATTTTCCGCTGGGAACGATTGTTTTCCTGATGAACTAGGCAAGCTAAGTCGTAGAAAGGGATGATCTTGATGAATGCCATCGTATTCGATCTAGAACTCGTGAAGCGATTCCGCAAAGGGCAGCCTTCGGAGATCGTGGAGATCGGTGCGTGCAAAGTCGACCTGGAGAGTGGGCAGATCATCGATCAGTTTCAGATCTACATATCGCCTCGCAAGGGCTATATCGCCAAGAGCACGCGGAGCTTCATCAATATGACACGCAAGGATATGCTGAATGCAGTACCGTTCCGCGAAGGCATCATGCAGTTCGTGAGCTGGCTGGGTGAGGATTACTACTTGTGCTCATGGGGGAAGGATGACCGCATCCATCTGATCGATGAGTGTATCCGTAAGAAGGTCAGCCTCAGCTGGCTCATCAACTATAACGATATCCAGAAGCAGATCGGCCCTCTCCTAAGAGAGGACAACAAAAATCAGCTAGGACTTCAGCATGCGCTGGAGCTAGCCGGCATCGAGCCGATCGGTCTTGCACATCGGGGAATCGATGATGCCGTGAATACAGCGAGAGTGCTCATCCATCTGGCTGACCGAGTGCAGCTGCAGCGTAATACGGTGACGGACAAGGAGATCGCACAGTATAAGCTCAGACTGCACAGGAAACGTCAGGAGCGAAGAGAAGCAGCCGAACAAGAGAGTCGCAGATCAGTCAACCGACAGGGTGAGTCTCTGTCTCATAATCTGGATCATGATCAGGACTTAGCGGTCAATCCCGATAAGCCGAATTCGGAGCATGATTCATGATTGATTCCCTCACATAAGCTAAGAAGCTTCACCATACTTGTAATAGAAACATCGCACAGATCCCGGTGATCACCGTGATGAGCAAGCTTCTCGTCCATATGGCAGCGATCAACGTCGGGATCAATGCGATCAGATTCATATTATCCTGGATAGGGATGAACATCTCGTCCCTGGTAACGATGGACTGTACGATGAGCGCTGTCATAACAGCGATCGGCACATATCTTAAGAACCGGCTCAGCCATGCGGGCAGCCCAAACCGGCTCACCAGCATCATGGGTAATACCCTAGGAATCAGCGTCACGATCGAAACCCCGAGCAACAACCAGACAAACTCCTGATCTATCTCCATCTCTCCACCGCCATTCCTGTGCAGGCAGCTGCGATCGCAGAAGCGATCACCGCGATATGCGAGGGCATCCACATGAACATCAAGATGAAGTATACGACGGTACTCCCTGCGACGATCAGATCTGTTCGCCACTGTCTACGATGCATGATCTGTTGAACGACTAGTCCGATGAACATCGCGGGCAAGGCATAGTGAAGTCCGAACTTCTCTGGGTTCGGAATCCACGCCCCGAACCATGCCCCTACTAACGTCGCGATGATCCAATTCAACTGAGCGGTCACATTCATCCCGAACATCCACTTATCACGGTTATGCGCATTCAGTGACAATCGATGAACCGCAACACCGAACGTCTC
>Ga0180215_1001513_pt1 | contig 25322 bp, 25 predicted proteins | sample eDN3rd37CBELigBY_FD_128871 | JGI IMG/M metagenome (GOLD analysis project Ga0180215, IMG submission 128871) | Enriched backyard soil microbial communities from Emeryville, California, USA - eDNA 3rd pass 37_C BE-Lig BY (version 2) (version 2) | ecosystem: Environmental > Terrestrial > Soil >...
CTCGAGCGCCTCGCCGACGCCATCCGCGACGGCAAGCTCAAGCTGCCCGGCATCCACGAGATCGGCATGCAGGGAGCGTCAGACAAGGTCGACCTGAACTCGCTGAAGATCGCAGGTTAGCCGATGACCTGGTCCCGTCCTCCGGGGCGGGACCAGGTCACTCGAACGCGACACCCACTTTCTGCAGGCGCGCACGGATGACCGCGATCGCCTCATCGCTCTCATCCACCAGAACGAAACGGCGGCCGAGCGCTCCCGCCACAGCGCCCGTCGTACCACTGCCGGCGAAGAAGTCGAGAACCCAGTCCCCCTCGCGGCTCGAGGCCTGCACGATGCGGCGCAGCACCCCCTCCGGCTTCTGCGTCGGGTACCCGGTCTTCTCCTTGCCGGTGGGCGAAACGATGGTGTGCCACCAGACATCCGTGGGCAGCTTTCCCCTCGCCGCCTTGGCCGGCGTCACCAGACCGGGCGCCATGTACGGCTCGCGGTCGACGGCCTCTGAGTCGAAGAAGTAGCCGCTCGGGTTCTTCACGTACACGAGGATCGTGTCGTGCTTGGTGGGCCAGCGACGCTTCGACTTGCCGCCGTAGTCGTACGCCCAGATGATCTCGTTGAGAAAGCACTCCCGCCCGAAGAGGGCGTCGAGCAGTACCTTTGCGTAGTGCGCTTCGCGGTAGTCGAGGTGCAGGTAGAGGGTGCCGTCGTCGGCGAGCAGGCGCCACGCCTCCGCGAGCCGTGGTTCGAGAAACGACCAGTAGTCGTCGAAGTGGTCGTCGTAGCTCATCAGGTCGCCGCGGATGCGCTCGTAGCGCTGGCCCTGGAACCCCGTGACGGTGCCCGTCGCGCTCCGGATGCTGGTGGTCGACTGCCTGCGCTGGCTGCGGCCGGTGTTGAACGGCGGGTCGAGGTAGACGAGCGTGAACGCGCCGTCAGGTAGTGCCCTCGTCACGCCGAGGTTGTCGCCCTGGATCACCCGGTTCTGCGAGTCAGGAGACCAGTTGGCGGGCATGTCCCCATCTTCCCACTCCCGTCGATGAGCTCCGGGACGGGCGGAGGTCAGCGCGCGCTGCGGCGTGGCAGCACGATGGGCCTGCCGGTCTCCGGCTGCGACATGATCTGCACGGGCAGGCCGTACGCGCGCTCCACAAGCTCGGCCGTGAGCACCTCCGCGGGCGTTCCCACGGTCATGAGCTCGCCAGCGGCGAGCAACGCGATGCGGTCGGCGTACGCTCCGGCCAGTGAGAGGTCGTGCAGCACCACGACGACGGCTTTGCCCTCGGCGGTGAGCGCCCTCGCCGTGTGCATGACGTCTTCTTGGTGCCTCAGGTCGAGCGCCGCGGTCGGCTCGTCGAGGAAAACGATCTCAGTGTGCTGGGCGAGGGTGCGGGCAAGCGAGACGCGAGCCTTCTCACCACCAGAGAGGGAGGTGTACCTGCGGTCGGCGAGGTGCAGAACATCCGTCGTCTTCATGGCGTCGACCACCGCAGACCTGTCGTTCTCGTAGTCGGGTGTACGACCCCACGGGCTGCGGCCCATCGCCACCACCTCGTGCACGCGGAACGGAAAGCTGACGGCGTTCTGCTGCGTGAGCACGGCGCGAAGTTTCGCCAGCTGCAGGTGCTTCATCGTGTAGAGGTCGACGCCGTCGAGCGTCACGGTGCCCGTCGCGGGGCGGATGTCACCGGTCAGCGCCCCGAGCAGCGTCGACTTCCCGGCCCCGTTCGGGCCAACGAGTGCGAGCACCTCGCCGGGCATGATGTCGAGTGAGATGGAGCGCAGGATGCTGGTGCCCTCGAGGGTGACCCCCACACCCGTCGCCCGAACGCGCGGTTCAGCCATCACGCCCACCCGCCGCTCTGCTTGCGTGCCCGGTACAGCAGGAAGAAGAAGAACGGTCCGCCGATGAGCGAGGTGAGCATGCCGATGGGCAGGTCGGCGCCGGTGATCATGGTGCGGGCGATGAGGTCGGCGAAAACCATGAGCACGCCGCCGCCAACGGCACTCGCGATGATGAGCGGGCGGTGCGCCGGGCCGATCGCCATGCGCATGATGTGCGGCACGACGAGGCCGACGAACGAGATGATGCCGCAGAACGCGACAGCAGCCCCCGTGAGCAGGGCCACGAGCATGATCGAGATGACCCTGAGCACTTCGACGTTGACGCCGAGGTGGCTCGCCGCGCGCTCACCCAGGGAGAACAGGTCGTACTTTCGGGCGAAGAGCAGCGCGATGCCCAACCCGATGATGGTGACGACGGCGACCACAAGCACCTCGGTCCAGCCCGATCCGTTCAGCGAGCCAAGCTGCCAGAAGATGATCTGCTCGCGGCTGGCGGTGTCTCCGATGAACAGCAGCAGGGCCAGCCCCGCACCACCGAAGGCGTTGATCGCGATACCGGTGAGCAGCAGGGTGACGACCTCGGTGCGCCCGCTCGCCCGTGACACGAAGTAGACCAGTAGAACGGCGAGCAGGCCGCCAGCGAACGCGAAGACGGCGGTGCCCCAGGTGCCCAGGGCCGTGAGCCCGAGCACGATGCTGAAGGCGGCGCCCAGCGCAGCACCGGATGACACCCCCACCACGCCTGGCTCTGCCAGCGGGTTGCCGAAGATGGCCTGCATGATGGCGCCGGCGACCGCGAGCGCAGCGCCCACCATGAGACCCATCACAAGGCGAGGGAACCGCACCACCCAGAGAGTGGACTCGATGATGGGGTCTTGCGGTGCGAGGTCGGTGTTCACGCCGAGCCCCTGCAGTAGTGAGCCGAGCACCTCGGTGGGGGTGATGGGCAACTGGCCTGCGATGGCGGAGGCGACCAGCCCCACCACGAGCCCCCCGATGAGCACCACCCAGAGGGTGAGTGATCTGGCGAGCGGATGCCTCAGGCTCGCCTTCTGCTCGATGCTCACGGAACCCGCTGCAGCCATGCGGCTGTGCCGAACTTCTCGGCGACGAGCTGCTCGGCCTTGCTCAGCTCGTCTTCGGTGATCTCGCTGGGCGTCAGCCCGTAGAGGCCGGTGAACGTTCCGATCATCCGCTCGATGATCTCGGAGCGTTCGAGCCCGGTCTGGCTGCGCAGCGGGTCGACCCGCTTGTTGGCACTCTTGGTGCCCTTGTCGCTCATCTTCTCGCGCCCGATGCGCAGCACTTCGACCATGCGGTCTCGGTCCATGTCGTAGCTCATGGTCACGTGGTGCAGCACGGCCCCACTGCCGAGGCGCTTCTGGGCGGCACCGCCGATCTTGCCCGACGGGCTCGTGATGTCGTTGAGCGGCTGGTAGCTGGCCTCGATGCCGAGAGACTTGAGCGCGGTGATCACCCACTCGTCGAGGTAGGCGTAGGAGTCGGCGAAGGTCATGCCCTGCACCAGGTCGGTCGGGGCGTAGATGGAGTAGGTGATGACCGAGCCTGCCTCCATGAACATGGCTCCACCACCGCTGATGCGGCGCACCACCTGAAAGCCGTACTTGTCGGCGTTGTCGAGGTCGACCTCGTTCTTCAGCGACTGGAAGCTGCCGATGACGACGCCGGGCTCGTTCCATTCCCAGATGCGCAGGGTGGGCTTGCGGCGACCGGCGCCCACTTCTTCTGCGAGCACCTGGTCGAGCGCCATCTGCACGACGGGCGGGTACTCGGGGCCGTGAACCAGCTGCCAGTCGTAGTCGGTCCACGAGGTGGCGCGGGCGAGCGAACGCCGGATGGCGACGGCCACTGCCTCGGGCGAGAAGCCGAGCAGCTGGGCACCCTCAGGCAGCGCCCCGCGCACGGCGGCGGCGAGCGCGGCGGAGTCACTGTCTTCTGGCAGTCCGTTCACGGCACTGTTGATCTGCTCGAGGGCGTGGTCTGGCTCGAGAAAGAAGTCGCCCGAGAGTCGGAAGCCCGCGAGTTTTCCGTCGACGACGTCGAGGTCGACGACTACGAGTTTTCCACCGGGCACCTTATATTCGCCGTGCATCCGTTCGCTCCTTGGGTTTCGGGCCTTAGGTAAGCCTAACCGTCTCTGGCGGGCGGGCTGTCGCCATGCGGATGCTCTGGTCGGCTGCTTCGACGTCGCCAATTGCCGAGCAGGCGCGGCTTGGGGATGCGCACCTCGGTGGGCAGTACCCACCCGAAGCGCCGTGCGAGCAGGGAGAGGCCGGCGCCGGTGAGGATGGCGGCGAGCGCGCCCAGCTCGGGCTGCCTCAACTCGATGAGAACCAGCGTCACGATGCTCGCCGCGAGCGAGCTGGTCGCGTATAGGGTGTTGCCGCCGAAGATGGACGGCACGCGCATGAGCAGAACGTCGCGCACCATGCCGCCGCCGACGGCGGTGATCATGCCGAGGATGATGGCAGGCAACCAGCCGAGCCCGTTGTCCAGCGCCTTCTGCACGCCGACGGCCGACCAGCAGCCGACGGCGAGAGCGTCGATGAGCACAAGCGGCGACTGGGTCCACTTGCCGCGCATGGGCACGAGGAACGCGATAATGGCCCCGGCCAGCGCGAGGATCAGGTAGTAGGGATCGGTGAGGGCCACGGGCGGCCCTGCCTGCAGCAACGTGTCGCGAATGATGCCGCCGCCGAGCCCCGACAGTACGGCAAGAATGCCGAAGCCGACCAGGTCGAGTCGGGCGGCGCGAGCGGCGATGCCTCCGAGTATGGAGTTGCCGAGTACCCCGGCGAGGTCGACGACACGGATGATGTCGTTCAGATTCTCGACCGCGGGATCCACGTCACCATTCTCCCCCGTACGTCGCCCCCACGATTTAGTTAGCCAAACTAATTTGCTAAGCTAAATATCTATGCCTGCCCACGCCCCTGACTCGAGCGCCCAAGAACTCCGGTTCGCCATCCAGCGCCTGGCCCGTCGCATCCGGGCCATGCAGGCCGACGGCGAGGTGACCGAGAGCCAGCGCACCGTGCTCTACACCCTGCACAACCACGGCCCGCAGACTCTCGGCTCATTGAGTGAACACGAGCGCGTGACCCCACCCAGCATGAACCGCACCGTGAACGCACTCGTCGCGGCAGGCTTCGTGACCCGCATCACGGCAGAAGACGATGCCCGCAAGGTGCAGCTCGACCTCTCAGAGTCCGGCCGTGCCTTCGTGGCAGAGACCACCAGGCGGCGCGACGCCTGGTTCACCCAACAATTGGAGGCGCTGCCCGCTGAGCAGCGCGAACTGCTCGAGAAAGCCACCGACATCCTGAAGGAGCTCGCCTACCAGTGACCGCCATGTTCCGTTCGCTCGGCGTATTCAACTACCGCGTCTGGTTCATCGGCGCTCTCTTCTCGAACATCGGCACCTGGATGCAACGCACCGCCCAGGACTGGATCGTGCTCACCGAGCTCACCGACCACGACGCGGCGGCCGTCGGCATCACCATGGCCCTCCAGATGGGCCCGCAGCTGTTCCTCATGCCACTGTCTGGCCTCATCGCCGACCGGGTCAATGTGCGCCGGATGCTCATGGTCACCCAGGCCGCGATGGGCGCCCTGGCCGTCGGCCTGGGACTCATCGTGGTGCTGGGGGTTGCTGAGCTCTGGCACGTGTACCTGTTCGCGCTCGGGCTCGGAATCACGGGTGCCATCGACGCGCCCATCCGCCAGACGTTCGTGGCAGAGCTTGTGAGCAAGCAGTACCTGACCAACGCGGTGTCGCTCAACTCAGTGTCGTTCCACACGGCGCGCATGATCGGGCCGGCGATCGCGGGCGTACTCACGGTGGTGGTCGGCGCCGGCTGGGTGTTCCTGCTCAACGCGATCACCTTCGCCGCCACCCTCATCGCCCTGCTCATCATTCGAGTCAGCGAACTCGGGGAACAGCCGCGTGCCTCCCGAGCGAAGGGGCAGATCCTGGCGGGCTTCCGCTATGTGCGCGGGAGACCCTCCATCGTCGTGATCCTGATCATGGTGAGTCTCATCGGCACGTTCGGCTTCAACTTCTCGATCTACATCTCGACCATGGCCACGGTCGAGTTCCACAAGGGGGCGGGTGAGTTCGGCGTGCTCACCTCGGTGATGGCGATCGGCTCGGTGACGGGCGCGCTGCTGTCGGCCCGCCGAGAGAGACCGCGGATGCGCATCATCTTCTCGTCCGCGCTTCTGTTCGGATTCTCTGCGCTGGTGGCGGCGCTGATGCCCACCTTCGAGACGTTTGCTGCCGCCCTCATTCTCATCGGCGTCACCTCTCTCTCGTTCATGACCACCGCGAACGCCGCGATCCAGACGACAGTGAAGCCCGCTATGCGGGGCCGCGTGATGGCTCTTTATCTGGCCATCTTCGTGGGCGGCACCCCCCTCGGGGCGCCCCTCGCCGGCTGGGTCGTGAACGTGATGGGCCCCCGCTGGGGCCTCGGGCTGGCGGTGGCTGCCGGGTTCCTGGCGGCGGGGGTCTGCCTGTTCTGGATGGTGCGCTACCAGAACCTGCGCGTGCACTACTCGACGACCGCCAGGCGCATCCGCGTCTCGTACGGAGTGGACGAGTCGCGTGAACTGGCGACCCGTGAGATCGCCATCATCGAGGCAGAGGCCCAGAAGGGCTAGTCGGCTCGCCACGCGTTCGTAAACGCACGAAGGGCCGGGCCACTGGCCCGACCCTCGTCGTGTTGCGTATTGGCTATGCGGGAATGAACGCGGTGGCCTCGATCTCGACTTCAGCTCCCAGAGGGAGGCGGCCGACCTGGTAAGCGGCCCGCGCCGGCTTCACGGTTCCCGTGAAGTGCTCGGCATAGATCTCGTTCACGCGCGCGAAGTGGTCCATATCGGTGAGGAACACCCCCGCCCGCACGACGCTGTCGAGGCCACCTCCGGCAGCCTCCAGCACCGCCTTGAGGTTGGCGATGGCCTGCACGGTCTGGGCTTCAAACCCGTCAACGATCTTGCCGGTGGCAGGGTCGATGGGCAGCTGGCCCGAGACGAATACGAAATCTCCGGCACGAACGGCCTGAGAATACGGACCCGCGGCCGCTGGGGCCTCGGTTGAATTCACTTCGATGAGCATTCTTACTTTCCCTCCTCAGGGTTCACGGTTGTCAGCCAACCAAAGCTGTCTTCACGCTCGTTGCGCGCAACTTCGAGATACACGTCGCGCAGTCTCTGAGTCATCTCGCCGAACTGACCGTCGCCCACCTCGATGCGGTCGACCGAGAGAATCGGCGTGACCTCGCCCGCCGTGCCCACGAAGAAGACCTCGTCTGCCACATAGAGTTCCGTGCGGTCGATGCTTCTCTCGACCACATCGATGTCGAGCGACCTGGCGAGCGCGATGATCGAATCACGGGTGACGCCTTCGAGAATCCCGTTCGTCACCGATGGGGTGATCAGCTGGCCACCGCGCCGAATGAAGACGTTGTATCCGGGCCCCTCCGACACGTGACCGTCTGCCGTCAGCAGCACGGCGTCGTCGTAGCCGTGACGCTGGGCTTCCAGCAGCGCCAGTCGGGAGTTCTCGTAGTTCGCGATCGACTTGATGCGCGGGGGCATGGTCGAATCGGTGATGCGACGCCACGAACTCACCGTGATGTGCTTGCCCGCCCCCTCGTTGTGACGCCCCATCGGCACGGCGCTGATGAGCACCCTGACCGGCCCCTGGGCGTCGATGAAGCCGCCGACCTCGTCGACGAAGACCTGCACCCTGATGTGCACGTCGGTCGCGATGTTGTCGGCGCGCAGCACGTCCTCCATACCGGCAGCCAGCTCCGCTGAACTCGGCATACCCGAGAACCGCAGGATCTTGGCCGAGTCCTGAAGTCGCTGCAGGTGCTCGTGCAGGCGGAAGATATGCAGTCGCTCCTGATCGGCGTTCCAATACCCGCGTAACCCCTCAAACACTCCTGCGCCATACTTCAGGGCGGTGCTGAGCGGATGGAACGACACCTCGTCGGATTCGACGATCTCGTTGTTCACCCAAAACTTCATGAAATGCTCCCTTGCGGGCCGGCCCGTTCATGGGAGCCGGCCCCTCGATGTCGAACTAGGAAACGAACTCGCAGCCGTCGGCCCGGAGCTTCTCGACGGTTGCCTCGGCGCCGTAGAGGTTGCCCTGCTCAATGGTCGGCTGCATCGAGGCGTAGTAGCTCTGGAACCCCTCAGCCTTGGTCATGACCGCCTCCAGGTCGGCGTCGGGAATCGCCACGATGCCGTCGAAGTCGGCGACGATGATGTCTCCCGGGTTCACCACGGTGTTTCCGCAGGCGATCGGCACGTTCACCTCGCCGTAGTCGGGACCGTTCGGCCCGTGGCGCATCGCGACGGCCCGGGCGAAGACGGGCAGGCCGTCCTCCATGATCTCTTCGAGGTCGCGCACGGCGCCGTCGCCGACGAACCCGGCCACGCCACGGCGCAGCACGGCTCGCAGCATGTTGCCGCCGACGAGGGTCGTCGTCTCGATGCCGCAGCCGTTGACCACGATCACCTCACCCGGTCGCGCCATCTGCATGCCGACCCGCAGCACGTCGACGGAGCCGGTGGGCACGCTGACCGTCAATGCGCGTCCGGCGATACGCTGGCCCTTCTTCAGGCTCAGGGGCCGGATGCTCGTCGACATCGTTCCCGAACTGAACATGGCGTCGGAGAGATCGGTGGTGCTGATCTTGATGAGGCGTTCCTTGTCGAAGTCTCCCAGCGTGGGGCTCGGAAGCACCCGAAATCCGTAACTCACGTGTCACTCCTTCTTATTGCGGTGGTGTGCGCCCTCCTGGCGCCTGTCTGTGCACGGTCAGCGGCCAATGGCGTAGCCCTGCATCAGACGCGCGTTGGCTGCGGCGCGAATGTAACCGTCTTCGTACGACACGGCCGAGAGCCTGCCGAGCGACCAGCCGTCGGCAACCTTCACGTCGTGGCCGCGTCTGCGCAGTTCCTCGATCGTTTCGGGTGCGATGCGGTCTTCGACCACGAGGCGACCAGGCACGAACTCGTGTGGGTAGAACGAGCTGATCAGGTTCTCGGTGTGGAAGGCGGGCATATCGATGATCTGCTGCATGTCCTTGCCGCTGTACAGCATCCGGAGGAAGAAGAGCAGACTCCACTGGTCTTGCTGGTCACCGCCCGGAGTTCCGAAGGACACCTTGCGTGGACCGATCGCGAACGACGGCGTGAGCGTCGTGCGCGGACGCTTGCCCGGTGCGGCCTCATTGGGGTGGCCGGGAATAAGGTTGAACACCTGGCCTCGGGTGCCCAGGCAGAAGCCGAGCCCCGGAATGATCGGCGAGCTCTGCAGCCATCCGCCTGAGGGTGTGGCAGACACCATGTTGCCCCACTTGTCGACGACGTCGAGGTGGCAGGTGTCACCCGGCGCGATCGCGGTCTGCATGGTCGGTTCGCCACCGCCACCGAGCGTCTGCAGTAGCTGGGCGCTGTCGATGCGCGCGTCGACGGGAGTGATCCCGCGAACCGACCCGGGGCGGAAGTCAGACGACGCCTGATCGGTGATCAGCTTGCGACGCTCGTTGTTGTAGTCGTCGGCGAGCAGGTCGGCGGTGTAGTCATCCGCCATGGCCGGGTCGCCGTACCACGCGTCGCGGTCGGCGAACGCGAGCTTCGCGGCCTCAGCGACGATGTGGATGAAGTCCGGACCGCTCAGATCCATGTTGGCCAGGTCGTAGCCCTTCAGCAGTGCGAGCTGCTGGAGGAACACCGGGCCCTGCCCCCATGGCGCGGTCTTGAAGATGCGCCAGCCGTCAAAGTCATAGGTGTGAGGCTCGTCGATCTCCACCTTCCAATTGGCCATATCGTCGGCACTGAGCAGTCCCTTGCGGCGCGCACCGGTGTCATCAATGACTTCTGTCGTGCTGAAGAACTTGTCGATCGCCTCGGCGACGAAGCCGCGGTACCACGAGTCGAGGGCACGGTCGATCTGCTCTTCGCGGGTGCCACCGCCCGCTTCGCTCTCACGAACGATGCGCTCGTAGGTGTCGGCCAACGGGACGTTCTTGAAGATGTCACCAGTCTTCGGAACCTCGTCGTTCGGCAGGTAGATCTCTGCACTCGTGGGCCATTCGGCACGGAACAGGTCTTCGACTCCGGCGATGCGGGCCGGAACCCCGGGCACCAGCGGATAGCCGTTGCGCGCATAGTCGATCGCGTATTCCATCACGTCACGAAGACGCCAGGTGCCGTAGTTGCGCAGCATGGTGATCCACGCGCCGTACGCCCCCGGCACGGTGGCCGGCAGAAGACCCATGGCCGGAATCGACGTGATGCCCTGATCGCGGAGGTCCTGCGCATTCGCGGCGGCAGGGAAGGTTCCCTGGCCGCAGATGACGTCGGTCTTCTCGGTCTCGGCCGAGTGGACGATGATCGGCGCATCGCCACCTGGGCCGTTGAGGTGCGGCTCAACGATCTGCAGCACGAATCCTGCTGCGACCGCGGCATCGAACGCGTTGCCTCCACGTTCCAGTACCGACATCCCGGCAGCGCTGGCGAGCCAATGCGTAGACGCGACCGCACCAAAGGTCCCCTTGAGTTCCGGGCGAGTGCTTGAGAGTGTGCTTGCCATTATTTGAGCCCCGTTCCGCAGGTGAAGATGCCGTCGTCTGGCACGCTGAGCCACTCGAACCCGTTCTCGGTGACGGCAACGGCTTCTTCGTTGGCGTACTTGAACTCGGGGGTCGCGTAGTAGGCCTCGACCGAGAGCACCATGCCGGCTTCAAGGGGCGCGTCCCTGTCAAATCGCACATAGGGCGGCTCGCTGCTGGTGATGCCCATGCCGTGGCAGAGGTGCCGGAACGGGTGGTCGGTGAAGTCCTTGTAGCTGGCGAAGGGAACCTTGTTGTCTTCGCAAATGTCGAAGAAGGTCTGCAGCATCTGCTTGAAGGTGGTTCCCGGCTTGACGGCATCCTCGACGGTCTGTCGCACGATCAGGCGGGCGATGCGGTTGTACTCGATCTGCTCGTCTGTCGGGTCGCCGATCGAGCCGGTGCGGTTGAATTCCGACCAGTAGCCCTCAACCGAGCATCCGGAATCGAGGAAGACCAGATCCCCCTTGGCCAGCGGCTCATTGGAGCCGCCCGAGAACCGCGCGTCGTGGCCACGGCCACCTCGGAACTTCGGCGAGGAGGTGCTGAGCAGCTGGGCCACCGGAGGGCGATCTGCACCATTCTTGACCAAGCCGACCATGACCTCGGTGCAGGCCTGCGCCTCGGTGGAGCCCTCGCCGATCTGCGAGAACGCGTACTCGAGCGCGGCCTGGTTGATGCGGGAGGCTTCTTTGATCGCGCCGATTTCGGCGGCCGACTTGATCATGCGAAGTTCTTCGATGAGCGAGGTCGCGTCGAGGAACTGCGCTGAGCTCAACGTGCGCTGGGCTTCGAGGAATGCCCCAACCGGCACGACCATCTTCTGGGACGGGCCCAGCTCCCACCCGATGCGCGCAGCACCGAGCCCGAGATCTTTGAGGGTGTCGATAAGGATGTTGGGTTGGAACGGCTCCGCGTATTGACGAATATCGGTGACCCAAGAGTCTGCTGCAGCAGTGGATGCGGTGGCGTTGAGCGTGATGATCGCGGCATCGCCACTCGAGTTCAGGATGAAGATGTGGGGGCGACCGACCTGCATCTGGAAATCGCGCGGAAGGTGGCCGGTGAAATACAAATAGTTGAGCGCTGCGGTCAGGTCACCGCTGACCACGATCCCGTCCAACCCATGACGCGGCATCGCCTCGCATGCCCGTCGTATTCTTTCCTTGTACTCTGCTGCCGGAAAAGCCACTTTGTCTCCTTTGATCGGTAAGCGTCTACTGTATACAGTATTCGCTGGCTCGAAATGGTACACTGTAGACAAGAGCCAGTCAACATGGACGGCCGGGGATGAGAGCAGGGTGAGATGTCGGACTCCGCACAGGACGCTTTTTGTGAGCTGCAGCCCATCAAACGCACCGAGTCATTGGCGACGCGCGTGCAGAACTCCCTTGTCGAACTGATCATTCAGCGAACCCTGCTGCCAGGACAGCACATCGTTGAAACTGAGGTCGCGAATCAGCTAGGCGTGAGCCGGCAACCCGTACGGGAGGCCCTCAGGTCACTCACCGCCCATGGGTGGGTGGATCAATTTCAGGGTCGAGGCACTTTCGTGCACGAGCCCACCGAAAAAGAAATCAATGACACGCTGGAGTTCCGCGTTCTTCTTGAAACTGAAGCGGCGCGTCTGGCCGCGGAACTCGCTACCCCCGCAGACATCGCGCTGTTGAACTCCTTGGCCGAAGAGGGACTCAGTGCGGTCGAGCGCGGCGACATGGTATCTGCCGTCCAGCTTGACAGCGCTTTCCACGACAAAATCGCCGAGATGTCGGGCAATTCCTACCTCAAGGACTCACTGGACAGGCTCAGTCGTCGGGCACGATGGTACCTGAAGCCATTGGTCGAAGAGCGTGGAGGCACGTCGTTCGAGGAGCACATCGCGATCGCGAAGCTTATTGCGCAGCAAAACGGTGCGGCTGCCGCGGTGCACATGCGAGCCCATACAGGTGTATCTATCGAGCTCGCATTCGCTGCGACGACGCTGCAGACCGATAAGCCGAACTAACACCGTCTCGTGACGACCTTTCGGAAGGTCCACGCACGCAGGCGCACCGTGCTCGAACACCGTCCCGCCTGCCAGGTCATCTCGCGCCGTCCCTCTGCCATCGACTTTTCGATGCTCGGCATGCACGCACGCAGGCTGCTCGCTGTTTTCATCATGGCAATCAACGGCGCGAATCGAGCGGTGCTCCATGTGGGCTCTTCGAGCATCGTGGTGTGCGGCGGGCGAGTTACAACTCGGTTCACGTGTCTTAGTTTGAATGTTGCATACAGGATGTAATTATGCGAGCATGGCCGAATTACATCCGCGACGGATGGATTTGTACAAGGGAGTGCTAAATGTCAAAATCACGGAAATACCTCATACCGTTTCTTGCCGCAGCAGTTCTCACGGCAGCGGGGTGCGCGTCGACTGGGGCTGCGCCAGGGCCGGACGTAAATTCGGATGCCCCCCTGCGTGCCGAAGCGGAGGCCGCCGCGGAATCCTGCACCAGCAGCGACGGCATCAAGAAGGTCATCGACCAGGGCTACATGGAAGTTGGTGCAAGCTCCACAGCGCCACAGTCGTTCAAGCTCGAGAATGGCGACTGGACCGGGTTCGACGCCGACATCCTCACCGAGATGGCAAATCGGATGGGCGTCGGAATCAAGCCGACCTTCCCAGATGGCCGCGGTCAGATCGCTGGCTTGCAGTCAGGACGGCTTCAGGCGACCACCGGACTCTTCTCCACACCAGAGCGAGCGGAATCTGCATCCTTCACGAAGCCATACCGCTGGACCGATACCGGGCTGGTCGTGCACTCTGATGAAACTGAGATCAGCAGCTTCGAGGATCTCGCCGGCAAGAAGCTCGGTACTCCGTCTGGCAACATCGGCGAGGTTGTCGCAGACAACCTGATAGCGGCGGGCATCCCGGTCGAGAAAGTTGTCGCTCAGGGATGGCAAGACGTATTCCAGCTTCTTGCAACACGCCGCGTGGATGCGATCGTGTACCAGTCCTCATACCTCAACTTCTTGAAGAGCGAGACGGACATCTTCGACTTCAAGGTCGCGGCACCGATGGACAACCAGTGGTGGAACAACGACGGCACACCGCCGTCCCGATTCGTCGTTTCCAAGAGCAGCTGCGGCGAGGCACTTGCCGGACTCATGGACACGATGATCGATGACATGGCCGAAGACGGCACATTTGAAGAGATCTACGCAAAATACGGGATCACTGAGAAGTTCTGGGAAGAGCACTAGGCCTCCCTACTAGGACGTACGCCTCACCGGAAAAGAGACTGAGAAATGCCAGACTTTCAATTCACCATCATCGACACGGCGATCCACTATTGGCCGCTGCTACTCAGTGGATTCTGGGTAACGCTGAAGCTCGCTGCCATCATCACCGTCGTCACGACGATCGTGGGAACGGTTCTTGCACTGATCAAGCTGTCGAACTTCAAGTTCGCCTCTTTTCTGGTGACGGCGTACGTCGAGATCATTCGCGGCACGCCTCCGCTACTCCAGTTGTTCATCGTCTTCTATACAGCGCCGACCATTGGCATTGTCCTTGATGCAGAAATTGCGGCAATCGTGGCACTCGGCGGCTATGGGTCAGCATTCACCTGCGAGATCGTTCGTGCAGGACTCCTCGGTGTGCCGGTTGGTCAAGTCGAAGCGGGCCGCAGCCTCGGCATGCGCGGACCGTCTCTCTATCGCTGGGTAATCCTCCCCCAAGCATTCCGACTCATCGTTCCACCGATGACCAGCCAGGTGATCCTCAACCTGAAAGGCACTTCGCTGGCCCTCACCATCACGGTCGGTGAACTGATGTTCCGAGCGTATGAGGGCGCAAACAACACCTTCCGCCCAGGAGACTTCTACATTCTTGCGGGCGTTCTGTACCTATGCATCTCCATACCACTGAGTCGTTTGGCGAAGCGATTCGAATTGGAGAATCTGGCGGCCGGTGCTTCGCCAAAGGCTGGCAAATCGCGGTTCGTGCTTCCGCGTGCGCGCCAACGGAGCACCAACCTCACCAGCACCAGTGAATGACATTGGGTCCATGGCCCGCTCCTCCGATCGCGTGAACCATTCGAACAGGAAAGAGACCACATCATGCAGACCTTGAACGACGCCGATGTCGACCCGCAGAAATCTGAACCAGCCCCTATCCTCCAGGTCGACGATGTCTCCGCCTGGTTCGGTCAGACGCAAGTCCTACGCAACGTGACCATGGACGCCCATAAAGGCGAAGTCGTTGCGATCATCGGGCCCTCAGGTTCGGGGAAGAGCACCCTCTTGCGCTGCATGAACGGCCTCGTTCCATTTCGGAGCGGCACTATCCGGATCGTCGACCAGACCATCGAAGGCACCCCGCCCAGCCCCCGGTTCAAGCTACGAATGCAGCGTGAGCGCATCTTCAGTGGTGTTCGACGTCACGCAGGGATGGTGTTCCAGAGCTACAACCTGTTTCCGCACATGAACATTCTCGACAACGTGACTGTCGGGCCGCGCGTTGTCAAAGGTGAATCGCGGGAGGCCGCCGAAGAACGTGGACTGCAGCTCCTCGAGCGCGTGGGGCTGGCAGGACGTGAAAGCGCATTGCCTCAGCAGCTCTCTGGTGGGCAGCAACAACGCGTCGGCATTGCGCGAGCACTTGCCATGCGCCCCCAGCTTCTTCTACTGGATGAGATCACCTCTGCGCTCGATCCCGAACTGGTCGCAGAAGTGCTCGACGTCGTCTCGGAACTTGCTGCCGCAGGACAGACGATGCTGCTGGTGACTCATGAGCTCACATTCGCGCGAAACACCGCTGATCGTATCCTCGTCATGGATGGTGGACAGGTCGTCGAGTGCGGCCCCACCGTTCAGGTATTGGATGACCCTCAGACTGAGCGCACACAGCGATTCGTCAGTACATTGCGTTCGCGGGGTAATTGAGGATCTTCACGACAGGACAGATCAGACCAGAGCGGACCCATCATCAATGCACGTTGGAATTCTCGTACCCCATTCGAATACGGTGTTGGAAAGCGACCTTCACACGCTTCTGCCCTCGTCTGTGAGGACTCACACTCAAAGGTGGAAAATCACACCTCGGCACGACTCAGCGGGTGACGAGCTCGCGCGCGTGGCGAGTCTCAACGAGCACCTAGGGGACGCAGTCGCGCTACTTCCGTCAGAACACCTCGACCTCGCGGTCTACGGCTGCACCACCGGCAGCTTCATGGGCGGAGCCACCGGCCGGGAGCGACTCGAACGCTCGATCGCCGAACCAACCGGTCTGCCGGTACTCTCCGTGTCTCAGGCCATTCTGGAACTCCTGGCCTCGCACTCATATAACCGAGTCGCTGTCTTCACCCCTTATGATCCACATGTCAACGTCATGATGAAGGATTTCCTGCACGGGAACGACATCGAAGTCTCGCAGATCGCTCAGGATCCATGGTTCACCACCGGATCGCGACGTCACGCAGGCACTGAGCCGGCTTCAGATGTGATCCGCTTCGTCACGCAAGAGTTCGTTGGTGCTGCCGATGCGGTACTTCTGTCATGCAGCGCGTGGAATGTGCTCTCTGTGAGGGAGAATCTGGAACGCGAGCTGGATGTTCCTGTCCTCACGGCCAATCAGGCCGTGGCCGCAGCCATCCTCAGCCGCATGTGACGCCGCCATCCAGCAACCGGGTGTCGGCTACTCGGTTGCTGTGTGAAGAGCTTGCCGTGGTTGCGACTGAAGCCCCGCTCTCCCCTTAGTCGTGCGCGCGTGCCTTCCTCGCGCGCCGGGCGGCGTGCAGGATGGGCTCCGTGTAGCCGTTGGGCTGGTCCGCACCCAGCAGGATCAGGTCACGTGCCGCCGCAAAGGCGAGACCCGGCTCGCCTTCGACACTCAGCGGCTCGTAGACCGGATCGTCTGCATTCTGTGCGTCCACTACGCGTGACATGCGGTGCAGGCTCTCCAGCACGTCCGCCTCAGAGATGAGGTCGTGCACCAGCCAGTTCGCCAACAACTGACTGGAGATGCGCAGTGTCGCTCGGTCTTCCATGAGCGCGACGTCATCGATGTCGAGCACCTTCGAGCAGCCGATGCCCTGATCAACCCAGCGCACCACATAGCCGAGAATCGACTGCACGTTGTTGTCGAGCTCCTGCCTGATAGTGGCGGCGTCGGGGCGCACGCCGTCGGCCAGCGGAATCTCCAACACTCCGTCCAACGATTCCGTCGACTGGGCGGCCAGCTCTCGCTGCACGTCAGCGACACAGACCTCGTGATAGTGCAAGGCGTGCAGAACCGCAGCGGTCGGCGACGGCACCCAGGCGGTGGATGCTCCCGCTCGCGGATGCGCGACCTTCTGTTCCAGCATGTCTCCCAGCAGATCCGGCATGGCCCACATGCCCTTACCGATCTGGGCGTGGCCGCCAAAACCTGCGGCCAGTCCTGTTGCGACATTCAGGTTCTCGTAGGTGCGGATGAAGCGCTGGTTCTTCAGTTCGGCCTTACGCACGAATGGCCCAGCCCACAGAGAGGTGTGGATCTCATCGCCGGTTCGATCGAGAAAGCCCGTATTGATGAAGACGATGCGGTCACTCGCGGCCTTGATCGCTGCCTTCAGGTTCACCGTCGTGCGGCGCTCCTCATCCATGAGCCCGATCTTCATGGTGCGCTCTGGCAGGCCGAGAACCTTCTCGACCCGGCGGAACAGCTCGACCGCGTGAGCGACCTCCTCTGGACCGTGCATCTTCGGTTTCACCACGTACATCGACCCCGTGCGTGAATTGCGACGCGATGACCTTCCGTGCAGGTCAGGCAGCGAGCCGAGCGCTGTCACCAGAGCATCCAGGAAGCCTTCCGGTGTCGGCTGACCGTCACGATCGAGCACCGCGTCGGTGTACATGTGGTGACCGACATTGCGCACGAACATGAGCGACCTTCCCGGGAGGCTGAAGGGCTCACCCGTGCCGCTCAAGAAGACGCGGTCATCCCGGAGACTCCGCGTGAAGCTCGCCCCGTCCTTCGCCACCTCCGCCGACAGCGAACCCCGCATCAGCTCGAGCCAATTGCGGTAGCCCTCGACCTTGTCGACGGCGTCGACCGCCGCCACCGAGTCCTCGAGATCCATGATCGTCGTGAGCGCAGCCTCCACGAAAATGTCGTTCAGGCCCGCACGATCGCTCGCACCGACTGGCTTGCTCGAGTCGAATTGAAGCTCGACATGCAAGCCGTGGTGTATAAGCAGCACGCTGGCGGGGCTCGACGCTTCGCCCGTGAAGCCGGCAAAGAGATGCGAGTCGCGCAAGCCCGCCGTGGCATCCGCCTCGAATACCACCACCAACTCGCTCTCGTGCACACGGTAGCCGATCGCATCCGCATGAGATCCGCTGGTCAGCGGAAAGTAAAGGTCAAGCAGTTCACGACCCCAATCGATCACCCGGGCACCACGCACCGGGTTGTAGCCTGCAGTGCCGCGAGCCAGTTCACCCGAATCCGCGATGGCATCACTGCCGTACAACGCGTCATACAGTGACCCCCAACGCGCATTTGCCGCGTTCGTGGCAAACCTCGCGTTCAGCAGGGGCACCACCAATTGAGGTCCGCTCTGCAGGGCGATCTCCTGATCTACCCGGTCAGTGGTGATCTCGAAGTCCTCCGGTTCTTCAACCAGATAGCCGATCTCGTGCAGAAAGCTGCGATACGCAGCCGCGTCGGGCGCACCGGGGTTCTGCCGATGGAACTCATCGATCTTGCGCTGAAGCTCATCGCGCCGGGCAAGCAGTTCACGGTTTCGCGGTGCCAGGTCGTGAATGATGGCAGACGCGCCCGCCCAGAAGTCCTCGACAGTCAAATCTGATTCGGGCAGCGCGTCCTCTTCAACGAATCGATACAGCGGCTCGGCGACCTGGAGGTCACCCACAGAGATATAGTTCACGATCGTTCCCCTTCTTCACACTCAACGTCTCGTTGTCGCTGTCCCGGCTATCAGGAGCCGAGGGCCAGGCGCTCGACGACCGCGGCTGCGATCTCGGCATCCTGTTGCGGGGTACCACCGGCGACGCCCATGCCGCCCACGTGCACACCATCGATGGTGATCGGCACGCCTCCCCGAATATTGGTGAGGATGCTGTTGGTCGCGATCGAGGCCTCCACCGCGAAACTCGCGTCCATCCACCCGGTCGCCTTTCGGGTGGATGCTGCGGTGAACGCTTTTCTGCGACTCGTCTCCACGCTGTGCGGGGTCGCGCCATCGGCCTTGCCGAACGCAACAAGGAGCAGGCTGGGATCGGAGACAGTGACGACCGCCTTCACCCCCTGTCGGGCCGCTTCATCGATCGCCTCACGCACGATCTGGTGGGCGAAGTCGAAGGAGACCGTCGCGGTTTCTACGTACTTGTGCATTCTGATGCCGCCTCCCGCAAGCCAAACGGATTCAGTCCATACTGAATTCTGTATACTATTTGGCAGCCTAGCATGTCCGTTCGCCCACTGCCCGGGGTACGGCAGCCGAGAGAATGGATGCCCGTGGAAAGCCTCATCATCGTCGCCGCCGGAATCCTGGCCGGTCTCATCAACGCAGTCGCCGGCGCAGGCACGATCGTCACCTTCCCCGTGCTCGTCGCCCTCGGCTACCCGCCCGTCGTCGCCAACGTGTCAAACACGGTGGGGCTCATCCCCGCATCCGTCACTGGCGCGCTCGGCTATCGGCACGAAGTGACCGGGCACTGGCGCAGCGTCGGCTACATGGCGATCATGTCGCTGATCGGCGGTGCCACGGGGGCCGGGCTGCTCATCTTCCTGCCCGCAGAGGCCTTCTCCTTTGTGATCCCTTACCTGCTGATCATCGCCGCAATCCTCGCCGCGGCCCAGCCGACCGTCGCCCGGTATGTGCGACGCCACGCTGGCGAGTCCACCTCGCAGACCACGCTTCCACTCACCGCGGGCTTGCTCATCGGGGTCTTCGCCACCGGAATCTACGGCGGCTATTTCGGCGCCGCCCAAGGCGTCATCCTGCTCGCCCTCCTCGGCATCCTCTGGTCCACCAACCTCAACCGGGCCAACGGGGCCAAGAACGTACTCGCCGGAATCGCCAACGTGATCTCAGCGGTCGTGTTCCTGTTCAGTGGCCTGATCGATTGGTGGGTCGTGCTGCTGGTCGGCATCGGCGCTGCCCTCGGCGGCTGGATCGGTTCCCGCATCGGTCGGCGACTGCCCGCATCCGTGCTCCGTGCCATCCTGGTGATCATCGCACTCACAGCGGCGGTGATCTTCATCGCCACCTGAGCCTGCCCCTCAACCGGCAGCGGCCAGCCGATCGTCGAGCCATTCGATCGTGTCGGCGATCACCTCGTCGGCATTCGTCTCGTTGAAGACCTCGTGCCGGGCATCCGTGTAGACGATCAGCTCGACGTCTGACAGTGCCGAGCGCCTCAGATAGCTTTCGGCGAGCAGTTCGGCGCTGCGTGTTCCGCCGAAGCTGTCGTCGCTTCCCACCTGAATCAGCAGCGGCAGGTCGTGGGCGAGATTGCGTGCCGGCCTGCCGAGCAGGCGGATGCTGTCGGCCAGACCGAACAGCTTCAGCGCCTGGGCAGCGAACGCCACCGGGTCGTCACGGAACTCTTGCGCGACCTTCGCGTCACGGCTCAGCCACTCGTAGCCGGTCGACCCCAGGTGCTTGTGCCTGGCGTTCAGCTGGCCGCCGTTCATATGGCGCAGGGTGCGGTAGGCGGTGCCGGTGAGCATGAGGGCGTCGTAGCGTTCCGGATGCGCGTTGATGATCTTCTGCGCGATGATCGACCCCCAGCTGTGCCCCAGCAGCACGAGCGGCACGCCCGGATTCTCGGCACGGATGATGTCGGTGAACTGCTCGACGGCGGCCACCGTCGCCCGCATCCCGCCTGGTCCGAGCCTGCCGAGCTTCGAGGCATCGCCGCCCCACTGCTGCATGCCGGTACGGCCGTGGCCACGGTGGTCGTCGGCATACACGCTGTAGCCCGAGTTGACGAGCTCCTGCACCACATGCTCGTACCGCAGCGAGTGGTCGCCGAGGCCGTGCGCCAACTGTACGACCGCCTTCGGCGAGGCCGCCTTCCACACCGAATAGTGGATGGTGACGCCGTGGGCATCCGTGAACGTGTGATCCTGCCGCTCCGCAGTGAATCGAGCCACCCTGCCTCCACCGGTCATTGTCGTGACTGTCAGTGTATTTGCTGTGCCCGGCGAGCGAGACGATCCACAGCAGCTTGGCGCCGGAGGCAACGAGATTCACTATGACTTCTTGGGCGATCTTGGCGAAATCACCCGAGTAACGCTCCACATTTATAGGCACGCTACCGACATAGCGGATGATCGAAGGCTTTGTCGGCAGAGGAACGGGGCCGACCCGGGCTCAGGCACCGAACCGCTTTCGATCCAGAGTCTTGAAGTACCCCTTCTTCAGTGCGCGCTCTGCGCTGTCCTTCTTCGTCGAAAAGAAGTCACGTTCAGAAGACGAAAGCCCCGCCCCCGACACTTTCATTCGAAGGAGACTCACCGTGCAGACCAGATCCGCTGCTTGAAACAGCGAATAGTCCGACGGCACAACATTGCGAACCTCCACCGTCGACAAGTGCGCGTTGAAGACACTATTCACCAGGTTCGTGATCTCCTTCTGCCCGTTGTCGTAGTAAATGACAATGCGCTCCCATGAACCGAAGTACTCGAGGTGCTCGCGAATAAAAGCTCCAAGCTCGCGAGACATCGCGCTCACCAGCTCGTCGCTCGATCTGTGCTCCCGTTTATTGAACACCCAAGAACGATGAGTCACGTCACACTTGCGAACAAAGTCGACCAGCACACGAAAGAGCGCGCGACGTTCCGCGATATCCATCCAGCGATAGTCCTGCTCGCGACGAATCAACGGGCCCGTGTGAATGGCATGACTCGAAGACAGACCACGCGCGCTGAGTGCCGAATGGATGTGATCCAGATCATCCGAAATGTCGTCAGCCTGATCGTGAAAGACCAAACCGAGAATGTACGACGGTGAATGCGAGGATGTAGGGCCAAAATCGCCGGACTCATCAATGAAGATGCTGAGTTCCCGCACGGCGCCAGCGCCTCCCAGAAAAAACTTTAGGCGGGGGATGTCCCCGCCTAAAGGGTGGACCAGGGCCTCACGGCCAGCCCAGTGCACTAAGAATACCATCTGCACCTGTTTAGTGCGATAACCCCGGATTCTAGGCGGAAGCGCAACACCTCGTAAGTTGTGGAATCGGCGGCACTCGTAACCAGTGGCGTGCTGGACGAGTATCAGGAAGCAGCCATAACCCTCGACCTGGACGAGGGGCTGGATCGGGACGAATCACTCTACCTTGCCGAGCTTCCGCCGAGGTTTCGGAGTCGATACGATATGCACTTCATTCAGAACTATCCCTTGCGGTTCGCTGATATCCATGAAGTAGAGCCGTACGCCGGGTGGGAGGCGGATCTCCGCAGTGAATCGAGCCACCCTGCCTCCACTGTCAGTGTATTTGCTGGTGGAGCTGCCCGCGCAGCGTATCGAGGTTCTCGAGAATGCCGATGGTCTCGCTCAACGGATGCAGTGGCGACTCGGTCAGTCCGTCCGCCACGTGCTGGGCGACGGCCGTCGTCTGCCAAGCCAAACCGTCACGCAACCTCAACCCCGAATCGTCGGTCCACTGCTGACTGGCTTCTGCCGTGATGAACGTGAAGCCATCGGGCATCAGAAACGGCGGTCTCAACTCAACCCGCGCTCGGGTTCCGCTGATCGACGCGATCGTCGGAGTGTCGACGAACATCGTGGTGTGCAGCAATGCCTGTGCGCCCGCCGCCGCGCTCAGGACCATCGCAACCTGCCCATCCACCCCGGTATCGGTCATCTCCCCGCTGGCGTACAGCTGCTGCGGCGGGCCCAGCACAAAGCGCGCAAACCACACCGGGTAGATCCCGATATCCCGCAGTGCGCCGCCCCCGAGTTGCGGGTCGAAGACCGGGCGACCCCGCTCCTCGGCGAAGTCGGCCCCGAAATCTGCCGTGACCAGCTTCACCTCGCCTAGTTCGCCCGACTCCAGCAGCTGCGCGATCACATCCGTCTGGGGCAGGAACCGGCTCCACATCGCCTCCATGGCGAACACACCGGCAGCGGATGCAGCGGACGCGATCGCCCGAGCGTCGTCGGCGTCCACACCCATGGGCTTCTCGACGAGCACGTGCTTGCCCGCGGCGATGGCCAGAAGCGCGAGCGGACGGTGCTCGCTGTTCGGTGCGGCGATGTAGACGATGTCGACCTCTGCGTCCGCTACCAGCTGCCGGTACGAGCCGTAGCTGCGCGGCACCCCGTGCACCTGGGCGAACCGACTCGCGCGCTCGGCAGAGCGGGAGCCGACGGCGACCACGCGCTGGTCGGTATTCCGATGCATGGTGGCAACAAAGTCATGCGCGATGCCGCCGGGGCCGAGAAGACCCCAGCGCAGCACCGGGCCGCCGCGCAGCGGCACGACCCGGGGTTCGGGAAGCACGCTCACAGCATCCGCCCCATATAGACGGAGTCGACACCGCGAGCGACCTGGTCGAACCCCAGGTGTCGATAGAACGCGATCGCGTTGTCATTGTTCTCCCCCACGTCGAGGTGCACCCCGCGCACCCCGTGGGCGCGCAAGGCGTCGAACAGCGTCTGCATCATGGCCCGACCGTGACCGTGGCCCTGCACCCGCGGAAGAAGGTCGATATGAAGGTGTGCCTCGAAATCGGCGACAACCGACTCGGGAGCAAGTACCGGGGCATGCAATAACCGGATGAGGTGCTCGTCTTCTGTGTCGCCCGGCGTCTCGACGTACTGACGACGCAGTAGCGGCCACCAATGCTGCTCTTCCCACGCCTCGAACGCGCGAGTATCTGACGCACCCAGCACATAGCCCGCCACTCCCTCGCTGTCGGAGATCACGAAGGCGAATTCGGGCTGCCCCACCATGTACGAGCCGACGTACACGTGCCCGAGCAAGTCGGGGTCGCGATAGCGGGCGCTGCCATCCTTTCCGTCGTCTGAGGTCTGCAGGCAGACTCGGTACGCGCCCGGAAGGTCGGGGAGCCCCGCCGCTCTGATGACAGTCATGGCGTCACCCTAGCGTGCCCGATTAAGTGGTCTACCTGGTACAACACTCAGACGCCACACAGTGGTCTAGTCAGATTTTCGGGTTCATCACAGTCACCTGCGCTTGTGAACCAAGATTTCAAGGCTATCCACCTCGCGCACGATCGATACGGTGATCAGAAGTGGTCTACCTCGGCTATTGTCAGCGGCCAAGAAGTGGGCTCTACCCACTGTGTGCGTGGATATCAGCGAGGAGTCAACCAGACACACGCTGCGCGCCCGACTTCGTGAGTTGATTGCCGCAGTCAGTGTCGGCGATCGCCTGCCCAGCGAGCGCGACCTGAGCCTGCGCTGGGGCGTGGCCCGAATGACAATCCGGCGCGCCCTCGACTCGCTGATCGCGGAGGGACTGGTGGAACGCCGCCACGGTTCGGGAACCTACGTGACACCGCAGCCCTTCGTTCGGCTGCTCGGCCTGACCTCGTTCTCACAGGACATGCGCGCCCGCGGCCTGACGCCCGGAAGCCGTTTGCTAGCTTTTCGTGTCACCCCGGCCGACGGCACGATCGCGGCACAGCTGCGCATCCCGGAGGGCAGCAGGGTCGTCTGCTTCACCCGGTTGAGGCTCGCAAACACCGAGGCGATGGCGGTCGAGACGGTGTGGATCCCGGAGGCACTGGTGCCCGGCATGGTCGGCGCCGACCTGGGAGGTTCTCTCTACGAGCTGCTGACCAACCGATATCGCATCACCACGGGTGCGGCCACCGTGTCGATTGAACCGGTACTGCCGGATGCCCGTGTGCGCGAGTTGCTCACAATCGCCGAAGACCAAGCCTGCCTGCGCATCCGGATGGTCGACTCTGACAGCCGCGGACGGGTCATCATGATCGCCAACTGCTTCTACCGCGGCGACAAATACCAGTTGAGCGCCACCATCTCTGGCGCAGCATTCGCCACGGAGCATGCTCGGAGCGCCGGATGATGAGGGTTCTGGGCATCGATGGAGGCCAGTCCGGCATTCGCTTGAAGCACTCCGACCACTCCGACCTGATCGAGGTCGCGGGTGTGAGCCGCTTGGAGGGCGACACCGTCGAGGCGGTAGCCGACGCCATCGACACCGGCTGGCGTCGCGCTCGGTTCACACCCGTCGAGCGAGTCGTGCTGGGGCTGACCACTGCCCCGGCTGATGCTGGCGATGCCGACCGGCTGTGCGCCCGGGTCGCCGAGATCACCGGTGCCCGCGAGGTGTGGCTGGCAGACGACACCGTCACCTCTCACGCAGGAGCACTCTCGGGCGGGCCAGGCGTCTCGCTGATCGTCGGCACCGGCGTGGCCTGCCTCGCACTACCCGACGGTGGCAACCCACGAGTCATCGACGGCCACGGCTTTCTGCTCGGCGACGCAGGCGGAGGGTTCTGGATCGGTAGCCGAGGGCTGTCGGCTGTGTTGAACGCGCGTGACGGCCGCGGCGACGACACAGAGTTGACCCGGGTTGCGAAGCGACGATTCGGCGACCTGGACACACTCCACATCCGCCTGCACGGCGACGGGGTGCGGGGTAATGATTCATCTCACCGTCCCGTGAATGTGATCGCCCAGTTTGCGCGCGACGTGTTGGAGCTGGCCGGTGACGACCGCATCTCCAGCCGCATCGTCGACCAGGCTGCCGACGAACTGCTGACCACCGCGCGGGCGGGAATCACCTGGGCACAGCCGCCTTCGCCCCGTGACGCCAATGTTCCGCTCGTCCTCGGTGGTC
>Ga0180215_1001515_pt1 | contig 25318 bp, 16 predicted proteins | sample eDN3rd37CBELigBY_FD_128871 | JGI IMG/M metagenome (GOLD analysis project Ga0180215, IMG submission 128871) | Enriched backyard soil microbial communities from Emeryville, California, USA - eDNA 3rd pass 37_C BE-Lig BY (version 2) (version 2) | ecosystem: Environmental > Terrestrial > Soil >...
ATGACAGCCTCCTCTTCGAAACCCGGCGCGCCTGCGCCCAGCGCGCCGGCGAAACCGCGGCCAGCGATGCGAGCCCACGCTCTCGGCGTGGAAGCGGAGTCCTGCGGGAGATCGGAGGGGGGGGCGCGCACAGGCGCGGCGCTGCGCGGCTGCAGCGCGGACGACAGCACCACGAGGTTCCGGAGAGCCCCGAGCATGCCCTTCCCCCCGAGGGCCGCCCCTGGCGGTCCTCACCTGAGTGGTATCCACCCCGATTACCACGGGTGACCGCCCGCCCCCGATGTAGGCAGGCGCGCAACCTGCCGCTGGAAGCGGAACGACCGACCACCGCCGGACAAATCGATCGAATGCCGGGAGGGAGAGCACGGACCGTGCCAGCTTCCGGCGCCGGGATCCGCGCGTTCTCGGGGAGGGAGGGGGCCGCGGCGCCGGGCCTGCGCGCCCCGCGTGGCCCGGACCCCGTGCCTGCGGGGTCCGGGAGGCGGAAGCGTCAGATCAACGCTTCGAGGATCGCCTTCTGCACGTGGAGGCGGTTCTCCGCCTCGTCGAAGACCGCGGACTGCGGGCCTTCGAGCACGTCCGCGTCGATCTCCTCGCCGCGGTGGGCGGGGAGGCAGTGGAGGACGATCGCGTCCGCGGCCGCGCGGCGCATCAGCGCCGCGTCGACCCGGTAGCCGGCGAAGGCGCGGGCGCGCAGCTGCGCCTCCTCCTCCTGGCCCATCGAGGCCCAGACGTCGGTGGTGACCACGTTCGCGCCATCGGCCGCGTCGTGCGGATCGCGGAGGAGGACGATCTTCCCCCTGCCGCGGCGCTCCGCCGCCTCGAGGAACGATCGGTGCGGGTCGTAGCCCTCCGGGCAGGCGAGGCGCAGCTCGAAACCGAGGATCGAGGCGGCCTCGATCCACGAGTGGGCCATGTTGTTGCCGTCGCCGATCCAGGCCACGCGCAGATCGTCGAGCGAGCCGAGCCGCTCCTGCGCGGTGAGGAGGTCCGCGAGGACCTGGCAGGGGTGGAGCTCGTCGGAGAGGCCGTTGATCACCGGCACCGACGACCACCGCGCGAACTCCTCGATCCGGCTCTGGCCGAAGGTGCGCAGCACGAGGCCGTGCAGGTAGCGCGACAGGACCCGCGCCGAGTCGGAGATCGGCTCGCCGCGGCCGATCTGCATCTGCGCCACCGGCAGATCGAGCGGCATCGCGCCCAGCTCGTGGATTCCCACCGCGAACGAGACGCGGGTACGCGTCGAGGCCTTTTCGAAGATCAGCCCGACGGTCTTGCCTTCGAGCGCCGCGTTGCGCCGCCCCGCGCGCCGGTCCGCCTTGAGCGCCGCGGCGCGGTCCAACAGGTAGAGCAACTCCTCGCGCTCGTAGTCGGCGAAGGAGAGGAAATCGCGCTTCTGCCTGCCCTGCTTGAGGTCCAAGATCACGTCTCCGCGATGGCGCGCTCGATCACGTCGACCGCCTCGTCGATCTCCACGTGCTCGACGACGAGCGGCGGAGCCATCCGGATCGTCCGCTCGCCCGCTGCGTTGAGCAGCACTCCCATCTCCCTGCACCGCGCGATCACCGGCGCCGCCTCGCGCGGCAGCTCCACGCCGCGCAGGAGGCCCATGCCGCGGGTCTCGACCACCTTGTCGCCGAGGCGGCGCGCCATGTCGCCGAGCCGGCCGGCGAGGTATTCGCCCGCCACCTGCGCGTGCTGGAGCACACCGCCCAGCAGCTCGTCGATCACCGCCGAGGCGCAGACCGCGGCGAGCGGGTTCCCGCCGAAGGTGGAGGCGTGGGTGCCGGGGACCAGCGACCTCGCCAGCTCGGCGGTGGTGCACATCGCGCCGATGGGAATGCCGTTGCCCAGCGCCTTGGCCAGGGTCATGATGTCCGGCTTCACCCCGAACTGCTCGTACGCGAAGAGCGTCCCGGTGCGGCCCATGCCGCTCTGCACCTCGTCGAAGATGAGCAGGATCCCCTGCTCGTCGCAGAGCTGGCGCAGCGCCTGGAGGAAGCCCTTCGACGCGGGCCGCACACCGCCCTCGCCCTGGATCGGCTCGACGATGATCGCCGCGGTGTGCGGACCGACCAGCGCCTTTACCGACTCGATGTCGCCGTAGGTGGCGTGCTTGACACCGGGCACCATCGGCTCGAAGCCCTTCCAGTACTTCGGCTGACCGGTGACGCTGACGGTGAAGAGCGTGCGCCCGTGGAAGCTGTTGAGGAACGAGATGATCTCGTAGCGCTGCTGTCCGCGATCGTGCTGCACGCGCCGGGCGAGCTTGAGCGCCGCCTCGTTCGCCTCCGCGCCCGAGTTGCAGAAGAAGACGCGCTCGGCGAAGGAGTTGGCGACGATCCGCTCCGCCAGCGCCACCTGCGGCTCGGTGTAGACCATGTTGGCGGTGTGCCAGAGCTGCTTCGCCTGCGCCTCGAGGGCGGCGACCACCTTCGGATGGCAGTGGCCGAGGGAGACCGTGGCGATGCCGGCGATGAAATCGAGGTAGCGCCTGCCGTCCGCGTCCCAGAGGTGGGTACCCTGGCCCCGTACGATGGCGATCGGCTGCTGCTTGTAGTTGCCGACGAGGACCTTCTGTGCCCGCTCCGCAATCTTCGCGTTTTCCGTCGTCATCGCTCACACTCCCTGGCGCCGGATGACCGTGCCCACGCCGCGGTCGGTGAAGATCTCGAGAAGGAGCGCGTGGGGCACCCTTCCGTCGATCACGTGAACGCTCCCCACCCCTTGCGCGAGGGCGTCGAGGCAGGAACGAACCTTGGGGATCATGCCGCCGGTGACGGTGCCGTCTTCGATGGCCCGCTCCGCGTCCCGCTCGCTCAGCTCGTTGATCAGCTTCTTCTCACGGTCGAGGATCCCGGCGATGTCGGTGAGGAGGACCAGCTTCTCCGCGCCGAGCGCGCCGGCGACCCGGCCCGCCACCGTGTCGGCGTTGATGTTGAGCGCCTTCCCCGCCGCGTCGACCGCCACCGGGGCGATGATCGGGAGGAAGCCGTCGTCGAGGAGGGTGCGGATGATCCGGGGGTCGACCCGCACCACCTCGCCCACCCTGCCGATGTCGGGCTCGCCTTCACGGGGCTCGATCTTCCTGCCGAGGATGCAGGTGGCGTCGCGGCCGGAGAGGCCGACGGCGCGGCCACCGGCGTTGGTCACGCTGGTGACCACCTCGCCGTTGACCTGGCCGGCGAGCACCATCTCCACCACGCCCATGGTCGGCTCGTCGGTGACCCGCAGCCCCTGCACGAAGGTGCTCTTGATCCCCATCCGCTCCAGCGCGGAGTCGATCTGCGGCCCGCCGCCGTGCACCACCACCGGTCGGATCCCCACGTGCTGGAGCAGCACCACGTCCTGCGCGAATGAGGCCTTGCAGGCCTCGTCGGTCATCGCGTGGCCGCCGTACTTGATCACGAGGGTCTTGCCGGCGAAGGCGCGCAGCCAGGGCAGCGCCTCCACCAGCGTTCGGGCCTTTTCGAGCGCCTTGTCCATCTTTCGCTTCACCGCCGGGGCCGAAGGAAGCGGCGGAGTATCGGCGAAAGGCCCGGAGCTGTCGATAGCGTTCGGCGCGGATTAGAAGCCGGAGATCTTCGAGATGATCTCCTTCATCACCTCGCTGGTCCCTCCGCCGATGGTGAGCAGCCGGACGTCGCGCCAGGCCCGGGCGATGGGGGTCTCGGTGACGTTGCCCATGCCCCCGAAGAACTGCATCACGTCGTAGGCCACCTTCTGGGCCAGGTCGCCGGAGTAGAGCTTGGCCATCGAGATCTCGCGGACCGGCGGGATGTCGGTCCTGCCGGCGAGCCAGTCGTCGAAGAGCGCGGCGGCGTGGTAGCAGAGCCGCTTGCCCGCCTCGATGCCGGTCATGTGCTCCACGAAGCGGTGGCGCCACACCTGGAAGCTCCCGATCGGCCTGCCGAAGGCGTGGCGCTCGCGGCCGTAGCGCAGCGCCTGTTCGATCATCAACTCCATGCCGGCGTTGGCGATCAGGGCGGCGCCGAGGCGCTCCCCCTGGAAGTTGGTCATGATGTGCACGAAGCCGGCGTTCTCCTCCCCGAGGAGGAAGCGGCGCGGGATGCGGCAATCCTCGAAGTGGAGGATCGCGGTGTCGGAGGCGAGGTTGCCGACCTTCTCCAGCTTCTTGCCCACCGAGAAGCCGCGCACGTCGGTGGGGAAGGTCACCAGCGAGATCCCGCCGTGCCCCTCGTCCCCGGTGCGGACGGCCAGGGTGACGAAGTCGGCGCGGGTGCCGTTGGTGATCCACATCTTGGCGCCGTTGATGACGTAGTCGTCGCCCGCGCGGCGGGCGGTGGTGCGGATGCTGGCCACGTCGGAGCCGGCGTTCGGTTCGCTGATCCCGAGGGCGGCGATCTTCTCGCCGCGGATCGCCGGCTCGAGGAAGAGCTTCTTCTGCTCCTCGGTGCCGAGCGCGTCGATGATGGGCGTGGCCACCTCCGCCTGGACGAGGAGCGCGGTGTTGACCCCCGCGTTCTCCGAACGGGCCAGCTCCTCGACGAAGGCGACCACGTACCCGTAGTCGAGGCCCGCCCCGCCGCTCTCCGGGCTGTGCCGGATCCCCAGCAGTCCCAGCTCGCCCGCCCGGCGGAAGACCTCGGCGGGGAAGATGCCCGCCTCGTCCCATTCGAGGGCGTGGGGCCGAAGCTCCTTCTCGACCCACTGCCGGACGGTGCGGCGGAACGCCTCGTGGTCCGCGGTGAACGGATTGCCGACCATGGCGCCGCCCTGGTGAGCCGGTTCGCTCGACGCTAGCGATGGCGCAGTGCGGCTGTCAATCGAGGGGCGTCGCTCCCTGGAGGAGCCTGGCCTGGATCGCGGCGGCGCACGCCGGCGAGCATGGAGCGGACGCGCTGGTTCCGCCAGCGCGCCCCTTCGCGCAGTCCGCTGGGAGCGAGGCCATCGCCGGAGACGACGAGGTCGCCGGCAGCATCGCGGATGCCCGGCAGCTCGTGCGCGGGAACGAGGTGCCGCCAGGCGGTTCCTGCGGGCGCGTCGCCGGACGCTTCGGCACGGGGACGAAGCCGGCGCGCTGCGCGCCGATGGCGCCGCTGCGATCGGCGAGGAGGAACTGCAGGGGCGGCGATCCGTGGTGGGCGAGCGCCGCGCGCCATCCGACTGCGGTGGCCGCAGCCCCCTTGCGTCCGCCCGACCAACCGACAGCGCCACGGGAGGAGCCGCCCAGCCGGAAAACGAACCACCCGGCTCCGCAGGGGCGCGAAGCCGGGTGGCAGATGCCGGGGGCGGAGCCCGGCGGTTCCTTCGGAGCCGCTCGCCCCGTCAGACCGGGCGCGAGCGGCGGTCGATCAGTTGATCGTGGCGCAGAAGCCGAGGCCGCTGGGATCGATCGGGTTGCACCGCTGGCTGCTGTTGCCGCAGGGCATCTCCGTCTCGTGGCAGTAGGCGCGGCACTTCAGCGAGTCGCCCACCTCCGCGCAGTGGTAACCGGCCTGGCAGTCGGTGGCGTGGAGGCACTCCGCATCCGGCCCCGCGGGATTGACCCCGAGCGGCGCGCAGAAGGTGCCCATCTCCCGCTGGTCCTCGTCGAAGAAGCAGCCCTTGCCAGCCCCGCAGGGGTCGACCGCGAAGGGGTTGCACGCCGACGTGCAGGTCGCCTCGCCACCGATCGCGACGCAGAGCTCGCCCTCGGCGCACGGCTGACGGCCGACGCCACCGCAGGTGCACTCGCCGTTTTCGGGGTTGCAGGTGAGGCCGTCGCCGCAGGTCACGTTCCTGCACTGGTCACCGCCGAGGCACTGCCGGCGCTCGGGGTTGCAGGTCTGGTCGGCATCGCACACCGGGAAGGCCTCGCCGATGCCACCGCAGCGGCAGGCGCCGGTGGGGCTGGTCGGATCGCAGACCGTGCCGGTCGGGCAGCGGATCGCCGCGTCCGCGCAGACGTCGTGCCCCTCGCAGGCGGGCGCCTCGGCGCCGCCGACGCAGGTCTGGCCGGTGGAGCAGACGGGACCGTCGGCCCTGCCGCAGTGGCAGAGGCCATCGTCCGGACTGCAGACCGAGCCCTCGCCGCAGTTGACGCCGTTGCAGCGATCCTCGACGCAGGCGCCGTCCTCGCACCGCTGGCCGAACGGGCAGACCTGGTCGCCGCACTTGCAGAGGCCGTCGGCGGGGTCGCAGTGCTCGCCGTCGCCGCAGGCCACGCCCGCGCAGGCGCCGCCGGTCACGCAGCGGTCGTCGATGCAGAAGGTACCCTCGTCGCAGATCGCGCCGCCGCAGGTGCACTCACCCCGGGTGGGATCGCAGGACATGCCGCGCTCGCAGGTGATGAGCGAGCACGCGTTGGAGACACAGGCGGCGGTCGGCTCGAGGACGCACACCTCGTCGGAGTGGCAGATCGGGCCGCCGGCGCCGCCGCACTTGCAGACGCCGTCCGCGGGATCGCACGTCGTGCCGCCTTCGCAGGCCACGTCGTCGCAGAGGGTCTTCGTAGGAGCCGGGTCGTTGCCATCGTCGTCGTCGCCGCCACAGGCCACCGCGGAGGCAGCGAGGAGCGCCATCAGACCGGCGAGGCCGAGCCAGCGGAGCTTCTGGTTCATGTTCGAAATCCCTTGCTGATGTTCCGCCGAGCGCCCCCACGCGACGCAGCGCGGGGACGGGCCCGCGGGGCCCGAGGGGCTCCGCGGACCAGGCGACCGATGTTAGTGCCGGCGACGCCGGGCGATGAACCCGAGCGCGATGACGACTCCGAGCATCCCGGGCGCGGCTGCGCCCGCCTGGCAGCCGCCGTCCTTCCCAGCGTCGATCGACGGCTGCGTGGGCGGCGCGGGCTGCGCCTTCCGCAGCGTGATCGAGAGGGCCGCGACGCCCGACCTGCCGGCGTTGTCCCGGGCCTCGACCGCGAAGGCGAAGGTCTTCCGCTCCGCGCCCGCCAGGGCGGTGACGTCGAGCGTACCGGAGATCAGGCCGGACGGGCTGAGGTCGAGACCGGCAGGGAGCGTGTTGCCGTCGACGAGCCGCCACGTGATGCCCTGGCCACCCGACGCCTCGAGCTGCGCCTGGTAGGGAACGCCCACGTCCGCATCGGCGAGCGACCGGGTGGTGACCGTGAGGCCCTGCTCGTAGGTCACGTCGACGAGCACGAGGCACAGCTCGGAGATGAAGCCGTCCCGGACCTCGACCGTCCACAGATAACGGCCGGCGGTGGAAGCCGTTCCGGCGACCTCGCCGCTGGCGGAGAGCACCAGGCCGGGAGGCTCCGGGATGCCGAGCGATCCGCCGGCGTCGGTAGCGGAGGCAAGGCGGCGCACCTCGACGCCCTTCCAGGTGTAGTTGCCCGAACCACCCGCGGCGACGAGGCGGTCCCGCACGGGGGTGCCGACCGCGACGGGGGCGAGCTCGGTGGTCACGCAGCCCACCCGCGTGGGCTCGCCGACCGTCAGCGTCACCGAGCGCGGGGCGACCATGCCGGCGGAATCCGTCACCTGCACGGTGAGGCCGAACGAGCCGGGCGCCATCGGGGTGCCGGTGATCCGGCCCTTGCGGTCCAGGACGAGCCCAGGGGGCAGCGAACCGCCGGTGAGGCTCCACTCGTACGGCGGCTTCCCGCCCGCCGCCACCAGCTGCCCGCTGTACGGCGCGTTGAACACGCCCCAGGGCAGCTCGAGGGTGACGACGGTGAGCGGCGCGCCCGACGCATCGACGGTGAGCGAGACCGAGGCGGTCCTGGTCTCCGCACCGGACGCCACCTGCAGCGAGAACTCGTAGGAACCGAGCGCAGCGGGAACGCCGCACAGGAGCGTGGTCCGCGCCGAGCGGCGATCCAGGGCGAGGCCGGGGGGCAGCTCGGAGCCCGCGGCGACGGTCCAGGTGTAGTCGCCGTTGCCGCCGGCAGCGCGAAGCTCCGCGCAGTACGGCGAGCCGATCGCTGCCACGGGCAGCTCGGTGGTCAGCACCTGCAGCGGCCCGCCGACGGTGGTGAGCGGCTGGTCGGAGGCGCGGCTGTTGTTGAACTCGTCGACCTCCGGGACCACGTCGTCCGGATCGATCACGACGCCGAGGTAGTACTGGCCCGCCCGCACGGTGGAGGGAATGGTGACCAGGGTGCGAACCGGAGCGGTGGTCAGCCGGCCGACGCTGAGGGTGCCGGTGGCGACGCGAAGGTCGGTGCCGCCGATGACCTCGTTGTCCGAGAGCACCACCGCGTACGGCACGTCGATCATCGGAACGTTGCCGCGGTTGCGGACGGTCCAATCGAGGACGAACTCGGCGCCGACGGTGGCGGTCTCGGGAACGACGATGGCTTCGACGGTGGCGTCCGCGGCGGCCTCGCCGATGACGAACGGCCCGTACACGGCGATGTTGTTCTCGAGGAAGTCCTCGTCCACCGCGCGAACCGGATCTGCCTTGGCGATGATGTAGTAGTCGCCGGGCTGCAGGTCCTCCGGGAGCACCACCTCGCGGGAGAACTGCATCGAGGTGCCGGGGGAGAGGGTCTGCGTGCCCGCAGCGACGCCGAGGCTGCGATCCGTCGCGTCGAGCTGCGCATCCGTGCTGCCGAAGAACTCGACCGAGAACTCGCTGGCGGCGAGCAGGCCGATGTTCTGCACCTCGGCGCTGACATCCATCGGCACTCCGGCCCAGCCAATCGGATCGCCGCTGGCGGAGAGGGCGCGGAGGTCGGCCTTCTGGGTGATGAGGATCGCCTTCTGGTCGGGCCAGTTGAGGTCGAAGGTGCAGTTGGGCGAGCAGGACAGGAGGGTCAGCCCCTTGGTCTGATCGACGCTCTCGAGACCGACGGTGCCGCTGGGCAGGTAGGAAGCGGAGCTGCCGGTGGATGCGGTCTCCCAGCCGCCCCACGGCGTGCCGTCCGGACCGAGCGGCGTGTCGTAGAGGAAGACGATGGTGCTGTTGAGGTTGGCGCTCGCCTCGTAGATCCAGGCCTGGAACGAGTAGGTCCGGGTCGTGTTGCAGTGCCGGTTGTAGGAAGTGGACGACGAGCAGATGTAGTGGGTCAGGTGCTTCCACTGCACCTTGAAGACGCGGTTCGGATAGACGCCCTCGACCTTGTAGAAGAGGCCGCCCGCCGTGCCGAACGGCGAGAGGGTCGAGCTCCGCGCGAAGTCGTCCCACCACGGCGCGATGATTCCGTTCGGGTTGCCGGTGTTGGGAAGGGCCGTGTTGGTGACCGGCACGTAGTAGTTGCCCGAGGGCGAGCCGGACGTGTACGGCACCAGCGCCCCGTTTCCGCTGATCCCGATGTGGCTGTAGGTGTTGCCGAAGTAGCGAAAGGTGAATCCGGCGGGCATCGCCACGATCCACATGTCCGTACCGGCGCTCCAGTCGCGATCGCTGTGGGTGCTGCTGCGGATCGCGCCCTGCAGGCTCGTGTAGGGGAAGTCGAAGGGGGCGGTGGCCAGGTAGCCGTGGTTCACCGTCTGGGCATCGGCACCGCCGGCGAGGGCGAGAACCGCCACGAAGGAGGAGATGCGCGCGACCACCGCCACGCGGCGGCGGAGCGCCGCCGCCGCGAGGGCGAGGATCACCACGGCGAAGGGGAGCATGCCCGCACCGCCACCAGCGGTGGAGCACTTGCTGTCACCACCCTTCGTCTGCGTGGGATTCCGGATCTCCGGAACGTCCGGATCCACGAGGACCACGAGCGGCTCGAGGGCATAGACGCCCACCTCGCTCGAGAGCTCGACGATGAGGTTGTAGGTGCCGTACTCCGCGTCGTTCCCGACCACGCCGCTCACCCTGCCCGTCTCGTCCATGTCGAGGCCGTTGGGCAGGCGGCCATAGAAGAGCCGGAACTTGATGTTCCCCGCTCCCTCGGCGGTGAGCTGGACGTCGACCGACTCGCCCCGCTTGACCGGGCCGATCTGGTTCTCGACCAGCCTGCCGGTGGCGCAGGAGACGTTGAGCGGCAGGTCCGCCGAATCGGACTGGCGCGACGCGTCGGTCACGCGCACCGGGACGATGAAGCTGCCGCACTCCTGGGGCACACCGGTGATGCATGCTTCGGTGAGCCCCGGCGGGTCGACCTCGGGATCGAAGGGCCGGACGTCGTCGTAGTAGCGGTAGAAGAACGCCATCCCCTTCGGGAGCCGCTTGGTCTCGGTCTCCTCCAGCGACCAGGTGTACTTCCCGTCGCCGTTGGCCGCCCGGATGCACCGGATGCCGTACTCGCGGCCGGCGTCCGCCTGCACCCAACGCTCCGCGTCGATGTAGAGGTCGTTCTCCTCCAGCACGACGAGGGTGAACTCCTTGGTCGCCGTGTTACCGAGGGAGTCCCAGAGCTCGATCGTGAAGACCTGCGGATCACCCGGCTGGGGGGAGGAACCGGTGATCATGCAGTCTTCCGTCACCGACACGCCGAGGAGCGTGCCACCGGCCTTGCGGCACTTGTACGGAGGCTCGCCCGCGCCGGAGAAGGGCTTGCCACCCTGCGCGGTGATCCGAGCCGAGTAGGGGGTGTTCTTCACCGCAGGCGGAAGCGAGGGGGTGGTGATGACCAGCGGGCCCATCGGCTCGAGGACGCGGAGCGCGAGCGGCTCCCACGCGGTGGCCTGGCCCGACTTGACCGTCACGGTGAAGTGGTAGTCGCCGGGCTCGCGCGGCGTGCCGCTGATGAGGCCGTCCCGCGAGATGCTGAGGCCGCTCGGGAGCGCGTCCACCGACCAGTCGTAGGCAGCCACGCCGCCTGCGGCGACGAGGTGCTGCGCGTAGTCGGCGCCCACGGTGGCGGGCGGGAGGGTGCGGGTGAGGATGCGGAGGGCCGACTTCTCGACCTTCACCACGCCGGGCATCACGTACACGTTGTTGGTGTCGTCGAGCTCGCGGAGGGCACCCTCCCCGTCGATCACGATGCCGAGGCGGTAGTCGCCCTCGACCGTGTTCGACGGAACGAGGACCAGATCGGTCGCCTCGGAGGTGCTGACCGGCCCGACGCTCACGACTCCATCGCCGCCCGTGGAGACGACCTGGAGGACGACGTCGTCGTCGAAGGTGGCGCTGTCGTTGTGGCTCAGCACGTAGCGGTACTTCGCCTCACCCGAGATGATCCCCTTGTTCTCGATCTTCCGGACGATGGTAACCGTCTCACCGGCGGCCATGCGCGCCGGGGCGACCAGCGAAACCGGCGTCAGGTCCGGATCCGGGTAGCGGCAGAAGATCGGGTCCACGATGACCTTCTTGTTGTTGTTCGGGTCCGCCTCCTCGGGCCAGAAGTCGCGGTTCGCGATCACGCCGATGTAGTACGCGCGCTCCGCGAACCGATTCCCATACCGGTCGGTCTCGGGCAGCGTCACCGTCCGCGTGTAGGTCCGGCACTTCCTGGTGACCGGCGCGGTGCTGACGTCGAGGAAGTTCTGGCAGGTCGTGCCAACGGTGTACGGCAGGTCGGGATCCTCGGCACAGACGAGGTTCTCCGCGCAGTCGCTCGCCACGAGATCGCCGGTGCAGAACATGTGGCAGAAACCCTCGTAGCAGATCCCGCCGCCGCCGCAGTCGGTTCCATCCTCGCCGCCACAGCGGACCGGCGACGTGTCGATCTCGTCATCCCCCTGCCCGGCGAAGGGCAGATTGAGCTCGCGATCGACGGAGATGAGCAGCGAGTCGACGAAGCCCACCGCCTGCACGGGGCCCTCGTTGCAGAGCCGGTAGGTGAACTCGATCGGCTGACCGAAGTAGCAGTCGCCCGTGGGGATGGTCACCGTCGGATCACCGGAGACGACGATCTCCGGCCGGCGGATCGTCAGCTGGGCGCTCATGATGGTGCGGTTGTTGGTGATCTCCAACTGCACCGTTCCCGACTCATCCACACAGCCGAACTGCCCCGCCGTCGCCCCGGTGTCGGGATCGCAGACGAACCCGCTGTTCGGCCGGTCGATGAACACCTTCACGTAGAACTGGCTGGCCTTGAGGTCGGGAACCACCCGCCAGCGGTGCACGTTCGTCGACGTGGCGTTCGGCTCGAGTCCGTCGAACTCGACGGTGAACATCAACTCGTCCTGCGCCAGGTCCTCGTAGTTGTTGTTCGCCGAAAGGTAGAACTCGACCAGGAACGGCCCGGCGGCCGTGGTGGTGCTGTAGTTTCGAACCGAGAGTTCGATTCCGACTTCCTCGCCTACCGCCGCCTGGCCGGCTGGCACGCCGGTCTGCACCTGCACGAATCTGACTTGGCTTGGACGAAGGTCCGCCTGGGCACTGGCAGCCGCAGGTAGCACGAGCAGGAGCAAGCTGCCCAGCGCCGTAGCGATATAGCGAATCATCGGAGTCTCTCCGGGGCGGAAGGGCGCCGCCGAACGCACGCGGCGCCCTCCCCAGCATCGATGGATGGCGGGGACCCGCCGCGAGGCGGGCCCCTTGGAGTTTCGATGGAGCGCGATGCTCCCCAAACCGACTACAGGCAGGCCACGCGGTAGGTGATCTCCACCTGGCTGCCGGCCTCGGGCACGTAGAACGGGTTGAAGTCGATGGCGTTGGCGCCGGGGTGGTAGCTCCACACGGTGGTGCGGCCGACCTTCGAGGGCGCCCGGATGCCATTGATCTCGATGATGATGCCCGGGTTGGTACCCAGGTCGTTGTACTCGCCGTTGTCACCGGGCACCGGGATGTTGCTCAGGAAGAACCGGCTGCTGAAGCCGAAGGCGTTGTTGCCGATGACCTCGAGGGTCTCCTGCCAATCGGTGGCGCAGATCGACTCCCACACACCACCGGTGCGGTTGATGATCTCCTCGTAGCGGACACCGGTGCCGTCGCCTCCATCGGTGGGGCAGCCCACCACGGGATCGGAGATGATGCCGTGGGCCTTGAAGAGGTTGTCGTTCCGGGCGCCCTTGATGCTCCGGAAGAACTGCAGGTAGTCGTCGGTCGGCGTCGAGTCGTGATCCGCCTCGTCCGAGACGAAGATGATGGAGAGCGCGGCATCCGGCCGGAGGAAGCCGAGGTTGCCGTCGTTCGGCGTGCTGGTACCCGGGTGATCGGCGACGTCGATCAGGCCCGGCGAGAGCGCCATCTTGGCGGCAAGCAGGCCCTTCTCCGTCGCGCTACCGCCGGTGCCCAGCGCAACGTTCGCGGCCCAGTCGTGCTCGAGGCGGCTCGACCACGGGGTGAGGATGCGCGAGCGGCTGCCGTCCACGGGAACGAGGCGACCACCGGTCATCGTCGGGTCGGTATCGCTCAGGCCGGTGTCGGTGGAGGTGACGCCCAGCTGGAAGTCGATCTGCTCCGCCACCGCGAAGGCGAGGAAGGAGCTCAGGTTCTGACCGATGAGGGTCTGCTCCTCGCTCATCGAGCACGAGTTGTCGATGACCCAGAGCAGGTCGACCTTCGGGCGCTCCGCCTGCGAGAAGACGTCGGTGTGGAGCGCATCGTGCGAGCCGCGGCCCTGGAGCGTGGCCATGTAGGGTTCGGGGGTGTCCCGCACGGTGATGAGCACCGAGCCGATGTCGTCGCCCACGTCAGCAGGCTTGTAGGCCATGTCGAAGGTGGCCGAGTCGCCGGGCATCAGACCGGGATTGGGGGTCGGAAGGGGCGGACGCCGACGGATCACGAACTCGCAGACCGAGTTGGGATCGTTGCCCTCGGGATCGAGGCAGGCCGGGCCGGCGTTCATCTCGATCGATTCGATGATGATCGGGAAGTCGCAGACGTTGACGATGCGGAGCTCGCGATCGCGCGTCGAGCAGCCACCGGGCTGGGCGGTACCGAAGTCGAGGTGCTCGGGAACGATCTCGGCGCACGGGGTCATGCTCGCAGCGCGGAGCGGAACCTCCTGGAACCGGTTGTCCGGGTTGGAGATCTCGAAGAGCACCTTGCCGGTGAAGATCTGCGCCGTGCTGCCGCTGGCGCTCGCGGGGGCGGTGAAGGCGACCGTAAAGCGAACCTCACCGCCGCCGGGCAGGGTGACGGTCTCCACGGGATCGATGCTGAAGACGTCGCCGTTGTCGTTCTGCACCCGGACGTCGCTGATCAGGCACTCGTGGTTCTCGTTGTTCCGGACCGCGAACTGCTGCTCCGCCTTGCGGCCCGGGGTGACGATACCCCACGTCAGCTGCGGCGGAAGGATGGTGAAGTCACAGGGCGGGAGCTCCAGGCCATCGCCGCTCACCCGGGTCTTGTGCTCGGGGTTGAGGCCGTCGTTGCTGAGGATGGTGATGTCGGTGGTGTCGAAGCTGGTCCGCGTCGGCGCGTAGGTCACCTGGACCTCGAAGAAGTCACCCGCCGCGTAGCCGGTGCTCTTCGGCCCGGTGCTGCCATCGCCGTTCACGATGATGGCGGTGAACTCGTCGAGCCCCGAGATGACGTCGGAGACGAAGAGGTTGTCGTCCTCGACGCCGGCGACGTCCTCGCCCGAGTTGGTGCAGATGTACTCGCGGGTGCGCGGCACGCCGACCGCGACCGTGCCGAAATCGATCGACGAGGGCGAACAGGTGAGGAGCGGACCGCCGCCGTAGCCGCAGAGCGCCTGCGTCGCCATCGGATCGCCGGTCGAGGTATTCACGATCTGGAGCATGCCCTTGTCGTCGCCGATCGCCTGCGGGGCGAACTCGATGATGATCTCGGCCTCGTTCTCCTTCACCTCGGTGGACGGATCGTCCTTGTTGATGGTGATCGGCGTCGGGGTCTTCACCCGGTAGGCATTGCCGGCGACGAGGTTGAGCTCCTGGATGATCAGCGCCTTGGAGCCAAGGTTGCGAACGACGAGCTTCTTCTCGACCTTGGCGCCGGGCGGGATGTAACCGAAGTCGAGGCAGCCGCGGGGCAGCTCGAGCGTGCTCCGGACGACCTCGGCGGCGAGCTCGACCCGCTGCACCTCGACACCGTCGGTGTAGAGGGTGAAGTTGGCGTTGCGCTTCCCGTCGTTCCCGTCCGCCTTGAAGACCACGGGAATGGTCTGCGACCCCCGGGGACGGATCACCGCGTCCGCGGCCAGCGTGTACTCGAACTGCTTCGGGTTGTCGCCGGACATCGGCCCGGCGGTCAGCTTGGCCTCGAGCTCGGTGTTGTTGGTGCACGTGACGCTCGACGTCTCGGTCTGGCCGCGCTCGACCTTGCCGAAGTCGACGGTGGCGGGAACGCACGAGAAGCTCGGGACGATGCCCCGGCCGGTGAGGCGGAAGGTGATCTTGCCACCGTTGTAGCTGACCGTCGCGATCGCCTCGTCGCCCGACTCCTCCTGGGTGGTCGGCGTGTAGGTGAAGGTCAGGTTGCGGCTCGCGCCGACCGCCAGGGTGAACCCCTCCGCAGGCACGTCGCTGCCGAAGGGCGCCGACAGGTCGATGCGGTCGACGTTCATCTGGGCGGAGCCCACGTTGCGGATCTCGACCGTCCGCGACTCCGTGGCGTTGATCGCCACCGCGCCGAAGTCGACCAGGTACTGGGCGCGCTCCTCGGGATCCGCAGCCACCTTGCCGATACTGGCTTCGGGCCCGACGTCGCCGGCGCCGGTATCGCCGCACGAGCAAGCCCCGGCGGTCATCGCGAGTGCCAACAGCACCGCCAGCGACAGCCGACTGTTCCGGTTACGCATCATTCTACTCCGCTCTTCGCAGGCACACCTGTTACTCGGGGGATGGTGAATCGGACCAGCAACGTGACGGCACTGTCAAGGGCTTGCCTTCGGCGGCAGAAGGACCCTCGGCGGGGCGGACGGACGGTCGCGCGGGAAAATCCCATTGATTCCACGCCAATGCAAGCGCGGCGAGGCCGCCGGCGGTCCGGCTGGACCTGGTGGGCTCCCGACGAATTTTTCTCCACGGGCCTGTGGGAGGGAGGCGCACCAGCGCCTCCACCGAGGGCGGGCGCGCCGCTGCAGGCGAGGGGGCCCACGCAGGAGCGCCGCCGATCGCGAACGATCACCCGATGGCCCGGACGCCGGAACGTTGTGAGCTGCAACCATGGTAGCGGCTGGCTCAGCGTCCGCCACCCGTCACTTTCGGAAACACTACCATACACGAAAGGTTCGTGGTCTTGGGTGGTTGCGGCCCGATTGTCACCAGCAGCAAAATTCGCGCATTGTTTTCTTGCGCTTCTCCTTGTGCATCAATACGCGCGTGTATAACATCCGAGACGCCAGACACGGTTGTCGGAACCGGCTGTGCACACCTCCCGCTCCGACGCGGGATGGAGGAATTGATGGCCCGCCATTCGAGCAGCAATCCGTTGGCGCAGGCCCTGGACAAGCGCGTCCGGGCCGTCGTCGATGAGGCCCTGGACGAAGCGCTCCGCGGATCGATTCGCCGGCTCATCCAGCAGGAGCTGGCAGCAGCCCTGGGCAGTGCCGCTCCCCCTGCGGCCATCGGCGCCCGCAGGGCCGGCCGTCCCCCCGGGCGCAGGGTGCAGGCCCGGGGGCGGCAGCGCGTCGAGGAGGGCGCGAAGACCTGCGAGGTCGCGGGCTGCAACCGCCCCTACCGCTCGCAGGGATATTGCGCGGCGCACTACCAGGCCGCCCGGAAGTACGGCTGGCCGATGCCGGCCCCCGAGGGCTTCACGCCGCCGCCGCGCCCCGCCCGCGGCCGTCCGCCCAAGGATTCCGCCGCCGCGGAGTAGCGGGCGAATTGCCGGCCACCGTCCCGGCGAAGGGATCCCGCAAACGCGAACCGCCGGCTGCACCGTGGGTGCGCCGGCGGTTGCGTTTTGTCCCCCCTGGGCAGGGCCTACGTGCTCGCCTTCGCGGCGACCTGCCTTGCAATCGAATCCTTGAGCGAGGGCGTCGGGCTCCCCGGTCCGAGCCAGACGCGCCACAGCTTCGAAGCGATCTCCTTGTCTTCGATCCGCCTTGCCGTACCGGCGATGTCGATCACCAGGGTGCCGCCCTGCGAGTAGAGCAGGATCTTCTGTCCGTCCTTGCCGTCACCGGGGATGGTGTCGATCAGCTTCTCCACCTTCTCCGGCGGGAGGACGTCGCCGAGCGAGTCGCGGAAGGCGCCGGCGATCTGGTCCTTGGAGATGTCGCGGACCAGCTTCATCACCACCAGCTTGTCTCCGGGCGCACTGGAAAGCGCGTCGAAGAACCGCTGGTCGTCCTCGAGCGCGTCGGCGAGCGCCCCACCCGTCTTCTGCGGGTGGTTCTTCTTCAGGTAACCGACCAGCGTATCGTCCACCTTGTCTGCCTGCAGACACCAGGTGACCGCATACGCCTTGAAGAGGAAGACCTTGCGGACGCCCGCACCGAGACACCGGTATCGGGTGTTGCCGACCGTGGTCTCTGCCTCGAACCGGGTGCCGGTGGAGTCGTCGACGACGAACGCCTCCGCTGCTGCAGCGGGCGCCGCCAGGAAAAGGGATGCAACGAGGAGGAGAGTTCGCATGGGAGCCATCGTAGGGCCCCCCATGCGCGCTGTCAGCTTCCGCCCCGGAAGGCGCGGCCGCGCTGTCTACGGTGCAACAGTCAGCAGCGCCGGGAGACGCGCCGAGAATGCCCCGCGGGCGTGGATTTCGGTGGCGCCCGCCTCCCGGGCGGCGCGAATCCGGTCGACCTCTTCGTGGCGAACGAACCCGACGATGCGAACGGCGGGGTTGGCCGCGCGGATCGCGGCGATGGAGGCGACCGGCTCGAGGGTGTCGGCGTTGAGATCGACGATCACCAGGTCCGGCAGCTCCCGCGCCGCTGCGTCGGCGAGCCCCTCGCGCACCTGGATCACCTCCGCACCGGTGTGGCGCGCCGTCTCGAGGATGCGGCTGCCGAAGAAGAGGTCCGTACATCCGAGGAGCACCCGCACGCTCACACCTCCTTCGCTTCCGGTCCCCGGAGGATCTCCGCCTCGCCGCCCGCGTCCAGGGCGAGCCGCGTGCCGGGCACCAGCCGGTCGCGCCGGACGTACGCCAGGGCGAGCGGCGGCCCGCCGGCGGGGTCGGGATCGAGGACGCTGGTGATGGTCCCCAGCACCTTCTCCCCCTCCACGAGGGAGGCGCCGCGCTGCGTGCCCGGCGGGACGGCGAGGAGCGCCAGCTTCCGCCGCACCTGGCCGCGGTAGGTGGCCTTGGCGATCACCTCCTGGCCGACGTAGCAGCCCTTGGTGTAGCTGATCGCCTCGTCGAGGTTGGCCTCGAGGGGAATGGTATTCTCGTCCATGTCGGCGCCGTAGCGGGGCAGCCCGTCGTGGATCCGCGCCGCCTCGAGCACGTCGTCGCCCGCGGGCAGGCCCCCCGCGTTGCGGACCGCGGTCAGCAGCGCCTGCCAGACGGGCTCCGCCACCTGGGCGGGCACCCAGAGCTCCCAGCCCGCCACCCCCGCTGGCGCCGCGGCGAGGAGCAGCGCCGGCACCTCGCCGAGCTGCAGATCGCGGTGGTGGTGGAGGGGGAGCGCGGGCGGCTCCGCGCCCGTCGCCTCGGCGATCGCCACGCCCGCGCGCGGGCCGTAGAGGCCGAACATCGCGAGGCGCCCGGTGAGGTCGTAGAGCTGGCAGTCCTCGGAGACGAGGAACTGGTCGAGGTGGGCCAGCGTGGCCTCGTGCGCCTCCGGCTCGAGATCGAGCAGGAGCTCGTCGTTCTCCCGGGCGAGCACCCTGCCCTCTCCCACCATCTTTCCCCGGGCGGTGATCACCGCCGCCCGGTTCCCCTGGCCGGGCCGGAGCGCCTTGACCTCGTTGGTCACCATCCCGTGGAGGTAGAGGCGCGCTTCGGGCCCCTGCACGGCGAGGAGCGCCCGATGGGAGCGATCGACGAGGACGACCGTCTCGAGGGCGCGCCACTCGTCTTCGAGCGGGCCGTAGCCGAGAACGATCTCGGCGCCCCCCCGTTCGCCGAGGCGGGCGCCGCTCGTTTCGTGGAGCTGGTGGAGCTGGAGGTAGCGCATCGCCGCTTCTATAGAGATGCGGCGATGCTGCTGCAAGGCGCGAATCCCGCGCCGCTACTGCATCGCGGCCTTGAGGGCGGCGACGAACTCCTTCGTCTTCGCGGTCCCGCCGAGGTCCGGGGTGAGGACCCGCTTGTCGGCGAGCACCCGGTCGATCGCGCCGCGGAGGCGATCCGCCGCTGCGTCCTCGCCCAGGTGGCGGAGCATCATCTCGGCGGAGAGCAGGAGCGCGGTGGGGTTGGCGATCCCCTTGCCGGCGATGTCCGGCGCGGTGCCGTGGACCGCCTCGAAGACCGCGTTGGAGTCGCCGATGTTGGCGCCGGGCACCACGCCGAGGCCGCCGACCAGGCCCGCGCAGAGATCGCTGACGATGTCGCCGTAGAGGTTCGGCAGCACCAGCACGTCGTAGCGGGTCGGGTCGCGGACGAGCTGCATGCAGGCGTTGTCGATGATCAGCTCGTTGTATTCGATCTCCGGGTAGCCACGGGCGACCTTCCTGCAGCACTCGAGGAAGAGCCCGTCGGAGAGCTTCATGATGTTCGCCTTGTGGACCGCGGTGACCATGCGGCGCTTGTGGCGGCGCGCATACTCGAACGCGAACCGGGCGATGCGGGTGGAGGCCTTCTCGCTGATGATCTTGATCGCCTCGACCACGCCCGGCACCACGATGTGCTCCAGGCCGGTGTAGAGGTCCTCGGTGTTCTCGCGGACCACCACCAGGTCGACGCCGTCGTAGCGGGTCTCGATGCCGGGCATGTTCCGCACCGGCCGCAGATTGGCGTAGAGGTCGAGGGACTTGCGCAGGGTCACGTTGGCGCTCTTTGCGCCCTTCCCCACCGCGGTCGCGGTCGGACCCTTGAGCGCCGCGTCGTTGCGGATGATCGCCTCGATGGTCGAGGTGGGCAGGTTGGTGCCCTCGCGGGCCTCCACCTCGGCGCCGGCGTCGCCGCGCTCCCAGTCGATCTTCACGCCGGTGGCGTCGACGACCTCGATCGTCGCCTCCACCACCTCGGGTCCGATCCCGTCGCCGGGGATGTAGGTCACCTTGTGCGCCATGGGGTGCTGTCTCCTCTCGGTGGGGCCTTCTAGCACAGGATTCGATGCGGATGTCAGGCAGGATGACGCACCCGGTCGGCGCCCCATAAGCAGGCTCCATCCATCCCATCAGGCCGCGTCGCACCTGCCCGCGGCGCCAGTTCCGGACAGCGCGCCCAAAGTCGCCTTGACGACCGCGGGGGGCGCCGCTTAGCTACAGCGCTTCCGGTAGACGGACCGCGACGCGCGGAAACCACCGCCCCCTGGAGGAGAGACATGGCCAAGTACGAGGCGAAGGATTTCAACTATCTGCTCGGCAAGGTGGAGGGCCTCTCGGAGGCGCAGCTCAAGGCGCACTTCGGGCTCTACCAGGGCTACGTCAACAAGCTGAACGAGATCTGGGAGAAGCTCTCGACCGCGGACCGCACCAAGCCCAACTACTCGTTCAACGAGTACTCGGAGCTGCGACGCCGCGAGCCGGTGGCCTACAACGGCACCATCCTCCACGAGCTCTACTTCGGCAACCTGGGCAAGGAGGGCGAGCCCTCCCCCGAGCTGAAGAAGGCGATCGAGGCGTCGTTCGGCTCGTTCGACGCCTGGGTGCAGGACGCGAAGGCGATCCTCGCCTCCGGCCACGGCTGGTGCCAGCTCGTCTACGACTGGAACTTCAACAAGGTCTCCAACATGTTCATCCAGAGCGAGCACCACGTGGGCCTCTGGCCGAACGTCAGCATCCTCTGCTCGATCGACGCGTGGGAGCACGCGTACATGATCGACTACGGCACCAAGAAGCCGGACTACATCGCCAACGTGATGAACGCGCTCAACTGGAAGGTGATCAACGAGCGCTTCGATCGCGTCCGCGGCGGCGCGAAGTAACGCGCGCCCGCAGGGCGATCCGACGGCCCCGCCTGCCCCGGGCAGCGGGGCCGTCGTCGTTCCTGGCGCACGGGACGCGCGCAGGATCGCCGCCCGTCCTCCGGGCGGCCGGGCAGGCCCACGGGCTGCAGGCCGTCTCTTTTCGCCCGGAAGCGCTGGTGCAGACCTTCACCTCTGCGGCGGCGAATGTGTGCTTCCAGCGCGCCGCGACATGGAGGGATCCGATGCGTTTCCAGACGATGCTCGTGCTTGCTGGCGTCCTCGCGCTGCCGGCGACCGCGCTTGCCCAGGACGACATGGGCCAGAGCCCCGAGATGAACATGCCCGAGACGGGGCAGACCGAGCCGGGTAGCGACGTCCGCACCAGCATGCCCATGGGGCAGCACCAGCAGGTGGAGATCTTCAAGAACAAGGACAACTTCGAGGTCCGGGGCACCGTCTCCTCGGTGGACGCCGCCCAGAACAAGATCACCCTGCAGCGTGAACAGGGCCTGCCCCCGGTCGAGCTCCAGGTCGCCCAGGGCACCAACATCACCATGGACGGCAAGGAGAGCTCGCTGAACGAGCTGCAGCCCGGTAACGAGGTGCGCGCCCAGTTCAACCTGGCGCAGGACCAGCCGGTCGCCATCAAGCTCGAGGCCAAGCCGAGCAAGCAGCAGAAGAAGATGGACAAGGAGATGGAGCGGATGCAGCGCGACATGGATCGCTGATCACCACTCCTGGCGCGGCGGCGGCCGGGGCGGTGGAGACGTGCCCGTCTCCGCGGCTCCGGCCGCGTCGCATGCGCGGCCACGGCTCCGGAAGGCTCGGAAAACATTGACCCTCCCGGATGTTCTCCCCTAGGCTCGCGGTCGGTTCCGGGGCCATTTCCCCCCGGGGACCAAGAGCCGATGACAAGATGAGCGACGAGCGCACCTCCCGAGAACCCCGCGACAACGATTCCCGCCGGCGCCTGCCAGACGATCCGCTTCAGGCGTTGACCGCCTTCGCAGCAGGCGAGGAACCGGAACTTCCCCTCGACAAACTGGATCCCGATGCGCTGAAGGTGGTGCATCGGCTCCGTTCCTACGGTCACCAGGCCTACCTGGTCGGCGGATGCGTCCGCGACCTCTCCCTCGGCCTGACGCCGAAGGACTTCGACGTCGCCACCTCCGCCCATCCCGGCGAAATCCGAGCCATCTTCCGCAACTGCCGCCTGATCGGCCGCAGGTTCCGCCTCGCCCACGTCTACTTCCGCGGGGGCAAGGTGGTGGAGACCGCCACCTTCCGTGCCAATCCCAACGAGGACGTGGAGGCGTCGGACGGCAGCGGCGATCTCTTCATCACCCGCGACAACGTCTTCGGGACGGCGGAGGAGGACGCCCGCCGGCGCGACTTCACCATCAACGGCCTCTTCTACGACGTGGTGCTGGGACGCATCCTCGACTACGTCGGCGGCCGCGCCGATCTCGAGCGGCGGCTGATCCGCACCATCGGCGACCCGGACGTGCGCATGCGCGAGGATCCCGTCCGGCTCCTCCGCGCGGTCCGCTTCGCCGCCAAGCTCGACCTGCAGATCGAGCCGAACACCTGGGCGGCGATGGTGCGCAACAAGGGCGAGATCGCCCGCTGTGCGCCGCCGCGCGTCCTCGAGGAGATCTTCCGCCTCCTCCGATCCGGCCACGCCCACCGCTGCTTCGTCCTCCTCCACGAGGCGGACGCGCTCTCGGTGCTCCTCCCGCCGATGGCTGCCTGGCTCGCCCGCGCGACGCCCGAGGAGGGAAAGGCGCTCTTCGAGTCGCTGCGCCTCCTCGACGAGGTGGTGCGGCGCGGCCCGTGCCCGGACGACGCGGTCCTCCTCTCCACGCTGCTGATGCACCAGTACCAGCACCAGCTGGTGAAGCAGGCGCGCCCGCAGGAGACGGCGTCTGCAGAGGAGGGAGCGGCGCCGCCGGAGGCCACGGCGGCGGAGGACGAGACCGAAGAGCTCGCCGAGCTCGAGGCGATCACCGAGGAGCAGACCCCGCTCCCCGAGGAGAACGGCGAGGAGCCGCCCCACGCGGAGTGGAGCATCTCCGCCCAGGCGGAGACGGCGGAGGAGCTCCTCGCCGAGCTGGTGCGCAGCGCGCGTCTGCCGCGGCGGATCGCCGAGCGGGCGCGGCTCATCCTCCACGCGCAGCGGGTGCTCTCCGGCGTCCGCAAGCGGCGCTCGTCGCCGATGAAGTTCGTGCGCCAGCCCTACTTCGCCGACGCGCTCCTCGTGCTGGAGCTCTACGCGAAGGCGAGCGGCAAGGGGCTCGATGCGCTGGAGCGCTGGCGCGCCCGCTATGCGGACTACCTGGGCGAGGCCCGCGCGCAGGCGCAGCCGCTGCCGGATGCGTCGTCGGAGATCCTCGCCGCCGAGGTGGACGCGGAGAGCGGCGCGGTGCGCGCTTCCGCCCCCGCGGCGGATGCGGAGGCGGAGGAGCGCGAGAAGCGCCGCAGGCGCCGGGGCCGCCGCAGGCGCGGTGGCGCGGAAGCGCAGCCGGAGAGCGTCGAGGCGGCAGCACCCGCGCAGCAGGCGGGGCCGGAGAGCCTCCCCCCGCCGGCGGAGCGCAGGCCGCCCCCGGGCCCGCCGGACTTCCTGCCGTTCTGAACGACCTGCCGGGTCGGGGCGGCGCTCCGCCCCACCCCCTCTGCCGGCCGGCGACCCACCCACGGTTGCCGTTGACTTTCCCCGCAGTGATTGGTTGGATCGGGGCATCCCCCGAAACCGACAGGTGTGCATGAGAAGCTTCTGTTGGAGCCATCATGCGGATGGAGAGTTCGAGCTGGCGCAGCGCCCTGCTCCCGGCAGGCCTGCTCGCGCCCGGTGCGTGTAGCGTAGACGCGGACGCGCCAGCCTCCTCCAGGACGAGGATCACCCCACACCTCCCCTGCCCCACCCGGCCCGCGGGCGCCTGCCCGGCGGACGGAACCGGCCACGACGATCGGGTGGTGGCGACGGTCAGCATCCGTTCGACCGCCCGGGCGCAGCTCCGCGCCGGGATCGGGCGTTCGTTGCCCGACGGGTGCCTCCACCCACTGGATTGCAACTGATCGACTGCACCGGCAGCGCCGCCCGCAGCGTGCCGACGTGTGTCGGGCACGCCGGGCGAAGGCTTGCTTTCTTCGAACCCCGGGAGGGGCCGACATGCATCTGGATCGCAGGTGGTTCACCCTGTTTGCGTGCATCGCCGCGCTCGCGCTCTGCGGGTGCGGAACGGAAGATGAAACGGCGGCGGGAGGCGAACTCGAGTTTCGGGGTTGGCGGCGCGGGCGAGATCGATTTCGGCGCGGTCCTCCTGCCGGACGGTACGGCGTCGAGAACGCTCGAGGTGCACAACCCGGGAGACGAACGGGTCGAGCTGTCCATCGCCGGGATCGCGGCACCCTTCTCGGCCGAGCCCGGGGAGAAGCTCACCGTCCCTCCCCGGGGAACGCGGGAGCTCACCTTCCACTTCGCTCCCGGAGAGGCGGGCGTCTTCCGCGCCAACCTGGCATTCCGCCACGGGGGCCACGAGCACCCGGCGGTGCTGCGGGGCAGCGGTGTGGAACCCGACCTCCGCTGCACGCCGGTGGTCGACTTCGGCGCCCTGGAGTTCGGGCAGGCGCTCACCGCGACGGCGACCTGCACCAACGAGACGGACGTACCGATGGAGCTGCACGCCGGCGCGATCACGGGCGAGGCCGCTTCGTACTTCTCCCATGGGCTGGCAGAGCGGCCAACGCTCCCTGGCCGGGCGACGCTCACGCTCCCGATCACCTTCACCAATGGAGCAGCCCGCGGTTCGTCCACCGCCCAGCTCCCGATCCTCGTCGGCGATCGGATGGTCCAGACGATCGAGTTGCGGGCGCGCTCGCTCCCGACCGCCCTCGAGCTGCCGTCGAGCTGCCTCGATTTCGGCGTGGTGCCGGCCGATCTGGTGGTGGAGAAGCCCCTGGCCATCCGCAACCTCGGCTCGCTGGCCTTCACCATCGAAGCGGTCGAGATCCTCGAGGGCGCCGGCTACCAGGTCGTGACCCCGTTGCCCCTGGTCGTTCCGCCGGACGATCCGGAGACGGAGGAGGTGCGGGAGAACGAGGGGGCTGTGGTCGTGCGGTTCGTCCCCACCGGGATCGGAGACGCCGCTGGGCGGCTGCGCATCCGGAGCAGCTCTCCGGGAAAGCCGGTGACCGAGCAGGCGATCTGCGGCCTGCGCGGCGGCCCGCAGCTCGCCTGTGAGGCGTCGGCGATCGACTTCGGAACCGTGGCGGTGGGCATCCCGCGGACCGAGCGGATCACCTGCATCAACGCGCGCTCGAGCGATCCCCGGGGGCAGGGACGCGACACGCTCTTCATCGAAGGGCTGGAGGCCGGCAGCCCGCACTTCAGCGCGAATCGTCGACGCCGCTGGGATTCCCGGACCGGAGAGCGGCGGGTACGCACCCGGGGACTCCTTCCAGATCGAGGTGACGTGGAACCCCGCTGCCGCTGGCGAGGAACAGGCCGAGCTGGCGGTGCGGAGCAACGATCCCCTCACGCCGGAGCTGCGCCTCCCGCTCCGGGGAGAGAGCCGCGTGCTCGCTCCCTGCCAGCTCGGACGGTCGGATGAGCCGCTCGACTTCGGCGTCGTCGGACCCGGACGGTCGCTCGATCTC
>Ga0180215_1001518_pt1 | contig 25300 bp, 24 predicted proteins | sample eDN3rd37CBELigBY_FD_128871 | JGI IMG/M metagenome (GOLD analysis project Ga0180215, IMG submission 128871) | Enriched backyard soil microbial communities from Emeryville, California, USA - eDNA 3rd pass 37_C BE-Lig BY (version 2) (version 2) | ecosystem: Environmental > Terrestrial > Soil >...
CTCTCTACCGTAGAAGGGGTCGAGCCGCCGATCGTAAGCCCCGTAATTTCCTTGCTTTGCTTCAATAAAATTTGCACATATTTCACCCCGTCGCGAACGATCAGACGGCCGGGATGAGCCGCGTATTCATTCATGACCGAGGTTTGCGATGTTCCTTTTTTCAAAATAATGAAATCGATATTGTATTGCCCGTCGGCTAAGCCTGCAGGATCTGTCGGATTTACCGTTCCTCCGCCGTCGCCTTTTACTTGGGTCGCACGGAATTGGGCTAATGCCGATCTTAAAGCCTGCTCTGTATTCGTCAGCGTCTGTGCGCTTGCGAACACATTGCCTGCGACAGCAGCCGCTTCGCTAATCGCAGCTGACAACGCATCCTTGGACGCTTGCGGGTACTGGCCTGCGCCGGTTCCTGCTATCGCCTCATCATGCGCAGCCTGCGCTTCCGCAATGGCAGCCTTCAAGGAAGCGGCATCGCCGCCTGTTCGGAACGGAAGCAACGCTTGCTCCAGCGCAGATGCAGAGGTATTAAGCTCAGGCCTTGTCGCTGCGAGCTTTGCCGATGCTTGCTCGGCCTGCTCAATCGCTGCCAGCAGCGATGCCCTTACCGCAGGAGCAAATTGTCCTTCGCCAGTCCCTTCAACGGACGCGTCGTACAAGCTGCGTGCTTCGGCAATTTTATTGTTCAGCGCATCGAATTGAAGAGCGTTGTAGCTGAGCAGCACCGTTTTCGCCGGACCGTCTCCAACCGTATATTCCAGCCTAGACAAGCCCTGATAGATAGAATCGTCAGCATTACTATGTCTGGCAGAAAGCTGATAAGCTTGATTCAAGCCTTCGTAGCCTTTTGTTATTTTCGTTACATAACCCGCTAACGTGTTGGATGCAATGCCGCCATTCGCATTAGGGCCATACAGCTTCAACGATACGCTGTCCTTAGGCTCCGCAAATGCGATTTGCGAGTATGCCCGATAATAAGGAGCGCCGGCATTCGTCATGAGCGTCACTTGTTCCTTGAATTCGCCGGCATAAGGCGACAGCTCATTCGTGTCCGGGTCAATGACGATCAGCCGGAACGTCTGCGCTTTGAACTGCTGCTTCTTCAAATCCTCCACCTTGGCGGCAAGAGCTTCAAGCGCCGCATTAACCTCGGCCTGTGTCGCTTGAACGTTATCCGCCGTCTGCTGAGCTGCGGCGATCGCATTGGCGATAATCACTTCCGAGCCTATCGGATATTCGCCGTCGCTAATAACGCCGTGCGTTTTCGCATCGCCATCCGCTGTTCCTTGGTTTTTGACCGTACCGGCGAACGACTGGCTGTCGGCGATCGTCCTCTGGAGTATCGATTTATTTACCGTAATGCGGGCCGACTCATAAGCCTTCTTGCCTTCCAGGACGATAATATAAGCCGCCCTTACAAGCTCCGGATTGTTCGACCCGCCGCCGGCGACGATGCTGTTAGCCTGATCTATGGATAGCTGGAATGCGGTCTTCGAGCCGACGCGGTAAAAGCCGTCGCCGGGCCCTTCCGTTGTTCCGCTTAACAGATTGTTAGCCTCTGCGATTAACGCCTGAAGCTCCGCAAGCGTGACCGCGCCTACATTCCCTGCACCTTCTTCATCATCATTGTCGACGGGCAGCGCCGACGTATCGAGCTCAAGCTGCAAATTGTACCAGTGGTCATAATTCAGTGCCGGGATCACGATATGTATGAGAACGTCCTGCTTCGTATAAATATCAATGATCTCATAGCTGATCACGACATGGTTCGGGTCCGAACCGTCCCCTGCCGGAGCTGCGGTTCCGTTCATATACCCGTCAGCTGTTACTGTCTCGCCGACAATAACGGCTTTGTCGCTTCCGGCTCCCCTTACGGAGAAATGCTGGAAGAAGGAATAGCCTTTAAACTCATGCTGAAAGCTTGCTTTGCCTCCGCTTATAATGAGCTTGCCTGTATTGGCTACTGCATAATCGTTGGCAACGGAAGTATCCGCCGTGCCGTCCTTCACGTACCGGTAATTGACGCTATAAGTTCCGTCCGGGACGGTCCCTGCCGCCGCCATATGCGGAAGCATAGTGAGCAATAAAGTCAGAACGATGAACAAGGCTGTGAACCGCCTAATTTTTGTATACATGCCAAAAATCACTCCTCTTGGAAATACGGACTCTTGAATCAGCAGCAAGGAGCGCGGCGGGCTATAACGCCCCATCCGCCCTCCTCCAAGCCGGTCGACAGCATGCTAGCTGTCGTTCTTGCTATGTTCGAATGCTGTTACACATCCCATTTGAACTGAATCGTATGAACGGTATTGTAGCCTGGGAAATCCTCTGAAGGCGGAACGATAATATGGATTTTAGCAACCTTATTCACTTCGAAATCGCTCACTTCAAATGTGAAGGATACATTGCTGCCGGCCGAAGACGGTGTCGCATAGCTCCATGTGTTCGTCGAAGCATCGTAAACCTCTAAATATTGAATATAGCTTGCGCCCGAGAACGTAACCGTCGTTGTCGTGCCGTTCGTATCGACGACGGCATCGCCTACTCTATAGGCGTCAGCATAGGAATTAGCCGTATCCGTGGCATTGCGGATGACGTAGGATACATTCGTGCTTGCGAACACGGAAGGGACGGCCAGAACTAGAGTCAGCATAAAAGCCAATACGAGCACACTTGTTTTTTTCATCGATTTCACCATTGCGACACACACTCCTTGATTTTTATTAGAATTAGTGAAGCTCTATAAGCTCCATGTACAAGTCCGATTTGCGGCAAAGCGAATATATGGGCCCGATCCTCCTTTCTTTCGAAATATAGCATCGCCAGTCGTTAAGCAACCGACGCTTCTGTCAATGACCATGATAATCATTATCACTCAATGTCTAGAATATGAGTATGATAATCATTATCAATTGATGTGTTTTAAAAAAGCGCTTGCTCTCGAGTAAAGCTCTTTAACCCGAGGCTGCACTTTCTTAGCACTGAAGCTATCATGGATAACCACAATTTGTCAACACGTTTATTCGAATTTTTAGTAATTAAAATTATTTTTACGTTAATGGTTGACGCTTCCTGTTTTGTAAGTGTATACTCATTTCAGTCTATGAAATTGATAATCGTTATCATTTAACCGAAACGCGTGAGGCCGCATCATGACCCGCTTCCCTATGCTTATTTTTCTGATAAATTTTCATATTATAAAACAAGTTTGCATATGGAAAGGCTGTGGTCATCATCGCCGACAGCGAATTTATAGAACAAATTGAGCACTGCCTCCCTGCCCTGCAAAGCTACTGCCGCAGGCTTGCGGGCAACAACGCCGACGGCGAGGATTTATACCAAATTACGCTCGAAAAGGCTTATCATAGCTACAAGGACAACTCTGGCATATCAAAAGCTTTGCTGTACCGGATTGCCAAAAACGCTACAATCGACAGCTATCGAAAAAAACGGATAGAGCAAACGGAGCTGATAGAAGATACCTTGTTGAGCTGCAACGAGAATGAACTACTCGTGAGAGAAGCGTTCGAGGTTATAGCGGAGCGTCTGTCAGTCAGGCAGTCCGTTCTTCTTCTGATGATCGATGTATTTGGATTTTCGGCAAAAGAAACCGCCCGACTTATCCGCTCCACGGAGGGCGCGGTTAAAGAGGCGCTCAAGCGTGCCCGCCGGCTTCTGGCGCAAAATCAGCCGGAGCCGGCAGCTGTGCCGTTAAGAAAGGTGAAGATCGGCGGGTCTAGAGAGTATATGACCAGCGAGCTCATGGAGCTTTTCATCCATGCATTCCGAGATGGCGATGTCAAACAAATCTATAGCTCCTACCTGAGCTTAATCGATAACGGCATCAAGGTTGCAGGCGTAATGCAAGCGGCGGGTTTCTATTCTTTTGACTTCATTGACCCCAATGGCCATCTAATGCAAATCCAGTCAAAAATATTTTTATAGCCCCCTTTCTTTTGCAGCCGACTTTTCGTTACTTATGATGAATACCCAATTGAGGAGGGCTATAAGTGGCAAAAAGTGCTTTTCATCTGCAAGTCATTGAAATTCCGGTGCGAAACGTATCCGAATCGCTCAAATGGTACACCGAAATGTTTGGGCTCGAGCTATGCTTTCCGTATGAAGAAGGCGAAGAGGAGGCATGCCTTAATCTGTCCGGGATGGGCTTCAGCTTAATCGCAGCGAAGGACATTCCCCGTCTCGATTTCGTATCTGCAAAAGGCGTACGAAAACCCTTCTTCACATTCCAGGTCGACAATATTAAAGATTTCCGTGAGGAAATGATTCAGAAAGGCGTAGATGTCAGCGAATTGGTCTTCAAGCCGGACGGCGGCTATAGCTGCCAATTCCTCGATCCAAGCGGCAATTGGATGGGCATCTGGGGCGGCTGGCCGAAGGAAGGCGACGGGGAGTAACAGATCAGAGAGATAGATGAACTGCATCCCTTCAAGCAAAATAAAAAAACGGTTAGACGGCCTTGGTCCTGAACTCCCTTCGGACTAAGGCCTTTTTTGTCATTTGCATATACTACTCATTGTCCAAGCAGGTACAGCCTTTATTCCAAGGCATCCAAGATAAATTATTGACGTCCAATCGAACACTGTATATACTATATATATACGGTATTCACTACAGTAGCAGCAGTGAGGTGAAACATGAACATTATTTTATCGAACTCATCGAGCGATCCGATATACATACAAATTTTGAACCAGATTAGACAAAGCATCCTGAGCGGTGAATTGCGCGCAGGCGACAGCCTCCCCTCCATTAGGCAGCTGGCCAAGGACTTGCAAATTAGTGTCATTACAACGAAGCGTGCGTATGAAGAGCTGGAGAAAGAGAAGCTAATCGACTCTGTCGCAGGCAAGGGGTGTTTCGTATCGGGAGCAAATAAAGATTTCATTCGTGAACAGCGCATGAAGCTGTTGGAAGAGAAATTGATAGATATCATTCGGGAAAGCAAGGAATTAAGTATGAGTCGGCAAAATTTAATCGATCATCTGACTTTATTGTTCGAGGAGGAACAGAAACCATGAACGCCATAGAATTACGCAATTTAACGAAAGCATACCCTCAATTTACTGTCGATCATGTATCTTTGGAAGTAAAAAAAGGCTTCATTACCGGACTTATCGGCCCGAATGGCGTCGGCAAGAGCACCTTGATCAAGATGATGCTAGGCATGGTTCGCCCAGACTCCGGAAGCGTCAAAATACTAGGCCTCGATATGCCTAAAGATGAACTTGAAATTAAGCAGCGGATTGGCATTGTATCGGATGACTGCTTCTATTATGAGCATCTTACGGTTTCCGACTCGATGAAGATGATCGCACCTTTCTATAAGAAGTGGAACGAGAAGAAATTTAACCGCTATCTCGAACAATTCGAACTGTCCCCGAAGAAGAAAGTTGAAGATTTATCCAAGGGGATGAAGGTCAAGTTTTCGCTTGCCATCGCTTTATCGCATGAGGCCGAGCTCTTAATTATGGATGAGCCTACCTCTGGGCTTGATCCTGTATTCAGAAGAGAACTGCTTGATCTGCTGGCGGATATGATGCAGGACGAGAACAACTCGATTATTTTCTCGACCCATATCACAACGGATTTGGACCGCGTAGCCGACTATATTGCTTTTATCAATCGCGGAAAGCTTGTATTCAACGAAGCGAAAGATGAAGTGCTCGATAGATATGCAATCCTAAAAGGCGACCAGCAGCTGCTCGATTCAGATGTTCGAAACAAGTTTGTCGGGATTCGCGAAACAGCTGTCGGCTTTGAGGGCTTGGTCGATAATAGGCAGGAAGCCGAGCAGTTGTTTGGAAATTATGTTGTTTTTAACAAACCATCCTTAGAAGACATCATGTATTTTACCGCCAAGGGAGGACGCATTCATGCTTAACCTGCTTCGCAAAGACTTCATCGCCTTAAAGAGCACGCTATGGCTGGGCATCATGTTTCTTGCAGTTTTCAGCGTCGCTTTTATACCAAAGCTTTCATCGTCTATTCATCTTGTCGGTATCTATACAGCATTCGCTTTACTTAATCAGGGTACGATGATCGATATCAAAAACAAAAACCATAATTTCCTCATTACGCTACCCGTTAAGCGCAGACATATTGTTCAAGCCAAATATATAACCGCCATCGTCTATACTCTTTTTGGCGTACTAGCTTCTTTCGGCATTCACTTGCTCGTGAAGCAATCGTTCCCAGCGCTTAATAAGCCGGACTATTCGGTTTTGGACATTCTGGTTCCAGCAGGCATTGTGCTTTTACTAGCCTCCATCTATTTGCCGCTTTTTTATTCGCTAAGCAAAAAAGGAGCCTCCGTCATCAATGTCGTATTCTTGATCATTCTGCTTGCTTTGGCTCAGCCGACAGCTATGCTCATGAATATGGTGAACGAGAATGGCTTTAACAGCATCCAAGCGTTATTTCTAATGACAAGCATCCTGTTGTTATTCATTGCCTCCTGCTGCCTCACGATATATCTGTTTTCTAGAAAAGACTTGTAGAAGGCGCATAGCTGCAGGGCTCTCTTTCCAAAAAAAGGTGCGAATGTTCCGGCGATTTCACACTCGCTCCCCATTCGCACCTAAATATATATCACTTCAGACTACACTTCCCCTAAATAAACCCGCGTTTCGTTCGGCATAGCAAGCCGGCCATCGCTGCTGTACTTCGCAAACAACGCTTTCAATGCGTCTATGAAATCATAGTAAGCTGCATCATCTTCTTTGAGCGCGTAGGAAGCCGATAAGTTTCTGCCGATAAAGCCGTCCAGATCAAATTGGAGAGGGTTCTCAAATACTTGATGTTCATAAACGCCATCCTTGAAAAATTCGCAGATGCGTTCCGGACGCTCCTCCATTCCGCCGCTGAACCCGTTAAAGGCCGGGCAAAACTCGCGGCATATGGCCGCATTCTCGGCAACGACTTCACTGGCATGCACCCTGCTGTTCCATATCAATGCCACCCTGCCGCCAGGCTTCAAAATACGTCGGCATTCCTGCTTGAACGCTTTCACATCGAACCAGTGGAAGGCTTGCGCGACAGTAACCAAATCGATGCTGCCGTCCGCAATTCCGGTCTGCTCGGCCGTCCCGCTGAGCGACGCATATCCCGTGTACCCGCTAAGCGCCACTTCAGCCGTCTCTCTCATATCCACATTCGGCTCAACGGCGATGACACGCAGCCCGCGATCAAGAAGCGCCCTTGTAAAAATGCCTGTGCCTGCGCCGATGTCGGCTGCGGTGCTTTCAGTCGTTAACGCATTAGCCTCAATTAAATAAGTGAAGCATGCTTCCGGATAGCTAGGCCGATGCTGCGCATAGAGCGCCGCCTTGCCTGTAAACTTGTTTGTCGCATCCATCAATTCCGTTCCTCCTCCCAATAGTGACAAGGGATCACCCGCTGCTCATACTAAACAAAGTTTTTCCTATTCATAATTTTAATCGAAAGGCCTAACGATGCAAAGAACAGAACAAACGCGATAAGCGGCAGGAAATATAAATATTCGATCCGTCCGCTAAGCATCGTTTGATAGCTTTCAAAGGAAGTGCCGGTCATCGGCATCAGCAGAAGAATGGCGAGAGCGATATAGATGAATCGTCCCTTCTCGGTGCCGAACTTATAGATTAGCGGAAGATTGAGGCTGAGGAAAAGCAAGCCCATGCTGGACAATGCGGCAAGCGTCAGCATCAAATACGAATCCAACGGCTGGCTCTTCACAAGCGCTGTCACGGCATGAAAGAGGAATGTAACCAAAACGCCCGCAAGCAAGCACAGCAAGCCAAGCATATATTTGCTCATGACAAGATCCTTTCTCGATACAGGCATAGTCAAAGCATACTTGTCCCATCTTGATTTCTCATCGTAAGCCAGCGTCGTAACAGGCACCATGGAGCACAGCAGCACGACAAAGCCTAAAAAGAAGGTTGCCTCGTCAACGATTACCGACAATATCATATAGAAAATAATGATCAGCGGGAATATTTTACCTTGCTTCTTTAAATTCAATAAATCCTTCAAAATAAGCCCCTTCATATCGTCCGCTCCTTTGCCATGTACACCATAATTTCTTCAATGCTGGCAGGATCAATCAAGTAATCGCCCTTCACTTTGTCCCTCAGCACCAGCGCTTCCACTCCGAAGGCGCTTTGCCGCTTGCCCTTCACCGCATCGGGAGCGATGCCCCGCAGCTCGTCTTGCGAGCATTTCAAAATGCCGTAATTGGATAGCAGAACGTCCTTCTCCTCGCAAAACAGCAGCCTGCCCTTATGAATGAAAGCGATGTAGTCGCATATTTTCTCTAAATCGCTTGTAATATGCGAGGACATGAAGATCGAATGATCCTCCTCTTGGATGAAGTCGAGAAAGACGTCCAAAATTTCGTCCCTCACGATCGGGTCCAGGCCGCTGGTCGCTTCATCCAGAATGAGCAGCTTCGAATCGTGCGAGAGCGCGACCGCGATGTTCAGCTTCATTTTCATCCCTCTGGAGTAATCCTTTACGATCTTGTCCTTAGGCAGTGAAAATTTCGATAATAAAGCAACGAATTTTTGCTCATCCCATGTTTTGTACATGCTCTTCATAATCAAGTTCACATCCTTGGCTTGAAGCCCTTCAGGAAAGCAAGCCTCATCCAAAACGACGCCGATATGCTCCTTCATCCAAGACGCAGCTGTTCGATTGTCTTGTCCCAGCACCTTAATGTCGCCGCTGTCGCGCCCAATGAGATCTAGAATGAGCTTGATCGTCGTGCTTTTGCCCGCTCCATTCTCTCCGATAAATCCGATAATGCAGCCCTTCGGCAGCGTTATGTTTATATTTTGAAGGGCAAAATCCTTATAAGACTTACTCAAATTCGTAATTTCCAAAGCATTCATGCTCCGCTAATCCCCCTTATAAATTAAAGTGAGCATTTCGATTAGTTCCTCCAGCGATAGGTTGCAGGAGGCCGACAGCTCCGATATTTGCGCCATATGGCTTTCAATCGCCCTTAAATTCGCCTCGCGGACGAGCTCGATATTTTTCTCCGCAATGAAACTGCCCTTGCCGGTTATGGAGACGATATACCCTTCCCTCTCCAGCTCCTCATACGCGCGTTTCGTTGTAATGACGCTGATGCGCAAGCTTTTGGCCAGCAGCCGCATCGATGGAAGGGCGTCCCCTTCCTTCAGCTCGCCTGAAATCGTCATATTTTTAATTTGCGAAACAATTTGCTCGTATATGGGCTGTCCGCTTGAATTGCTAATTTTAATATTCAGAATGGCTCGACCCTTTCATACATAATGTATATATTCATTATATACAATATGCATAAATTTTCAACAAAAAAAAGAGCATGATGCCGCAGTCCGCTCAATAGCGGCTTACTAGCTCTCATGCCCGCATGCATACGCATTATTCTAATGTTTCCATCGCGCCATTTGCCCGGACGCATATTGAAGAATCATTTTATCCCGCGTCAGCATAAATCCGTCTCCATACGATATGCCGCTTCGGAGCAGCCTATCCAGCACCGCAATCGCCTCGTGAGACTCCATCCAAATCAATTCAAAGCCTTGACGCTGCTCGTTTGCCGTCAATCGGGTATTTTGCTGCTCGCCAACAATTCTCCCCAAGAAGCAATGCGAATATTGCAAAAAGGAATTTTTATTTTTGTGCTCCTCAATATGCCCAAGCTCTTGAACGATCTCACAGCGGTAGCCTGTCTCTTCCTCAACCTCGCGAATGAAGGCCTGCTCCTTGCTTTCTCCCGATTCAACCCCGCCGCCCGGCAATTTATAGCTTCCTTTGCTGCTCATCCGCATCATCGCTACTCGATTATTGCGATCCGTCACCACGCCTCGCGACGCATATCGGGATACACGGGAGAGATACTCGCTTTTGCCGCCATAAATGATCGCATCCGTCAGTTTCGCATGCAGCAACTGCATCTTGCATCCCTCCTCACTCTGTTGAATTGGCGCCTTTCAAAACTTTTTCTATTAACTCAAGTATATAATCTATATTCTACTATATTCAAATAGGGAGAGATTGCCTTGGCTAAAAAACTGCTAGGAGCGGCTGCGATCATTTTGGACGAGAGCGGACGCGTTCTACTCGTTCAGCACAGTTATGGTAAATTGAACTGGGATTTGCCGGGCGGCGCGGCCGAGCCCGACGAATCGGCGGAGCACACAGCTGTCCGCGAAGTCGTAGAGGAGACAGGCTTGACCGTCGCGGCAGACAGGCTAACGGGCATCTATTATGATCCGGCCATCGATATGCATCATTTCGTGTTCGTGTGCAAGAGCGACGGAAAGCAGGAGGCAAGGCCGTCCTCGCCCGAAATTTTGGAATGCCGTTATTGCTCCTTAGATGAGCTGCCGCGGCCAATTAGCGATTTTACCGTGCAGCGGATAAAAGATGCATTGTCGGAAAATCAAAGCGGGCTTTTCCATAGTATAGGCCCTAGACAATGGTTGGAATAAACGAAAAAACGAATATGAAGCCTGTGAACCATGAATGAGCGGTTTGCAGGCTCCATACGCAAAAGACTGCACGCTAGCAGGCATTTATGTAATAGCCGTCTGGTGATTTTTCATACTGAACTAAATCAAAAAAGCCCAAGTGTGTCCACCTGAACTTTTTTAACCCGCCTGGTTTATCAGGCAAATATGTGCTCCCTTATCCTTCGCCTAGCCAGCGGCAGCTTATGCGCTCTAGCTATTCTCTTCTTTATTAGCTGCGGCTATCTTCTCTGCGTGCTTGATGCCTTTGCTTTTGTAAGGTTTAGGGGCGCTCTTCGCTCTTCTCTCGCTAGCTTGCCAGCGATTCCATCCCTTCTTGCCCGTTCCTCTGCCTGTACCGCCCTTGCCTTTTGCCTTGCTCAAATGATCACTCCGTTATAGTTTGGTAATAATTTTCACAGAACAACAATCCGTTCCTCAGCTTTATGTGATTATAACAGATTGACAATAGCATCACAAAATCCCCCGTATACGCCTCCCGCTAGCGGGCGCTGGAGCGTTTAATGCTTGCTTATCCAATCAATCATTTTCCTGTACGCATCCTGGGCTGATTGTTTCATAAATTTTGGGCCGAAGGGGTCGCTAAACCCGTGCTCTCCTTTAAACTTGAACATTTGGACTTGTTCCTTACCGCTTAAGCTTGCCATTAACTCATCAACGTCAAAGGATTGCTCCCTCTCCGGGAACAAGAGCAACACCGGACATTGCGGGTCAATCTCCTTATAGCTTCTAATTCTTGAGCCATAAAACGCCGCGACCCCATTAACGCCTGCCGCCTCGCTGCACAGCCAAGCGACGGTCGCTCCTGCGCTAAAGCCTGCAATATAAATTCTATCGTATTTCCCTTCAACAGCTTCAATCGCCTCATGAATCCTCTTCAAAGCAAGCTCAAAGCCGACATGCTTCATAAAATATTCGTAAGCCGACGCTTCCTCGTTATATTCAAAAGGCGCCTCGCGCTTCAGCAAATCAGGGCAGACCGTATCGAAGCCTTGCCGGGACAGCATCTCGCATACATACCGCATATGCGCGTTGATCCCGTAAATTTCATGAACGACAATAACGATAACGTTGGATCTCTTCTGCACTTCTGTCAATGGAAAACCTCCGTCGCGGCAATCATTTTATTCGTGATTATACCAGAAAAGCGCATGCGGATGGCCGCACGCGCAAAAAGCCGCAAGCCCGCCCGTCGGCAGCTTGCGGCTCCACTTTCTACTACAACGCCCGCGAAAAAAGGCTTGTCAGCCGCTCATCCTCGAATTGTACGGTAAGGCCGTCCAGCCTTGTCTGCCTTAGCCCGTCGCATCGTATAGAATCGGCGAGGTCGGTGCTTGCATACTGCACCTTCAGCTCGTAAGGGCCGGCTTGCGTATAAGGCCGGCAATGCTCCCGGCTGAGCAGCGCCCGCTTTACGGCCTCCTTCAATTCCGCATGGACGCGGCTCGGAGGCTTCAGCAGCGCACCATGGCGTCCCCACGCCTGCTTCGTTTGATACGTTTCCGCATGGTGGAGCGTACGCCGTGCTTCCTCGCATGTTTTGTCATCGCCGGTAACGAGCAGAACGGGTATGTCCAGCAAACCGAGGAGCAGGCTGTCGATGCCGATCTCGCCGATTGGCTGCCCGTTCAGCTCCATGCCGATGTAGCTCAAGCTGGAAAAGGTATGATCGCGGACCGCGCCTCTAGTTCCCGCCATCGCATGATAGCCGAGCAGTATCGCGCCGTCGAAAGAAGCGTCCGCACCGGGAAATCGCTCCTCCAGCTTGCTGGAGCCCATATAATACAGGGCTCCGGGATGAAGCCGCTCTATAATCAGGTTAAAACCGGTAGCATGTATATCCCTAACAATGACCTCGGTTGCTCCCGCGTCGAGCAGCCCTTCAACGACGGCGTTAACCTCGTCCGTCATAAGCCGGCGCCCTTCCTCGTAGAACGCCTCCCCCTGCCGCAGCTGCGAGGGCAGCACAACGCCTGCGATGCCTTCCATATCTGCGCACACATAAATTTTCATAGCGGCTCCCGTTCCTCTCTATGGATTGGCTTACGGAATCAAATCGCTCAAAAAGCTTATCCGGTATTTCAATTTCGGCCGGCCGCGGGAAGCGCCCTTCTCCTCGCCGATAATATCGACCAAGCCCGCATCCATCCACATCAGCAAAAACCGATGGACGCTGCGGAGCGTGACGCCAAGAGCATCGGCAAGCTCCTGAGCGTAATAGTCGCTTTTGCCGAATCTGGTCATATGCGTAACCAGCTTGCTCAAATAGAGGGATGTCATCCCGGCGGACTCCGCTTTTTTCTGCAGAGCGGGATCGATGACGACGAATTCGTTATCCCTTTGTTCCGACACCTCAAGCGGCCCGATTACGCTGCCCTCGTCTCCGACAATAAAGCAAATATTGCCGCCCCCGTCTCTCGCCAAGCGCAGCGAGTGATTCGCATGCTTGCCCGCTTCGTTGGCGGATTGCCCGAAGCCGATGCCCATGCTGATTTGCAAATCGAACTTCCGCTTTGCTTTTTTGGCAAGCGAGATTTCCTTATACCCTTTGGTCGCCCGTTCAAAAATGCCTCTTGTCGTTACGAATGAAAATTTATTTATAGCCAGCTGCGTCAAATGCCCGTCCAAATGCTCCACGAAGTTAAGCACCAAATGGTGAATTTCCAGCTTTAAGCGCTGGACGACATGCTCGGATTTTTGCGAATCCGCCAGCTGGACAAAATTATCGATATGAATGAGCCCCATAACGATCTGCGATTCCTTGCTCCGCTGCGATTCGGCGGCGAGCATCGCACGCTCAAGCGTAACGGCAATATCTTGCTTGGACGGCAGCAGCCAATTGCACGGCACGCCTTCCTCGCGCAGCTGCTTGGCGACGCTGCCCAGCGCAGTCAACGCGCAGCGGGCTCGTCCTGTCCGGTACTGCTCGCGATGAAATTGAAGCAGCTCCTCCTTCGTCGCCCTATAGTCCCCTTCGAACAGCGTCAGCTTCAAATCCGGCTCATCAAGCTCTTCAAGCATCGATTCCACCAAATCCTTGCCAAGCGAGTCGATCGACAATGCCGTCAGGCCATACTTTATTTCCATCTGCAGCAAGCTGCCGTATAACCCGGATCCTGTCTGAGGAATATAGAGGGATGGAACCTGCAGCTGCAGCTCATTCTTCGCAAGCTCGTATGGATAGGGGCCTGTAAACAGCAGCACATCCGCGTCATTCGCCGCTTGCCTCGCCAGCTGAGGCGCCTCCGTCTCCTGTTCGTAGCCCAGCAGAACAGGCTCGAGCAGCGGGAATTCCTCCAGGCAGGGCAGCAGCTTCGGCATAAACGCTTCAGGCCCGATGATCGCTATGCGTGTTTTCGTCAATTGTATCGGTTGATCCTGTTCATCTGTCCACATCATGCGCCTCCGACAACATCTATAATCGTATCTGCCCACACTGCCAAAAAAAGCTATTCGTACCGGAGCAGTACCCCCAGCGTCTCGCTCATATGATCCTTCATAAAGCCATAGCCTTCCTCTGCCTCGCGGAACGCGTATTCTTGCGTTATTAGCGGAGCAATGTCCAGCAGCCCCGCTTCAACTTGCCGTATAAATTCGGCCATATTCCGGCCCTCCGTCCAGCGGACGTAAGACTTCGGATAATCAATGCCTTGATCCTCATACTGCTCGTCGTAACGGCCTGGACCGGCTGCGCGGGCGATAATCAAGTCGGCTTCCTTCTGAAAAAACAGCTCCCGCGGAACTTCAACAGGAACATTGCCTACAATGGCGAATTTGCCGCGGAACGCCAGCTTCTCCATGCTTGACGCAATAATGCCCGGGCTGGTGGAATGGGCGACAAGCGCGATGCTGTCGAAGCCATGCCCCTCGGTAAACGCCTCTATCCGTTCAGCCAGACGTTCGTCATTCGCCATATAGGCCTCAACCCCGTACGACTTTACCGCTTCTATGCGGGAGTTATTCATATCCGTCGCGAATACGCGGTAATTGGCCCCGTTGCTCAACTGGGCAATGAACTGCCCAAGCAAGCCAAGGCCTACAACCCATACCGTCTCGCCGAACTGAAGCGACAATCTTCTGACGCTATGAATAGCGACCGAGCCGAGTCCTACGAAAGCCGCTTCCCGCAGCATTTTATCTGACGAAAGCTTCACGCAAAGCTGTCTCGGAACGGACAATTGCTCGGCGTGATACACATAAGGCCCTCCGTAGCAGGCTACCAGATCGCCGGGCTTTAAATCCTTTACGTTGGAGCCGACCGCCAGCACTTCGCCGGAAGCGCTGTAGCCAAGCTTAAACCCGGACGGCACATCCATATGATGAATCAGATTCAGCTCCGTCCCCGGACTGATGGAGGAATATTTCACTTTAACCAATACCCGATTGGGATGGTCCTCATGTAAAGCAGGCGGCTCCGCATCCGCTAGTACAGCCCTGTGCTCATGAACGACAATTTGCTTCATTGATCTGCACACTCCCTCTTCTTAGTACCCTGCACTAATTCGCCCGGTTCTCCACTGCGCCTAGACCATCGTCCGCCTGCTTCTCGGAAATGCGCAGCTCCTCGTCCAGCACGACGCTGACGATGAGTCCCGCAAAGCCCGCCGCCTTGCGGAATGTTGTCGTAACCGGCGTCCGGTCCGGCACGTCGTTCACGATAACAGGACGGAACAGCTCATATCCGACTTCGCGGAGATCGGATTCCACCTCTTGGAATCGGTCAATGCCCTTCTGCCGGACCTCCTCGCTGTAAGGGCTGCGTATGAACGCCGCGTACAGCTCCCAGCCGTTGCGCCAGTCTCTCGACCACCAAGGCTCCTCGGTCTGCTCATTCGGCGCTTCCTTAATCGCCTGCAAAATCGTATGCATAGCCTGAATGGAAATGCTTTCCCATTCCTCCTTGAGCTTATCCGGCAGCAGCGGTATCGCGGTGTCCGCTAATGCCAGAATGGTCGCCTGATAGAGCACGCTGTTGCCCATCACGATTGCGCCGTTCCAATCCTCGATGTACGGCCACCAGCCCTCGACGTTTTTGCCGAAGCGATCCGCCAGATGGTCGAATATTTCGATCATTTTCTCTAGGAAAACGAGCTTTCCGGACAGCTCGTACGCTCTGCCGAACGTATTGGCGGCATACATATCGCCGTTAAGCACGTCAAAGGTTTCACCCGGCCGCTTCAAAATGACGCCCGGATTTTGCGGAGCCGCCTGTGTCAGCAAGTATTCGGCGGATTCAAGCAGGCTTTCTCTTGCCGCCAGACTTCCTGTCGCTTTGTAAATATGGTACAGGCTGTTGGCCACCGCGCCGATCTCAGCGATATCTACCGTCTCCGGATCGCCGTGCTTCACATAGAAGGGCTGACCGAAGGCGCCGCTTGGCAGCTGCCTGCGCTTCACATCCTCCGCCAGCAGCTTGGCGATTTTAAAGCTTTCCTCGCGGCTGCTCAGCTGTCCGTCCAAAATATATAAGGAAGCGGCTAAGCCTGTCGTGCAGCAGCTTGCCCGCGCGCCAAGCTCATCGTCTTCTATATACAGCTCACCTGTTTCTGGATCGATTCTCAACAAACTATCAAAGTAGGGCTTCATCTGCGCTACAATCTGAGCAGCCAGCTTCTTCATTCCATTCATCCTCCGTCACATCCGCAAGTCTTGTTTATTTAGAACCCGTCATTGAAATGCCTTCTATGAAAACTTTTTGCACAAAGAAATACAAAATAATAATCGGTATCGTGAACATGGCCGCCGCTGCCATCAGCATGCCCCATGAAACCTCATATTCGCCAATAAACGCTTTGAGGCCGATGGACAATGTCCATTTCGCCGGTTCGTTCAAATAAATGAGCGGCGTCTGATAATCCTTCCATGAGAACAAGAAGACCAGCAGCCCTACCGTTACTAGCGCCGGCTTCGACAATGGCAGTATCATCTGCCAGTAGATCCGGAATTCAGAGGCGCCGTCGATTTTAGCCGACTCCGTTATTTCGTAAGGAATGCCCATAAAAAATTGCCGCAGCAGGAAAATATAATAAGCGGCCCCGAAATAAGCGGGCAAAACGAGCGGCCAGTACGTATTGACCATATCCAGCTTATTGAATACAACATACAAAGGAATCATTGTCGATTGGGCCGGCAGCATGACAGTTGCCATAATAATCATGAACAATACATTTCTTCCCTTAAACGGTATGCGGGCAAGACCGTAGGCGACGAGCGGCGCCGAGATCAGCTCGCCCAATACGGCCAGCAGGCAGACAAACAAGGTGTTCAGCGTATATCTTAAAAATGGAATCGTCTGAAAAGCATTCGCATAGTTTTCCCAATAGAACGTTTCCGGCCACCAGACAAACGGAATTTGAAAAATTTCATCAATCGACTTCACCGACGTAAGCAGCAAATACGCAAACGGGACAAGGAAGGTGAACCCTACCGCTATGAGCACCGCGTGCTTGAGTGAAGACTTGACTGCTTTCTTGACGGCTCTCTTCTGCTTATTCCGCTTGAGCAGCAAGTTATCGGAAACGGCCGATCCGCTATTCATCATTTGTCACCCCCGTAGTACACCCATTTCGCAGACGTTTTGAAAATAATGAGCGCGAAAACCATAACGACCATGAACAAAATCCATGCCATTGAAGAAGCGTAGCCCATATTCAGGAACGAGAATGCCTGCTGGTACAAATAGATGGAATAGAACAGCAGCGAGTTCTCCGGCCCGCCCGTCGATTGGCTTGCTTCGGCGAACACCATGCCTTCCGTAAAATATTGTAGCGAGGAAATCAGCATCATAATGAGCTGAAACAGCGTCATCGGCGAGATGGCAGGCATCGTTATTTTCCAAAAACTCATCCATCTGCTAGCGCCGTCTATCTCCGCAGCCTCGTAATACACTTTAGGCACATCCTGCAGCGCTGCGAGATACATGACGGTTATGGTGCCCGTTCCCCAGAATCCCATTAAAACTAGCGAAGGCTTCGTCCAATCCGGACTTACGAGCCAATTCGGCCCTGCGATGCCGACATACTCCAACGCCATATTGAGAATTCCATACTGGGAATTCAATATCCACATCCAGAGCAGGGAGCCTGCGACAGCAGGCACAAGCGTCGGTAAAAAATAAATCGTTCTATAGATGCTCTGTCCCTTGACCTTCGCATTCAAGAGCAGCGCCATCGCTAACGCATAGGCCAAATGCGGCACTACGCCGACTATTGTCATGTATAAGGTGTTGTACAGTGACAGATAAAACTTGTCATCATGAAACAATTTCGTGTAATTATCGAATCCAACCCATTCCGGCGATCTGAAAAGATTGTAGTTCGTCATACTGTAATAGAATGAAGACAGAATAGGATAAAGCTGAAAGATGAGAAAACCGATAATCCACGGACTTACGAACAGCAGCCCGACGAGCAGCGTCTTCCTTTCTCTTCTGCGTATTCCGGCAGCATTGGGATTGCGGTCAGCCACACTATTTTCCCCCTCTCCGATGATAATAGGGGGCCGAAGATATCGGCCCCAATCGACTACTTGCTATTGACTAGAGGCTGAATTTTTGCTGCGACATTATCCATCGCTTGCTGTGGAGATAACGTGCCCTTGAGCGCTTTCTCTGTTTCTTCCGACAAGGACTGCAAATACTCGTTAATATAAGCGCTGTTCGGGAAGCCCGCCAGATTTTCGCTTTTCGCTCTTTCGTAGAACGACCACATTGTCTTGTTATCCTCAGCGAACAGGCGCTGATCGTCCAGTGCATCCTTCACGGTAGGAATAACCTTAGCAGCGATCGAGAACTCCACTTGCGTATCTACCGACATCAAATATTGCAGAAACTCCCAAGCCTCGTCTTGATGCTTGGCTTTAGCCGGAATAAACACTGCGCGCGGGCTGACCATACCCGAGCCCTTCAGCTCCGGCTTATCCGCCGGATAAGGGAATGGCGCGACGCCGATCGGGCCGTCCTCGGCGCGTTCGTCCTTGAAGTTATACTCCCAGCCGATATACATCGCGAGCTGGCCTGTGAGCAGCGGGTCCTGCGCCGTGCCGCGCTGGCCCATGCCGGATCTGAATTTCTCGATTTTATCGTTGCCGAACTCCTCGTAGAACGAGCGCTGATAGGCGATCGCCGCAACGTTTGCTTCCGCATTCGGCGTTACAGTGCCCGTGCTGTCATCGTACCAGGAGCCGCCGAAAATAATCGGCCAGAATACGTTATCAATCCAAGGATAGTCTGGCAGGAAGCCGATATTCGTAATATTGCCGCTTGCGTCCTTCTTCGTTAGCTGCTTGGCGTATTCGAACAGCTGCTCTGTCGTTTCAGGCGGCGAAGTGATGCCCGCCTCTTGGAAAGCCGCTTTATTATACATAAGCGAGCTCGCCATACTCATCGTGAACGGCATCGCATAATATTTGCCGTCGACCTGCATCCGTTCAGCCGCTGCAGGGACAAGGCCGTTAATGTCAAAGCCGGACCCGGCGATTTGATCCGACAAATCCATAACCGCTCCCGCTGTCGCCCATGGACCGATATTGTTCCAGAAAGTCAGGACGATGTCAGGCGCCGCGCCTCCTGAAATGGCCGTCAGCTGCTTCGTTGCGTCTTGACCGCCCAAAATGTTGACCTTGATCCGGTCTTGGCTGTTGTTATAGTTCTCCACCACTTTATTAATAGGATCCGCATCCGCTTCTCCGTAGGTGTGCCAGAATGAAATTTCCACCTTCTTCTTCGGCGGCTCTGTCGCTCCGCCGTTCGTTGACGTGCCCCCGTTCTGCGAGCCACTGCCCGAATTTGAACCAGAATTGCTTGAACAGCCTGCCAGCACTAAAGCAATAATCATTACAGCGATTAACAAATTACTAGTACCTTTTCTCATCATAGACATTTGTATTGCGCCTCCCCTATTATTGAATATCCTGTTCATTGCCTGCATCAAACGATAAGCGCTTCTGATTCTTCTTGGACTTGCCGAAGTTCATCGCCTCCTTTATTTAATTCACGCGCATGCCGCCGGCGCAGAGTGCCCCGACATGCTCGGATTGCGGCAATCGCGGCATGGCTCGTTAAGCGGATTGCGTACTATACTTCATAATTTTGTCCATCGACAAGCTGCAGCCGATACCCGGCCTGTCCGGTAAATAGACATGCCCTTCGTCGACGGCAGGCCCGGCATCAACCGGATCATCCTGCAGAAACAGCGGCCCATTCAAATCATAAGGCGAAGCAATCTGAAGATAATTGAACATGTGAGCGCTTGCAGAGAGGCCGAGTCCCGACTCCGTCAGCCCGCCGCCGAGCAGTTCTAAGCCGGCCTCTCTCGCTATCTCCCCGCAAAGCTTCGCGCTTAGCAGGCCGCCCATCTTCGTCAGTTTAATGACAATCGCATCGCAAGCCTCCTGACGGATCGCTTCCAGCACGTCTCCGGCAGTCCATATGCTCTCGTCCAATGCAATCGGAATCGATGTCTTCCGCCTTAGCTCCGCATGGCCCAGCAATTGGTTCGCCCGCAGCGGCTGCTCAAATATATCAATGCCGATTCGCTCCATTTGTTTGGCCACTTGAACGGCTCGCGGCAGCGTATAAGCCTGATTGGCGTCCGCGCGGATGAAAAGGCCCGGAGCCTCGCCCTTTACTGCCTCCAAAATGTCGATATCGCTAGCGGGATCAATTCCAAGCTTCACATCGATGCCTTTATAGCCGAGCTTGAAAGCATTCGCCGCCTTAGCCGCAGCCTCATCGGGATTCGCAGTGCTGATCAAATAGGATAGCTGAGCCGATTGCGAGGCGGAGGATAACCAAAGCTTAGCAAGACTTGCTCCAGCCGCTCTGCCGATCAGGTCGTGCAGCGCCATATCGACGGCCGCTTTTGCGATCGGCTGGCCGCTGCCAAGACCCGCCTTGATTTCTCTATTCATCAGCGCATGAATGCCGTGCAGGTCATTCGCTTCCTTGCCTAGCAATAAAGGCTTTAAATAGATTTCAATCGTGCCCGTTACCGTCTCCAGCGTTTCATAGCTCCATCGATGGCTCGGTCTCGCCTCGCCCCAGCCCTCGGCGCCGCAATCCGTCCTCATTCTGACGTATACATGAGGAGCGCCTGCATCGGCATTGCCGACAAGCCCGCCTGAAGTGCTAAAGCTTTGCTTCATTGGAAGCCTAACAGGAAAAACATTGATGTCACATATTTTCACACCAACTTCACCTCCCGTTGACGAGTATATTTAAAAAATGATTTATTTCTTTATTTTCACTATACTTTACTCCTTCTAAAAAATCTCTAGCGTTTGATTTTTGGACATTTTGTTCTCATACAGCAAAAATTAATGTAATTAAACCTTACGCAAGGTAAAAAATGTATTTTTCTGACGCGACAAAAAAGCCTCGGAGCGTTAACTCCGAGGCCAGCTTATAATCGATCGATAATGCCTATTTCCTTGCCGTCTGACTGCCAACCAGCTCCCAATCGGCAGCTGTATAATTGCCCATATGCCATAAGGATACGCCTTTAAGCCCGTAATGCTTGGCAAGCCAAACTTTCTTCGCAATGCTTTGCGCATCCTCGTAGAACAGCTCATGGCTTCCGTGCTCATCCGTAAATGTCGCCTTTGTCAAAAAGTAAGGCATCGTCCAAGTGCTTATGACGTTCGGCATCGCCAAACGTTTCTCTACATCCGCGATAGCAGGCTTAAGTACCGAGCCCGTTACGCCATTTGCCGTAATCCATTGGTTCGCTTGCTTCGAAATACCGAGCACGAGCTTTTCCTTTGGAATCGATTGAAGCGCTGTCTGAACCGTATCGTTAACGAGCGGCAACGGAGCCGACGGCAGCTTGCTGTCGCTATGCGTAAAATCATACGCCATCAGAATGACAGTGTCTGCAAGCTTGCCGATCGCCGCCAAATCATAGCCCTTATAATAATGAATAGGAGGAACGGCCACTGACAGCGTATACCCGTTCAGCTCAGCCTTCAAATCCTGCAGAAAAGCGGTAAAATCCGCAGCGCTGCCCGCTTCCTTCAAGCCTTCGAAGTCGATGCTGACGCCGGTGAAGCCGTAGGATGCATCCTTTAGCGTAACGAGCAAGGATTCGATAAACGCCCGCTGCGCCGGCTTATCCTTTAGGAAATCTTTCAAATTGGCATTGTCATAGAATACCATCAGCTCTTTCGTTGCGCCAGCTTGATCCGCAGTTGCGACCACTTCCTCATAGCCCGCCGGAATGCGGTTAACGGTAGCGCTAGTATTTAGCTTTGCGCTCCCCGAAGCCGTATATTCCAGGTGAGACCAGCCGAAGATGACATCCGAAAGCTTATTTATATGCTGGATGGCCGGGTACGATTGAATCGCATAATAGCCGGTAAAATCTATTTTTTGCTCGCCAATGCGCTTGTCGATCAATCGGAAAATGACCGCTGCCGCCTGCTTGCGAATGAGCGGCTCTTTCGGCTTAAACCCGGCCTGATCGCCCTCCATAATGCCGCGGTTCGCGGCGTAATAGACGTAAGGCTGCATGGCCGCGTCTATTTGCGACTGATCCTTGAACGAGCGGGCATCCCGCTCCTGCTTCCAGCCTGCCGACAGCCATTGCTGGCGAATCTCTTCACTCTCGGACTCCAGCAAAAATTTGCCGACCAGCATCGCAACCTCTTGTCTCGTTATCGTCTGCGCCGGACTAAACTTCCCCTCTTTATCTAGCAAACTATCAAGCCAGCTGCGCTCGTAAGCGATAGAAATAAACGGCGCGGACCAGCGATCGCCAGCCACGTCGGCAGGCCTGCTGCCAAGCGCCTTCTCAGCATCCAGTTGTCCAGCTATAACAAGCAGCTTAATAAACGCTTCTCTGGACAGATCCGCTCTCGGGCGATACGTTCGATCCTCGTAGCCGTTAATAATGCCAAGCGCGGATAACGTATAAATAGGCTCCCTCGAATAGTCGTACTCTTCATCCTTGAACGGCAGAAGCTGAACATCATAGGCGAATGCCATGTTCGCAAACAGCATCGTAAACAACACGCTTAATACGGTTACCTTCTTTACCATTACAGTCTCCCTTCCCTTGCTATTGCTTAAAATAAAGCCTCCCTATATTAAACGCCTGCAAAGCAGGCTTTGTTTCATAAAAAAAGCGGCTATTGCAGCCGCTCTTTATTGCTAACACTACGATTTGTCCATAACCATGAACATTCCCGTCATGCCTGGCGCATGGTTTTTGAAGCCGAACCTTTCATAGAACGCGTCCTTGCCGTGCGCGGCGAATAAGCCGACGAATGGAGCGCCTTTGCAATGATTGTGTATATAGGCTAGCAGCTTCTCGACGATCTCGTTGCCAATGCCTTTATTTTGATGCTCAGGAAGCACAGCCACATCTTGAATATAATAGTACATCGCTCCGTCGCCGACGATTCGCCCCATCCCAATTGGCTGCCCTTCGCTTAGGACAACCAGACTGTAGACCGAATTAGCGATTGACGCTGCTGTCATTTCTATGTTGACGCTGCCCCAGCCTACCGCTTCCCAAAGCTCTTTATGCTCCGTCACGGTTGGCGGGCGCTCGATAATCTCATATTGAATTTTTGTCATAGTGACCACCTCAATGTTTAGTAGCGATGCTCGCTTGCAATCAGGTGGCTTATCCTTGCAGACAACCACCCCGCGCTAGATATGTGCCAAAGTTGTAAGCTCCACGTTGTTCACCCCCTTCCTCTCTTTCCAGTGTATACCCGCTGATTGTATTAGACAATAAAAAAGCTATCCAGCGATGACGGCATCCGCCATAGCTGAATAGCTTTTAATAGAATTATATGAGATCGGATTTTTGCAGAAGCCTTTGTACAATTGCTGCTGCCTCTGCTCTTGTAATTAACTCTTTCGGAGCGAGCCTATTTCCATCTCTGCCATTGACGACCCCAGATAGCAAGCCCTCTGCGACGCCGCTCCTTGCCCAAGCGGATACTTCGGCGGCATCCGCATAAGCGAGAAGCGCTGTATCTGCTGATTGAACGGGAAGCTTCTGTGTCAGCTCGGTAATGGACATCGCTTTTGCAATAATGACCATGGCCTGTTCACGTGTAATGTTCTCGTTAGGCCGGAACGTTCCATCGTCGAATCCGTTAATTAGCCCATAGGCTTGAGCGGTAACGACTGCGCCGCTGTACCAATCCGAACCCTTCACATCGGAGAACGGCATTGCGCCCGCCTCCAGCCGCAGCCCTAAGCCTCTGACGATGATCGCGGCAAATTCAGCCCGAGTAATGGCGCGGTCAGGGCTGAATTGCCCGTCGCCAACCCCGCTTACGACCAAGCGTGATGCCATATCATTCACCACAGCTTTAGCCCAATGATTCTCAACGTCTTTAAATTCAACAGGATGCCATACAAGCGCATATACGCTATTCGTCAAGCTGTTAATAATAGCTTGATAGCCGCCATCGGCCTCTATTAGCCTTGTTGGAATATGGCGCACAGCTCCATCTGCATCCACAGCAATTGCTGTCGTAATTTTACCTGGATCGGTTCCTTTCGGAATAAAGATCGCGCGCTGTACAAAATGATTGAATTTCGAAAGCTCAATCTCTTTATCGCCAATGACTGCAATCACTTTAAATTCAAGCGGCGAAGCGATAACGGCCAATCCTTTATCCTTCGCGAACTGATCTGTCTTCTCGATCGTACTTGCGTCAGGCGCAGTTATCTCTAATCGCAATGCGATATCTTGAAGTTCAACATATTTTCCGGCGGCTTTGGAGATATCACCCATAGGCAAGCGGTGAATAGGCAGCGTATAGCTCCCTGTCAGCGTTTGAATAACGACGCTCGCTTGCTTCTCTTTTAAAGCTTGCAGCACACGGCCGTTCAATTCGCCATAGACGGTATCCGACTCCTTCAGCCAATACATCGTAACGACTGCTCCGCCGCTCAAAGTATCAAGATATTGCTGCAGCTTAGCTTCATCAACGGTAATGGACGTCACTGACCGTCCGTTAACTGCTGACGATTTTGCCTTGCCTATGCTTTCTCTTTTGCCGTTGATCAGAATATCGAGGCTATCGTCGGCAGGAGCAGGCGGAACGTACGGAATGATGCTCCACTGTGCATATAGAATAACGTTGGAATCGCCTATCGTTAAGGCGTCCCCGCTCCTGTAGCTTTCTCCTTTGCCGTCCGCTTGCGAGTTCCAACCTGCAAATGAATAGCCCGATTTGGATAATGATCCATTTCCGAGCACCGCAGCAGCCTCTCCCTGCTCGTACTGCTTGTTATCCGCAGGAGCAGTACCACCGGTATTGCCATTCCCGTTGTAGGTGACCGTATATACAGCCGTCCATTTCGCATACAACGTAGTTCCGTCTACCGGAACCGTATCGTTATCGAAATCCCACTCATTCGTCAGCGCCGATTCCTTATACCAGCCGTCAAAACGGTAGCCTTCCTTCGTCGGAGCTGCCGGAGCGGTTATCGCAGAGCCATAATCAGCGGTGATCGGACTAACAGCGCTTCCTCCATTGCTGTTGAAGCTAACGCTGTATGGGTTCGCGTCATACTGCGCGGTTACCGTTGTATCGGCCGTGATATTCGCGAGTCCTTTATCCCAACCCGTGAACGTGTGACCGATTCGCGCCGGATCAGCTGGAGCTGTCGCATCGCTTCCATGCTCCACCGTTTCCGTCTTCAGCGTATCGCCGTTCCAGTCCTTGAAGGTGACGGAATAAGTATTAACCGTCCACTTTGCGTATAGCGTAATGCCGCCTACTGGTACCGTATCGGATGCAAAATTCCATGCATTCGTCAG
>Ga0180215_1001521_pt1 | contig 25264 bp, 20 predicted proteins | sample eDN3rd37CBELigBY_FD_128871 | JGI IMG/M metagenome (GOLD analysis project Ga0180215, IMG submission 128871) | Enriched backyard soil microbial communities from Emeryville, California, USA - eDNA 3rd pass 37_C BE-Lig BY (version 2) (version 2) | ecosystem: Environmental > Terrestrial > Soil >...
GATGGCGAGGGCGGCGGGCTTCCTCAGCTCCCTGCGGCGACCCGCTCCAACGCCTCGAGGTAGGAGCCCAGGCCCTTGCCCATGAACTGGGCCTCGCAGACCTCGGCGAGGACGCTGGTTCGCCTCCATGGCTCCCGCCTGGTGATGTCGCTCAGATGCACCTCGAAGGCGCGGGTTCCCACCGCTGCGATCGCGTCGCGCAGGGCGTAGGAGGTGTGGGTGTAGGCGCCGGCGTTGATCAGGAGGGCGTTCATCCAGCGGCGCTCCTCGTGGATCCTGTCGATCAAGGCCCCTTCGTGGTTGCTCTGAAAGGTGCGCAGCTCCAGCCCCAGCTCCGCTGCCCGGGCGTGGAGCGCCTGGTCGAGCTCGGCGAGGGTGAGGGTCCCGTAGATGGAGGGCTCCCGCTCTCCGAGCAGGTTCAGGTTTGGGCCGTGCAGGATCAGGACTCTCATCGGGATCTCCGGCGATCCGACGATCGCTTCGAGGTGGGCACAGCCGGCGCTTCGCACCGCGCAGGCCCGCTCATCGCGCCGCTCCTCGGGGGGCAGGCGCCGCCGCTTCCATGACGCGATCGAGGGCATGTTCGAGGAGCGTTTCGCTCAAGCCGGGGACCACCCTGGCGCCGCCCAGCCCCTCGAGGAGGATGTAGCGCACGGCGCCGCCCTCGCTCTTCTTGTCGCGCCTCATGGCGGCGAGAAGCCCCTCGCGCGTCGGGCCGGCAGCGAGGGACGGTGGAGGGAAGCGGGACAGGAGCGCCGTCGCCCGCGCAGCGTCGGGTGCGCTCAGGGTGCCGGCCTCCTCGGAGGCGGCCACCGCCGCCCGCATCCCGACGACCACCGCTTCACCGTGGGTGATGTGCTCGTAGCCTGCACAGAGCTCGAGGGCGTGGCCCAGGGTGTGGCCGAAGTTGAGGATCCGGCGCAGGCCGCCCTCCCGCTCGTCGGCTCCTACGATCTCGGCCTTGATCCGCGCCGCCCTTCCGATGGTCTCCTCGAGGATCGCCGCCGCCGCGCCGCCTTCCCCCAGTGCCTCCAGGTGCTCCTCGAGGAAGCCCAGGAAGGGCTCGTCGGCGATCAGCGCCGCCTTCACCACCTCCGCCAGCCCCGACCAGCGATCGCGGCGGCGCAGGCTCGAGAGGGTGGCGGTATCGGCGAGGACCAGCCGGGGCTGGTGGAAGGCGCCGATCAGGTTCTTGCCCCGCGGGTGATCCACCGCGACCTTGCCGCCGATCGAAGCATCGACCTGGGCGAGGAGGGAGGTGGGGAGTTGCACGAAGGCGAGGCCCCGGTGGTAGGTGGCGGCGACGAAGCCCGCCAGATCTCCTGCCATCCCGCCGCCCAGGGCGACGACGGTGTCACCGCGCTCGAAGCCCGCGTCGATCAGGGCGCCGTAGAGCTCGTTCGCTTGCCACAGGGTCTTGGAGCTCTCGCCGGCGGGGACCTGGAAGACCGAGGTCGTGAGCCCCGCGCCCTCGAGGGATCGCAAGGCGGTCTCGCCCCAGATAGGGAAGACCGCGTCGTCCGCGATCAGCGCGACCTTCCCTCGCAGCCCCAGCGCTTGGAGCGAAGGGCCCACCGTGTCGAGCAGGCCCGCGCCGGCGCGAAAGTCGTACGGCCGCTCGCCGGCCTGCACCCGGATCTCGATCATCGGGGGAAGGTACCGCGCTCCGGCCAAGGGCGCGACGACTTCGGCAGCGCCGCGCCGCGCGAGGCAGGGCCGAGGGATCAGCCCCTGCCGGCGAGGGGGCCCGCGATGGTGTGGAGCAGAGCGGCGACGGCACCTGCAACCTCCTCCGGCGAGGCGCCCATGGTCTCGATCCGAAGGTCCGCCTTGGCGTACCAGCGCTCGCGCTCGACCATCAGCTCCTGGAGGCGGACCGCCGGATCCCCTTCGCCCAGGAGCGGCCGCACGATCAGGTTGCGCTCGCTGGCCACCAGCCGCCGCGCGAGCTCGGCGGGCTCTGCGTGGAGGTGCACCGCCACCCCCGCCTTGCGGATCGAGCGCCACGCGGCTTCGCTGGTGACCGCGCCGCCCCCGAGGGCGACCACCGACGCAGGTCGTCCCACCAGGGCCTGGAGCGCCACCTCCTCCAGCTCGCGGAACGCCGCCTCGCCGGAGGTGCGGAAGATCTCGGCGATCGACATCCCCGCCCGCGCCTCGATCGCCGCGTCGAGATCGATGAAAGGGAGCTCCAGCCGCCGGGAGAGGATCAGGCCAGCCCGGGTCTTTCCCGAGCCCATCGGGCCCAGGAGGAAGACGTGCCCCAGCTCCGAGTTTCGAGCCAGCCGCAGCTTGGCGAAGGGGAGGCGCATCGAGGCGAGGGTGTCGCCGCCGAGGACCTCGAGGAGGGCGTCGGCGAGGGTGAGCGCCACCATCGACTCCGCCACGATCCCGGCGGCGGGGACGGCGCAGGTGTCGCTGCGCTCCACGTGGGCCTTTCGCTCCTCCCGGTTCTGCAGATCCACCGAGGCCAGCGCCGCCGGGATGGTGGCGATCGGCTTCATCGACGCGCGAATGATCAAGGGCTCGCCGTTGGTGATCCCGCCCTCCAGGCCGCCGGCGTGGTTGCTCGGCCGCACCAGGGCGCCGGCCTTGAGCTGGATCGGGTCGTGGACCTCGCTCCCGAAGAGCCGCGAGGCGAGGAAGCCGTCGCCGATCTCCACCGCCTTGATCGCGGGGATCGAGAGGAGGGCCTGGCCCAGGCGCCCGTCGAGCTTGCGGTCCCAGTGGACGTGGGAGCCCAGCCCCACCGGGAGGCCGGTGACCACCACCTCCACCACCCCGCCCAGGGTGTCGCGGGCCTTTCGCGCTTCGTCGATCCGCTGCACCAGCCTGTCGGAGGAGACCTGGTCCAGGGTCCTGGTGGCGAAGCCGTCGGCCAGGAGCCCCAGGGCCTCCGCGTCTTCGCGAAAGAGCGCCGGGGCGGCGTCGATGGCGGGGGTCGCCTCGACCCCGCCGATCGAGCGGACGTAGGAGCCGATGCCGATCCCCAGCTCCCGCAAGAGCGCGCGGGCGGCGCCGCCCAGGGCCACCCGCATCGCGGTCTCCCGGGCGGAGGCGCGCTCGAGGACGTTGCGCAGATCCTGCGTGTGCTCGTACTTCAAGCCACCCGAGAGATCGGCGTGACCAGGGCGCGGCACCGTCATGGGCTTGGGATCGGGGCCCCCCGGCTCCACCTGCATCCGCTCGGTCCAGCTCTCGAAGTCGCGGTTGCGGATCACGAGCGCCAGCGGCGAGCCGAGGGTCTTGCCGTGGCGGACGCCGCCGAGGATCTGCACGGCGTCTGCCTCGATCTTCATCCGGCCCCCTCTGCCGTGGCCCTGCTGCCTGCGGGCGAGATCGCGATCGAGATCCTTGGCTTCCAGGGGGAGCCCCGCCGGGAGGCCCTCCAGGATCCCGGTGAGGGCGGGCCCATGGCTCTCCCCCGCGGTGAGAAATCTCAGGCGTTTCATGGCGGCTCCCGATCGTGGTGAATCAGCTCCGGTGGGTGCAGGGTAATGAGGAGGTCCCCGCCGTGCGAGCCGTTCGGATCTTGCTGCGCTGCGTTGTGAGCCCGGTGCACCGCGAGCCTCCTCACCGGAAGTCGGCGGAGAGGCGGTCGTGGAGATCGCTCGCGATGGCGGGGCTCGCCGCCCGGCCCGTCCAGATCCGGAGCTGCTCGAAGGCCTGGTGGATCAACATCCACAGCCCGTCGACGGCTGGCGCCCCCGCCTGCCTGGCCCTGCGGAGGAGCGCGGTCTCCAGCGGATCGTAGACCATGTCCAAGGTGGTGAGCGCCGGGTGGAGCACGCAGCCGGGCGGCAGCGGATCCGCTTCGCCGTCCCCCTGTCCGACGGAGGTTGCGTTCACCAGGATGCTGGCGTGGGAGAGGGGATGGAGCAGCGCCTGGGTCTCCAGGGGGACCACGCTGACGAAGGTCTTTCCCGAGGGAGAGCTGAGGCGACGGACCCTCGGTGGCCCGGCGCGCTCCTTGGGGGCGCCCTCCTGCTCTTCCCAGCGGCGCAGGAGCTCCCCCTCCGGCCAGGCGTGGCCGGAGCCGACCAGATCCAAGCCGAGGCGGATCGCCCGCTCTGGATCGCGGTTCGCGATGGTCACGCTCTTGGCCCCGGAGGTCGCGGCGGCGAAGGCAGCTGCGCGGGCTGCGCCGCCGGCGCCCAACAGCACCAGGCGCGCAGCGGCGAGGCGCCTGCCCCGCTCCGAGAGGGCGAGACGAAAACCGGGGGAATCGGTGTTGTAACCGATGGCGCGACCGTCGACGCTTCGTCCCACGCAGTTGACGGCGCCGATCCGCGCGGCGGTGGGGTGGAGGGCGTCGAGGTGCCGCAACACCGTCTCCTTGTGCGGCATGGTCACCGAGATCCCCGAAAGCGCGCCGAAGCGGACCCGCTCGATCGCCTCGGCGAGATCGGCAGGCGTCACCCGCAGGGCGGTGTAGTGACCCTCGATCCGCAGCTCGGAGAAGAGGCGCGAGAAGATCCGGGGCGAGAGCGAGTGCTCCACCGGATCTCCGATCACCGCATAGCTGGCGCGTCCCGTCGTCACGTCCGCGGACGTTACCACGCTCGAAGCGCGGGGCGGGGGCTGGAGCCCGGCGCCGGCACACCCCGGCCGGCGATCAGGCCGTCAGCTCCTCCAGGAGGTCGAAGAAGCCGGGATAGGAGACATCCGCCCACGCGGCCCCTTCGATCCGGGTCTCCCCCCATGCGGCGAGCCCCGCCACCGCCAGGCTCATCGCGATCCGATGATCGCCGGCGGCGCCCACCGTCGCGCCCTGCAAGGGGCTGGGGCCGTCGATCACCAGCCCGTCCTCCAGCTCCTCCACCCTGCCGCCCAGCGCGCGGAGCCCCGCTGCGATCTGCGCCAGCCGATCCGACTCCTTCACCCGCAGCTCCCCGGCGCCGCGGATCACCGTGCGCCCGCGGGCCTGGGTGGCGACCACGGCGAGGAGGGGGATCTCGTCGACCATCGAAGGGATCTCCGCGCCCTCGATCTCGGAGGCGACCAGCGGCCCCTGCTGCGCCCGGATCGTCCCGACGGGATCGCCTGCCTCCTCCCCCGTATGCACCACCTCGACCCGGGCCCCCATCCGTAGCAGCGCCGTCAGCCAGCCGACGCGGGTGGGGTTGAGGTCAACCCCGCGCAGCTCGATCGTTCCGCCCGGCACCAGGAGCGCCGCACCCACCAGGAAGGCAGCCGACGAGGGATCGCCTGGGATCTGCAAGGTGGAGGGAGGTCGGAGCGGAAACCGCTGCTGGCGGATCGAGACCGACCGGCCGTCCCGAACGATGGATGCGCCGAAGGCCTGCAGCATTCGCTCGCTGTGGTCCCGGGAGAGGACCGGCTCGATCACCCGGGTCTCACCTTCGGCCCAGAGGCCCGCGAGGAGGAGCGCGGTCTTCACCTGGGCGCTGGCGACGGAGAGGCGGTGCTCCATCCCCTGCAGCGGCCCGCGCCGCTCGGCGAAGACGAGGGGCGCGTAGGACTCCTCGGTGGTCGCATCCTTCGACGCAGCCGCCTCCATCGGCGTCTCGCCAGCGACCGCGGCGCCCATGCGCCGCAAGGGCTCCACGACCCGCCGCATCGGCCTCCTGCGAAGACCCGCATCTCCGTCGAGGGTCGCGGAGAGGCCGGCGCCTGCCAGCACCCCCGCCAGGAGCCGCATCGTGGTCCCGCTGTTGCCACAGTCGAGGACTTCCCCTGGCGCCTGCAGTCCCTGGAGACCCGCACCCGTCACGGTCACCGCGTCGTCTTTCTCCTCGATCGCGACGCCCAAGGAGCGCAGACAGGCGACGGTCGAGCGAACGTCCTCGCCTCTGGCGAGCCCCTCGATCCTGCATCTGCCTGTGCCCAGCGCGCCGAAGATCAGCGCGCGATGCGAGATCGATTTGTCCCCGGGAAGCGGGAGCTGCCCGTGCAGCCTGAGGGCGCGGCGGACGATCCGGTTCCGGCTCATCGATGCATCCATGTCTCGATTTTCGGTGGGGGAGCGGCGAAATCGAGACATGCGCGCTCCTTTGCAGGCGCAACCGCACGTGTTCGACCGGCAGGGCTCGCCTGGCCGTCGCCGTCCAAGGCTCGAGGACGCTCGGCGTTCATCCCGTGCCTGGAGCTCATCTCTGCCCGCCTTCCCCGGGATCGAGGCGTTGCCCGAGGCTGAGCCGCCTCCCGGCGACGAGCTCCGCGGCGCGCATCCGGCGGCGGCCCTCCGGCTGCACCTCGACCAGCTCCAGGGCCTTCCCGTCGCCGGTGGCGACCAGGAGCGGGGTGAGGGAGATCACCGTCCCCGGAGACGCCTGCGCCTGATCGGCGGGGCGCTCCGCCACTCGGGCGCGGTTCACCTTCAGGAGTCCGCGGCCCTGCGCTTCCAGGAAGGTGAAGGTCCCGGGCCAGGGATCGAAGGCCCGCACCCGGCGCTCGAGGACCTCCGCGGCCTGGGCGAAGTCGAGGCGCCCCTCCTCCTTCTTCAGGATCGGCGCCAGGGTCGCCGCCTCGTGATCCTGCGCCTCGGGAGTCAGCTTTCCGTCCAGGTAGCGCTGCAGCTCCTCGCGGATCAGCACGCCTCCGAGCCGGGCCAGCTTGTCGTGGATGGAGCCACCTGTGTCGTCCGCCTCGATCGGCAGGGTGCGGACCGCCAACATGTCGCCCGTGTCCAGCCCCTCGTCCATCTGCATCAGGGTCACGCCGGTCTGGGCCTCGCCGTTCGCGATCGCCCACTGGATCGGCGCAGCGCCCCGGTACTTGGGGAGGATCGATCCGTGCACGTTCAGGCAGCCACGCTTCGGCAGCTCCAGGAGATCCTTCGGCAGGATCCTGCCGTAGGCGGCCACGATCGCCACCTCCGGCTCCAGCTCGCGGAGCTGCGCTGCCAGGACCCCGTCCCGCAGCTTCGTGGGCTGGAAGACCGGCAGCCCCCGCGCCAGCGCCCACTCCTTCACCGGCGGCTGCGCCAGCTCCCTACCCCGCCCCTTGGGCCGATCCGGCTGGGTCACCACCGCCATCAGCTCGCTCACCTCCGCGGTGGCCTCTGCGATCGGGACCGCGAAGTCGGGGGTTCCAAAGAAGACGCTGCGCGCTCGACGGGGCTTTTCCGATTCCTTCATCGGGCGCATTCAACCAGCAGGGACCCGCGTTGTCAGCCGCCTTCGCCTGCGCGATCAGCCGATCGCCAGCAGGTGGAGATCGGTGAGGTTCGTCTCGCTCGCCACCGAGGGGATCGAGGCCCCGAGGATCTCGCAGGCGGCGGCGCTCGACGCCGTGCGCAGCGCCTCGTCCAGATCGAAGCCCATGGACCGGGCGCGCTGGGCCGTCTCCCCGTCCACCACCGCACCAGCGTGGTCGCTGGTCCCATCCTTGCCGTCGCTCCCCGCCGCCAGGAACGCCGCCTCCCCCGCGGTGCGGTCGAGGACGTTCGCCATCAGGAGGGCGAGCTGCTGCGATCGTCCTCCGCGCCCTGCCTGGGACGGGAGCACCACCGTGGGCTCTCCCGCCGCCACCAGGATCGATCGCCTGCCGGGCTCGCTCTCGAGCCAGCGCGTGTAGCGCTTCGCCACCTCCTCGACGTCCCCCTTCATGAACTCTCCGGGGGCGACGGGCCGAAAGCCCCGACGCTGCGCCTCCAGGGTCCCGGCCACCGCCAGCTCCTTGGGCCCGGCGAGGATCCGCGCACGCACCCGCTCGAAGGCGGGATCGTCCGGCTGCGGGCTCTCGTACCTCCCCTCGTAGAGGTGTTCGAGGACCGCCGCGGGGACCTTGGTCTCGATCTTCCAGCGCTCGAAGATCTGGAGGACGTCGGAGAACTTCGAGGAATTTGGGGAGAAGGGGCCGCTCCCGATCACGGCGAGATCGTCGTGCTCCACGTCGGAGAGGGCCAGGAGCTCGATCCGCTCCGCGTTGCAGGCGGCGGCGAGCCTCCCGCCTTTGATGCGGGAGAGGTGCTTGCGCACGATGTTGATCTCCTCGATCGGCGCCCCCGCCCCCAGGAGGAGCTTGGTGGTCGAAGAGAGGTCCAGGAGCGAGAGGTTCGACGGGAGCGCCTCCGCCAAGGCGGAAGCCCCGCCGGAGAGGAGCACCACCGCCGTCTGATCCCGCCGGATCGCGCTGACGAAGGAGAGCAGCCGGATCCCGGCCCGGATCGAGCGGGGCCCGGGCAAGGGGTGCTCCCCCTCGATCGCCTCGAAGCCCGCAGGCGCGTCCAGGCCCGCGGGTCCGATCGCCAGGCCGCTGCAGTTCCCCAGCGCCGCGACCGCTCCGTGGGCCATGGGCCCCGCGACCTTGCCCAGCGCGATCACCACGATCTTGTGGGGATCGGAAGGGAGCGAAGTGCGCATCCTGGCCAGCGCGTCGCGGACCAAGGCATCCCCGGGAAGAGAGGCGACCGCGGCTTCGAAGATCTCGACCAGCTCGTCACGGAGAGACATCAGGGCTCTAGCGTCCGGTGAAAGAGGGTGGGCGCTTCTCCAGGAACGCTGCGACCCCCTCCAGGGCGTCGGCGCTCCCGGCTCCAACCGCTGCCAGCTCGATCACCTCCGAGAGCTCGTCGCCGAAGCTGTCGTTCGCCTTGAGGCGGGCCTTCGCGGCGGCCACCGCGATCGGCGCGTTCGCTGCGAGCTGGCGCGCGAGGGAGAGCGCCGTCTCCTGCACGGCGCCAGCGTCCACCGTCCGGTTCGAGAGGCCGATCTCCAGGGCGCGCCCCCCGTCGAAGGGCTCGCCCAGGAGCACCAGCTCCAGCGCGCGGCCGAGGCCGACCATGCGGGGGAGGTAGTGTCCCGTGCCTCCGTCGGGGACCAGCCCGCGGCGGGTGAAGGTGTAGGAGAGCCTGGCGTCCCGCGCCATCACGCGCAGGTCGCAGGCGCAGGCCAGATCCAGACCGAAGCCCGCAGCCGCTCCCTCCACCGCTGCCACCGTCGGCTTCGGGAGCTCCCAGAGGGCGCGGATCGCGGCGTGGAGCTGTCCTGCCAGCACGCGCTTCGAGAGGATGCGCCGGTTCGTCGGCGAGGGATCTTCCGCGAGGAGCCCCGCGAGGCCGGAGAGGTCGATCCCCGAGCAGAAGCTCCCGCCCGTTCCGGTGAGGACCAGCGCCCGGATCGAGTCGTCGTGTTTCGTCTCGTCGACGGCCCGCGCGAGGAGCTCGGCGAGCTCTGGCGTGAGCGCGTTCCGCGAACTGGGGCGGTTGAAGCTGAGGATCAGGACGTCACCTTCTCGTCTGCTCTGGAGGATCTCTTCAGCCAAGGTCGGGCACCTTTCGAAAAAGTGGGTGGTGCGTGAGAGGAGACGAAACGCGAAGCGGAAATCTTCAAGGTGGTCGTCGAGAAGTCGATCGGCGACGGTGTCCCACCTGGCCCTACAGGGTAGATCCCATTCAGAGCGTTGAATAGTAGATGTTTTTCGAAGCTGCCCGTGTTTCGGGAGGGCCCGGCGACGCTGCCCGGGATCGACCCTGCATCAAGAGGGTCAGTGGATCCGCGCTTCGATCGGAAGAGCGGCGACGATCTCGCCCTCCGCCGTCGCCAGGATCTCGAACCGCTCCTCCACCTCGTCCGCGGAGGCGTAGAGCGCGGCGAGGTCCACGAAGAGGCGGTGATGTCCCGCCTCTGCCCGGGCGAGGATCGCGTAGAAGCTTCGCAGCGCAGGATCCGGCAGCGCCGTCGAGAGCAGCTCCAGGCGCTCACAGGAGCGGGCCTCGATCAGCGCGCTCACCAGCAGCCGGTCCATGCGGCGCTCCGCCGGCGATCCCGTGCGCACCAGCCGGAGCAGCTCCTTCGCGTAAGGGTCTCCCTCGTCCTTGCCGAGCTTCAGGCCGCGGGCCAGGATCAGCTCGTGGACCTGCCGGAAGTGACGCAGCTCCTCGTGCGCGAGCTTCGCCATCCGCTTCACCAGCACGTCGTGATCGGGGTAGGCGGAGACCAGCGCCATCGCCGACGCCGCCGCCTTCTTCTCGCAGTGGGCGTGGTCGATCAGGACCTCGTCGAAGCGCTCCACCGCCAGCCGGATCCACGCGGGATCGGTGGAGGTGCGCAGCTCGAAGGGATCGCGGTTCGCGGGGACGATCTGCTTCGCCCGATCAAGCAACGAGATCCTCCTCTTCCAAGCGGGAGGGCTGCCTTGGGAGCTTCTTCGGATCCCACCGGGAGATCAGCTCCTTCGGTGTGACTCGATCTCCCTTCTTCGCGAGGCCGGAGAGCGAGGCGAGGAGCCCGCAGATCGCGCGGGGATCCTCCTGGCGCTCCTGCAGCTCGTGGAGGGAGACCGCGCCGCGCCGCTTCGCCAGCCGCTCGCCGTCGGGTCCCAGCAGGAGGGGCACGTGCAGGAACTTCGGGGCCCGCAGGGAGAGCGCCTGGTAGAGCAGGAGCTGGCGAGGGGTCGAGGAGAGGAGATCCTCGCCGCGCACCACCTCCGTGATCGACATCGCCGCGTCGTCGAGGGTCACCGCGAGCTGATAGGAGGCGACGCCATCCGCCCGGCGAATCACGAAGTCGCCCACCTGCTCCCGCACCGAGAAGCGCTGTGCGCCCGCATGCTGGTCCACGAACTCCACCGGGTCGGGTCCTACCACGAATCGGATCGAGGGAGACTTTCCCTGGGCCATCCGCGCCGCCGCCACCTCCGGATCCAGGCCGCGGCAGGTCCCCGGGTAGCGAGGTCCGTCGTCGCCGGCGTGGGGCGCGGTGCTGGCCGCCGCCACGTCGGAGCGGGAGCAGAAGCAATTGAACGCGCTGCCGCGGGCCAGGAGCTTGCGGACCGCCGCGTCGTAGATCGCCTGCCGCTCGCTCTGGACGTAGGGGCCGTAGGGGCCGCCCACGTCGGGGCCCTCATCCCAGTCGAGGCCGAGCCACCGGAGCGAAGAGAGGATCTGTTCGGCGGCGTTCGGCTTCTCCCGCTGCTTGTCCAGATCTTCCAGCCGTAGGACGAAGCTCCCGCCTTGGGCGCGGACGGACAGCCACGCGAGGAGCGCGGTCCGACAGTTTCCCAGGTGAAGGTCCCCAGAGGGGGTCGGCGCGTATCGCCCGCGTACGGTCATCGGCGGGAGGTTAAACCAAAGCGCTTTGATCTGTCCTCCCACAAAATCGGGAGGGCACAGGAAATCCGCAGCGGCTCTGTGCGCGGGGCATTTTCCCTGACGCGGCCCGTTAGCTCCATGTCGGGTCCTTCACTCCGGCCGGGCAGCCATCCCCACGGTGGACGTACGAAGAGACCATCCCCAGCTTGTCTCGTAGCTGGGGTAGCGGTCGGAAGGCGGTAGTGAGCGTTGCGGATCCTCCACATCTCGGATGTTCATGTTCAGGTCGATTACGATGAGAGGCCGTGGCGAAAGATCGGGTGGCGCAGGATGGCTGCCCAGATCGAGCTCAAGCTCGCGCGGCGTGCCCGGCGCTACGCGGACGCCCCCCGCGCCATCGGGCGCCTCCTGGCGGACGCGGAGCGCCACGGCATCGACCACGTCGTCCTCTCCGGCGACCTGACCGCCCTGGCCCTCGACGAGGAGTTCGAGGGGGTGCGAAACGCCCTGGGCCCCCTCGCCGATCAGCCCGACCGGCTCACGGTGATCCCGGGCAACCACGACGTCTTCACCCCCGGCAGCCTGCGCAAGAAGCGCTTCGATCGCTGGTTCGGGCACCTGCTCCAATCCGACCTCCCCGAGCTGCGCGGCGAGGGCCCCTGGCCCCACGTGCGGCTCCTCGGCGAGGACGTCGCCCTCATCGGCCTCTGCTCCGCGCGGGTCCCCCCCTTTCCCGGGATCGCGGCGGGGCAGGTCGGCGAGGATCAGCTCCAGGCCCTGGTGAAGATCTGCGCCCACCCCAAGCTGCGGGGCCGCGCCATCCACGTGGTGGTCCACCACGCGCCCCTGCGGCCCGACGGCAAGCTCGACCGCCGCGACCACGGCCTGGTCGACGCCCTCCGGCTCCTCGAGGCCTGCAGGATCGGAAACGTCGCCACCATCCTCTGCGGCCATCTGCACAACCGCTACACCCTGTCGGTAGCGGGCGGTCCCCAGATCGTCGGCGGCGGCAGCTCCACCTGGCGCGATCACGAGGGCTATTGGCTCGTCGACAGCGCGGGGGGCAAGCTCGAGGCGCTGCACGAGCAGGCGCTGGGCAACGAGGTGGTGGCGGAGGCGAAGCCGGCGCGGGCCGTCCCGTCGCTGGTCATGCCCGCTCGGGTCGGGACCTGATCAGCTCTTCTCGTGCCGGGCCGTGACCACCGTGCGGATCCCGCCGCGGACGAAGAAGTCCCCCACGACCTCCACGAACTGGGGATCGATCGCGGCGACGATGTCGTCGCAGATCTTGTTCGTCACCGCCTCGTGGAAGGCGCCCTCGTTCCGGTAGCTCCAGAAGTAGAGCTTCAGGCTCTTGAGCTCGATGCACTTCGCCGCGGGGATGTAGCGGATCTTGATGTGGGCGAAGTCCGGCTGCCCCGTCAGCGGGCAGAGGCAGGTGAACTCGGGCGCGTCGAACAAGATCTCGTACGGCCGCTCGGGCTTCGGGTTGGGAAAGGTCTCGAGGGTCTTCGAAGGCTTCGTGGACATCCGTCTCTCAGGGCAAGTGGTTCAAGTTCGGGCGCCGGGACGCTCTGCGCTCGTCGCTCCCGGGGGCGGTCCAGCTGCGAGGGGCGGCGCCTCGGTGCGTCGTGCCCGCCGAGGCGAGGTCCGCCCGTGCGCCCCAGCTAACCCACAACCGAGCGGGCCGCAATCCCGGATCAGGCCTCGGAGGGGGTCCGCGCTGCGGGCTCGGGGGCAGAGTCGTTCGACTCGCCCTCGGCCGCCGTGTCGACGTCGGCGGCGGCTCCGCCGGTCGAGCCAGCCGCCGCCTTCGCGTCGGCGCCGTCCCCACCGGCCGAGCCCTCGGCAGCGGCCTCCGCTTCGAGGCCCTCCTCCCCACCTGGCGGCGGCTCCGCCTTGAACCCAAAGGTCTGCCCGAACCCGCGGTTGTAGAACCGCAGCGCCTTCGAATCCAGGATCAGCGCCCGCTCGGCGGCCTCGCGGTTCACCAGTGCGTAGGAGAGCTCGGAGGGCAGGGGCTTGTCGATGATCGCCAGATCCCCCAGGTTCAGGCGCTCGATCTGCTGGGCCGTCAGGTAGATCCGCTGCAGCTTCTTCTTGCGCGTGGTGAAGAAGAAGACCTCCTCGCCGCGCTCCTCGATCTCGAAGCTCTCCGCGATCGCCCGCAGGCCCTCCAGCCGCTTGCGATCCTCGGCGGCGCGCCTCCGGTTCTCCTCGCGCTCCTGGTTCAGCATCCGCTCGCGCTCCTTGAAGGCGGCCTCCTCCTCCAAGGCGAGCTTCTCCTCCGGCGTCAGCTCCCGGTGGAGCTGCACCTGCTGCTGGCGCTGCCGCCCTGCCTGCTGGTTGCGGCCGCCGCCCCGGGGCCCCTTGCCCCGGTCGCTTCCCGGTCGTCGCCCCGGATCCGCCGGGTGGCGTCCCTTGGGAGCGGCCTGCTTGTGCGGGCGATCCGTCTCCGCCTTCTCCGCCTGCTCCTGGGTCACCAGGCCGGCCTGAAGGAGCTTGTCACGAAGGCTCTGCAATCCCATTTCGCTATCTTCTCACTGAGGTCTGTCGACCGCATCGGGGCAGGGCCCCGGCGGGGCGGGATAAAATGGACCACCTCGCCTTGCGGTGCAACCTTCGCGGGGCTGCGTCGGCGCCGACCCTTCGAGGGTGGCCGCCTACGGCTGCGCCGGATCCGAGGCGGCCCGCTCCAGCAGGCTCACCAGGACCTCCACCGGCTGCGCCCCCGAGACCGCGTGCTTTCCGCCGGCGATGAAGAAGGGCACCCCCGACACCCCGAGCTGCCGCGCCTGCATCTCCGAGAACTGCACCTGCTCCTCGCCGGACTTCGAGCCGAGCATCTCTTCGACCTCCGCCCGATCCAGCCCTGCCTTCTCGGCGATCTCGAGCAAGGTGCCGCGATCCCCGACGTCCCGGCCTTCGAGGAAGTTCGCGGCGAAGAGCGCCTCCGCCACCTCGTCCTGCTTTCCCAGACCGCCGCGCTCCTTCGCGAACCAGATCAGCCGATGCGCGTCCAGGGTGTTCACCGCGCGGCTCACCTTCTCGAAGGCATAGTCGATCCCCTGCGCCTTCCCCGCCTGGATCAGCCGGGCCTGCCCCTCCCGGAGCCGGTCCATGCTCCCGAAGCGCTCCGTCACGTACTCCGCCCAATCCCTGCCTTCCCTCGGCATGTCCGGGTTGAGCTGGAACGGATGCCACTCGACCTCGACGTCGAAGCGATCCGCCACCTGCTCGATCGCCCGCTCGAGGTGCCGCTTGCCCAGGTAGCACCAGGGGCAGACCACGTCCGAGATCACATCCACGCGAAGCTTCGTCTTCTCTGCGCTCATGGGAGAGCCTCCTTGGGCAGGGTGGATGCCCGCGCGGGTCCTTCGTTGCAAGTGAAGCTGAAGATCGTCTGTATCGTGCGCTCGCGTTGGCGGTCGATCGTCGACAGTCGCGTGCTGCGCCCTGAGGTGATTGCTCGCTGGCGAGCCCCTTTTTCCAGGCTGCCAGCCCGACCCGGTCGTTCCCGCGAACGCGGAAACCCAGCACGCACCCGTCGCCCGAGGATACGAGGTCCCCGTGTTCGGTACGAGGAGCGGGTCCGGACACTGTCGACACGCTGTCCGCCGCCCGGCGCGCAGGGGATCGACGAGCCGGACATGGATTGATCGTCCCTCGCGCGCTTTCTCAGTCCAGGCATCTCAGGCGCTCGCCTCCGAAGAGGCGTCGCCCCACGAGCGCCGCTCCGAGCACGAGATAGAGGATCGCGTCACCCGCGCCGCCTCCCCGCGACGAACAGGAGCAGGAAGGCTCGTCGTCGAATGCGTTCGGGCTCTCGCCCGGGTTCCCGCCTCCGCCTCCTCCTCCGGGTTCGACAGGCTCGCCGGGCTCGCCCCCTTCTCCGCCAGCACCCGAGGACCCGCCCGTACCGTCGCCGCCCCCGCTGCCACCTTCCCCCGATCCTCCCTCACCCGGATCCACGGGAGGCCCCGGAGGCGGCAGGGTCGCGCAATTTTCCAGGCTGTGCTCCAGGGCGCCGAGGGTGGGCACCGCCGGCCGCGGACGACCGCAGTAGTCATCCGAGACGTCCGGATGCGCTTCCCCCGCGCCGATCAGCTCCGACACGTCCCCCTGGAGGGCGAGATCCCCCTGCAGCGGCGCCTCGTACCAGGAGGAAAAGTCGGCGACGTCCACCTGCTCCAGGTTCGTCCCCGCGACGTGGCTTGCCCCGTTCCGGTCACGGATCCGCCCCGAGAGGACGTTCCCCGAGGCGAGGCCGCTCGACGTATCGAAGCGAAAGTCGATCCCCGACGTCCCGATCAAGGTGTTGAAGAGCAGCTTCGTGTCGGCGGCCTTAGTGGGCGCCGGAGACCCGAAACCCTTCCACGCCGTCCAGCTTGATCACCGCGCCGAGCGCCGTCCGCGCCCGGACCACGATCGGCTCCTCCGCCGTCCCGACCGCTGCGCACCTGGCACCCGAGAGGCGGTAGGTGCCGTCCTCCAGGACGATCTCGTCCCCTGGCGACGCGCCCTCGAGCGCCTCCACGAGGCCGGCGCCATCGTGCACGAGGACCTCCCCGGCCTCGGCGGGCGCAGCGAGGAGCAGGCAGACCAGCGACGAAACCGCGGCGACGGAAGGGGCGCGCATGCCCGGGATCCTACACCGAATCGGGTGCGCCCCCTCGCCCGGCTGCCCAGGTCTGAGGGTGCCCCAAAACCCTTCACCCTCTTCTTGACAGCCCCTCGGCAACTGAGTACTTACGGCGCTCGCCGGAGGGCCCCAGGGGGCCCATCCAGCGCGAATCGAATATTCCGCGGTAGCTCAGTCGGTAGAGCGGGTGACTGTTAATCACCATGTCCGAGGTTCGAGTCCTCGCCGCGGAGCCAGTCTGGACAGCCCAGCGAACCACCTTCGGGTGATTTACTGGGCTGTTCCTTTTTAACCTGCTCCTCGAGACCGAAGCCTTCGGGAAGCTCGAAGAGTTGGATGAGCGCCGTTCCCTTCTTCGGGTCATCGGCGCTTTGTCGCCACTCCACCACATCGATGACCGAGAGGAGGAGATCCTTCACTTCCTGCTCGGCGCCAGCCTCAAGGGCCTGGTCGAGAAGGCGGTGAAGATTCCGGTAGCCCTCGGCCACGATCTCGGTCGAGAGAAGCTGCGACTCCAATGCTTGGCGCTTCATCTCCAGATCGAGGATCTCGCCCTTGAGCGCCTGTTCACGAGCCTCCGCTTCTTTGAGCCGGGTAAGGAGCGATGAAACCTCGGCTCCGCCGGACTCAATGAAATCCAGAAGGGCTCTAACCGCCTGCTTGGCTTTGCCGTGGGCGATTCTGCACTCGGCGAGGTCGGCATCGAGACGAGCGAGACTCTTGTCTCGTCCAGCATTTGCCTCCTGTACTGCATGCTGGATCGCACGCTCGTCGATAGCGTAGGCGCGGAGTTGATCGAGGACGAACTTTTCAACGACCTTCACGGGCACGTCACCGGTGCGGCACTCGGTATCCGCAGATCTGTGTTTTTTGTTGCACCGATAGTAGAAGTACTTCTTCCTGGTCCTACTGGTCCCCAGCGAGCAGACCATCAAGGAACCGCACGCGCCGCATCGGAGCAGACCTTCCAGAAGGTAGATGTGCGTGATCGGTGATCGCCCGGTCGGCTTCTTGATGCTGTTCCCTGCAAGCTTGGCCTGTACCCGGTCGAAGAGATCTTGTTCAATTAGGGCAGGCCAGTTGCAGTCGATAAATCTGTCGCCTTCGATCTTTCGCTTCGCGACGTAGGACGGACTTGCCAGGAGGTCGAGAACGCCCTGTGTCGTGAAAGCGGTCCCGCCCGCCTCTGTGCCCCTCCGAGTCGTACGAATCGGTCGGCGAATCCCGCGATTGGCCAGGTGGCGCACTATCGCCCGAGCGGAACCCACCTCGAGGAACTTCTCGAAGATCTCGCGCCTGACAATCTCCGCGGATTTCTCATCGATCTCGAGGGTCGTCTTGTTGGAAGGGTGGACCCGATATCCGAAGGGGACTTGTCCGCCAAACCAGAGGCCCTGGCTACGACGCTCAAGCGTCTTCTCCCGTGTCCGTTCCGAGGTTCTTTCCCGCTCAAGTTCGGCAAAGACGAGCATGATCTTGAGCATCGCCCGGCCCGTCGCGCTCTTGGTCTCGAACTGGTCGTCGAGCGCAATGATGTCCACGTCATAATCCTTGAACGTGTCCCATAGATCATAGAAATCGACGAGGCTGCGAGTGATCCGGTCGAGCTTGGTCACGCACACAGCGTCAAGCTTACCCGCTCGAACGTCGGCTAGGAGCCGCTGCAGCTCGGGCCGATCCGTGTTCTTTCCACTTCGGCCCTCTTCCCGGTATTCCGCGACCACTCTCCACGGACGCTGATTCTCTGTCTCGAACTTGGCCTGCCTCTGAATTCGGGACATCTGGGTATCGACGCTCGAATCGTGTTCTCGGACCTGGTTCAGCGTCGAGACGCGACCATAGGCACCAATTCTAGTTACTTCGCCCACGCTCCACCTCTCGATCTGGTTTTCTGGCGTCAAGATTGATGCCATTCATGACGTGAAAATGCAAGTCGGTACTCCAAAGACGCTCGACGAGCGCTCCCAACGACGTTGCAGCCCGCTTCGTTCGTTCGGAGGTGGAAAGCGCCGCCAATGGGTGGGTCCTGTTAGAAGGAAGTGTTCCTGGTGAAACGATTCCGCCAAGGATCGGAGCGACCGAGGCGAAGCGCGACGCTGGTCCCGCTCCTATTCTGGAGATGTGTTCGGCGGCTGAACGCCGCACCGGTAGTGATTCAATATCGCCTGACATATCTGCTTTCTCGCTGTTTGTTGGTTTCTGATAATCTTAATAGCGAGTGGATCGGATACTCTCGGCGCACGGTCGAGCCATCCGGAGGTCGTTGGGACTTTCTCCTCGGTCACCTTGTGGAATACGCCAAGCCCACTAATCAAATTGACAAACTATGTTGGATGTGAGCTTGCCAGTTGCGGAGAAACGGTGTACTGTGAGCGCCTGCCAGAGAGAAGAAGGCCCAGGCTGCAAACGGTGAGAACCGGAGCGCCGAGGCTCTCGCAGTTAACGAAGAGGTTCATCTGTGATCGCGACGGTCAGGAACGTCTACACCGGAGCCGAGCGGGTATTCTCCGGGAGCCCAAGGTCCATCGAGACACAGATGCGGCTCGTGTGGCAGGCGGAACTCCGGCCGATTCCAGAAGGCGAATCAGAAGCCGTCATCCGAGAGGTTGCGCGGATGCAGGTCCATATGGTCTTCGTAGATCGTAGAGGAGCGTAGTCCGGTCAAAAAGATCGTCAGGTGCGCCGCTGACACATAATCGTTCGCTAGTAGTTGAGTGGGTGGCAGGAAAGCCACCCGGCGCGGCGAATTCACGCCCGTCAACCTCATTAAGGATGAGGTCATGAATAACTACTCAATAGCAGAACATCAGAAAAACGTCGTCGAAATCGCACAGTCATACGCTGCCCGTGGTTGGCAGGTGCTACCTCTTCATTCACCCGCGGGTGCAGATCGGTGCTCCTGCCGCAAGCCAGACTGCCCGTCGCCTGGCAAGCACCCGGTAACCCATAGGGGTTCCAAGGACTCTACGATCTGTTCCGAGCAGATCGCTTCGTGGTGGACCGATTATCCGTACGCTAACCTTGGTGTCGCCACAGGGGAGGCCAGTGGGCTGCTTGTCCTGGATATCGATCCCGGGCACGGGGGAAATCATGGACTTCGAGCCCTTGAAGCCGAGTTCGGTGCGCTTCCTTTGACTCTCACCGTTGAGACTGGAGGAGGGGGGCAGCACTACTACTTCAAGCACCCCGGCGGCGAGGCGAAAAACCGGACCAACCTCGCGGGTAATCAGGGGTTGGATGTTCGGGGCGACGGCGGGTACGTTGTCGCTCCACCGAGCTTGCACCGTTCCGGACAGACCTACAGGTTTGTCGAACCTGCCGTCGCTCTAGCCGACCCGCCAGCTTGGCTTGTGGAACTTGTCCGTGCTCCGGCTCCCAGGTCACGAACCGTTGCCGCTCTCGGCTCCTCCGTGGGCAAGATCGGCGAGGGGGGGAGGAACGATAGTCTCACTCGTCTTGCCGGTGGGCTGCTACGTCAGGGGGTGATCGGTGGCGACCTGGAGAACGCGCTCAATTTCCTCAACGAGCAGGTTTGCGATCCACCACTTCTTGCGAGAGAGGTTGAAACAATCGTTCGGTCTGTTTCCACCTACTCCCCGGGCAGGCACGAGTTCCCCCTGACTGACACAGGCAATGCTGAACGCCTGGTGGACACGTATGGCGGGGAGATCCGTTTCTGCGAGCCGGAGAAGTCCTGGTACGTTTGGAACGGGGTGGTCTGGGTGAAGGACGATAGACAGCGAATCCATCGCCTCGCGAAGCAAGTGATCCGTGCCATTGGGGAGTCCGCTGGATGCGAGCCGGATGAACAGCGGCAGCAGGCCCATCGAAAGCACGCGAAGGCCAGCGAAGCTTCCGCTCGTCGCAAGGCGATGGTGGATCTTGCGCAGAGCGAGAACGGCGTCGCCGTCAGCCCCGACGATTTCGACCCCGACCCCTGGCTTCTTACGGTGACGAATGGCGTTCTGGACCTTCGATCCGGGGAGTTGCTTCCCCACCGGCCGGACCTTCTTTGTACAAAGGCGTCCAAGGCCTCCTATGAACCGACTGCGCAGTGTCCAACTTGGCTTGCTTTCTTGAACCGGATCTTCGCCGGGAACGAGGCGCTAATCGGTTACCTCCAGCGTGCCGTCGGCTATTCCCTGACAGGCGCAACCAATGAGCAGTGCTTCTTCCTGTTGCATGGGGCCGGCCGGAACGGAAAAAGTACCTTCGTCGGTGCGCTACGGGGCTTGGTCGGCGACTATAGCCAGCAGGCTAGCTTCGCCACGTTCATGGCGCGGGAGAAGAATGCTGGCGCCGCGTCGCCGGACCTGGCGAAGTTGCGCGGGTCCCGTGTCGTTGTGGCTAGCGAATCCTCGGACGGTAAGGCGTTTGACGAGGCTGTGATCAAGTCGCTGACGGGCGGCGAGGAGGTCTCTTGCCGTTTCCTACACGCCAACGAATTCTCGTACCTGCCGCAGTTCAAGCTCTGGCTCTCGACCAATCACCGTCCAGAGATCAAAGGCGCCGACGAAGGAATCTGGCGTCGCGTCCACCTCGTTCCGTTCAACGTGACCATCGGGGAGGGCGAAGTTGACAAGGATCTTCCCGCCAAGCTTGAGAGGGAGCTACCGGGGATCTTGGCATGGGCAGTGAGAGGATGCCTGGAGTGGCAGCACGAGGGAGGCTTGGTTCCTCCTGATGAGGTACGGGAGGCGACAGCGGCCTACAGGGAGGAAATGGATACCATAGGAGCATTCCTTGCCGATTACACGGTCAAGGAAGAGGGCGCGAGAGTAACCAGCAAGGTGCTCAATGAAGCGTACAATCGATGGTGCGCCGCCAACGCCGCGCAACCGATCTCCCAGGCGGCGTTCGGTCGGCTTCTAACCGCACGAGGTTTTCCCGCTGCGGTGAACATTGGTCGTGAGCGAAGCCGTGGACGGGCAGGGCTTCGGATGAAGACCGACGTTGACAGGGTAGACGAGGCGCTTGGCGGGGGGAGGCTTGTACCGGCGGCATAGCAAACTTGAGACAGGTTCTTGAGACAGATACGGTTTTCTTCCTTTTATTTGTGGCATCTCAATCGACATACGGAAGAAAAAAAAAAGGGGGGAGGGCTGCTAGCGCATTCGCCTGGCACCAGCACACGAAGCCCTGCCAAAGAGAGCGGTAGGTACGCTGACATGAACACCTCTAGGGTTCGTTAATTAAAAGGTTGTTAACGAAAGCCATAGGAGACCTCGATACCAAGTTACTCACTGGCCTACTCTGATCATGCGACCGTGGGTGAAAAGACCGGAATTTCAACAGACATCTCCGCCTTTAGCTCCTCAATCATATTGGATAAGAAAGCATGGAGGTCCGCGGAAATGTTCCCTCGGGCCAACCTATTCTCAACGTCATTGAGTCGATTCCAGAGCGTAAGGCGCTGGATACGAAGGCGCAGCCTGTTGGGTCTATTTAGGCGAAGATGCAGGAGGTGAGTCTTTCCACAAACTGTGAGTTCGCGAAGATATCCGCTTGAAAGCTCTTCAAAGTGAACTCCATAGTCTTGCTCGGCGCAGGGATCCGCAAATCGCTCGTCCAAGCTCATCTGCTGTGGAGTAGGCCACCAGCTAGACTTGACCCGGTTGCATCCACGACAAGACCAATAGAGGTTTCTATAGTCATTGATTAGGCCACCCTTTGTTTTTGGTTGGAAATGATCAATCTCAAAGTGCTCATCCCCGCCAGCCTTCTCTTCGTGAAGAAGGCAATATGCGCAGCGTCGCTGAAAATCTCGACGTAGATGATCTTTCGCCTTTCCGTAGCCACGCGAACCGGCCATCGAAGGTGGAACCTCCCGCCGTTCGATCCTGGGCCGTCGGCTAGAAGGAGACTTAGTTGTTATCATCATCAGAGAGGTCCAGAGCTTTCGCAATAAATTCCAGCCGCGATAATTTATCATGGAACGAGAGCAGGGCTCGGGTTTGAACCGAGCGCTCGTCAGGATGAGCGTCCTCTATCTCATCGAGCTCCCGGCCCAGAAGCTCAAGCTCCGTTGTCTGTTCTGGAGACGGCGCTTTAGCAATCACGGTATCCAAAAGACGGTGGTATCGTTCGGCGATATCCTCGGTGACTCGGTCTGCGTCGCAAGAATTGTGCGATTTGTGCACAGCGTAATGCACATGGTGGCAGTCCTCGAGGGGCCATAGAGTAGGCCGCTGGTAGTTGTCCATGAGAGCTGCGATTCGCATCTGCTCCTCGAAGGTCAGCCCGTATCCCTTCCCGACGATCTCATCTATTTGCCTGATGTGGACGCCTGCTGCAATCTGACGACTATTGTTATCGACGTCAGTGTCGCCTAAGTGAATTAGGGAACTAACGAGCTTGTCGAGCGTCTTGAATTCGTCTCTGTCCAAGACTGGGAGAGGCATATTTGCTAGGGTAGACCGACGAACGTGTCTTTTGTTCTCGCGGTCAGCCACAAATAGGTTGGCGATTGGACTATTGAGGACTGCGGCAAGGGTTCTGGATGACCAAGGCTCCTTGGGCCAGATTGCATGGAAGTTCTGGGTGCATGCTAGGCCTTTCTCATCCACCATCGCAACTATACACCAGGGTCCGCGTGAACGCCGCGCTGCATTGACGAATACCTTGTCGCTTTCCCAGTCAAGTTGAAATGCATTACCCCTTCTGTTGTTTTCGAGAAAGGAAAGGTATGGCACATGCTCTGGCGGTAGGTACGGCAGGAAAGGTTGACTTGATGCGTTGTGGAGTCCGCGTTTGAAGCCAGGCTTTGGCTTGGAGCTGATGTACTCAATGGCGTTGAAAGGAGCCGTCCACTCTACGCCGCGATGAATCTTGTGTTCGCCGAGTCGCGGGTAGCCCTCGAGTCGTCTCCAGATGTCGTGAAGTGACCCTATCGAAAGCCGTTCCGCGGCATCTTCCTTCGTCAGTGCACCAACGCTTCGGGAAGAAACTGAGAAGGAGCGGCGATACTCGGCCCAATCTAGGTCGCGAACCGATGAGGAAGAGACGAGAACGCGATCTCGATTCCCTGGATGAAGCGCGAGTAGGAGACAGCACTCTACATCGGAGTGTGGGAATACTTTGTCAGGAAGAGCAGTGACCTCAATCAGGGAGAAGCGGTCTGCTATTCGCTTTCTGACCTCTCGATATGTTGACCCATCAAGAAATGGTCGTGGCAAAACAAATGCGATAGCACGTAGATTCGGAGAGCGGTCGAGCGCTCGTAGGAGTATCTCCGCTGGCTTGTGCACTGATCTGAGGGGGTTGTAGCGGTCTCTTTCCTTCTCGGTGAAGTCCTCGAAAGGCGGATTGCCGACAAGAAAGCGCGCGTTCTGAAGTTGCTTGGAGAGTTTTTTTGAGTTGAAAACGTCAGACTGGGTTAGGTTCCAACCATTGGGATTGGGGAAATCTGCCAGCGTGAGACAAAGTCGAGAGACTTCGAGCGCGAAAGAGTCGATCTCGAAACCGTGGAGCATTGAAACGAGATATGAATGCTGCTCCGAGGCTGAGAGCTGAGCTATTCGAGGGTCTTCTTTTAGGCGTTGAAGTGCAGCGACTAGGAAAACCCCGTGTCCAGAGCAAGGTTCAACGAAGATGCGCTCGTTGAGTGGAACTCCCTCCAAGGGCAGCTTGTGAACGAGATACCTCGCCAACGTCATTGGCGTGCCATGTGTTCCAAAAACCTGACGAGCCTCATGGCTGATGAGAGTGTTCTCGTATATGAAGGCGAGAGTCTCGACGGACAAGTTTTGAAAATTTAGGCCACTCCAGATGTGATCGGTCATCGCTTCAAAGGATGGTCCGAAATTGAGGATCGGAAGTTGCCGATAGCCGAGGTGGCGAGCGGCTAGTTGGATGGTCTTGGGCACGCCATCGAGCTTCTCGAAGCCAGGCATGCCCCGATCATGGAATACTTTCGTTGCGAGTAAAAGAAAAAGTGAACGAAAGAGCGAGCTGTACTCGATAGAGGATCCATTGGCCTCCGCTGCGGCAACCCCATCACTCAACGCGGCGGTTAGCAGCTTATCAAGCTTCGTGCGGATCTCGGACTCCAGCGCTGGAAGAAGGCCGAGATCTATGAAGTCGAGCTGCGTTGGGCCGCTTGTGAATGAAATGTTTTTCGCGCGCAGTATTGATTTCGATTCCCACTTGCTGGCGTTGTCGATAAACACATTATCGAGCCAGCTTGGAGAGTACTCGGCGATTCTGTGGGTAGCCTCTAGGCTGGTGCCGACCTTCCAGTGTATGACCCGATCTTGGTGTACCTCAAGCGCAAACGGGGCGCCAAGGGCCCGGTTGGAGAAGATAAGTTCTTGGCCTTGAACGCCGTTTGGGATCAGGATCGAGAAACAAGCGTTCTCATAGGAGGGCGGAGATGCTCCGAATGCGGCAGCAGGTGCCGTCCGAGTTTCGCGTAGTGCCGAAAACCAGTCACCGAATTCGTAGTCTCGGGCGAGCATTCCCTCGGTATAGCCAATAGATTGAAGGCCCGAGAGAACGTCGGTGAAGACTTTCTCGTGTGCCTCGCTCTTGAACTGCACGAGCATTGCCTTTCTCTCCAGCACACTTTTCAGCAAAAAGTCGCTTTAGCGACTCTCCTCTCAGCACTCTAAAAGGCTTCACGCTGAGTTGACCTATGGAGCCTCGGTCGATGGTTAGATCAGAGTTCGAGCGGGATGTCGATCTTCCAGTTACTCTGGCCATGTGGACTCCGAAGCTGGCCTCCCCGTCAGGCTGTCCTCTATGCTGGAGGTCTATGGGAGCTAACCGTAGACGATTGCGTCAGTAGGATTCGGCTGGCGAGAGATCCGTCTCTGATGAACCCGCCGATCCTTGATTCCTGGGACGAGCGGATTGGCCCGTCCGCTCTCGCCTTTGAGGGTAGAGGTCCTGCTCCAACGGTGTTGGGTAGGATTGCCATGGGACGTCCTCCGAACTTGATGCCGCAGGGCTTCCTGCGAAGATCGTGCCATCCTGTCTGCTTCTCCTCTCTGGCTAGGATGGCCGAGGAGGGACTGATGGCGGCACAGGGGGCCACCTCCCGGCGCGGCAAGATGGGTGGGAGGGCCTAAGATTGTGCGCGCTCAAGTTTCGTCGAAATCTCGTATCGTCGGTCCAAGCCCGTTTTGTTGGGTGCTGACCCGCCGGAAGCTTTATGTCAGCGCTCATCTAGGCGTGAGAGGGCTTGATGCAGCAAACGCATAGGGTTTTGTGCGGAGGCAGAGTTTTGGGGAGATGAAGCCCTGGTAGCGGTCGCAAAGCTCCTCTGCAGGGCTTGTCACCATAAGCCGAGAACGCGGCGAGTTGGGCCGTAGGCGAGCGCATCCGCGCCAACTTTAGGAGTAGCCGGAGGGATGGGCGGCATCTTGGAGGGCGGGCTTCAATGACCGCCAGCAGGTCCGGGCACAGTTTCCGGGCCACGGTCACGTAGTGGCAGACCTCACTGCGCGTGACGCCGAACTGTTGAGCAACGTCCGCATACGAAAGGCTTGGCCGTTCGTTCATGAGTGATCGATCAGCGACACCAGGAAGACGGGGATGATGGCTTGGTGTAGTTGTCGCCGGGGGGGCCGCTCAGGCCAGGGTGGACTTGAAGGCAGCAGGGGTCATCTCCTCGAGGGAGAGGCCGA
>Ga0180215_1001524_pt1 | contig 25248 bp, 31 predicted proteins | sample eDN3rd37CBELigBY_FD_128871 | JGI IMG/M metagenome (GOLD analysis project Ga0180215, IMG submission 128871) | Enriched backyard soil microbial communities from Emeryville, California, USA - eDNA 3rd pass 37_C BE-Lig BY (version 2) (version 2) | ecosystem: Environmental > Terrestrial > Soil >...
CTAGGAGCCGCAACTAGACAGGCTTGTGACCTCGAGAGGGTAGGCGCTGGAACTAGACAGCTGTCAGACTTCAGATTGTATAAATCTTACCTTAAAAAACCGGTCCACATCGTGTGGACCGGTTTTTCACTGCTAGTTCGCCTTAATTCCAGGCGTTTTTTCAATTTATGTGCGGATAGAATTTTTTCTGTGCGCATAACCAAGTTTTATGTGCGAATAAAAAAATTTATGTGCGTTTAGTTTTTATCCTAGTGGACCAGCTGCTTCACCAATTCCCGATTCCGTTTTTTAAAAACATCATTATGAGATGAAACCATCGCAGCTGCGGCAGCATCCGGTTCAATGTACTGCTTCGCTTTGTTTACTGCATTGGCAGCATCCTGGAATGCCCCGGCAATTAAGTGAAGTTTGCCGTCATGCTTTAGGATATCCCCTGCAGCATATAGCCCTTCAACCGATGTTTCGCTGTTTGCATTGCCTGCAATATAGAAATCTTCGAGCATTTCAATATTCAGATTGCTATTTTTTAAGAGTTCCGTATCCTGTTCATAGCCATGATTAATTACTACTTCATCAATCTGCAGATAAGAAACTTCGCCCGTTTCATTATTGGTCAATTCCACCTGTTCAATTTCCTCGTGATTTCCGCCGGCAATTAATTTTGTGATGGACGTATGGTTAATGCAGATAACCGAACTATTCATCAGCTGTGAAACCTGAGCTTCATGGCCAGTCAAAGCATCTCTCCTGCAAGTGATGTATACCTGCTTGGCAACGGGCTCCAATTCATTTGCCCAGTCTACTGCAGAATTTCCTCCGCCTGAAACAATTACAGTCTTATCTTTAAAGTGTTTAAGGGATTTGACTGTATAATTCAGATTGGAAACTTCAAAACGCTCTGCCCCTTCTATCTTCAGTTTCTGCGGCTTTAAAATTCCGCTGCCAACAGCCACAATGACGGTTTTCGTATAGTGCTCTTCTCCAGAAGAACCTTTTAAAACAAATAAACCATCTTCATTTTTGGCAATGGATTCTACCTTTTCATTGAGAACAACCGTTGGATTAAACGTTAGCCCCTGCTCCACCAGCTGTTCAATCAGTTTTGCCCCAGGAGTCGGAGTCAGGCCGCCCACATCCCAGATCATTTTCTCCGGATATACATGTATTTTACCGCCAAGCATCGGCTGAAACTCGATCAGCTTTGTTTTCATTTTCCTTAATCCGCTGTAGAAAGTGGAATAAAGACCAGCAGGTCCGCCTCCAATGACCGTCACATCAAACACTTCAGCATTTTTCATTTACCGTTCACTCCTATAACCAATTACTATTGATTATCATTCTCACTTCAACTATACGACCTTTCTTCTCCTTTGACAATGAAATTTTTTCTGAATACTTTTCCTTTAAATACTATTGACATAAAAATCAGATAGACTTATAGTAAAAAAGAACCGATACTGATAATCATTATCACTAAAATATATTCTCAACTAAACGGAGGTTACATAATGGTCCGCCTATATACAGATGGCTTGAACATTGGATATAGTGAACGCTTGATTGTGAAAGACCTTAGTGTCCAGATTCCCGATAAGAAGATCACGACTATAATCGGCCCGAATGGCTGCGGAAAATCAACCCTTTTAAAAGCGATTACACGAATCATTTCTCATCAATCAGGCACTGTCATTTTGGACGGCGAGAACATTTCAAAGGAAAATACAAAGATCCTTGCCAAGAAAATGGCAATTTTGCCGCAAACACCTGAAAGTGCAAGCGGTTTAACAGTTGGCGAACTGGTCTCATACGGTCGCTTTCCTTATCAGAAAGGATTTGGCAGATTAACGAAAAAGGACTATGAAGTCATTGATTGGGCTCTTGACGTTACTGGGATCAAGGATTTCAAATTTCGTCCGGTTGACGCCCTTTCCGGCGGCCAGCGTCAAAGGGTCTGGATTGCAATGGCTCTGGCACAGGAAACAGACATCATTTTCCTTGATGAACCGACCACTTACTTGGATATGGCCCATCAGCTTGAAGTTCTCGAGCTTCTCCAAAAGCTGAACCAGGAGCAGGAACGCACCATTGTAATGGTCCTTCATGATTTAAACCAGGCAGCCCGTTTTGCTGACCATATCGTTGCATTAAAAGATGGTGAAATTGTTAAGTCAGGAAGCTATGAGGAAGTCATTACACAGGATGTCTTAAGGAAAGTGTTCAATATTGATGCAGTCATCGGGCGCGATCCCCGCACAAACAAACCAATGTGTATTACTTATAATTTATTAAAAGGAGAAAATCAACATGAAGAAACTATTGATCCCGTTTACGATCTTGCTGCTTCTGCTTATTAGCGCCTGCGGCAATACAGAGCAAGGAGAATCAAAAGAAGGAGAACCAAATGAAGATAAGAAATCAGGCACCTTTACTTATGAATCTGAAACCGGGCCGGTTGAAGTCCCGGCTGATCCTAAGAGAGTTGTTCTCCTTTCCGGGTTTACAGGAAATGTAATGCAATTAGGCGTAAATATCGTCGGTGTGGACACATGGTCCAAGAATAATCCTCGTTTTGAAGAAGAATTGAAAGATGCTGAAGAAGTATCTGAAGATAACCTGGAAAAAATAATTGAATTAGAACCAGACTTGATCATTGCATTATCTACTGTAAAAAACTACGATAAACTTAAGGAAATTGCACCAACTGTAACTTATACATGGGGTAAATTAGATTATCTGTCACAGCATGAAGAAATCGGCAAGCTTCTTAATAAAGAAGAAGAAGCAAAGAAATGGGTGGCAGACTTTAAACAGCGTGCTGAAACAGCTGGTGAAGACATCCGTGCAAAAATTGGAGAAGATGCAACCGTTTCTGTATTTGAAATCTTTGATAAACAGCTTTATGTGTTTGGCGATAACTGGGCACGCGGAACTGAAATCCTCTATCAGGCAATGGACTTAAAAATGCCTGAAAAGGTTAAGGAAATGGCTCTTAAAGATGGTTATTACGCTATTTCAACAGAAGTGCTTCCAGAATATTCCGGAGATTACATTATTCTGAGCAAATACTCTGATGCTGACCATTCTTTCCAGGAAACTGATACGTACAAAAACATCCCTGCTGTAAAAAATAACCGCGTCTTTGAAATGGAAGGCAATGGTGCTTCCTTCAGTGATCCTATCACACTTGATGCACAGCTGGAGTTCTTTAAAGAATCATTTTTAGGAAAGTAATACTGCAGGAGGGATTCTTATTTTGGGAATTCCTCTTTCCTATTTAGAAAAGCGGAAGCGCCTTATCTACGAAAAGAATCAATTCTGTTATTATAAGAACAGCGAAAAGCTCCCGCATGTCAGCTGGAACTAGACAGTTTTCGAAGTTTAAGGCAGTTCTGATCCCATAAAGAAAGATGAGAGTACAATGACAAAAGATGCTCAACCCTTTATTCCATTTATCTATAAACTCGCCGCAGGCTTTGTTATCTTTGCCGGCATGTTTGTGGCTGCATGTGTGTTTGGAGCTGCGGATGTAACGGTCAAAGATGTTTGGCTGGCGCTTACTTCCAATGCTTCTGGAGAAAAAATTTCGATTATTCGTGAAATCCGTCTTCCTCGTGAAATTGCTGCAGTCTTCGTTGGAGCTGCGCTTAGCATTTCCGGTGCCATTATGCAGGGAATGACAAGAAACCCTCTTGCTGATCCAGGCTTGCTCGGATTAACGGCTGGAGCAAATGCCGCACTTGCATTAACTCTTGTGGTCATTCCTTCAGCAAATTACATAGGGATTCTCTTCGCCTGTTTTATCGGTGCAGCGGTTGGAGCTTCGCTGGTTTTCGGCATTGGCGCCATGAAAAAAGGAGGTTTTTCTCCTATTCGGATCGTATTGGCCGGAGCCGCGGTGTCCGCCTTCCTTTTCGCAATAGCCGAAGGAGTCGGCATTTATTTTAAAATTTCAAAAGATGTCAGCATGTGGACTGCAGGCGGAATCATCGGCACATCCTGGAGCCAGCTGCAAGTGATTGTCCCGGTTATTTCCATTGGCATTCTTGTTTCTCTTTTTCTGTCCAAGCAGCTGACTATCTTAAGCTTAAATGAGGAAGTGGCAGTAGGTCTGGGGCAAAATACAACTCAGATTAAGACCATCCTTTTCATCTTAGTGACCCTGCTTGCTGGCGCATCAGTGGCACTGGTAGGCAATATGGCTTTTATCGGGCTGATGGTGCCTCATATTGTCCGTGCTATTGTAGGTACAGACTACCGTTTTATTCTTCCCATGTCTGCCCTGACAGGAGCTTCTTTTATGCTTCTGGCCGATACATTAGGGAGAACCATCAACGCTCCTTACGAAACACCGGCAGCTGCTATTATCGCCGTTATGGGGCTTCCTTTCTTCCTGTTTATTGTTCATAAAGGAGGTAAGGCGTTCTCATGATTCAGCCAGAGTTAGTAAAAAAACAGCGAATTTTAATGGCCGTGTTATCAGCACTCATTATTGTTACCATTGTGATTGGAATGGGATTAGGCTATGCCTCCCTTTCATATGACCGATTGCTCCCGACTATTATGGGACAGGGCACATTTAAAGAAGAATTTGTGTTATTTTCCATTCGGCTGCCGCGGGTATTTATCACTGTCTTGGCCGGCATGGCACTCGCATTATCCGGTGCCATTTTACAAGGGATTACACGCAATGACCTGGCAGATCCAGGCATCATTGGCATAAACTCCGGTGCCGGAGTTGCTATAGCGGTTTTCTTTCTGTTCTTTCCGATTGAAGCTGGCACTTTCATATACATGCTGCCTTTATGCGCATTTTTCGGCGCTTTACTTACTGCAATCCTTATCTATGCTTTTTCCTATAAAAAAAGCGAGGGGCTTCAGCCTGTAAAGATGGTGCTGGTCGGGGTCGGATTTTCCATGGCGCTTTCCGGTGTCATGATTGTCCTGATTTCTTCAGCGGAAAGAGAGAAAGTCGATTTTATAGCTAAATGGCTATCAGGGAATATCTGGGGAACGGATTGGCCGTTCATTTGGGCACTCCTCCCCTGGCTTCTTCTGCTGATTCCATTTACTTTATATAAAGCAAATCGCTTGAATCTATTAAGCTTAAGCGAGCCTGTCGCCATCGGGATAGGGGTATCCATTGAAAGAGAACGGATCGTCCTTCTGCTTACAGCCGTTGCATTGGCCGCTTCAGCTGTGTCGGTAACCGGCGGAATTGCTTTTATCGGCTTAATTGCACCGCACATGGCTAAAGCGCTTGTTGGACCGCGGAATCAGCTTTTCATTCCGATTGCTATCCTTTTAGGAGGATGGCTTCTCTTATTCGCCGATACGCTTGGCCGGAACCTGGTTGATCCTGACGGCCTGCCAGCCGGCATTATGGTTGCACTGATCGGTGCTCCTTATTTCATGTATTTACTGCTAAAAAAATAGCCGATTAAAAAGACGTGTTCGCACGTCTTTTTATCTTTTTGAAATGTATATTAATATATTAATTTCTTAAAAACATGTTTCTTCCTGCTTTTTTCAGGGCAATAGATACAGTGTATATTTGGAAATCTATAGCATAGGAGGAATTTAGATGTTTTTTCATGTAAAAGAATTGCAATTTGAAGCTAAGCCGGAACGTCCGGATCCCGTTTTTGCCAAAAAGCTTCAGGAATTGATTGGCGGCCAATATGGTGAAATGACGGTTGCCATGCAGTACATGTTTCAGGGTTGGGCAACTCGTGGGAATGAAAAATATCGCGACCTTCTGCTGGATATTGGGACTGAAGAAATTGGACATGTGGAAATGCTCGCAACAATGGTTGCCAGACTAATGGACGACGCCCCTGTTAATCAGCAGCAAGAAGCAGCAAAGGACCCAGTGGTTGGAGCGATTATGGGCGGAATGAATCCGCAGCATGCCATTGTCTCCGGACTTGGTGCACGTCCGACTGACAGTGTAGGGAACCCTTGGATGGGTACCTATATTACAGCCAGCGGAAACCTATTAGCAGACTTTCGTTCAAACTTGAATGCAGAGTCACAGGGCCGGCTGCAGGCTGCACGTCTCTATGAAATGACTGATGATAAGGGCATTAAAGAGCTGCTTTCAGTTCTGATTGCCAGAGATGCCTACCACCAAAACCAATGGGCTGCTGCGATTGCGGAGCTTGAAGAAAAAGAAGGCCTGCTCGTCCCTAGTACCTTCCCTCGTGAGAAAGAACGCACAGATATCTCTTACACTCTCTACAACCTATCAGCAGGCGAAGAAAGCAGCACAGGCAGATGGGCACAGGGCCCTGCTCTGGATGGCCAGGGAGAATACAAATATGTAGGCAATCCAAAGCCTGAAGGGGACAAGCCTATGCTCAAGCCTGCACCTCCAAACCTTCATAACACATTACCGATGGATTAATAATAGAACTAACAAAACAGGCTGAAGCATCAGCTTGTTTTGTTAGTTCAATCAAACGTTTGATTGAATTGGACATCGCTTTCCTCTTTAATATCCATCCTCTCCATTGACTTCCTTCAGATTTTTTATATGATAAAACCATCCCACCCTTTTGAGATGACTGGAATATTGAATCTAAATTCTATTTTCATTACATTCACTATGAACATTAAGGTTACCCTCACTATAAAAGGGGAATGAAAATAAGTGATACACCGCCGGAAAGGATCTAGTTTGCATGATTTATTTTTTTACCGCCGCACTGATTATATTTATTAGTTACGCAGTTCTGCCCACTGTACTCATACGATCGCTGAATTGGGGAATTGTAAAAGAAATAACCGAACCCAATTCCATTGCTTTAACCTTTGATGATGGTCCGGATCCACAATATACAGCGAGGCTTCTGGATGTCTTAAAAAAGCATGAAGCAAAGGCAGCCTTTTTTGTTGTCGGGGAAAAAGCAGCCAAGCATCCGCTGCTGCTTAAAAGAATGCAGGCGGATGGTCATACAATTGGCATCCATCATTATAGGCATGTCTCAAGCTGGATCCTTTCACCGGGATCTTTAAAAAAACAGCTGGAGCAAACAAAACAAGTTATTGAAGAAACGATTAATGAAGAAGTCTATTTTTATCGTCCGCCATGGGGACACTTCAATTTATTTACCCTCTGGATGGCAAGAAAGTATAAGATTATTATGTGGTCGGGCATTTTTAAGGATTGGAAGATCCAGCATATCAGGAACACCCTTTCAAAGTCGCTGGCAAAAGAAACCGTGCCTGGCCGGATTTTTCTTCTCCACGACAGCGGTGAAACTCTTGGCGCAGACTCCAATGCACCTGAATATATGATCGGCCATCTGGACCAGTATTTGCAGCAGTCAGCACTAAAAGGGATCCATTTTGTTTCTTTAAAAGAAGGATATCAGGGGCATCGCACATGAGTACTGAAACAATTATTGAATTTATTTCGTCCTACGGGTATTGGATTATCTTTTTATTTTTATTTTTCGGGATTGTCGGCATTCCTGCTCCGGAAGAATCGCTATTATTCCTGATTGGCGTGTTAATTGGAAATCATCAACTAAGCTTTGCCGAATCCGCTGTCTGTGCAGAAGCAGGTGTGCTGCTTGGGATGCTTTCAGCGTATTGGATCGGTAAAAAAGCAGGTACGCCCTTTCTCAAAAAATATGGCAGATATATTGGGATCACGGAACAGAGATGGAATACCGCCCAGAAAAAGTACATGGAGAATCATCGATTCATGATCTTTGCTGGTTTTTATATGCCGGGAATACGTCAGATAAGCCCTTACTTTGCCGGCATTTCAAAAGTTCCTTTTCATCAGTACCTTCTATATTCTGCTGCAGGCTCCCTTAGCTGGGTGCTCCCTATAATTGCCGCGGGATACTTTGCAGGAAGCCTATTTGATATAAATCCTGAATATGTTCCATATCTCGGGGGTTTATTATTAGTTATATTCGCAATCTACATGCTCTTTAAGTATGAAAAAAATAAATCCAAGTGACAGAAAGGAGGGTATTATGAAAGTTCTGCTGCTCCCATTATTTCAATTCCCCACGGGACATTCAAAAGTTGCCAAAACAATTCAGGATAATATTCAAAGCCAATATCCTGATGCTGAAATCAAAATAGTCGACTTTCTTTCCTATTGCAGTGATAAGCTTGAGAAGCTGGTATCAGGGATATATTTAAAAGGTTTCCTGGGTGCCCCTTTCCTTTACAGGGCATTATATTACACCATTATGTATAAGCAGCACCCTTTTAAATTGCAGCCTGATTTACAGGTTCTATCCTATTATTTTGAACGAAAAATGCAGAAGTTCCTTGATGAAGAAAATCCGGATTTAATATTTTGCACTCATTCTTTTCCATCTGGAATCATCAGTTCACTAAAGCAAAAGGGACGATACCGGAACGTCACGGCGGTGAATGTTTACACGGATTTTTTTATTAATGATATATGGGGAAAACGGGGAATTGATTTTCATTTCGTACCTCATCCCGAGGCGAAGGAAAAGCTTATTAAAAAGCACAATATTCCTGATGAGCAAATTTTTGTAACAGGCATACCGGTTCATTCTGCGTATCACCTTCAGGTTCCATTTAAGAAAGATAACCGGATACGCCATATTCTGGTTGCAGGAGGAAACAGCGGCTTAGTAAACTGTGATTTTATAGACGCTATGCAGAAGGTTCCTCATATTCGATTTCTGATCCTTTGCGGAAATAATGACGAATTATATAGCTCACTCCAAGCACTCGATTCAAAGCAGATCGAGCCCATTGGATATATTGAAGACCCTTTTGAAATGAACCAGCTATATAATAAAGCCGATGCTATTTTGACCAAACCAGGCGGAGTTACAATTAGTGAAGCACTGCAAAAGAAACTTCCGATTCTGGTCCATACCTCACTCCCCGGACAAGAGGAAATCAATTTGGACTATTTGCTTGAGAAAAATCTGGTGCTTGTCATTAATGACAAGCACATTGCTGAACAGCTTAATAATGAAGAAGCTATACTTAGTCTAAGAAAACACATTGATTCTTATCTGGCAAAAGTCAATTGCCCATTGGACTATGCCATGTTCATGTCAATTAAAAGCACCGGCAGAAAAACGCCTGAAACTGTACATTCCATAAGAGCTATCCCCACTTTAAAGTGAAACTTCGCTCAGCTGGGCTCTGGAAGTAAGACTGCGATAAATAATTAACAGCCTGGAATCTCCAGGCTGTTTTCCATTTCAATCAAACGTTTGATTAATCAAACCCTCTTCATAAAGAATATCCTCAATCCCAGGGCTAGTTCCTTGATCATCCATGTTCTCATCACAGCCAACCGAAAAATAGGTATACGAATATTCATAACCATCTCCCTGTACACCGCCTGATCCGCCATATGAAATACAGCTTTCTGATATCGCTTCACGCTTCCCCTTTTCATCCACATAATAGTACAAATCGTCAATATATCCTTCACTTTGCGGTAAAGAGGTAATGGCATATCCTCTATCATTCACCCGAAATACATCGTACTTCCCTTCTGTCACAGGCACAGGGGCATTCTCTATTTCATGAACAATTCTCACCTGACCAGCATACCCTTTTGGAATCAGATAAAGATCATGAGTTTTTTCTTCCAGATCTGCCTGCTGAAGCATCCAAAAGCCCCCCATCGGCAGCAGGCAGGCGATGAGAAGACCAGCTGCATTCAAGGCAATCCTCCACCCCCCTGGCATCTCGCGGTCCCATTTCCGCCACTCGTCCACTAAAAAGAAAAGCACCGAAGCAATTAATATGTAAAAAGCAAACCCTTCCATAATAAAATAAGTGACAGCAGCCAAAATGGTATGTATAAATGCCGCCGCGGGAAACCGCCATATTGCTAGATTCTTAGTAAAAACCTCAGAAAGCAGCGACACTGGAACACCGTATATCACATTTCCGAAAAAGCAGTAAAAAAAAATCATAATCAGGAAGAAAGAAAACAGTTCCCCTTCAGACAAGAAAAAGAGAAGCCAAAAACCAAATGTAAAAAGAATGGAAGCCTGCAGGGCCGTTTTTATTTTAAATCCCAGCATAAGAAATAAATGAACCTCCTCTCTCTGTTGTGATTAATTTCACATATAACTAAGCATACATACAAGGTATCATTAACCTTTTATTTTCAACGTGCACAAAATTAATGCCAGGCGGCCTGCTTCCTTAACTAACAGACCCTTCCTCAATCACCTCTATTGCCCACCCGATCCCTTCTTCTACCATTTTTTCCGGAGGGTTCGTGTGTGGAGTGTATTCCATGACAAAAAATACATCCTTGCATTCTTTAGCTAAAAAATCCATCAGCTTCTTAATTTTATGATGATTGCCATCATTCTCATGAGATGGATGCACAGGCACCCAAATATATTTATCACCCTGATATTCAACATTATGTAAATGGACCACTCTTACAAACTCGGACCATTTTTCTATATAATTTATGGCCTTCTCGCCTGCGGCCAATATATAATCCCCAATATCGACACAGAGGCTGAGTCCGTATTTCTTCCATGTCTCTACAGGAAAGCGGTCAAGATAATGAATCCCTGCTGGCGATTGCTGGAATCCCAATTTAGGTTCACACACAATCAGAATCCCATACTTACTCTGAAGAGAACTGAGTTTCTTGAGTCCCTCCTCAATGATCTCTGCTGGATTCCCATTGGTTTCCTTTTTAAAGAAGGAAAGTGCACCAATATGTATTCAGCTCCAAGCCGGGACATTCTTTCCACTTCCGTCTCAAACTGGATCCAGGCTTCCTTCGGATTTATACGGATCTTTTCCAGCAGATCGTATTTGCTTTGTCCCCGGAAAAGAGGCGAATGTAGACCAAAGCTTTTGTTTGTTTTACCCAGCATTTCAATAAAACAGCGGAAGGATTCTTCATCTTGAAATTCGCCTATCTCAATATGCGGCAAATGACGTTTAAAAAGTTCAGGAAACAGCTTGCTGTCTGACAAAATGACGCTTCCCGATATCCCTATATGATGAGCCATGATATCCCCTCTCTTATGTATTCTTATAGCAATCTTATCATACCTCTATGTAACTTATTGGAAAATAATGCCGTCTAATCATTAAAATACATGAGGAGACTTTTATGATAAAAAAAGTGTTTGCTTCCATTATCGCAGTACTGTTATTATTCATTCTTTTTTTCCGAAGCGGAATCATTCTGGATTCCATCGGCATTCATTTTGAAAATCCTTTGGCTAAGAAAATGGAAGTGCCTGCTGCTTATTCAAAGGCCGATTCTAATCAAAACGGCATTGCCGATCCGCTTGATATGGTCCTGACAGCCAGAAAAGAAGTGGAACAGCGCACGCCATATAAAAGTGCCTACTATGCGGGAGGATATCCGCCCGATGGTGAAGGTGTCTGTACAGATGTGGTTTGGAGGGGTTTCCAGGGGGCGGATGTAACTATAAAGGATCTTATTGATCAGGATATCGCCGAGAATACGGACTTGTATTCAAGAGTGAAGGGCAATCCGGATCCAAACATTGATTTCAGGAGGGTGCCAAACCAGAATGTCTTTTTTAGCCGCTTCGCAAAGTCATTAACAACAGAACTGATTCCAGGAGATATTAAGAACCTTCAGCAATGGCAGCCGGGTGACATTGTGGTTTTCCTTTCTCCTAAATTCGACCATGTTGCCATCATATCTGACAAACGGACGAAAGATGGCATTCCATATGTCATACATAACTCCACACCATTTGCAGCAGAAGTAAAACTCTCTTCTTTTAAGACTCCTATTACCGCTCATTACAGATGGGATTTTGAAAAAACGCCTGCACTGCCATAAAGCAGATGCAGGCGTTTTTCTTATTAAATACGAAAGTATAAAATTTTGAACTTCGATAACTGTCTAGCGCAAGCAGCCTCCCCCCTTGAGGTCACAAGCTTGTCTAGCTCCGGCTCCTAGGAACCCGGGGCCATAAGGAACCGTCTTATCCCTGAGGCCCGCAGGACAAGGAAGGCTTCGTCAGCATAATCATCGCACGACCAAAAGCGGCAGATTATGGGAGGATGTGGGTCATGCAGACGTTGCCACAGGACAAGGAAAGCTACGGCAGCGATACATCGCACGACCGAAAGCGGTAGCTTTTGGGAGGACGTTGCGCTCTTAGCCTGCGTTCCTTTTTGAGCGAGGCGCTTGCGCTTTTCTTATCTTACTGCTGCAGGATTGCCTGCCGGCCACTCTTCGCAGGTGTAAGCCATCTCCCAGAAGCCAAGCTCCAGCTGGCAGCTTTTTCGGAAAGCATCCTTCATTCGCTGCCTTTCTTCCGGTGATGCCGCATCAGCAAGCTCATCCAAACGGTTTCTCATATTCATGGTCACAGCTTCGACCCTTAAATTTGCGTAAAAAGAGATCCATGGATAAAACGGATGGTTCTCATCTGGCTCATATTGCTTCATGAGTTCAAGCCCAATCTCCCAATAAGTCCATGGACAAGGCAATAATGCAGCAAGGATTTCACCCATGCCGCCTGTGTGGGCATGATACATCATATGCTTAACATAATGATCAGCTGTTGGAGGGAGCGGATAGCCCTGCAATGCTTCGTAATCCACGCCAATCTGCTGGCAGAAATTATGGTGGGGATGTACTTCGCTGTTCAATACAAATTCTATTTGCTGATTAAAATATGCAATATCCTTACGCTCTGCTGACTTTGAAATGGCAATCCCATAAATATGCATGAACGCATTCAGATACTCAAAGTCCGCTTTAATGTAATGGGCCAGTGCCTCTTTCGGCACGTCCCCTCTCCCGATCCCCTGGACAAATGGGTGCTCAAATATCAGCTGAAACAAATCTTCATTTTCCTTGCGCAGAATCTCTGAAAAAGTCATAAAAAATAGCCTCCTTATTAATTACAGAAGCTGCCGGGGAAAAAGCATGAGGATATAAAACGAGGTCCTCACTGCTTCCCTGCGCTGGCATTATCCAGATCAGGTTCCAAGGGACAAAGGAAAAGCTCCTTATCTCAGCCGTAGCGCCCCTAGCAGTTTTCTAACATTTTAATTGTTTTTTACCGACTTTCTAACTTGACGTTTTTCTCTCATAAATTTGGGATTTCGCTTATAACTCTTGAAAATCGCTCATTAAGTCAGATTTCTTTACTATGCTGCTTACTCATCCAGCTTCGCCAGCTCAAAATCATCACATATTCTGAACCAGATTCTTCTCTTTAACCTTTGCCAAAACCATCCAGCCTATGGCCGCACCGGCAATACTGCTGACCAGGAATGGCGGCACAAAGAAGAATGCCCCAGCTGCGCTTCCCATGAGAACCTTTGCAAAAGGGACTGCAAACAATGCACCGATTATGCCGGTACCTACCACTTCTCCTACAGCAGCCCATATTTTCCGGCCGAACTTCAAATAAAGCACACCTGCCAAAAACGCTCCGATCATGCCGCCTGGAAACGCAAGCAGCGTCCCGAATCCAAGCAAATTACGAAGCAGGCCAATCATAAATGCCACAGCTGCTGCAGGCAGGGGGCCAAGCGTCACCGCTGCCAATACATTCACCGCATGCTGCACCGGATAGGCCTTGGCTATGCCTGCCGGAAACCAGAGCAAATGGGATCCCAGTGTCCCAATTGCTACAAATAAAGCCATCGTAGTTAACAATCGGGTTCTGTTCATCTAAACCTCCTTTCTAAAGGGCCGCCTGATTGCTTATCAGGATGGGAAGTATGTATACAAAAAAGCCAGATTCCCATAAGGACCTGGCTTGGTTTAAGTATATGAATTGACATATAGTCAAATCCTACTTCCCTCCGCTGGCATTAACCAGATCAGGTCCATAAGAGTCAGAAAGCTATAACGCGCTTTCCTCTCAGCCCACACATTCGGGGCACCCCTAGTAGCTGCATAGATATTTAGTTTGATAAGCTATCTCAAGCTTAACAAATTATTCCGGCACTGTCATCAATCTTTTTGCTTATATACTTTTCTTGGTGCAATCAATGTATTAAGCGCTCTTCGATTTCTGCTGAGAAACTATCGAAGTAGCTTCAGACTTGCCATTTCCTTTAGACTCCCGACTCCTGCCAGAGAAAGTGACACTTTTGTTTCTTCAATAAAGTTGGCAAGTACTTTTTCAACTCCATTCTGCCCGCCAATGGCCAAACCGTACACATACGGCCTTCCCAGGCAAACTGCGTCGGCTCCTAATGCCAGTGCTTTGACCACATCGGAACCGCGGCGAATGCCGCTGTCAAACAATACTGGAATTCTTCCTTTGACTTCCTTCACAACCGGTCCAAGCGCATCAATCGCCGCAATCACTCCATCAAGCTGCCTGCCGCCATGATTGGAGACTATGATTCCGTCTATCCCTTTTTCAACGGCCAGCCTGGCATCTTCGGGATGGAGAATACCCTTTAATAGAATCGGCAGATTTGTTTTCTCTTTTAACCTAGCAATATGCTCCCAGCTCAAGGTTGGATGATGGATATTATCAAGGATTCCCTGAACTACATCACCGTCATGGAGAGTGGCCATAAAGACCGGGTCACTCTCATAGTTTGCTTTTCCATAGCCAAGCTTTAACGGTGAAAAATTGTTTCTTAGATCAGCTTCCCTCCACCCCATCATCACCGTATCTACTGTTAACACAATTGCTTCATAGCCTGATTCCTCCGCCCGGCGCACCATACTGAACGCAGTATCTTCATAATTGGACCAATATAATTGGAACCATTTTGGACTCGTGCCTGTTGCATTTGCGATTTCTTCAATGGAATAACTGGATACCGTGCTCTGGATAAAAGGAATTCCAAACGAAGCTGCCGCCCGGGCAGATGCAAGCTCTCCCTCACTGTGTTCAAGACGCTGCATTCCTATAGGTGCAAGGAATACTGGATAAGGATACGTTTTTCCAAATAAATTCACACTTATATCCGGCACTGATACATCTCTAAGCATCCTCGGTACAATTGAGTATTTTGCAAAGGATTCGATATTCTTTTTCAGCGTTTCTTCTCCCCCGGCTCCTGATTGGACATAGCCAAATCCGCCAGCTCCCATCACTTTCTCTGCTTCTTCTTCCAGTTCCTTAAATGAAATAGGAAAGTTTTCTGCGAAACTAATATTCTCTACTTTTGCCATATTCCAGCCCTGCCTTTTTTGAATTTATTGAAAATAATAACACTTTTTCAGATTTTATGAAACCATCTAATAAAATCATAAATTCGCAGTTACAGCCTTTCCTATACAAATTAGCCGCAATAAGCAGGGATTTCACAAAAAATCATGAATAAACATTTTAACCTTAATGAAATTGGAGTGTACAAAATGTTAATCAAACAGCCTTTTGATGAATTTCTGAAATTCCATTACGAAAGAGTCAGTGAAAGCAATATGAAAGTGACTTTGCCAATTCAGCCGCTCTTTATTAACAGCGCGGGGCTGGTTCATGGAGGCATCATTTCCACTCTTGCGGATGTAGCGATGGGGAATATTTTCGAGCCGGATGAAAACCAGATGCAATCCGTGGTGACAGCTGATTTAAAGGTCACTTTCCTAATGGGGGCGACAGGTGAATTTCTTATCGCCAATGCTCACCTTGTGAAGAGGGGGCGCACCCTCAACCACACAGACTGCCTGATTTATAACGACCAGGATCAGCTGGTCGCCAAAGCATCGGGAATCTTCGCATCTATCTAAAGTGATTAATCCTATCGTTGCCTGAATAGTTTCGCTGACAGCGATAGGAGGAACCATTAAAGGTTAAAGACAGTCCTAATAGTTTCTATCCTTCTTCTTTTTATACAAGTGGGATACACTGTAAAATACCCCTATCACAACCGAAACGACTAATAAAAGCTGTGAGCCAGATAAAGATAAGGCATTGGCCAATGAAAGCGAGTAAGCCAGCAGCAAGGAAGTTAACATTTTGGAAATAGACGCAATTCCCAGGAACTTTTTAAATGAAACACCACCCATTCCTGCTCCAACACAAATGATCTCATCCGGCAATATCGGAATAACAAACATCAGCATTAGTATGGTGTTTTCATTTTTCTCCATGTATTTTTGGTATTTGATCAGATGCCGCTCTTTTATAAACCGGGATACAAGCTTTAATCCTCCTATCCTTGCAGTCAAGAACATAACAATAATCCCCGAAAGTGTACCTGTGAATCCAAGAAAGGCAGCGGCTGCGGGACCGAATACGGCACTTCCGGCAGGCAGTGTTACGGCTTCAGGAAGCGGCAACAGAATAGGCTGTAAAAAGCAAACCAGGAAAAAGATGAGCTTGCCCTCCGCTTCATATTCCCTCAGCATTCTCTCGAGCCCATAGGCATCAGTCAAAACAAGTATTTTTGTTAAATAAAAGGTCATAAAAACTATTAACAGCAGACAGAACATATAAATAAGTGCCAGTCTGCTGTATTTCAATCGGGATAACTTGCCTGCAGCAAAAAAGTAAAAATCCATCACTAATATGGCAGCCATGCCTGCAATAATACCCCATTTATAAGCCGGCAAAAGTGTCGGCATATAATTAAACAATATATACAATGCTAATAAAATGATAAGTCCATGAAAACTAACTTCAATTTTTCCATTCATACATTTTCCCCTTCTTGCTTTTCTTAACTATAGTTTAGAAGAGAATACAAAGAGGATTAAGCTCCCTTAGCATTAAAATAAGCTAAGGCCAGAGACTTAAATATTAAAAAAGCAGGACTTATCCTGCTTTTTTAATACTCTATCTCATCATAATCCTTAGGCTGCGGAACCGGCTGATCCCCTTTATACTTTCCAAACTCATTGACAAGTTCCCTCTCTTCTTTTGGGCCTTGTGTCTGTTTCTTATTTTGCTCATCTTTTCCAGACAACTCATTTGCTCCTTCCTTATGGTTCTTTAAATTAATATGTACTCATTACTTGCATTTCACGCATATTTAGCAGGATTTTTCCTGCACTCTGTAAAATAGGTAAAAAACTCGATATAAAAGGAGGGTCCAAATGTTTATTTCACATATTGCTACTGTTGAGATACCAGTTTCAAACTTGGAGCGGTCAGTAGCATTTTATGTAGAGGTTCTTGGTGTTAAAGTTGAATTCAAAGGTGAGAAAAATGCTATGCTAAGCTTTCAAGCAAAGGGTGTTCCAACAATCTTCCTGGTAGAAACCGAAGACAGAAAGTCATTATCTTTTTCCAATTCCCATAATGGTGTCGAACACAGCATCATTGATTTCTATACACAATCCTTAGAAGAGTTCCATCATTGGCTGCAGGTGAAAAACATTGAAGTTGGTCCGCTTAATATTAATGAGGAACATGGCTTTGGAGGATTTGGCTTTAAGGATCCGGATGGCAATCTGCTTAGCGCATGCAACGTGCTGCATAAAGGCCAATAAAGAAAAAGCCTCAAGCCGCAATTTACAAACTAGGCTGATAAAAGGGAAAAAGGTTGAAAAACTGCGAATTCAGATGATTAATAAGAAGGAGATTCCCATGATAAGATTAGAACCTTTTACAGAAAAAGATTTCGATTTGCTCATCAGCTGGATCAGTACACCGGAATTAATGGTTCAGTGGAGCGGTGCCCATTTCAAATTCCCCCTTAATCATGAGCAGCTTGCTAAGTATATAAGCTCTGCAAATCTGGAAACCAGCTCGGAATATATCTGCAAAGTTTTGGCAAACGATGAAATCGTCGGTCATATTTCCCTTGGCAGAGTTGACCGTGTCAACGAAACTGCGAGGATTGGCAAGGTTTTCATCAGCCCCACAGCACGGGGGAAAGGGTATGCTTCAGAAATGATTCATCAAATCCTGAACTTAGCCTTTCAAGAGCTGAGATTAAATAGAATCAGCCTTGGGGTTTTTGATTTTAATTTGCCTGCTATTAAGATTTACGAGCAGGCAGGGTTCCAAAAAGAGGGACTTCTTAGGCAGACCAATAAAGTTAGAAATAAATATTGGAACTTGATAGAAATGAGCATCCTGAAAGCTGAATGGCAGGCCAGACCCGGGCTCATGGGTATTCAATCAAACATTTGATTGAATGATCCTCCACATAAAAAACAGGGCGGGTATACTCCGCCCTGTTTGATTTAGCTTGCTTTTTCTTCAGCCGGCACTTCCTGTTTTTCCTTGGAAAGAAACCATCCAGCTAATGCTATTCCAATTAAGACTACATAGAAAGTAGTTTTCCATTCGGTCGATTTGGCAAATCCTTCAGGCAGGATCGCCAGCGCCGGATGGGACATTGTATAGACAGCCAGTTTGACACCAACCCAGCCGACAATACCAAATGCTGCAACCTCAAGTCCAGGTCTCCTGTGAAGCAGATCCACAAAGAGGTTTGCAGCAAAACGCATAATGATCAATCCGATCATACCCCCGGCAAAGATGACAAAGAACTTTCCGCCGTCAAGTCCGCCTATATGGCCAAGTCCTGAATCCGGAAGGGCCACGGCCAGAGCGACCGCTGCCAGAATGGAATCTACAGCGAATGCAATATCAGCCAGCTCAACCTTAAATACTGTCAGCCAAAAACCAGATTGTTTCTTTTCTTTCGTTACTCCTGCTTCTTCCTCGCCTTTTTTTACAAGGAATTTTCTTAATATATGATTAGCCGCGATAAACAGAAGGTATAGCGCTCCAATGGCTTGAACCTGCCATACATCTACTAGATATGAAATCGCAAATAACGATCCAAAGCGGAAAACAAACGCTCCAGCTAACCCGTAAAATAAAGCCTTCTTCCTCTGCTCCTCCGGAAGATGCTTAACCATAATCGCCAGCACCAGCGCGTTATCAGCAGCCAATAAACCCTCCAGCGCCACAAGCAGCAGCAATACCCATCCATACTCAAGTATTAGTGATAATTCCATCTAAACACCCTCCCTTATTTCACCTTTGTATATTTTTCGTCTACACGTTTTTCAATTTTAGCCAGCAATTCTTGATCTCTCAGCAGCTCTTCTTTGTTTTTCTTAATTAATTCTGCAAATGATACTCTAGCTTTTTTCATCTTGGTCTCCTTTCCTTCTATTTTTTAAGTATTGAAAGCTTCGCACTGTTTCCCTGCAGTTATGTCGATTGAGGATTTCCATTGCCAAGCTATATCAGGCAATAAAAAAACCTCTACCAGCAAGCGGTAAAGGTTTAAAAAAACAAAAAGACCTTTACCCGAAACAGGCAAAGGTCTTGCTAACAACGTTAAGGTTGCCAACAAAGCCGGGAGCTCTAAACTCCGAAATGACGACTCTGCTGTAAAAGCTACTCCCCTTTAGGAGAAACTATTCAACTATACGTTAATCATATTCTATTTTTCTTAAGGTGTCAACCCTTATGCAAATCGGTAATAAATCAGAATGAATGTCGCAAGGACGAAAATAAAGTTCAGGAAAACAAACACAAATTGATCTGCCCTGGTTTTATGAAGCTTAATAGGCGGGTTATAAAAAGACACCCCTTCAATGATGAAGATAATCAGGACAATATGGATCATAAAATGGCCGATTACTTCTGTCATTCCAAACAGCATCGTGGTTGTAATAAAAATAACCGTAACCACAAAGCCAACTCCCCGGTTAAGGATCCCTACCACTAGAAGGTAACCGACAACAAACTCAATGAATGCAGCCATAACAACGAATGCAGCCGGGGCAAAGCCGAATGTGGGAACTCCGTGATTGGCTACAATATCAAGAGACATGCTTGGATATACCCATTTTTCAACAGCCACCCAGCATAAAGATAAACCTGTGCCTAAATAAAGGAATGGAAATCCAACCTGCTCAAGCTTTGTGCTGCCGACCAGCAAGACTCCAATAATGGCAACATAATATCCATAATCAAGCATATGGAAAATGCCATTCAGAAGGGTAACGTACACAAATAGCCCCAATAAAATAACGGCTCCGGCCTTTGTAGAGATGTGATGCGGAATAAGCAGAAAGCCAATTGCTGCCCAAGTTAGAATCATTGCAATCGTATTGGTTAAATAAAATTCAGGCGCAAATAATGTTCCATTCGTCACCTGTATTATTAATGCCGCGGCTGTACCATACTTAAGGATATACCTGCTATATTTGCGGAATCCTGAGAGCCAGTCATCCAGCTTTTTAACTTTGTCCCATTGCGCTGTCCTTGGGATAATCAATGTCAGCATCGCAAGGACAATCGCAGCTGTCAGTGCCAGTCCCAAAAATAAAGGTGATAATATATTTTCAATCGTTTCCTTTTGAGGTGTCACATTTGTGAACCATTTCACATGTGCGCTCGCAAAAAAAGGCGTCATGACCAATCCTGCTATTAATAAAAACTGGAATATTTTTTTCATGATGATCGTGCCTCCCTAATGGCATTTTAGGTAAACAATATAAGTACAGTATTAATATATAATACTTTTCATTCCAGTGGATGAATCAAAAATGAACAATATGTGAAATATTTCACATATTGTTCGCAATAAAAATACAGGCTAATTCGCTTGCCTGTATTTTTATTTCCTACTTTTCTTTTTTCAAGGCTGAAAGTACCGGCTTTTGCTCTTCCTTCTTTTCCTCATCTGATACCAAATCCTTTGCCGCACTTTTAAACTCCGTTAAGGTCCGCCCAAATGCCCGCCCGATTTCAGGAAGCTTGGATGGCCCAAATATGATCAACGCAATGACAAGAACGAGAATTAAGCCTGGAATGCCAATGTTGGAAATCATCTTCTCACCGTCCCGTTAATGTAATACCTTTTCTCGCTTTTTCTTAAGCTGCTTTTCATGTGCCCTTGAATGAGCGTGATGGCGATCTTCTTCCACCTCAGAAGAGATTCCAGCCCCCTGAGGTACAGCAGATGCCGATACCTGCTTCAAGCCAGCCTGATCTTTTTCAAAAATAAATGATGCTCTTGTTGAAATATCCGCTCCAGGCTCTGTTACGAAAGGAAGAACCCGATAATCTGCACGCCATTGCTCTGGTGTTACCCGGCAGCGGACATAGCCTCTATAATTATTAAAGAACTTAATATGCGGATTTTCTGCAAGCGTCTTTTCCGTATCCGCTCTCACATCTGATCCGTTTCCTCCTGATGTGATAGAGGTTCCGACAAATTCAGCCCCAATCAGCTTTGCATTTGGATCATTATAGTCTGTTAGAATATTCGAAGCCCAGCTTGCATGGACATCCCCAGTCAGAACGATTAGGTTTCCGATATTGTTTGAAACAGCAAAATCTGTCAGACGCTGCCGGGCAGCAGGGTAACCATCCCATGCATCCATGCTGAACTTCGGCGAAGCAATTGATCCAAAATTTCTCTGGGCAAAGAACACCTGCTGTGCAAGTACATTCCAATGCGCATTGGAGCTGGCTAGATTGCTTTCCACCCATTGTTCCTGTTCATTGCCAAGGAGAGTGCGGGTTGGATCAAGCGACTCCGGAGTATGCGGCTTGCTGCCATCACCATTTGCCTGGTCATCCCGATATTGCCGGGAGTCAAGCACAAGGAATGACGCTAGGTTGCCATAGCTGAATTCCCTATACAGCTGCATACCATCACCATTTGGCATGGAAGATAACCGGAGCGGCATGTGCTCATAGTAAGCCTGATAAGCAGCTGCACGGCGTTTAATAAATGCTTCTGCCGACTGGCCTTTTTCCGGAATCCCAGCTGCATAGTTATTTTCCACTTCGTGGTCATCCCAAGTGACTACCCAAGGGAAAGCAGCATGCGCTTCTCTCAGATGCGGATCCGTTTTGTACTGGGCATGGCGATTCCGGTAATCTTCGAGAGAGATAATTTCCTGTCCGCTATGATGACGGACATTTCCTGTTGGTGAAATATATTCATTTGGTCCATATTCATATATGTAGTCACCAAGGTGAATGACAAGATCCAGATTTTCCTTTGCCATATGCTGATAGGCTGTAAAAAATCCATGTTCATACTGCTGGCATGAAGCAAATGCAAATGATAGCCCTGATACTTTGGCACCCGCAGCCGGAAGCGTCTTTGTTTTCCCAATTGGGCTTAATTCATTGCCGCTTTTAAAACGATAATAATAGACAGTGTCCGGCATTAAGCCTTCTGCCTCCACATGCACAGAATGCGCCAAATCCGGCACTGCAATTTCTGTCCCGCGTTTAACAACTTTTCGGAAATGTTCATCTGCAGCAAGTTCCCATTTGACTGGGACAGCATGATGAGGCATCCCGCCTCCATTAAGCGGATCTGGTGCAAGCCTTGTCCACAAAACCACACTGTCCGAAAGAGGATCTCCTGATGCCACACCGAGGGTAAAAGGATATTTGCTGAACTTAGGAGCTGCATCAACCGTTAGATTACCCACCCCTAATGATTGCGCCATAGCCAGCGCAAGCGAAAAACCGGCAATTTTCCCTGCACCAGATAGAAAGCTCCGGCGGTCAATGTCCCTCTTTAAGTTCTCTTCATTAAACTTCCTGATTAAATCATCAATCGATCTCTCATGTCCCATTTTTCTTCACCTCTTAAATCAATCTGGATTCACAGTTGATTATAAGAGGCTATTTTTAAAGCAATATGAAGATGTGTAAAGGAGAATGACAATACCTCTGCCTATTTTATCAGGACTTTGTAAGCATTAGGTTATTCATTCAACCTATAATCCAGACTTGCAGCCAAAATCCCTTTGTGCCCCTGTAACATTTGTCCCAGCTATTTTTACAATATATACATAGAATATTAACGAATCCTGTCAAAATCTTTTAGTTTACTAATCTATAAATAGTGTTTATGATGATAGTTATAATCTTGAAAAGGGGTGAGGGAATGAAAAAAATGAAGTTACTGCCACTTTTAATGCTGTCTGTATTTTTATCCTTCCTCATCACCCAATACCCTGGTGTCCATTTTAATGATATTCCAATGGACCAAAGCAAAGCGGTAACGGTTTCGGACTTTACCGAGAGCTTTCTATTAAAAGATGATCCTAAAAAACATATCTTCACACAGGATATGCTTTCTATAGCCATCATAAACCTAACCATTATCCTTTTTGTATACAGTGCCCTTCACATCATCGCCCGCAGAAAAAAGATATTTTATACCCCCATCTTCTACGAGGCGAATTATGTAATCCACACTCCTTAATTGTCCAACAAAACAATTGAAGGAGGAAACGAATAATGTGGATTCGATTCTTAATGATTGGCTTATTTTCATTAACAGCTTCCAGCCTGTTCTTTTATCAGGGAATGGAAATGTATCATGCTTTCACAGATTTCTTTAGACAAAAATAAGAAGCTGGCGCCCAGGGACTCCCTGGGCGTTTTTAATGCTTTTATCAAGGGGAAACTACCTATCTGCATTAGTTTCCTTCGTCCCCTTTTCATCTTCTTCTGGGGCACTACCCATTCTTATTATCTCCCTTCACTCCCGCTTGCCTCTCCTCAAAGGCAATGTTCATCCTTATCAGTTCTCCTCACTCCCGCTTATCTCTCCCCAAAGGCCCTATTCATCCTTATTAGTTTCCTTCACTCCTCTTGCCTCTCCTCAAAGACGCTATTCTCCCTCATTAGCTCCCTTCGTTCATTTCCTGCTCTTCCGCAGACACTAATCTCAATAAGTCTCGCGCCATTTTCACTTCTTAACCCAGCTCCATAAAAAAACACCCGGCCTGTTTTACTCCCAGACCGGGTGTACTCTCTTACTGCGCTTTTGCATATTTATCGTCTATTTTCTTTTCAATTTTTTCAAGCTCCCGGCTATCTTTTAAAAGCTCTTCTTTATTTGCCTTAATCATTTCAAGCATTGATAATTTTTTCTTTTTCATTTCTGCTCACCTTCTCTCATGATGTCTGTAATCTCCTGGATGCTGGATCTATTTTTTTTGACAGAGTATGGTGTCTGTCTATCACCTAAAAAACAATCGTCTTATTTCCATGCACAATGACTTTGTCTTCCACATGCCAGGCGACTGCCTGAGCGAGGACCTGTCTTTCTACATGCCGTCCTGCAATTTTGAGATCCTGTGCAGTGTGGCGGTGATTAACCCGCTGGACATCCTGTTCAATGATTGGGCCTTCATCCAAATCATTCGTTACATAATGAGCTGTTGCCCCAATCAGCTTTACTCCGCGGTTAAACGCCCGTGCATAAGGATTGGCTCCCACGAAGGCTGGCAGAAAGCTATGATGGATATTGATAATCCTGTTTGGATATTTAGAAATAAAGCTAGGCGAAAGGATCTGCATATATCTCGCGAGCACAATGAAATCCACTTTTCCTTCCAGAAGCTCCACCGACTTTTGCTCAGCTTCAGCTTTAGTGTCAGGTGTAATCGGAATATGATGATAAGGTATTCCGAAACCCTCCACCACTTCCCTCATGTCGGGATGATTGCTGATCACCAAGGGAATATCCACTTCAAGCTCCTTCGATTTCCAGCGCCATAGGAGCTCCAGCAGACAGTGATCCATCTTAGAAACAAAAATAGCCATCCGCTTGCGCTCGCCTTTGCCGCTCAGCTTCCACTCCATTGAGTATTCCCTGGCCATTTCAGGCAGATCCTCTTTCAGTTTTGAAAAGGACTCATCAAAATGATTCATATCGAATTCAATCCGCATAAAGAATATGCCTGCCAGCGGATCGGTTGTATGCTGGTCAAAATGGACAATATTAGCCTTATGCTCCAGCAGGAAATTGGAGACTGTGGAGATTATGCCCGGCCGCTCAGGACAAGATATCAGCAATGTCGCCCTGTTTGCATTGATATTTTTATTCATATAGATTCCTCCATCTGCATTTCCCGAAGCTGCCATCCATATAAAAAGGACAGAAAAAAAGGCGGCTTCTTCATCCCCCTTCTCTGTCCTTTTACCTGAGAGTTTAACCCCTTTGGTGTCGCAGGATTCCTGCGCGCTCTCCAGAGATGCGTCCGACTGCGGTTCTGTCTACCTGAGAGATTGGCTTCAAGGGTATTTTTGAAGCTTGCTCCTTCGGTGGCTACTAAATGCTCTCTCCCGCAGCCGTCATTCGCTCAATATTTTTGTTATTTTCAGAATAATACATTATTTAGGCTGTGTCAATCGAACTGCGTTTCTTTCACAAAATTGCCACAATTATAACCTGACTATTTTTCTTTCAATATCATTTGAGAATAAAGGGCAAATAAAAAAAGCCTGAAGACAATGTCTCCAAGCCGTTTTCTATACAGCCGCTTTCGGTTTTGGTTCCTTTTTTTGCCAGGCAATCGTGATACACAATGTAACGATCAATAGGGCC
>Ga0180215_1001526_pt1 | contig 25241 bp, 32 predicted proteins | sample eDN3rd37CBELigBY_FD_128871 | JGI IMG/M metagenome (GOLD analysis project Ga0180215, IMG submission 128871) | Enriched backyard soil microbial communities from Emeryville, California, USA - eDNA 3rd pass 37_C BE-Lig BY (version 2) (version 2) | ecosystem: Environmental > Terrestrial > Soil >...
CCTACTCGACCTCGCCGCGCAACTCGTCGTAGCCCAGCACGCCCTCGAAGACGAACAGGAACGCGCCCTCCGGCCCGAGGGGGTGCTGGTGGCGCTCGCCGCGCTCGGACACGACCACGCGGCGGGCGCCGGGCCGCGCGACCCCGAAGAGCACCGTCCGCGGCGCCGTGCCGGGCACGACCAGCAGGTCCCACACGACCTTCATCCGCTCGTTGCTCAGGCACGCGCCGCGGCGGCGGTCGCCGTAGGGCCGGAAACGCCCGTCGACCACCAGCCCCAGCGAGAACCCGCGCAGCTGGCCCGCGATCGCGCAGCGGCGGCCCGCCGGCGACCGGTACACGCCCACGCCCCAGCGCGCGCCCGCCCCCGGGTCGTCGGCGGTCTCCACCAGCTTCACGCCCGCGGGCTGGGAGACCGCGTAGCGTGGATCGGCGGCCTCGATGCCCGGCTGCTCCTGCAGCGGGCGCCCGATCGAGATCAGCCCGGTCGCCTCGGCGGCGGCGGTCGCGCCGAGCAGGGCCACGGCGACCGCCGCGCCCACGCGCCACCGGCGACGCCGCCGGCGCACCGGCGCCAGCTCCCGGTGCGCGGCGGCGACGAGCTGCTCGCGCAGCTCGCGGCGGGCGGGCCCTCCGTGCGCCGCCTCGACCAGCGAGGCGCGCAGCTGCTCGTGGGCGGTCCGGTCGCTCACGCCGAGTCCCGCACGAGCTGGGCGTCTCCGAGATCCGGCATCGCCAGCGCGAGCGCCCGCAGGCCGCGCGAGACGCGCGCCCGGGCCGTCTGCTGGGTGACCCCGAGCCGCTCCGCCAGGTCGGGGTACTCGAGGTCCTCGAGCACCCGCAGCTCGACCGCCCGCCGCTGGTCGGCGGGCAGCGTGCCGAGTGCGCCCTCGATCCGCTCGCTCAGCCCGTTCAGGCCGGCGAGCGCCTCGACGCGCTCGTACTCGGAGTCGCTCAGGGTCGGCACGGTGATCGCGAAGCGCTCCATCGCCGCCCGCTCGACGCGGCCGGAGCGCCAGTAGTGCGAGAGCTCGGTGCGGGCGATCGCGAACAGCCAGGCCTGCTCCTCCTCGGCGCTGTGGCCGCGGAACTGCGCCTGGCGCTCGAGCGCCTTGGCGAACGTCTCCGAGAGCAGGTCGAACGCCACCTCCGGATCGAGCACCCGGCGCACCAGGAAGGCCAGCACGCGGTCGGCGTACGCGTCGTAGAACGCGCCGAACACGTCGGGGTCGTTGCGGGCCTGCACGAGCAGGCTCGACGGTCGGCGCTTGATGAGTCGCAGATGACGCCGCACTGGAAAGCCGAGCCTAGCCCACCCGGCGAGAACCCCTGAGCGCTTCTCGTCACAGATCGCGGCCGTGCGGGCTCATAAGGCACGCCGGAGCGCGCACCGGTCGGACCCCAACCGGAAAGGAAGCATCATGGACCGACGCTGCGTGGCGCTGTGCGCCGCCGCGTGCGCCGTGCTCGCCCTCCCCGCGACGGCACCGGCGCAGGTGACGACCGACCTCAACAACTGGAACCTGACCGAGACGCCGAACTGGTGGGGCGGCGGGACGCAGTTCCACATCAGCTCCAGCGGCGACGGGACCGCGTCCTACCGCTGGCTCGACAGCCCGAACAAGACGACCGTGATCGCCGCCCACCGCTGCACCGACGTCTCGCTGATCAACAGCGTCGCGATCTCAGTCAACAACACGAGCTACCACCACCTGTTCTCGGGCTGGGCGGGCGTGTGCTTCATGCTCCGCGGCCGGACCGCGATCGGCTCGGGCTCCATGGTCAACCACGACGGGAGGGTGCGGCGATGAAGCGCCTCCTGGCCCTCCTCATCCTGGCCGTGGCCGTGTTCGGCGCGGCCCGCTCGGGCTCGGCCGAGCCCGTCGCGCCCACGCGCGCCGTCGCCGACGCGCTGGGCCGCGACATCCCGCTGCCCGCGGGCGGGAACTTCTCCGGCGTGCGCTGGGAGCAGGCCGGCGAGCTCTCCCGCGCGCAGATCACCGCCGTGCTGCACTACAACGCCGCCTGCCAGTGGCTGCGGGCGTGGCGCGACGGCCGCGCGCCCGTGACCGCGCTGGCCGGGCTCGCGTCCTGGCCGGCCTGGCGCGGCACCGAGACCGCGAAGGTGCTGGCCGAGGTCGAGCACCAGGCCCGAACCGGCGGCGGCCCCTTGCTCGAGGGCGTCCTGCGCGACTGCGACGCCTCGCATGCGCGCGAGGTGGAGTACGCCCGCTCGCTCGGCCTGAAACCGAGCGGCTAGGCGGGCGGCTGGTCGACGCGGATCATGTTCCCGGAGGGGTCGCGCACCGCGAAGTCCCGCGTCCCCCAGAACTGCTCCGTCGGCTCCTGCACGATCTCGGCGCCCGCGGCGACCATCCGGTCGAACGCGGCGTCGAGATCGGACGCGCGGAAGTGCACGCCGGGCAGCGCGCCCTTGGCGACGAGCCCGGCGACCGCGTCGACGTCGGCGGGGCTGCCGTCGAGGTAGTTGGTCAGCACGATCGCGATGTCCGGTTGCGCCGACGAGCCGACCGTGATCCAGCGGAAGCCGTCGTTGGCGACGTCGTTGCGCACCTCGAGCCCGAGCGTGTCGCGGTAGAAGGCGAGCGCGGCGTCCGGGTCATGGACGATGACGAAGCACTGGGAAAGCGTGAGGTCCATGCGGCCAACGCTAGGGAGCGAGCGCGGCGGGCGCTTCTCCGATCCTGCTCCGCTTGCGCGGGCGCGTCGCCTTCTTGGCCACGCACCCGGACACGCCCTCCAGCGCGCTGTGGTCGCGCGCCCGGTAGGCCGTCGGCGTCTCGCCCACCAGCTCGGTGAAGCGCGCGCTGAAGGACCCCAGCGACGTACACCCGATTTCGAAGCAGACCTCGGTGACCGACATGTCGCCGCGCCGCAGCAGCGCCTTGGCGCGCTCGATCCGGCGCGTCATCAGGTACGAGTACGGCGTCTCCCCGTAGGCCGCGCGGAACTGGCGCGAGAAGTGCGCGGTCGACATCAGCGCGGCGCGCGCGAGCGCCGGGACGTCCAGCGGGCGCATGTACTCCCGGTCCATCAGGTCGCGGGCGCGACGCAGGTGAGCGAGGTTCTCCAGCTCCTCGGGGGTCACGGTCCCGAGCCTAGCGAGGGGGAAGGCGGTTCCACCCCGGGAGTGATCCACACGGGCCCGCGCGCGCGGGAGCATCCGTGACGTGGCTTCCTCCCCAGACATCAAGCCCAGCCGGCGCCCGACCGTGACGTCGGCGTCGACCCAGCGCGAGCTCGTCGCGCTGTCGCTGCTGCTCTGCGCCTAACGCGTACCCTGCACGACCATGGCCGTCGTGGTGGCGACGGGCGGCTGGTCGGCGCCCGAGTGGTACCCGCAGGGCACGCCGCCGGGCGATCGCCTGGCGAAGCTCGCCGAGCGCCTGGACGCGGTCGAGATCGACTCGTCCTTCTACGCGCTGCCCGCCGCGCGCACCGTCGAGCGCTGGGCGAAGATCACGCCCGAGTGCTTCACGTTCACGGCCAAGCTGCACCGCGCGCTCTCGCGTCACGCCGCGCCGCTGAAGTCGCTGCCGCGCGACCTGCGCGACGGCGTGCAGGAGACCGGGCGCGGCCGGATCGTGCTCGACGACGACCTCGAGCAGGCGCTGTGCGCGCGCACGCTGGAGACCTTCGAGCCACTCTACGCCTCCGGGCGCCTGCACTGCTTCCTGCTGCAGCTGACGCCCGCGTTCCAGCCGGGCGACCACCAGCTGGCCGAGCTCGAGCCGCTCGTGCAGGCGCTCGCGCCCGTCCCGGTGGCGATCGAGCTGCGCCACCGCGACTGGCTGCAGCGCCGCGACAAGACGCTCGGCTGGTTCCGTGACGTGGGGGCGGCGTTCGTGTGCGTCGACGCCCCGCGCACGGACGCGCCGGTGGCGATGCCGCCCGAGGACGCGGTCACGCGCTCGGACCTCGCCTACCTGCGCGCGCACGGGCGCGACGCCGAGCGCTACCTGCGCGGCCGCTCGGCCGCCGAGCGCTTCGACTACGCCTACTCGAAGCAGGAGCTGCGCGAGCTGGCCGACCGGGCCCGCGGGCTCGAGGCCGAGCGCGTGGAGGTCGTGCTCTCCAACGGCGGGCACGCGCTGGAGTCGGCGCTCGCGCTGCGCGACCTGCTGGCCTCGTAGGCTGCAACGCGTGCGGATCGCGACCTGGAACGTGAACTCTGTCAAGCAGCGCGTCCCGCGGCTGCTGCCCTGGCTGGACGAGCGCAAGCCCGACGTCGTCTGCCTGCAGGAGACCAAGCTCACCGACGAGGCCTTCGCCGAGCTGCTCGGCGCCGAGCTCGCCGACCGCGGCTACGAGGTCGCCACGCACGGCGAGGCGGCCTGGAACGGCGTCGCGATCCTCTCGCGCGTGGGGCTGGAGAACGTCGTGCGCGGGATCCCGGGCGGGCCCGGCTTCCCGCACCCCGAGGCGCGCGCCGTCTCCGCGGACTGCGGCGGCATCCGGATCGTCGGCGTCTACGTGCCCAACGGGCGCTCGCCCGGGTCCGAGCACTACCGGTACAAGCTCGAGTGGCTGGCGGCGCTGAAGGCGATGGTCGCGACGGGCCCGGACGAGGTCATCGTCTGCGGCGACATGAACATCGCGCCCGCCGACGAGGACGTCTTCGACCCGGACGCCTACGAAGGCCAGACGCACGTGACGCCGCCCGAGCGCGAGGCGCTGGCCGACCTGCAGTCGCTCGGCCTGCGCGACGTCGTCCGCGACCGCTGGCCCGGCAAGCGCGTGTTCACCTACTGGGACTACCGCGCCGGGATGTTCCACAAGGACCTCGGGATGCGGATCGACCTCGTGCTGGCCAGCGAGCCGGTGGCCGAGCGGGTCGCCGCCGCCTGGGTGGACCGCCACGCCCGCAAGGGCCGCGGCCCGAGCGACCACGCGCCCGTGATCGTCGACCTCGACGAGGCCCCGGACGGCGACATCGGCCCGGTCGTCCCGCCGCCGTCCGCGCCGGCGGCCGTGCGCGGGACGCACAAGCTGCCGCAGTCGCCTTAGCGGCGGCGCTCGCGGCGGGCGGCGCGCGTGTCGGGGCGGCCGCGGCGGCGCTCGCGCCACACGTGCGACGTCCACGCCGCGCCGTCCCAGTAGCGGCGCGTGCCGTCCGGGCCCGCGTACCAGCCGGGCTCGCCGCTTTCCGGCGGGTCCGGGTCGGGGACGGGCTCCGGCTCGGGCGCCGGCTCCGGCGCGGGCGCGGGTTCAGGCTCGGGCTTCGGCGAGCGCCAGCCGCCGCCGAACAGCACGCCGAGCGCCCCGCCCAGGCCGAAGCCCGCGACCGCGAGCGACGCGATCACGCCGGTGATGTCGGGCGCCAGCGACGCTCCCGCGGCGCCTCCGCCCGCCGCACCTGCGACGGCGAGCGTTCCGACGATCATCCATCTCCGTGTTGCGTCCGCCATCCGCCGCGCGCCTATTCTCGCGCGGCGGCGGACGGAACGCGAGCCTCAGGCGACCGCGCGCAGCTGCCGCGGCGGCTCGGAGACCTTGTCGATGCCGTCGGCCCAGGAGAGCGCGGCGGCGGCGAGGTCGATCAGGGCGCTGCGCAGCAGCGTCGGGTCGTGCGCGTTGCGGGCGGCGGCGACGCTGCGCACGCGGGTGGCGAGCACGGCCGGGCCGCAGGCGAGGCTCTTGGTGTCCAGGTGCAGGCGGATGATCTCCCGCGCGTCCCGGGCCAGCGACGCGGCGGCGCCGGTGTGGCGGCCGCGCGGGCGCGGCTCCAGCCCGGCCTTGCGCACCGCCTGGCTGAAGGTGCCGAAGCGCCGCACGACGGTGTTCGTCGAGGGCCAGTTGCCGGCGTAGTAGCGGTCCAGGCGCCACAGCTGGCCGGCGCTGCGGGCGCGGGCGGGGGACCAGTCGGCGATCGCGGGCGGCTCGCCGTAGAGCTCGGTCCACTCGCGGATCGCGTTCAGGATCTCGGCGTCGGAGAGGATGTGCGAGCGCGCGCGGGTCGGGCCGCGGCGCGGGCGGGCGCCGGCGGCGAAGAGCGCCTTGCTCATGTTGCCGAACTGGCGGCGGACGATCGCGACCGTCGGCCAGTCGCCGGCCTCGAAGCGCTCGGCGCGCCAGGCCTCGCCGCGCCGGCGGGCCCAGGACGGGTCCCAGTCGAAGACCTTGGGCGGCTCGCCGTAGAGCTCCTGCCAGCGTTTGATCGCGGCGATGATCTCTTCGCGGGTGAAGCGGCTCGCGGCCGGGGCGGGCAGGCGTTGTGAATCGGAGCGGTGGGCTCGCAGCAGTGAGTCAAGGGCTTCGTTGGAACCGTTCATTGTTTGTGGCGCTGGATGAGTTTGCGACCGATGACCATGCGCTGGATCTCGCTGGTCCCTTCGCCGATCAAGAGCAGGGGAGCGTCTCGGTAGAGGCGCTCGATCTCGTACTCCTTGGAGTAGCCGTAACCGCCGTGGATGCGGAACGCGTCCTCGACGACTTCCTTCCCCGTTTCCGAGGCGAAGAGCTTGGCCATGCCGGCCTCGACGTCCGAGCGCTCGCCGGCGTCCTTGAGGCGGGCCGCCTTGAGCATCAGCAGCCGCGCGGCCTCGACCTTGGTGGCCATGTCGGCGAGCTTGAACTGGATCGCCTGGTGCTCGGCGATCGGCTTGCCGAAGGTCCGGCGCTGCTGCGAGTAGGTGAGCGCGAGCTCGAGCGCGCGCTGGGCGATCCCGACGCCGCGCGCGGCGACGTTGACGCGCCCGACCTCGAGCGCGTCCATCATCTGCGCGAACCCCTTGCCGAGGCCCGCGTCCTCGCCGCCGAGGATCATGTCGGCGGGGCAGCGGTAGCCGTCGAAGACCAGCTCGGTCGACTCGACGCCCTTGTAGCCGAGCTTCTTGATCTTGGGCGGGACGAGCAGCCCCGGGTTCTCGGCCGCGCCCGGCTCCTTCTCGGCGATGAAGCACGTGAGGCCGCGGTGCGGCGGGTCGGCCTCGCGGTCGGTGCGCACGAGCACGAAGACCACGCCGGACATGAGCCCGTTCGTCACCCACATCTTCTGGCCGTTGATGACGTAGTCCTCGCCGTCCTTGACCGCGCTGGACTTGATCGCGGCCACGTCGGAGCCCAGCTCGGGCTCGGAGAGGCTGAAGGCGGCGCGGATCTCGCCGGTGGCCATGCGCGGCAGCAGCCGCGCGCGCTGCTCGTCGCTGCCGAACTTCATCAGCAGGTAGGAGCCGATGAAGTGGGTGTTGACGATCCCGGAGATCGAGATCCACCCGCGCGAGAGCTCCTCGACGATCATCGCGTAGGTCGTCAGGTCCAGGCCCATCCCGCCGTACTCCTCGGGGATGGTCACGCCGAACAGGCCCAGCTCGCGCATCTGGGCGACGATCGGCTCGGGGAACTCGTCGGCCGCGTCGTAGTGCTCCGCCTTCGGGAGGATCTGCTCGTCGACGAACTGGCGAACCATTTCGAGGATCGCCCGCTGCTCGTCGGTCTTCTCGTACAACCCCGCGGCGCCCATAGGACCCCTTCGCTCGCTGACTAAGCGCTTGCTTAGAAGGTACGAACTGCGTAGCCTTCTGTCAAGAGATGGACAGCAACGGGCAGATGTGGGCGGACGTCGATCCGCCGGCGGCGCGGCGGCTCCTGCTCGCGGCGCTCGAGACGTTCTCCGAGTACGGCTATTTCGCGACGACCACCCGCGAGATCGCCCAGCGCGCCGGGATGAGCCCGGCGGCGGTCTACGTGCACTACCCGTCCAAGGCGGAGATGCTCGCGCAGATCTGCACGCGCGGGCACGAGGAGGTGCTCTCCGACATCGAGCGCGCGCTCGAGGCGCCGGGCACCCCGAGCGAGCGCGTCGGCCGCTTCGTCACCGTGTTCTCGAGCTTCCACGCCCGCCGGCACACGCTCGGGCGCGTAATCCAGTACGAGCTCCGCGGGCTCGAGAACCACCGTTTTCGCGAGGTCGCGGACCGCCGGCGCCGCTTCGAGGAGCTGATCCTCGGGGAGCTGCGCGCCGGCGTCGAGGCGGGCGAGTTCCAGGTCGACGACATCGAGGCCACCGGCATCGCGATCCTCTCACTGGGGATCGACGTCGCCCGCTGGTACGGGTCGGTCGCCGACCGCATGAGCGCCGAGGACGTCGGCGAGCTGCACCGCAACCTTGTGCTGCGGATGATCGGCGCGGGCGACTAGGTTTGCCGGTAGTGCAGGTAGACCACGCCGTTGTCGTAGGACCGGGTGTCCTCGAGCGCGAGCTTGTGCTTGACGCCGTCCTCGAACAGCCGCGTCCCGCCGCCGAGCGCGACCGGGTAGACGAACAGGTGCAGGCCGTCGATCAGCCCGTCGGAGAGCAGCGCGCGCACGAGCCGCACGCTGCCGCTGACGTACAGGTCGCGCTCGCCTGACAGCTTGCGGATCGTCTCCGCGTCGTAGCCGCCGATCACCTCCGAGTTGCGCCAGGTCGGGTCGGTCAGCGTCGAGGACACGACGTACTTCGTGGTGTCGTTGAAGAACGGCGCGCCGGGGTCGTCCTCCGCCGTCCGGTTCGACCACGCCGGCTCGAACGCCTCGTAGGTCTTGCGCCCGAGCAGGATCCCGGTCGCGTTCTGCGTGAACGAGCCGATCGTCTCGCCCATTTCGGGCGCGAAGCCGTAGTCGAACGTCCAGGTCGGGTCCTCGACGACCCCGTCCAGGCTCATGAACTCATGCACATGGATGGCCATAGTGCGGTTGTAGACCACCGCGGGCGCGGGAACTCATCGGTCGGGCACACCGGCGGCCCGCAGCCGGGCGAGGAACCGCGCGGGCCGTTGCAGTTGCGCGCTCGTGACGCGCAGGACGCGCTCGCCCGCGGCCTCCAGCTCGGCTTGGCGCTCGGCGTCCTCGCGCTGGGCGAGCGGGTCGTCGTGCCACTGCCGGCTGTCGACCTCGACGATCAGTCGCAGCTCCGGCCAGCGCAGGTCGGGGTAGACGGTGCGGCCCGGGAGCCGATAGGGCCGGTTGACCTCGGCGGGCGGCCTGAGCCCGGCCGCGACGATGATGTCCAGCGCTTCGTCCTCGCGCGGGCTCCGGGTCGGCTGCGCGCCGAGCGCCAGGAGCGAGCGCGGCAACTGCTCGAGCTCGGCCGCGGTGAACCGCGCCTGGCGCAAGGCCCGCTTCACCGCCGCCTCCTCGGCCTGCAGATCCATCACCGTGCGCAGCTTCGGCGTGACCGGGATCCCCTTGCGGACCGTGCGCTCGATCCTGGTGCTCCGGTGGGCCTTGATGCGCGGGTGGGCGCGCTTGGTCCGCGCCGTGACCTCGAACGGCCGGCCGTCCCACGGGACCAGATCCCACAGCGCCGCGGCGGAGTAGTGGCTCAGCACGGCCTTCTCACCGCACGCGAGCACGGCGGCCAGGAACCGTCCCTCGGTCGCGACATTCGGGTGCCCCCAGGCGTAGACGCCGCGGTAGAGCGGGTGCAGGATGCCGCGCGCGACGCGGGCCTTGACCTGCCCGTAGGTGAACCCGCACGCGTAGAGGTCGGCGAGCGACACGATGCCCCAGCGCCCCGCCGCCCGCTTCGCCGCGAGCAGGTCAGGCGGGGTGGTGGGAAAAGGCTCTGTGGGGACCTTTATCGACCAGCGCGCGGGCATCGCGCGGATGGTCCACCCGGGCCCTGCCACGGCTCTACGCGCATTCGTTACTTAACTGCGTAATGTCTGAAAAAATGGCGTATCGCTGGGGAGAGCACGTCGGCGAGCTCGAGCTCGCGGTCGAGGCCGAGACCGAGGAGGCGGCCTTCGGCGACGCCGTGCGCGCGTTCGGCGAGCTCCTCGCGGACGAGGACGGCGCGCCGGGCGAGCCTCGCCACTACGCGCTCGCGGTCACCGGCAGCGACCGCGCGGCGCTGCTCGCCGCGCTACTGGACGAGCTGATCTTCCTGGCCGAGACCGAGGGCTTCGTCCCGCAGGCGCTGGACGAGCTGCGGGTCGGCGACGGCTCGCTGGAGGCGACCGTGAGCGGCCACGAGGGCGAGCCCCCGCACCTGGTCAAAGCCGTCACCCACCACCGCCTGCGTTTCGACCCGGCGCCCGGCGGCTTCACCGCGACCGTGGTCCTCGACGTATGAACGTGCGGCGGATCGGCGAGGTCGAGTGGGAGCTGGCGCCGGCCGGGCGCGACGACATGCGCGTGCCCGCCCGCGTGTTCGCCGACGAGGAGCTGCTGGAGGCCGTCCGCAGCGACGACAGCCTCGAGCAGCTGTGCAACGTGGCGACGCTGCCGGGGATCGTCACCGCCGCGCTGGCGATGCCGGACATCCATTCGGGCTACGGCTTCCCCGTCGGCGCCGTGGCCGCGACCGAGCTGCCGGACGGCGTCGTCTCGCCCGGCGGCGTCGGCTACGACATCAACTGCGGCGTCCGGCTGCTCGCGCTGCCGCTGACCGCGCGCGAGCTCGGCAAGCGCAAGGAAGCGCTCGTGCACGAGATCGCGCGCCGCGTGCCCACCGGCACCGGCCGCGGGGGCGGCCTCGAGCTCGACGACGCGGCGTTCGACGCCGTGCTCGCCGAGGGCCCGCGGGGCCTGATCGGGCGCGGGATCGGGACGCCGGAGGACATCGAGCGCACGGAGTCCCAGGGCCGCCTCGACGACGCCGACCCGGCGCGGGTCTCCGCGCGGGCGCGCACGCGTGGCGCCGGGCAGCTCGGGAGCCTCGGCTCGGGCAACCACTTCCTCGAGCTGCAGCGCGTGGGGCGCATCCTCGACGCGGAGGCGGCCGCGGCGTTCGGCCTCGCCGAGGACCAGGTGACCGTGCTGATCCACTCCGGCTCGCGCGGGCTCGGGCACCAGGTCTGCACCGACTTCGTCAAGCGCATGGACGCCGCGCTCGCCCGCCACGGGATCACGCTGCCCGACCGCCAGCTCTCCTGCGCGCCCGCCTCCTCGGCCGAGGGCCGCGACTACCTGCGCGCGATGTCCGCCGCGGCCAACTTCGCCTGGGCCAACCGGCACGTGATGGCGCACACGATCCGCGAGGCGATCGCTGGGGTGCTCGGCGCCGAGACCGCGGACGCCACGCGCCAGGTCTACGACGTCGCGCACAACGTCGCCAAGCGCGAGCACCACAGCGGCCGCGACGTGCTCGTCCACCGCAAGGGCGCCACGCGCGCCTTCCCGCCCGGCCATCCCGAGCTCCCGGAGGCCTACCGGGAGTCCGGCCAGCCCGTGTTCATCCCGGGCTCCATGGGCACCGCGTCCTGGGTCCTCGCGGGCCGCCCGGGCTCGATGGAGCATTCCTTCGGCACGGTCTGCCACGGCGCGGGCCGGCGCCTCAGCCGCACCCGTGCGCGCAAGCAGATCGGCGGCGCCGAGCTGCGCCGCCAGCTCGAGGACGCCGGCATCACCGTCCGCGGCGCGTCCAACAAGGGCCTGGCCGAGGAGGCCCCGTTCGCCTACAAGGCCGTCGAGCGGGTCGTCGAGGTCGTCGAGCGCGCCGGCCTCGCCGCGCGCGTCGCCGAGCTGCGGCCGATCGGCGTGGTCAAGGGCTGAAGGCCCGCCGCGCGGGCAGGCCGAGCTGGGCGAACACCTCGAGGTCGTGCGGGAAGCCCGTGATCCCTGCGATCCGCTCGCCGCGCACGGCGAACACCATCACGCCGTAGGCGTCGTGCTCGCCCGCATCGCGCTCGTCGACGTAGCTGGCGAGCGTGGGCTGGCCGTTCGCGCGCGTGACCGTGTGGCGGATGCGCTCGAGCCGGCCCTGGGCGGGCTCGGTGGCGAAGAAGCGGCCGATCGCCTCCGGCCCCTCGAAGCGCAGCGCCATCGGCGGCATCGTCAGCAGCGCGTCGTCACTGAGCAGCGCGACGATCCGCGGGACGTCGACATCCGCCCAGGCGTCGAGGAACGCGCGCATGGTCGCGCCCTCGGCGTCGCTGTCACGCGGCGCGTGCACGCGCGCGAGCGTGCCTTCCTTGCGCTCGCGCGCGATCCGGTCGCGGGCGCGCTGCAGCGCGCTGTTGACCGCGGCGGTCGAGTCGTCGAGCAGCTCGGCGGTCTCGCGCGCCGACCAGCCGAGCCCGTCGCGCAGCATTAGGACCGCGCGTTGCTTGGCCGGCAGGAGCTGCATCGCGGCGACGTAGGCGAGCCCGGCGTCCTCGCGCTGCAGGGCGCTCGCCTCCGGCGACGGGTCGGGCGCGGCCAACTCGGCCAGCAGCCGGTCCGGGTACGGCTGCAGGCGCGCGTCCGGGACCGCGCGGCGCTGCAGCATCCGCAACGCGACGTTGGTCGCGATCCGGTGCAGCCACGTCGAGAGCGCGAAGTGCGGCTCGAAGCCCGGCAGGCCGCGCCAGGCGCGCAGCAGCGTCTCCTGGACCGCGTCCTCGGCGTCGTGCAGCGAGCCGAGCATCCGGTACGCGTGCACGTGCAGCGCCCGCCGGTGCGGCGCCGTCAACGCCACGAAGGCCCGCTCGTCGCCGTCGCGGGCGGCGGCGAGCACCCGCGTCACGCCGGGACCGGCCACGGCCCACCGAGCTCCGTCCAGGGGGAGGGGCGGTGCGCCCCGACGTACCCGCCGAGCGCGACGAAGCGCAGACCGTCGCACCCGGGCAGGATCTGCCGCCGCTGCTCCGGCCCGACGCGCACCATCACGCCCGGGCGCAGCTCGAAGCGCTCGCCGTCAGCGACCAGCGTCCCCGAGCCCGACAGCGGGATGTAGACCTCCTCCTGGCCGGCCTCCTCGGTGCCGTCGCCGTGCGCGTGGTCGGGGTACCCGTCCCACTCCGGCGGCAGATCCATCACCTGCATGCCCCACGCGGTCACGCCCAGTTCCGCGCGGGCCCGCCGCGCGATCCCGTCGTAGAGCGTCTCCATCTCGTCGATCGTCTTCCACGTCACGTCCGCCATCACGATCCTCCTTTCGTGACGTTCAATCCGCGCGGACACGAAAACTCATCGCTGGTTCCGGGTAACCTGCTCGACGTGGACGGAGGCGTGCCGGCGGCCTTGGCCAGATGAGGGTCGCGCTCTTCATCACGTGTTTCAACGACACGCTGTTCCCGTCGGTCGGGCGGGCGGTGGTGGAGCTGCTGGAACGGCTGGGCTGCGAGGTCGAGTTCCCGCTCGAGCAGACGTGCTGCGGGCAGATGCACGTCAACTCGGGCTATGAGCACGAGGCCACCGGGTTGATGGAGCGCTTCCCGCGCGTGTTCGCGGGCTACGACGCGGTCGTCTCGCCGTCGGCGTCTTGCGTGGCGCACGTGCGCGAGCGGATCCCGGACGCGCCGCACGTGTACGAGCTGTGCGAGTTCCTGGTCGACCGGTTGGGCGTGGTCGACGTCGGCGCGTCGTTCCCGCACCGGGTGACGCTCCATCCCACGTGCCATTCGCTGCGGCTGCTCGAGATCGGCGACCGGCCGCGGCGGCTGCTGTCGGCGGTGCGCGGGCTGGAGCTCGTCGAGCTCGACGGGGCGCGCGAGTGCTGCGGTTTCGGCGGCACGTTCGCGGTCAAGAACGCGGATACGTCGATGGCGATGCTCTCGGACAAGGTCCGGCACGTGCTGGACACGCGCGCGGAGGTCTGCACCGCGGCCGACACGTCGTGCCTGATGCACATCGGCGGCGCGCTCTCGCGCGGGCGCACCGGCGTGCGGACGCTGCACATCGCGGAGATCCTGGCGGCGGTCGAATGAGCTTCCAGACCGCGGCACGGGCGACGCTCCGCGACGCGCAGCTGCGCCGCAACATCGGCAAGGCGACCGGGACGATCCGGGCCAAGCGCGAGCGGACGGTCGCCGAGCTGGACGACTGGGAGCAGCTGCGCGACGCGGGCGAGGCGATCAAGGCGCGCGCGCTGGCGACGCTGCCCGAGCAGCTCGAGGCGCTGGAGGCCGCGGTGACGCGGGCCGGCGGGACCGTGCACTGGGCGCGCGACGGCGCCGAGGCGAACGCGATCGTCGCCTCGATCGCGCGCTCGCACGGCGCCGGCGAGGTGATCAAGGTCAAGTCGCTGGCCACGGACGAGATCGGGCTCAACGAGGCGCTCGCCGAGCAGGGGATCCGCGCGATCGAGACCGACCTGGCCGAGCTGATCGTGCAGCTCGCCGGGGACCGCCAGTCGCACATCCTGGTGCCGGCGATCCACCGCAACCGGGCCGAGATCCGTGCGCTGTTCGAGCGCACGATCGCCGCCGGGCAGTCGCTGGGTGACGAGGCGGCGGCGATCGCCGAGGCCGCGCGGCTGCATCTGCGCGCGAAGTTCCTGTCGACCGACGTGGCCGTGTCGGGCGCGAACTTCGCGGTCGCCTCGACCGGCACGGTCGGGGTCGTGGAGTCCGAGGGCAACGGGCGCATGTGCGTGACGCTCCCGCGCGTGCTCGTGACGCTGATGGGGATCGAGAAGGTGCTGCCGTCCTGGCAGGACCTCGAGGTGATGCTGCAGCTGCTGCCGCGCTCCTCGACGGCGGAGCGTATGAACCCGTACACGTCGCTGTGGACGGGGGTGCGCGAGGGCGACGGGCCGTCCGAGTTCCACCTCGTGCTACTGGACGGCGGGCGGACCGACGTGCTCGCCGACGCGGTGGGGCGCCAGGCGCTGCACTGCATCCGCTGCTCGGCCTGCCTGAACGTGTGCCCGGTCTACGAGCGCGTCGGCGGCCAGGCCTACGAGTCCGTGTACCCAGGGCCGATCGGCGCGATCCTGACGCCGCAGCTGCGCGGGCTGGACCAGGCGCCGTCGCTGCCGTGGGCGTCGTCGCTGTGCGGCGCCTGCTACGAGGTCTGCCCGGTCAAGATCGACATCCCTTCGGTGCTCGTGCACCTGCGCGGGCGCGTCGTGCGCGAGCAGAAGTCCAAGCTCGCGCCCGAGGCCCTGGCGATGAAGGCGATGGCCGCGGCGTTCGGCTCGCGCCGCCGCTACGAGGGCGCGCAGCGGCTCGCCCGGCTCGGCCGCGGCCCGCTGGCCAAGGCGGCGCTCCCGGGCTGGACGGCGATGCGCGACCTCCCGCAGCCGCCCCGGGAGACGTTCCGCGAGTGGTGGCAGCACCGCGCGCCGCGGCCGGCGCCGCCGCGGGACGAGGTGGTGGGTGGCGACGTCGCGCGGCCGGGCGGCGAGGCCGCGCGTGGCGGCGCGGCGGGCGGCGAGGTTGCGCGGCCGGGCGGCGAGGCCGCGCGTGGCGGCGCGGCGGGCGGCGAGGTTGCGCGGCCGGGCGGCGAGGCCGCGCGTGGCGGCGCCTCGCCGCGCCCCGGCGACGCCTCGCCCGTGTGCGACGAGCCGCCGCGGGAGGAGGGCGCGTGAGCGCGGCCAAGGACGAGATCCTCGCGCGCGTCCGGGCGGCGCTCGGGCCCGCGCCGGCCGTGCCCGAGATCCCGCGCGCCTACCACGGCGCCGGCGCGCTCGGCGCCGAGGGGATCGTCGACCGGTTCTGCGAGCGGGTCGCGGAGTACCGCGCGACCGTGCACCGCGTCGCCCAGGCCGAGGTCGCCGCGACCGTGCGGGGGATCGTCGGCGACGGGCGCGTCGGCGTGCCGGCGGGGTTCGACGACCTGGGGCTCGCGGTGATCGAGGACGACGGGCTCTCCGTGTCGGACCTGGACGCGCTCGACGCGGTCGTCACGGGCTCCGCGCTGGCCATCGCCGACACGGGAACCATCGTTCTCGACTCGGGACCGCGATCCGGCCGGCGCGCGCTCACGCTCGTGCCCGACCATCACGTCTGCATCGTCGAGGCGGACGCGATCGTGCCGTCCGTGCCGGACGCGATCGCGGCGCTCGCGGAAGCGGCCGCGGAGGGGCGGCCGATCACGTTCGTCTCCGGCCCGTCGGCGACGTCGGACATCGAGCTCGACCGCGTCGAGGGCGTGCACGGCCCGCGGGTGCTGGACGTGGTCGTGGCTGTCAAACGTGCGTGACGCACAGGGTTTCGGGGCAATACGGCCCGGGCAGCCGGGTCCTGATGACCAAGACACTCACGAAAGGCCTGCTCGCCGGCGCTCTCGCCGCGTGCCTGAGCCTGGGCGCCGTCGCCACGGCGCACGCCGGCGACCGCGGCCACAAGGGCCCGGGCGTCCCGGACCGCAAGATCTCCGTCCAGCTGTGGACGTTCGCCGAGTACCTCGGCTTCGGCACCGACGCCGCGACGATCGAGCGCACCGAGGAGATGTTCCGGCGGCTGCGCGCGATGGGCTACCGCAACGTCGAGCCGTTCACCACCAGCGGCCTGAGCGCGGAGCAGTACCGCGCGCTGCTGGACAAGTACCGGCTGCGGGCGCCGTCCCGCCACGTTGACGTCGGCACCCCGGACCAGCCGGCCGACATCGCGCAGATCCTCGCCGACAACAAGACGCTCGGCGTGCGCTACTTCGGCTCGGGCGCCACGCCGCAGCTGACGACCGAGGCCGACTGGGTCGCCTACGCGCGCTACCTCGACAAGCTCGGCGCGCAGGCTCGCAAGGCCGGCCAGCGCCTGATGGTGCACAACCACAACTGGGAGTTCGAGACGAAGTTCGGCGACAAGACCGCCTTCGACGTCCTGCTCGCCAACACGAGCAAGCACAACGTCGTCTTCCAGCTCGACCTCTACTGGGCGACGTTCGGCGGCGCCGACCCCGTCGCGCTGTTCAAGCGCCACGGCAAGCGGATCCAGCTCGCGCACGTCAAGGACATGCGCGGCAGCGACCGCCGGATCGAGATCGTCGGCGAGGGCGTGATCGACTTCCCGCGCATCTTCGCCGCGACCAAGGGCCCGCTGAAGTACTACGTGGTCGAGCACGACCCGCGCTTCGGCGACGCGACCTTCGACCCGTTCGAGGCGGCCGAGAAGGGCTTCGACTACCTCGACGACGTGCGCTTCTTCAAGGGCCGCGGCCATCACCACGCGCGCACGCACGACCGCGGCAAGCCCCGCAAGCACGACCACGGCAAGCGCCGCGGCCACGACCACGGCAAGGATCGCGGCAAGCACCGCGACCGCCACTAGCTCGCGCCCCGGCCCGGGCGCTCCGCCTCGCCCGGGCCGTCAGCCCGCCGCGCGTGCCACCAGCGCGGCGGGCTGGAGCGCGTGCCCGAGCGCCATCGCGACCGTCCCCTTCAGGCCCGCCCGGGTCCCGGCGCGGGCGCGGGCGATCTCGAGCTCGGCGGTGGCCAGCGGCGCCGCCTCGCGGTAGACCGTCTCGCGCAGCGCGCTCAGGAGGTAGTCGCGCGCCTCGGTCAGGTCGCCCGCGATCACCAGCCGCGCCGGGTTGAGGATGTTCACGACCGTCGCCAGCACGAAGCCGATCGCGCGCCCGGCCTCGCGCACCATCGCGATCGCCTCCGGCACCCCGGCCCGCGCCAGCGAGGCGAGCTCCGCGGTGCCGCCGCACTCGATCCCCTGCGCGGTCAGCCGCTCCGCCATCGCGGTCCCGCCGGCCACGGCCTCCAGGCAGCCCGTCTTGCCGCAGCGGCAGGCGACGTCGTCGTACCCGGGGACGTTGACGTGGGCGATCTCGCCCGCCACGCCCTGCGCGCCGCGCTGGACGACGCCGTCGGTCACGTAGCCGAGGCCGATCCCGCTGCCGGCCTTGACGACGGCGACGACCTCGTCGGGCTCGGCCTCGCCGAGCGCGATCACGTTGACGTCGTTGTCGACCAGCACGTCGACCCCGTAGCGCTCGCGGAACGCGTCGGCCACCGGAAAGCCGTCCCAGCCGGGCATCGAGTCCGGGCTGAGCGGGCGCCCCTGCACGTGGTCCACGGTCCCGGGCAGGCCGACGCCGATCGCGCGCACGTCGGCCGGCGTGCGCCCGCACTCCGCCAGCAGCTCGTCCAGGCCGCGGTAGATCCAGGACAGCGTGACCCGCGGGTCGGCGTTGATCGGGCGCGGCTCCAGGCGGTTGGCGATCAGCTCGCCCGTGCCGTCGGCGACCGCGAGCCCGGTGCGGCTCACGCCCGCGTCGACGCCGAGCACGATCCCGCCGCCCGGGTCGAACGCGAACCGCGCCGGCGGGCGGCCGCCCGTCGAGGGCGCGGCCTCGAGCTCGGCCACGAGCCCCTGGGCCAGCAGGTCGCCGAGCCGGGCGGTGACGGTCTGGCGCGACAGGCCGGTGAGCTCGACCATGTCCGCGCGGGTCAGCCCCTCGTGGGAGCGGATGACGGAGAGGAGGTTGGCGAGGGTGGAGGCCGTCTGCTCGCTCATTCACCGGCCACGCTAGCCGAACACGGCGGCGACGGCGCCGTGCAGCGTGGGCGACTCGATCTCATCCACGATCGCGACCGCGAGATCGGCGTAGGAGAGCGCCGCCGCAGCGTCCGGCAGGCGGTCGTCGCCGAGCGTGTAGCGCCCGGTCCGCGGCGCGTCGAGCTCCAGCCGCGCGGGCGGGACGAGCACCGCCCAGTCGCGCTCGCTCGCGGCGAGCCGCGCCGCGCCCGCGGCGTGCGACTGCGCGAACGGGCGCAGGAACGGCGGGAACAGCGCCTCGTCCTCGTAGGCCGGCGCCCCGTCCGGGCCGCGCAGCGTCGCGAACAGGCCGATCGCGACGATCCGCGGGATCCGCGCCGCGATCAGCGCGTCGGCGGCGCGGACGAAGAAGGTCGGGTCGACGTCGCCCAGCTCCTCCGGGCCGGACGCGGGCGTGACGGCGTGCACGGCGGCGTCGTGGCCGGCGGCCACGCGCGCCACCGCCTCGGGGTCGGTGATGTCGGCGTCGGCGCGCAGCGCCGCGGTGACGCGATGGCCGCGGCGGCGCGCCTCGCCGACGACGTGGCGCCCGGCGCGGCCGCCGGCGCCGAAGACGACGATCGATCGGGTGGGCATCGCCGCGAAGGTATCTTCGGCCCGATGGTTACTTCAACGGAACTCACGTGCCCGGCGCGCGAGATCCCGATCCAGATCGGTGACAAGTGGACGGCGCTGCTCGTGCTCGAGCTCGAGCACGGCCCGCGCCGCTTCGGTGAGCTCCGCGCGGCGCTCGGCGCGGTCACGCCGAAGGTGTTGACCGAGACGCTGCGCGCGATGGAGCGCGACGGCCTGCTCACGCGCACCGAGTCCCCGCGGCGCGTCGAGTACGCGCTCACGTCCGCCGGCCGCCGGCTGCTGCCGCTGATCGAGGCGGTGCGCGAGTGGAGCGCCGAGCATCTCGACGCCGTGCTGGCGGCGCGGGCCTAGATGCCCGCGGTCCGCGCGAACCTGGGCGCCGGCGTCGACGCCGAGGCCGTGCGCGACCGCGCCCGCGCGCTGGGCGTGATGGGCTGGGTGCGCCCGACGGGCGAGCTGCACGCCGAGGGCGACCCCGAGGCGCTGGAGGCGCTGCTCGGCGACGTCGAGGCCGAGCGCGTGAAGGTCGAGGGCCACGAGCAGTTCGCGATCCGCGGCGTGCCCGCGGGCGTCTTCGTCGTCCAGGAGCACCAGGCCACCGCGCACCACTTCGACCTGCGCCTGGAGGTCGACGGCGTGATGCGCTCGTGGGCCGTGCCCAAGGGCCCGTCGCTCGACCCGGCCGCCAAGCGGCTCGCGGTCGAGGTCGAGGACCACGACCTGGGCCACAACGACTTCGAGGGCCCGCTCGGCGACGGCGGCGTGATCGTCTGGGACCGCGGCACCTACGAGCAGGGCGGCCGCGTCGCCTGGCCCGAGGCGCTCGAGCGCGGCCACGCCGTCTTCGTCCTGCACGGCGAGAAGCTGCGCGGCGGCTTCGCGCTGCAGCGCACGCGCGCGGGATGGCTGCTGATCAAGCGCCGCGACGACGAGGCCCGGCCGGGCTCGGACATCGTGGCCGAGCGGCCCGAGTCCGTCCTCAGCGGCCGCACGCTCGCCGAGCTGCTGGCTTAGACGGGCTCGAGCTCGTCGGCCTCGGGGAACGCCAGCCCGTCGAGCCCGACGACCTCGCGCGCGACCTCGGTCAGCAGGTCGGCCAGCACGGCCGCCGAGTCGTCGTCGAGCGACAGGAACCCCGGCGCGGGCTCGGCGACGCGGCGGATGATCGTGCTCCGCAGCTCGACGCCCGCGGGCGTGAGCGCGAGCACGCGCACGCGGCGGTCGGTGGGGGAGGTGCGGCGCTCCACCAGCCCGCGGGCCTCGAGCCGGTCGACGATCCCGGTCAGGTTCGAGCTCTCGCACACCAGCGCGGTCGTCAGCTCGCCCATCGGGCGCGGCGCCTCCGGCCGCAGGTAGCGCAGCGCCCACATCTGCGGCGGCGTCAGGTCGAGCTCGCGGGCGATCACGAGCACGCGCCGGCGCTGGACCTCCGCGAGGTCCGTGAAAGCACGCCAGAGCTTGGCGTCGACGTCCGAGCGCCGCGGCATCTGCGCGAGCATAGCCGCGGGCCCGGGACGCGCGCTCAGGCCGTCGCGAACGCGGACGGATCGATGATCTGCTCGTAGGAGCGGCCGCCCTCGACGAGGTTCCACTCCTCGAGCCAGCTGTACTGGTTGGCGAAGCGCTCGCGCGAGTAGGGCTGGGCGTGGACGAAGCGGTAGTAGTCGCTCGAGAGCTCCTCAGGGGCGAGCGCGCCGCCGGCGGCGACCGTGATGTGCCCGCGGTAGGCGTCGGGGTCGGCGTTGATGCGGTCCACGGCCTCGTTGACGGCGGCGATGAACGCGCGCTGGGCGTCCACGCTGACGTCGGTGGCGAAGGCCTGGGCGCCGCGGTAGAAGAACGAGCCGAGCACGTGCGCGCCCTGCTTGAGCGCGAGGCTCAGGAACGGCTCCATCAGCGCGACCGCGCCGAACGTGCGCTTGTGGACGTGCTCGAGCAGCTCGGCCGGGCCGCCGCCGTGCTCGAGCTTGATCTGCTCGCGGCCGAGCGCGCCTTCGAGCAGCTTGATCGTTGTGAAGTGCTGGCCCGTCGACTCGTTGATGCCGACGGGGACGTTCGCGAGGTCGTGCGGCTCCTGGATCGCGGGGTCGAGCGTGACCAGCGCCTGGGCGACCACGGCGGGGCGCAGGTAGACGATCCGGACGTCGCGCTCGCTGTGCTCGATCCGGTGCAGCACGCCCCACTCGCACATGTTGAACGTGTCCGAGCGGCGCCCCTCGAAGAGCTTGAGCGGGTCCTTCTCGGCGTCCTTGATCACGTGGTTGCGCTGGTCCCAGTCGGCGTCGGTGACGATCTCCACGCCGTGGCGCTCGAAGATCCCCTCCTCGACGGCGACGCGTTCGGGCACGGTGAAGATGCTGTTGCCCGCGAGCAGGCGGATCTTCGCGGTCTGCGCGGTGGCGCTCATGGGTCCTCCCAGAGGTAGTACGGAACCTGAACTACGAAGGTCATGAACGGTTCTAGCACAATCTCGATAAAGTCGATCGGGTATGGTGCCGTTCAAGGTGCGGACCTTCCGGCATGTGAACCATCGGGGAGACTTCATGGACACGACGCGACGCCACTTCCTCCGCCAGAGCGCGCTGCTCATCGGCTCGGGATCGCTGCTGGCCGCGTGCGGAGGCTCGTCGGGATCGGGCGCGAGCGCCACGACGGTGTCGGTCGGGCTGCCGGCCGGAGGCAATTCGCTGTCGATCTGGAAGCCCGTGATCGAGCGCCGCGGGCTCAGCGCCGACGGGGTCGCGCTGAAGTGGGTCGGCGGCGACCCCGGGCAGCTGCAGACCCAGTTCCTGTCCGGGAGCGTCGACATCTCCACCTTCGGCCCGCTGGGCACGGCGCTGGCGCTGCTCAAGGGCGATGAGATCGCGATCACCGGCCCGGGCATCTACGGCCACCACAAGTGGCTGGTGCGGGACGACTCGCGGGCGCGCAGCGTCGCCGACCTGCGCGGCAAGCGCGTCGCGACCGGGCTGGCGACGGCCGAGGCCTTCCGCGCCACGCAGCTGATCCTGGCCGTCCAGGGCGCGAGCGCGGACGACTTCACCTGGGTCCACAGCCAGGGCGCGGCGGCCGTGGCGCTGTTCGAGCGCGGCGACCGTGGACGCGATCTACATCGGCGAGCCCAACGCCACGATCCTCGTCGACGGCGGCGCACGCCAGATCGGCTCGCTGCAGGAGGAGTGGGCGTCCGCGACGGGGTCCGAGCTGCCGCTGTTCAACGCCGGCCCGACGCTGCGCACCAAGTGGCTGGCCGAGCACCCGGAGGCCGCGGCGGGCGCGGTCGGCATGCTCGTCGGGGCCAGCACGAGCGTTGCCGAGGACCCGTCGCAGCTGACGGCGGTGGCGCCGGCGATCGGCGTCAAGCCGGCGCTCAAGGACGTCGCCGCGCAGCTGCCGGAGCGCATGGGCGACGTCTACATGAAGGCGTTCGGCGAGGCCGAGAAGGCACAGCTCGACGAGATCGTCGCGCTCGGCGTCAAGCACGGGCTGCTGCCCGAGGCGCCGGCGGCGAAGGTCTACGCGGAGCTGACATGAGCTCCGCGCTCGCCGAGGTCCGCCCCGCCGGGCGCGCGCCGCGGCCGCGCGCCCGCCGGCCGGCGGCGTCGACCGTGCTCGGGCCGGTCGTGCTGGTCCTGGCGCTCGCGGGTGGCTGGCAGCTGATGGCCTCGCTCAGCGACTCGACCCTGCTCCCGGACGTCGGCGAGGTCGCCTCGGCGGTCGGCACGATCCTGGAGAACGGCGCGCTGTCGGCGCTGCGCACGACGATCGTGCGCGTGCTGCTGGGGTTCTCGCTGGCGTTCGCGGTCGCGATCGCCGCGGGCCTGCTGATGGCGCGCAGCACCTGGGCGCGGGCGGTGCTCGAGCCCGCGGTCCTGATCGGGCTCACCGTGCCGGGCCTGGTGTGGGCGCTGCTGGCCGTGATCTGGTTCGGGCTCGCCCAGACCGGGCCCGTGCTGGCCGTGGCGCTGAGCGCCGCCCCGGCGCTGGTGCTCAACGTCTACCAGGGCGCCCGCGCGGTCGACCCGGGCCTGATCGAGATGGCGCACGTGTTCCGCTTCAACCGGCGCGTGCGGCTGACGCGGCTGTGGCTGCCGGCGCTGGTCCCGTTCCTGCTCAGCGGCGCGCGGCTCGGCCTCTCGCTGTCGTGGAAGGTGATCGTGCTGGTCGAGATGTTCGGCGCCTCCGAGGGCGTCGGCTACGAGCTCAACACCGCGTTCTCCAACCAGGACGTGGCCGGCGTGCTGGCCTGGACGATCGTGTTCGGAGCGGCGATGGCGCTGATCGAGTACGGCCTGCTGCGGACGGTCGAGCGGCGCGTCACGCGCTGGCGCAAGGAGGCGATCGTATGAGCGTCGCGCTCGAGGGCGTCTCGAAGGCCTTCCCGGGCCGGCAGGTGCTCGACGCCTTCTCGCTGCGCATCGAGCCCGGCGAGCTGGTCGCGCTCGTGGGCGCCTCGGGCTGCGGCAAGACGACGATCCTGAACCTGCTCGCGGGGCTGGAGCGGCCGGACGCGGGGACCGTGCGGGTGGCCGGCGAGGACGGCGCGCCGCTGCGGCTCGGCGTCGTCTTCCAGCAGCCGCGGCTGCTCGACTGGGCGTCCGTGCGCGAGAACGTCGCGCTGGCGTCGCGCGACACCGCGGTCGCCGAGCGGATGCTGCGGGAGGTCGGGCTCGGCGAGCACCTCGACGCGTTCCCGACGACGCTGTCCGGCGGGCAGCGCCAGCGCGCCGCGGTCGCGCGGGCGTTCAGCATCGACCCCGAGCTGGTGCTGCTCGACGAGCCGTTCAGCGCGCTCGACGAGCTGACCGCGCGGCGGCTGCGGGTGCAGCTCCAGCAGCTGTGGCTGGACCGCCCGCGCACCGGCGTGCTGGTCACCCACAATCCGCTCGAGGCCGCGTTCCTGGCCGATCGCATCTACGTGCTCGGCAGCCGGCCGGCGCGGATCGTCGCCGAGCACGTCGTCACCGCGCCGCGGCCGCGCTCGCCCGAGGACGAGGAGTTCTTCCGGCTGCACGCCAGCATCGTCGCCGCGCTGTGAGCGCGCGCGTCACGACGGTGGCGGTCGCCGCCACCGCGGGTCTGCCGCTGATCTCGATCTCGGCCCCGAACGTCGCGCTGCCCGCGCTGGCGGCCGGGCTCGGGGCGAGCTTCGCGCTGCTGCAGTGGGTGATCGCCGCCTACGCGCTGGCGCTGGGGGCGCTGCAGCTCGTCGCGGGCACGCTCGCCGACCGCTTCGGGCGCCGGAGGGCGACCGTGCTCGGGCTGGCGCTGTTCGGCGCCGGCGGGCTGGGCGCGGCGCTCGCGCCGGGCGCGGGCGCGCTGGTGGCGGCGCGCGTCGTCTCGGGGATCGGCGGCGCGTTCGTGCTCACGGGCGCGCTCGGGCTGGTCGCGGCGCAGTTCGGCGCCGGCGACCGGCTGAAGGTGCTGGCGCTGCGCAGCGCGATCATCGCCACCGCGTTCGCGATCGGGCCGCTCGCCGGGGGCGTGCTCACCGACCTGCTCGGCTGGCGGGCCGTGTTCGCGTTCGACGCCGCGCTGGCGCTGCCGCTGCTGCTCGTGCTCGCGGCGGGCGCGGACGACGGCGTGGGCGCGGGCCGGGCGGCGCGGATCGACTGGCCGGGCACGGTGGCCCTGACGGTCGCGCTCGCGGGGCTGCTGTACGCGCTCATCCGCACCGATGCCGCCGGGGCGGTGGTCGCGGCGGCGGCCGGCGCGGTCGTGGCCGTGCGCCAGCGCGCGGGGCACCCGCTCGTCCCGCCCGAGCTGCTGCGCGACCGCGGCCTCGCCACGTCCGTGCTGTCGCTGCTGGTGCTCTACGTGTCGGTCTTCGGCGGCTTCGTCTACGTGACGCTGTACCTGCGCGAGGTCTGCGGGCTCACGCCGGCGGCGACCGGCGCGCTGCTGACGGTCTTCGCCGCCACCTCGCTGGCGGCGGTGCTGGCGGTCACGCGCTCGCCGCGGCGCGACCGGCTCGAGCTCTGGATCCCGGTCGCGCTGGCCGTCGCGGCGGCCGGCCTGCTGTCCTTCGCGGCCGTCGCGGGCACGGGCTCGCAGTGGCCGCTGCTGCCGGGCCTGGCGCTCACGGGCCTGGCCGCGGGCGTCATCAACCCGCTGCTGACCGCCAACCAGATGGGCGCGTTCGACCCGTCCGACGGCGGGATCGCCGCGGGGCTCAACGGCGCCTCGCGGCAGCTGGGGACCGCGCTCGGGACGGCGCTGCTGGGCGTGCTCGTGGGCGGGGCGGTCGAGGCGCGCGGGGGCACGTTGGGGGACCTCGATCACGAGGCGGTCGCGGCCGGGCTGGCCTCAGGCCTGCGGCTGTCCGCGCTCGCGGGCGCGCTCCTGCTGCTGGCGGCGGTCCCGGTGGCCGCGCGCGGGCTGGCCACGCCGTCCCCGCGGGCGTAGTGTCGTGCCATGTCCGCCCCCGATCTCCAGGCCTTCCTCGACGCGTTCAACGCGCACGACGTCGACGCGATCATGGCCTTCTTCACCGACGACTGCGTCTTCG
>Ga0180215_1001527_pt1 | contig 25234 bp, 21 predicted proteins | sample eDN3rd37CBELigBY_FD_128871 | JGI IMG/M metagenome (GOLD analysis project Ga0180215, IMG submission 128871) | Enriched backyard soil microbial communities from Emeryville, California, USA - eDNA 3rd pass 37_C BE-Lig BY (version 2) (version 2) | ecosystem: Environmental > Terrestrial > Soil >...
CATGGACCATATCGCCAACTTTAAATTCTGGTAAGCCACTTTGTTTTTTTCCAAAGAAATCACCAGGTCCTCTAAGTTCCAAGTCTTTCTCGCTCAATAAAAAGCCATCATTCGTTTCAGTCATGATTTTCATTCTTTCTTTCCCTACTTCAGATTTAGGATCTGCTAATAATATACAGTATGATTGGTGCTCACCACGACCGACACGACCACGCAACTGGTGAAGTTGAGAAAGCCCAAATCGTTCTGCATCATAAATGACCATTATCGTAGCATTAGGAACATTAACACCTACTTCAACGACTGTAGTAGAGACTAAGACTTGTACTATATTTTCACTAAATTGCTTCATGACAGTCTCTTTTTCTTCTGAAGGAAGTCGACCATGCATTAATCCAATTCGGTATCGGTTTTGAAAATATTGCATGAGTTGGGCGTGAACATCAATCGCATTTTGGACATCTAATTTATCGGATTCTTCAATTAAAGGACATATCACATAGGCTTGTCTACCTTTTCTAAGTTCGCTCTCCACTTTCAGTAAAACTTTATCGAGCATTTCAGGTTTTGCCCAATAAGTTTCAATCGATTTCCTGCCTTTTGGCATTTCATCAATTATAGAGACATCCATTTCTCCAAAAACTGTAATTGCAAGGGTCCTCGGAATTGGGGTTGCCGTCATGAAAAGTGTATGCGGGTTTTCTCCCTTTTCACGTAAAATTCTTCTTTGTTCAACCCCAAAACGATGTTGTTCATCTGTAATCACTAAGCCTAATTTATTGAAAACAACATCCTCTTGAATTAAAGCATGAGTACCAATGATAATGGATAATTCGCCTGACTTTAATTGTTCTAAAATCTCTAATCGTTCTTTTTTCTTTACTGAACTTGTCAAAAGTTTCACAGGTATATGAAATGGTTCCATTAATTTAGAAATCGTTTCTGCATGTTGTTCTGCTAATATTTCAGTTGGTACCATTAATGCCCCTTGGTATCCAGCAGTAACAACAGCAAATAAACATATAGCAGCTATAACGGTTTTCCCTGAGCCAACATCACCTTGAAGAAGTCGATTCATTCGGTATGTGGAACGAACATCTGTTAAAATTTCTCTTAATACTCTTTTTTGTGCATTTGTTAAAGGAAAAGGTAAATGGTCAAGAAAGTTCTTTAATTTATCATTATCAAAATTAATGAATATCCCTTTTGAATTCTCTCTTTCAAATTTCCTTAATGCTTGCATTTTTAATTGAAAAATTAAAAATTCCTCATAAACTAGTCTTCTTCTACCTTGTTTCAAATCGTAAGAACCACTTGGAAAATGCAATGCTCGAACAGCGTCATAAATGGTATATAACTTATATCTTGTTCTAAAATGTTCAGGAAGTGTTTCATTTAGTAAATGACCGTATTGTTGAAAGGCTAGTTGAATATATCTTCTTAGACCACTAACTTTTAAATCACCTTTAACTGAATAAACAGGTTCAAACTCGATCCTGTTATTATCTTCTTTATGAGAAAAAGTAATCTGACTAACTGAAATTTGTCCTCTATGACGATTCCACGTACCAGTAATCGTTACCGGCTGATTTAGCACTAATTTATTCTTTAAATACGGTTGATTAAAAATAACGGCTGAAATGAGGTGAGGGCCAACCATTACACGAACTAATATTCTCGATTTTTTTCGACCATAAAAGGTAGAAGAAGGAACACTTGCAACCGTTCCTTCCACTGTAATCCGCTCATTATGCTCAGTTTCTTCCAAATTTCTAATACGATTATCGTTATATCGAAAAGGGAAATACATGAGCAAGTCTTCAATTGAATGAATATTTAATTCTGCTAATAACTCTTTAGCCTCTTCGCCGATTCCTTTAACTAAAGTAACTGGACCTTTAATACTTACTTCCATTTATTTTTGCGGTGAGCCAAATATTTCCTGTTGCAATCGTCTTCCTGTTGGCGTAGCCGCTAAACCTCCCTGTGCTGTTTCTCTTAAAGCTGACGGCATACTTTTTCCAATACGAAACATCGCTTCAATGACTTCATCACAAGGAATTCGGCTCTTCACACCAGCTAATGCCATATCAGCTGCAACCATTGCATTGGCAGCTCCCATAGCATTTCGTTTCACGCAAGGCACTTCAACAAGACCAGCAACTGGATCACAAACAAGACCAAGCATATTTTTTAACGTGATAGCAAATGCCTCGCTACATTGACTTGGAGTTCCTCCTGCCATTTCAACGATCGCAGCTGCCGCCATACCTGCTGCTGAGCCTACTTCTGCTTGACAACCTCCTGCAGCACCTGAGATAAACGCATTATTAGCCACAACATATCCAAAGGCACCAGACGTGAAAAGGAAATTAATCATCTGCTCACGTGTAGGGTTTAACTTATTTTTTACCGCAAATAACGTTCCTGGAACAACCCCTGCACTACCAGCAGTTGGTGTTGCACAAATTAATCCCATCGCTGCATTAACTTCATTCGTTGCTACTGCTTTACTTACTGCGTCAAGTATTAGACCACCTGACAAAGTATTGCCTTTTTCAATATATTTTTGTAATAAAACAGCATCTCCGCCTGTTAATCCGGAATGGGATGTAACACCTTTCAATCCTTTTTCTACTGCATTTTCCATGACTTGTAGATTTTTTTCCATTTGAGCAATAATTTCTTCTCGGCTACGTTTTGTTACCATTACTTCTTGGTCAATCATTACTTCTGATATCTTTTTCCCTTCTCGTTCAGCAATTTCCACGAGTTCTTTTACTGTACGAAATAACATATCGTACCTCCTAAAGATAATAATTTTTATTGTTTATTCTACAATTCTAGCAACTTGCAAAATGTGAGGTAACTTAGATATTTCTTCCATTACTTGTTCGTCTACATTTTCGTCTGTTTCTAGTACCATTAAAGCAAGTTTACCTTTTTCTTTTCTTGAAACTTCCATATGACCGATATTAATCTCATATTTTGCTAATACATTCGCTACTGAAGCAATACAACCAAAGCGATCATTATTGACAACAATGATGGCAGGATGTTCTCCAGTTAGGCGAAGTTTAAAACCGTTAATTTCATCAATCTCAATTTTTCCACCACCAATGGAAAGACCGACGATTTCTAGTTGTCCAAGTTCATCACCAAGGATGATTCGTGCAGTGTTAGGATGCTCTGGGACTTCAGATTCTTCAATAAACTCAATATCCATCCCGATATCTTTTGCGATAATTAAAGCATCTATAATTCGATTATCAAATGTATCAAAATCTAATAATCCTCCAACAATCGCTACATCTGTTCCGTGTCCTTTATATGTCTCAGCAAATGAACCATATAAATGAATTTTAGCCCATTTTGGTTGTCTTCCAAATATCGTTCTTGCTACACGTCCAATTCTAGCAGCACCAGCTGTATGAGAACTGGATGGTCCAATCATAATTGGTCCTATAATATCAAAAACACTTCGAAACTTCATGAAGCCCCTCCTTAAATATGAAATGAATTTATATAAATGGGTTGTATAGTCTTATATGAATAAGTCCTAGCAAAAAAAAGGTGATTATATCTACTCCATTTATTATATTATCTTTAAACGCTAATTGAAACAACCAAATACCTACTAGTGGAATTTCCAATAAAAAAGGAGTGCCAAATATTGGCACTCCTAAAAATAAATTTTATTCAACTGAAAATAGGAAAGGATAGAGTGGTTGTTTTCCATCATGGACTTCAACTTCCACATCTTCATAATTTTCCTCAATAAATTCAACGATTTCTTCAACATCTTCATCCGTTGCATCTTCACCTTTAAATAAGGTTACGATATTGGAATCTTCATCAATTAGTTTTTTCACTAATTCTTTTGTTGCATTTAAAATATCGGAATCACTTACAACAATTTCTCCATCTAAAATACCCATGTAGTCATCTTTTTTAATCGTAATTCCATCAATATTTGTATCACGAACTGCAAAAGTAACTTGTCCAGTTTTTACTTGTCCAAGAGCATTTTTCATAAATTGCTCATTAGTGGAGAAATCAGCACCAGGATTAAATGCAAGTAATGCAGATAAACCTTGTGGAACTGTTTTGGATGGAATAACAGCTACTTCCACATCAATAAGGTCTTTCGCTTGTTCTGCCGCTAAAATAATGTTTTTATTATTTGGAAGTACGAATACTTTTTTAGCATTTACTTTTTCAATGGCTTTTACGATATCTTCCGTACTTGGATTCATCGTTTGTCCGCCTTCTATCACTTCATGTGCGCCAACACTTCTAAATAGATCTGCAATACCTGAACCCATAGAAACAGTAACAATACCATATTCAAGCTTTTCTTTTGGTTTTTGAGGTGCTTGTTGAGCCTTATCATTTTCTAGAATTTTCGTATGTTGCTGTCTCATATTTTCGATCTTCATGTTAATAAGTTCGCCGAATTTCTGACCATATGTTAAAGCTACACCAGGTTGTTCAGTATGAACATGAACTTTAACAACTTCGTCATCCGCGATAACTAATAAAGAATCCCCTAGTTCATTCAGGTAATTACGGAATTGTTCTTCTGAAAATGGATTTTCAGCTAATTTTTCTTTCGTGAATTTCACCATAAATTCTGTACAATAACCAAAAACGATATCTTCCGTATCTAAGAAGCTTTGAACGCTTTTTTGATGCTCTTGTTGAACTAAATTTTCTAATGATACTTCTTGAACTCCAAACTCTTCTAAAGTCTTACCTTGAAGTTGTGCTAGGAAGCCTTCATAAACAAAAACTAATCCTTGGCCACCACTATCAACGACTCCAACTTCTTTTAATACAGGTAATAAATCAGGAGTTCGTTTCAAAGAGCTTTTCGCTTCTTTTAATACTTCTTCCATCAATTTTGTAATATCATCTGTTGTTTTTGCAACTTCAAGAGCCTTTTTCGCAGCATCTTTTGCAACTGTTAAAATCGTTCCTTCAACAGGTTTCATTACCGCTTTATATGCAGTTTCAACACCAGCATTTAAAGCTTCTGCAAAATCCATCGCATTTAATGTCTCTTTAGACTCTATGTACTTTGAAAAACCACGGAATAATTGTGATAAGATAACTCCTGAGTTTCCTCTAGCTCCCATCAACAATCCTTTAGAAAGAGCGTTTCCGACTTTTCCTACATGAGGTCCGACATGATTGCGAACTTCTTTTGCACCAGAAGTTATAGATAAATTCATATTTGTACCTGTATCTCCATCTGGTACTGGAAAAACGTTTAATGAGTCTACGTATTTCGCATTAGCTGATAAATGATTTGCACCTAGGAAAATCATTTCAGCGAAACGTTTTCCATCTATTACAGTTATTGACACAATTTTTCCTCCTTACTAGGCTTGCGTAACCCGCACACCTTGAACAAAAATATTAACAGAGTCTGCCTTTAAACCAATCGTTTGTTCAAGAACATATTTCACTTTTGATTGAACATTGTGTGCCACTTCTGAAATTTTTGTTCCATATCCAACTATAACATACATATCAATATGGACCTTCTCATCTTCTTGACGGACGATTACACCTTTAGAATAATTCTCTTTACGAAGAATTTCAGAAATACCATCCTTGATTTGATTTTTGGATGCCATACCAACAATCCCATAACAATCTATAGCTGCTCCTCCACATACTTGAGCAACGGTTTCGTTTGAAATTTCTACTAGCCCATACTTCGTTTTTAATTCAATGGACATGTCTTTATTCCCCCTCAACGGATATTTAAGACAAACTAAACTTATTTTACTATAATCAATTTGATTTTAAAAGCATTTGTATGAAAAAGTCCTTGCTTCAATATATTATGACCTATTTATCGTCATTTTGAAAGTCCTATCCTATTGCATTCTGACTTTTTCTATGATACATTATTTTAGTATCTTTAAAATAGACATAATTTGTTAAGTCTGTACTAAAAGCTATAAGGAGGGATTGACTATGGCCCGCAAATGCGTTATTACTGGAAAGAAAACAACATTCGGTAATTCTCGTTCCCACGCTATGAATGCTAACCGTCGTCGTTGGGGTGCAAACTTACAAAAAGTTCGTATCTTAGTTAACGGCAAACCTAAACGTGTATATGTTTCAGCTCGTGCACTAAGATCAGGTAAAGTTGAGCGTGTATAATTAAACACTTCTTTAAGGACACGAATGGCGTGTCCTTTTTCATTTCATTATATTTGTAAACAGAAAAAATCCCTTGTCATTATTTTTGACAAAGGGATTTATTTATACACTAGCAGACAAAATTAATTTTTCTTAAATACACCTAATATAGCCCGCACAAATCCGCTTATGAATCTTGGTAGTTTAATTGTATAGAACTTCACCCAAATATCCCTCCTCGGCTCCTCACAAGCTTAAAATAACTCTTCACTAATTTCTAATATATTCAGCATATTGCACATGGAGACTTTTTCGACAAAACTTTTTGATGTACATGAATGTTAATCTTTCGCTTGTATAACTAAAAGTATGCCGTTTGTAAAAGAATAAGTACCAGTATGAAAAATGAGTTCGTTACTTATACATAGTGTGGAACCGAGAAAAATATGACAATCTTTTAAAGGATATTTAAATCCAATTAAAGTCAAATTCTCAATTTTGTTCGTGATAGGTATAAAAGAAACGTATTTGTATTCAGATTGTTTAATAGAATAGCTACCAGGTTTCTTTACTTCTACACAATTTTGATTATCAATAATCTGAACAGGAATTTCTGTGTCAATAAATTTCACTAACATCTGAATATTTCCAAGGAGGTGATCTAATCTTCCACCAGTAGCTCCGAAAATCCGAATGAGTTTCGGGTTCATTTTTTGGGCTTCGCAAAATGCGAGCTCCATATCAGTTTCATCTTTTTCTGATGCAAATGTTTTGAAATGGATTCCGTTATTTTTATAAGTTTGTAAAACCTTCGAATCTATAGAGTCAAAATCTCCAATCATTAAATTGGGGGTAATACCGTACTCATGCAAGTATTTCCCACCACGGTCAACACCGATCCAATAAATATTTTGTTGGTCTTTATAGATTTCTAAATTGGGCAGTGCACTAAATGGTCCTGCTCCTACAATATGGACAAACATTATCCGTTCATCACACTTTGGAGGATTGCTTGAATGGCACTTTTTCTATCTTTTTCGTTAAATATTGCAGAACCTGCAACTAATACATTAGCACCATGCTCTACACACGCTTTGGCAGTTTCAATATTGACACCACCATCAACTTCAATTTCAAAGCTATATCCAAATTCATCTTTCCAATCCTTGATTTGTTTAATTTTCTTTAGGACATTAGGAATAAATTTTTGTCCTCCAAATCCAGGATTAACGGTCATTAATAATACTAAATCTACATCTGATAATACGTCTCGGATCATCTCAACAGGTGTGGCAGGGTTTATAACGACACCAGCTTGAAGATTACTCTCTTTGATTTGATAAATCGCACGATGAAGATGATGTGTGCTTTCTGCATGGATTGTAATAATATCTGACCCAGCTTTAACAAAATCCGCTATATATTTTTCAGGATTTTCAATCATTAAATGTACATCAAAAGTAAGCGATGTAACTGGACGAATCGCTTCAACAATAAGCGGACCAATTGTAATATTAGGAACGAAATGACCATCCATAACATCAATATGGATATAGTCAGCTCCACCTTGCTCGACATCCTTTACTTCTTGAGCTAATTTTGAGAAATCTGCTGATAATATTGAGGGAGCAATTTTAATCATTTATCATACCTCGGCTTTCTGTCTTTAATTTCTTGCAAAAATGTTAAATAATGTTCATATCTATAGTCGTTAATTTCCCCTTTTTCTACCGCTTCTTTAACTGCACACTTTGGTTCTTTTACATGGAGGCAACCTCTAAACTTACAATCATTCATACGTGCCCGGATTTCTGGAAAACAATAAGATAAATCTTCAACCTCAAGTTCATCAAAACTTAATGCACTAAATCCAGGAGTATCTGCTACCCAACCTCCACCAACCTCGAGCAATTCAACATGTCTTGTCGTATGTTTACCACGGCCTAAATGCTTAGAAATAATATTGGTTTCAAGTTCAAGGTCAGGACGTAATGTATTTAATAACGTTGACTTTCCTACTCCAGATTGACCAGCAAAGACAGAAATTTTATCTTTAAAAAGTGATTCAACTTCATCAATTCCGATTTGATCTTTTGAGGAAATTAGTTTTATATCATAACCAATCGACTTGTAATCTTTAATATAACGATCAATTTGTTCAAAATCGGATTGAGAGATTAAATCTTTTTTTGTAATGATGATAATTGGTTTAATATCTTTAGATTCAATCATAACAAGGAAACGATCGAGTAAAGTTGTACTAAAATCAGGGTTTTTAGCAGAAAAGACTAAGATTGCTTGATCAACATTGGCAACTGGCGGCCTAATGAGTTCATTAATACGTTCTTTTACATCTAAAATATAGCCATCCGTTTCATTTTCAGCGGCAAATTCAACAATGTCCCCAACTAAAGGTGTGATATTTTTAATTCGGAATACACCTCTACCTCGACATTGGTAGATTCCATCCTCAGTTTTCACGTAATAATAACCACTTAATGCTTTAATAATTTTTCCTTCTGGCAAAAGCATCCCTCCAAAAAATTGATTCAACCATATATATCAAATTTTTACTATGTAAGTAATATGAACATCCATTAATAATTGTAAACAAAAAAGGAGAAGATTTCATTCATTTATATGAAATTTAAATTAATCTGTTTAAAAAAAGAAGAGTGTCCAAAAGTAAAACTTTTAGACACCCCATACATTTTAAGGCTCGTAATTAACTTCTTTATCAATAATTGCTGTTCCATTTACAACAATTACATATCTACCTTTCGTTTCTGGAGCAATAACCATATTGAAATTAATCGTTGTTGTTTCAGTTAAAGAATATTCTCTATATGGAGCATCTCCAATATCATGATCCATATCATCAATATAAACATAAACCTTAGTTGGGGTACCATCCCCACCATTGTCTTTTACTTCTATCACTTCAGTTATCGTTTTAGTAATTGGAGGAAGTTCTTCCTTACCTTTAGAGATGACGACATTAATCGTATCACCTTTTTTCACCTTTGTTCCTGGTTCAACATCTTGACTAATAACAAAACCAGCAGGTATGGTATCATGATAATCTTCAGAAGCAATATTAATTTTTATCCCATTTCCTGTAGCGTATACTTCTAATGCATTTTTACTAAATTCAGTTAAATCTGCTAACTCAAAAGTCTCTGGTCCTTTACTTACTTTAAAAATAAGTACAGTATCCTCAGGAATAATATCAGTATTTGCCGAAGGAGTTTGCTCTAATATTGTACCAGACTCACTTTCGTCAAAGACTTCTTCTGTTCTAATATCTTTAAACTTTCTTGACTGAGATTGCAAAATTGTAAGAACTTCTTGGAAAGATCTGCCTGTATAATCTGGTAAAGTAAGACTTTCTTTTCCAACACTTACATAGATATCAATCGTTGACCCTTCAACAATCTTTTTCCCCGCTCTAGGGTCTGTACTGATAACATAGTTTTCTTTTATTGTATCATGCGGGATTTGGTGGATTTCACCTATTTTAAAACCGAGCTCCTCTAACTCCTCTTTAGCTTCTTCTAGCTCTATATTACTTACATCTGGAACCTCAATATCTTTTGGGCCAAATAAAGAAGGAAAAATAGTTAGAAAAAAGATTATGGATAAAATAATTAGTCCAGAAGCAGATAATAAAATAATTGGCCATATTTTACGTTTTTTCTTAGAACCATTTTGTTTTGTTGTTTGTTCTGTTTGAGTTGCTTCATTTTCTTTTGAAGGAGACTCTTGAATATGAGCAAATTGATTACCTTCATGAATGATTGGAATTGCTTTTGTTGCATCATTATCAACAGGAACTTGGAATGGTGGTTCATTAATTCTAGATGGTTCTAAACATGTAAATAAATCATCTTCTAAATCCTCAATGGTTTTATAACGATAATTTGGATCTTTAGAAGTAGCTTTTAAAATTATATTTTCCACACTTTGTGGTATTTCAGGATTCCACTTTCTAGGAGATGGAGTCTCATCCTGAAGATGCTTCAAGGCAATGGATACAGCTGATTCTCCTTGGAATGGTAGACGACCAGTTAAAAGTTCATACATCACGATTCCAATTGAATAAATATCAGATTTTTTTGTTGCTATTCCGCCTCTAGCTTGCTCTGGTGAAATATAATGAACTGAACCTAATAACGTATTAGAATGTGTGATCGTTGTTGAAGATTGCGCCATCGCAATCCCAAAATCTGTAACTTTTATTGTTCCTTTTTTATCAATTAAAATATTTTGAGGCTTAATATCCCGATGAATGATATTATTCTGATGTGCATGCTTAATAGCAGAAACAATCTGTTTCATAATATCAATTGCTTTGACAACTGGTAGTGGAGAATGGTTTTGAATGTAATTTTTTAATGTTTCACCATTCACATACTCCATAACGATGTAATAGATATTATCTGATTCTTCCCCAACATCATAAATATTGACAATATTAGGGTGAACAAGACTAGTTGCAGATTGAGCTTCACGATGGAACCTCCGAATAAATTCTTCATCATTAGCAAAGTCTAATCTTAGAATTTTTACAGCAACATATCTTTCCAAAATAACGTCTCTCGCAAGAAATACATCAGCCATTCCACCAGAGCCAATTTTTTCAATTAATTTATATCGATCATTAATTCGTCGTCCTATCATCATGATGTTCACCTTCTTTCTCTATTGATGTATTATGTACTATTGCCACTGTTATATTGTCATCTCCACCATTTTCATTTGCTAATCTAATGAGTTCTTCACACTTCTCGTCTAAGCTTCGTTCTGATTTTAATAAATCTTTGATTTCTTCTTCAGATACTTTATTTGTTAGACCATCAGAACAAAGCAATAATATATCATCTTCTTCTAAACCAATTGTTTTTATATCCACTTCTACTTTTGTCTCTGTTCCAAGAGAACGTAATAATACATTTTTTCGCGGATGATTTTCAGCATCTTCTTTTGAGATTTGTCCACTTTTCACAAGTTCGTTTACTAATGAATGGTCGTCTGTTAATAGATTAAATCCATTTTCATTCAATAAGTAACACCGGCTATCACCAACATGAGCAACGGTAACAAACCGAGGAGTACATACTGCAGCAACAATTGTTGTTCCCATTCCTTGATAGCCAACATTTTTAATAGACTGAGCATATATTTCTTGATTCACTTTATTAATATTCTCTTTTAACCAAGTTTCGATTTTCTCAGGTGATTGTGCTACTTTCTCTTCTTTCCATAATTCTTCTAGACGTTCTACAGCCATTTGACTAGCAACCTCACCAGCCAAATGCCCCCCCATTCCATCAGCTACTACGGCCAATAACACCTGATTTTTTGAAAATATTCCAGCATAATCTTCATTATGCGGTCTTACTCTTCCACGATCACTTTGAAAGACTGCCTTCAAACAATTCCACCTCACTTACAAGCCACCATCCCATTATATGTAAACTGGTGGTTATCAAAATAAAAAAGTTAGTAGATAAATATTTTCAAAAATTTGTCTTAATTTAAAATTACACTTTCTTTTTAAAGCATGCAATATAAAAACCGTCACTTTTTAAATCTTGTGGTAAGATTTCGATTTCATTTTGCTTGATAAATGGTTGAATTGCTTTCGGCATTCGATCTACTAACGAAACGTCCATTTCAAATTCAGGGTGATGTTGTAAAAATCGCTTGGCAACCCCACTATTTTCAGTTCGGTCAACGGTACAAGTGCTATAAACTAATAGTCCTCCCTTTTTCAACAAAGGTGCACAAGCTGAAAGGATATTTAGTTGTATATCAGATAGTTTTTCTACATCAGCCTCTACTTTTGCATATTTAATATCGGGTTTTCGTTTTAAAACTCCTAATCCAGAGCATGGTGCGTCAACTAAAATACGGTCAAAACTTTCATTCGAAAAGTGGTCTCTAACTTTTCTTGAATCCATTACTTTTGTTTCAATGTTTTCTAAGTGTAATCTATTAGCGTTTTCTTTAATCAATTTTACTTTATGCTTATGTAAGTCAAGGGCTGTAATTTTACCTGTGTTATTAAGTTTTTCTGCTATATGTGTAGTCTTTCCTCCAGGTGCAGCACAAGCATCTAATATGGTCTCTCCAACTTTAGGGTTCATGGCATAACCAACAAGCATTGAACTTTCATCTTGAATGGTTAAAAGTCCTTCTTTATAACATGATGATTTAGCTATATTACCCTTCAAACTTCTAATGGCATCTGGGACAGAACTACTCTTTTCGACAATATATCCTTCTTTTTCTAATTTCTTAATACAATCTTCAACTGTCGTTCTACAAATATTCACTCTTGCCGTTTGATGTGGTGCAACTAAATTCTCAAAACACATATCTTTCGTTCTATCGAAGCCAAATTGATTTACCCACCGCTTTACAAGCCAAAGCGGATGACTAGTTTCAATTGCTAGTTTTTCAATTGGGTCTTGGATTTCATCTAAAGAAGGTAATCCTTTTCTTTGTATGGAGCGCAAAACTCCGTTGACAAAGTTAGCAATTCCTTTATGGCCTTTTTTCTTTGCGATTTCAACAGCTTCAAATAAAATGGCACGATCAGGAATTTTTGTTAAATATTTCATTTGATAGACAGAAATTCTTAAAACTTGTCTTACCCATGATTCAAGCCGCTTTTGATTTTGAATAAAAGGTTCCAAGTAATAATCTAGTGTCATCTTTCTTTGTAATGTTCCGTACGTAAGCTCTGTTAATAACGCAGCATCCACATTCGAGTATCGATTATCCTCAATGGCATGGTTAATTAAAAGGTTACTATACGCCTGATTCTTCTCGATCGATTCAAGTATTTCAACTGCTTGAAAACGAACACTTTTCGTTTTATTCATTGTTGCCCCCTAAAATTTGTCCAATCAAATTTCCAGAAATTCCTTGTAAAAATGCAGTTGCAGTCATTCGTTTCTTCCCTGAAGGCTGTATTTCAGTAATTTTAATTGCGGTATTATTCCCTGTTGCTACAATTATTCCATCACCAGTTGTATCGATAATAGTACCTGGTATAGCATGTTTTGAATTGTAAATTTTTTCTCCCCACCAAACTTTTATAACTTGTCCATTTAGCGTAGTGTAAGAAACTGGCCATGGATTTAAACCACGAATATGATTATAAATATCTTCTCCATTATTTTCCCAATTAATTTTTTCCTGTTCTCGTTTAATATTATAGGCAAATGTTGCCTCTTCTTCGTTTTGCTTAATTGGAGTTAATTCTCCTCGTAATAGTTTTGGAAGAGTTTCACTTAATAACTGTGCTCCTGCAATACTTAATTTATCCTGTAATGTACCAACTGTATCACGTTCATCAATAGGAACTTCTACTTGTGTCAAAATATCCCCAGCATCTAATTTTTCAACCATATACATAATGGTTATTCCTGTTTTTTCTTTTCCTTGGATGATTGCATAATGGATTGGTGCACCACCCCTTAATTCAGGAAGCAATGATGCATGTACATTAATACAACCATATTTAGGCGCTTCTAATAGTTTTTTTGGCAAAATTTGTCCAAATGCCGCAGTAATCACTAAATCTGGCTGAAGTGCTAAAACTTGTTCAAGAGATTCTTTTTCTCTAATTTTTTCTGGTTGAAAAACTGGGATACCATATTTTTCTGCTGCAATTTTCACTGGTGGAGGTGTTAATATTTTTTTTCTTCCTACTGGACGATCTGGTTGAGTTACTACTCCAATTACATCATATCCATCTTTAATAATTTGTTCTAAAACAGGCACTGAAAAATCTGGAGTGCCCATGAAAACAATCTTAATCATTCATTTTCCTGCCTTCCTAAATTTATGAATATATCAGTTATCTTACAACATGGAATAAGGATTTAAATCAATTGAAATCGATAATCCTTTTTTAGTTTGATCTTCAAAATAGTGCGTTAAAATGGTTTTTAAACTACTTAATAACATCGGCTCTTTTTTATATTTTACAATACACTGAAACCGATATTTATTATTTATTTTTGGAATTGGTGAAGCACTAGGACCTAATATAATCGTTTGATTAGATAATTTTGATCGTAAAAATTCAACAATTTGATCTGAAACTTTCGATACATATTGCAAATTTTCATGACTGATTAGAATGTGAGCTAAATAATAGTATGGAGGATATTGTCCTCTTTTCCTCATTAGCATTTCATGATTAAAAAAATCATAATAATTATGTTCTTTTGATAGTTGAATACTATAATGTTCTGGTGTATATGTTTGAATGACGACTTCTCCAGGCAACTGGTGTCTTCCCGCTCTCCCACTAACTTGGGTTAATAATTGAAATGTTTTTTCAGCTGCTCTGAAGTCTGGAATATAAAGCATAGTATCAGCTGTCAAAACACCAACTAAAGTTATATTAGGAAAATCTAATCCTTTAGCAATCATTTGAGTTCCTAATAAAATATCTGCATGTCCCTCTTGAAATTCCCGCAATAATTTTTCATGTGCACCTTTTTTGGAAGTCGTATCTACATCCATGCGAATAATCCGTAAATCAGGAATCAATTTACTTAATTCTTCTTCAACTTTTTGAGTACCTGTTCCAAAAAATCGAATATGTTCACTACTACATTCAGGGCAATATTTTGGTGCATAAGTTTCATAGCCACAATAATGACATTTCAATTGATTGGATACTTTGTGATACGTTAAAGAAACCTCACAATGGGGACACTGAACAACGAGTCCACAATCACGACACATGACAAAAGAAGAATAACCACGCTTATTTAAAAATAAGACAATTTGTTCTTTTTTACTTAGCCTATCTACTATTTTATCCATCAGCACTCTTGAAAACATTGAACGATTTCCTTCTTGTAATTCCTCTCTCATATCAATGATTTCAACTGTAGGCATTCCTGATTGATTCATTCTACTTTCCATCTTTAAAAGGGTGTATACTCCCTTTTGTGCACGAGCGAAAGATTCTAAAGAAGGGGTTGCACTTCCTAACACTACTGGACATTGATGATAGTTCCCTCTTATAATCGCAATATCTCTAGCATGGTACTTAGGATTCTCATCTTGCTTATAGCTTGTCTCATGCTCTTCATCAATTATAATAATGCCAAGATTCTCAAATGGAGCAAAAATGGCAGATCTAGCACCAACAACAACTTGTACCTCTTTTCGTTGTACTTTTCGCCACTCATCATATTTCTCACCTACTGATAAACCACTATGCATAACAGCAACTTTGTCTCCAAACCTGCTTTTAAATCGGTTTACCATTTGAGGAGTTAAAGAAATTTCTGGAACTAGTACAATCGCTTCCTTACCTTCTTTTAAAACTTGATCAATAGATTGCAAGTAGACTTCTGTTTTCCCACTACCTGTAACACCATGTAAAAGAAAAACTTCATGTCGTTTTTCTTCTATAGAGTTTAATATTGGAGTTATCGCCATTGATTGTTCCATTGTTAATGGTAATGGATTTGTTTTTTTAAATACTTGATCACGGTATGGATCTCTATAGGTTTCAAATTCTTCTTTTTTTAATAACCCTTTAGCAACAAGTCGATTTAAAGTATCTCTTGCTCCTTTAATCGCATTTTCTAATTCGGAAGCTTGATATGGACGATAATCATTTATAAAAAACGATAAGACACTTTTTTGTTTTTCTGTTAATTTAACATTTGTAAGTTCAAGTTCCAGTGTTTCTTTTTCACAATTCGGTGTGAAATACAATACTTTCTTTTTGTTTCCTTTGCTTTTTACCTCATAGATAACATCAAAAGTACCTTTTCTCGATTCTCTATAGAGATAAGAAGGTTGGTATACACTTGCAGCAGCATCCCAATCCACTTTTTTATGTTCTTTAAATAAAGGTTGTAAAGGAAGGGGTAGCTGATCATATGGTAAATTCATTAAGATTAAGTATTTTTTATATTTTGCTTTTAAAGCAGGTGGTAACATTACTTGAAAAGCTAATATTTTCATACATAAAGTATTCTCTGCCAATTTTTCACCTAAATAAAGAAGTTCACGATTTAAAACAGGAATTACATCCATTGGTTCAATGATACTTTTTAATCCTTGAAATGACGAATGTTCTGTAAAACCAATGACAAAACCTTGGACAGTGCGATTTCCAAAAGGTACAATCACGCGCATGCCTAGTTGAATGACTTCTTCATACTCTTTTGGAACTACGTAATCAAAGGCTTTGTCGGTCTGTAGTGTTGGCACATCTACTATGACATTGGCAATCTTCATATCGATCTGTCCTTTTTCATACTGTGATCAATTTCTTTTAAAATTTTTCGTGCGACTTCAAGTTTAGTCATGATAGGTAATGTGATTTTTTCACCACCTCTTCTATAAATCGTAACAATATTCGTATCAGTACCAAATCCTGCACCTTTTGCGGTAACATCATTTGCTACGATCATATCAGCATTTTTTCTAATTAATTTATTGTTTGCATACTCTTCTACATGATCGGTCTCAGCAGCAAATCCAACTAAAAATTGATGCGTTTTTTTCTTTCCTAATTCTTGTAAAATGTCCGTTGTTCTTTCTAATTCTAATACTAAATCTCCATCTTTCTTTTTCATCTTCTTATCGAAGACTTCCTTCGGTCTATAGTCAGCAACGGCAGCCGTTTTAATCACGATATCGGCATCATCATAATGCTTGATAACTGCTTCATACATTTCCTTTGCACTTTCTATTTTTATGACATTCACATCTTTTGGTGGGGTTAAGTTAACAGGTCCAGATACTAATATCACTTCTGCTCCTAACTCTCTTGCGGCTTGAGCAATGGAATAACCCATTTTTCCAGTAGAGTGATTGGTAATATAACGAACTGGATCAATTTTTTCTCTTGTCGGACCTGCGGTTACAATAACTTTTTTACCCTTTAAAAATAAGTCAGTAGGAACATTAGAAAAAAATTCGTTCACTTGTTCTGCAATGATTTCAGGTTCTTCTAATCGACCTTTACCAACATAACCGCATGCTAAATATCCTTCATTTGGTTCAATGAATCTAAACCCCACTTCTTTTAAGCGATTCATATTTTGTTGAACGATTGGGTTTTCATACATATGTACATTCATAGCTGGTGCCAGCCAAACAGGCTTTGTTGTTGCAAGTAATGTAGTAGAAATCATATTATCTGCGATCCCTAGAGCTAGTTTTGCAATTATATTTGCTGTTGCAGGAGCAATGATAATTAAGTCTGGCCAGTCAGCTAAATCAATATGGGCAATTTTTGCTGGATCCTTTTCATCAAACGTATCTATATATACTTCATTTCTTGAAATGGCTTGAAAAGATAATGGTGTAACAAATTTAGCAGCATTTTCACTTAATATGACTTTTACATTCATACCTTTTTGGGTCAAATTACTAGTTAGTGCAATAGCTTTGTACGCAGCTATTCCACCTGTAACACATAATAAAATATTTTTTTTCACTGTTTTGCCCCTCCTAAAAAAGATGAGTCTCATTGTAAAAAATCATACCATAAAAACATCTGTTTGGAACAACCTTACGAATCTCTAAGAAAGAAAATTAAGTGTATAGAAAACAAAAAGGATGACATATTGTCACCCCCTAATAAATATTTACTTATACTTCTCTTTCGACCTCGGTGTTTTCCTCATTTACACCTAAATCATCTTCAAATGCATCTTGCTCTTCAAGACTTGCCACTTTAATTTTTTCTTCATAAATCTCTTCTAAAGATTTTCCAACATTTTTATGGGAAACATATTTACTTAGCTCAAAATCTTTCATATCTTGCAACTGTCTTGCCCGTTTAGCAGCAACAGTAACTAATAAATATTTGGAATCGACTTTTTCTAATAAAGAGTCAATGGATGGATATAACATTATTCTACCCCCAAATAGGATTTAATTTTTTTCTCAACTCTAGATCTTCTACAATGTTCAGCGATAACGATTGATTTTATTTTCTCAACCGCATGTTCCACTCGATCGTTTTCAACGACATAATCGTATAAACTCATCATTTTCAATTCTTCTTTTGCAACATTCATACGATTGCGAATCAATTCTTCTGTTTCAGTTCCACGAGTTTTAATACGATTTTCCAACTCTGATAAACTTGGTGGAATTAAGAAAATAAATAAACCATCAGGAAATTTCTTACGGACTTGTTTAGCACCTTCAACTTCAATTTCTAAAAAGACATCTTTTCCTTCAGCTAATGTCTTTTCAACATATTCTACAGGTGTTCCATAATAATTCCCAACATATTCAGTATATTCAAGCAACTCATCTTTAGCAATCATTTGCTCAAACTGTTCTCGAGTTTTAAAGAAATAATCTACTCCATCAACCTCACCAGCTCTCATCGAACGTGAAGTAGCAGAGATTGAATAGACAAAATTGACATCACTTTGTGAAAAGATTTGTTTTCTTACTGTTCCTTTCCCTACACCTGACGGCCCAGATAGAACAATTAATAAACCTTTTTCTTTTTCCATACTTTTACCTACCCTTCAACCTGAGCATCAACCTTAGTTTCAACTCTCTGTGCAACTGTTTCTGGTTGTACAGCAGAGAGAATAACGTGATTGCTATCCATAATAATAACAGCACGTGTTCTTCTGCCATATGTAGCATCAATTAATAAGCCACGATCTCTAGCATCTTGAATTAGACGTTTAATTGGCGCAGATTCAGGACTAACAATAGCAATTAATCGATTTGCTGAAACGATATTGCCATATCCGATATTAATAATTTTCAAAAGGGCTCCCCCTTATATCTGATTTATTAGTCTGACCTTATTTTTTCAATAATAAACATTACTCAACATTTTGAACCTGTTCTTTAAGCTTCTCTAGGATGCTTTTCATTTCTACAACATGTATACTAATCTCACTATCATTTGCTTTTGATCCCATTGTATTGACTTCACGGTTCATTTCTTGAATAAGAAAATCTAGTTTTCTCCCAACAGGTTCAAATACATTTAATGATTGCTGTACTTGTTGGATATGACTTTGAAGTCGTGCAATTTCCTCTGAGATATCAGCTTTATCAACGAAAAGTGAAACTTCAGTCAATAGTCTTGTTTCATCAACAATGCCATTTGTTGCTTCAGCGAGTTTTTTTGTTAATCTTTCTTGATAATTTTGTTGGAGAATCGGAACTTTCTGTTGTACTTCTTTCAGACGTTCCTTCAGTTGAGATAAATGACGATCAAGATCTTTTTTAATTTCTTCACCTTCCACCTTTCTCATCTCTGTTAAGTTTAATAAAGCTTCCTCAACAGTAGCAAGGATAATCGGTTCTAAAGAATCTTGGTCCTCATCTTTTTCAGTAATGGTTATAAATTCATGTCGATTTAATAAATCATTTAAGTGAATCTGTTCATCAAATCCATATGTATTTTTTAATGTTGATATGAATTGATAATACTCATCAATTAGTGCCCAGTCAATAGTTAAATGTCTGCTTGAGAGGATTCCACCTTCAATTGTAATGTAACAATCCACTCTTCCACGTTTAATATATTGTTTAATTTGCTTTCGAATTTGGTCTTCAATATGATTTAATTGATGAGGTATTCGAATATGGAAATCTAAAAATCGATGGTTAACAGTACGTATTTCCACTGTTAATGAATAGTCCTCTAATTCTTTTTTGCTCCTGCCAAAACCAGTCATACTTATAATCATATTGTATCACCAATCACTTTCAACACATTTCATCACTTAGACAAAAAATAAAGGTAACATTTAAATGTTACCTTTTCCATTATAACATATTTTCTATTTATTTTTCACAAAAATTGAACCCATTAATAAGAATGTTGGAATAGATGCCATCGCAATAATGAGTAACCAGTCAATTGGTAAAATCGATACCGTATGGAAAATAGGTTGGAATACTGGCATGTAAATAACAGCAAGCATCAAGGCTACACTTGATAAAACAGCCCATACTAAGTACATATTTCCAAATGGATTTCGTGAAAAGATAGAATGTTCACTACGACAATCAAAAACATGAATTAATTGAGCAAGAACAAGAGTTGCGAATGCAACGGTTTGAGCATATTCTAATTGGCTAGGATCTCTATAGTAAATAAACATAAATGCAGCAAGGGTAGCTATACCTATTAAGAAACCCCTTGAAATAACTTTCCAACCTAATCCTCTTGCAAATACTCCTTCTTTAGGATGTCTTGGTTTTCTGCGCATAACATCTTCTTCTGGTTGATCAAGCCCTAAAGCCATTGCTGGAAGACCATCCGTTACTAAGTTAACCCAAAGAATTTGAATAGGAACTAATGGAAGTGGAAGTGCCAAAATCATGGCAAATAACATAACTAATATTTCACCAACATTTGAAGCTAGTAAATATCTGATAAACTTTCTAATATTCTCGTATATATTCCTACCTTCTTGAATGGCGGCTTTAATTGTAGCAAAATTATCATCTAATAAAACTAATGAAGATGCTTCTTTTGCTACATCAGTCCCTGTAATCCCCATTGCAATACCAATATCAGCTTGCTTAATGGCAGGTGCATCATTTACACCATCTCCAGTCATGGCGACAATATGTCCATTGTTTTGAAGAGCTTTAACAATTTTTAACTTATGCTCTGGAGAAACTCTGGCAAAAACTGAAACTTGATCGACAATATCATCTAATTCTTCAACCGTCATATTTTGCAATTGTTTGCCATCGATGACTAATTGATTCGAACCTAATAATCCGAGTTGTTTTCCAATTGCTTTTGCTGTGATAACATGGTCTCCTGTAATCATAATCGTTTTAATACCCGCTTTTTTACATTCAGAAATGGCATCTTTCACTTCAGGTCGAGGTGGGTCAATCATACCTTCAATTCCGATAAAAATGAGGTCATTTTCTACATCGGACTCTGTTAAATTTAATGCCTTTGTATAAATAGGTTTATAGGCAACCGCAATATTCCGTAATGCTTGGGAAGCGAGGCTGTCAACCGTTTCTTCTAATTGTTTTTTCGAAGTAGCAGTTAATGTTTCAGCATTTCCATTTCTTAAAATTGCACTTGATAAACCAATTAAAACATCAGGTGCCCCTTTTGTAATCGAAAATCTTTCTCCTCGATTGTTTTCTACGATAACACTCATCATTTTACGTGTCGAATCAAACGGGAATTCTTGAATAATTTTATATTCATCCAATAACTTTGATTTCAAGTAGCCGGCTTTCATTCCAACAACAAGCATTGCGCCTTCTGTTGGATCCCCATCTATACGATAATTAGATTTATCTTTAATAAGTTCAGAATGATTACAAAGCATTCCATATTGGATGAGCTTCTCTAAATCTGAACCTTTTTTTATTGAAATCTTTTCTTTTCCCTTATAAATTTCACCTTTTGGCTCATACCCTTGCCCAGAAACTTCATATAAAGAATTGCTTGTCCATAAATGAGTTACAGTCATCTTATTTTGAGTCATTGTACCCGTCTTATCTGAACATATAACAGATGCACAACCTAATGTTTCAACAGCAGGCAATTTACGTACGATTGAATTTTTCTTTATCATTCGTTGAACACCTAAAGATAGTGCTACGGTTACAATAGCTGGTAATCCTTCAGGAATGGCAGCGACAGCTAATGATACACCAGATAAAAACATCGTGTAGATATCATTTCCTTGAAAAATTCCGATTACAACAACAAGAAATGTTAAGAGTAAGGCTACGACAATTAAAATTTTACCGAGTTGTTCAAGTCTCCTTTGTAGTGGAGTAACCAATTCATCAGTCGATTGAAGCATATCTGCAATCTGCCCCATTGCAGTCTTCATCCCCGTACCTACTACAATCCCTTTCCCTGAACCACGTGTTACCATCGTCCCCATAAAAGCCATATTTGACATATCGCCGATTCCGACATCTTGGGTTCGAATCGTTTCAATGTTTTTCACAGTAGGAACCGATTCACCTGTTAAGGCAGACTCTTCAATTTCTAGACTTTGTATTTCAAACAGTCGAACATCAGCACTAATTCGATCACCACTTGAAAATCGAATGATATCTCCAGGGACTAGTTCTTTAGATGGGATCTTTATCCATTCTCCATCCCGAAGTACATTTGTCGTTGGTGCGGATAGTTCTTTTAATGCTTCTAATGATTTTTCAGCTCTTCTTTCTTGGAAAAATCCTAAAATCCCATTTATTAAAACGATTGCCATAATCGCAATAGCATCAATATATTCCCCGAGTAGTCCAGAAATTAAAGTAGCAGCTAAAAGTACTAGCACCATAAAGTCTTTAAATTGGCTAAAAAATAGAATTAATGCAGATTGTTTTTCTCCTTCTTGCAATTCATTAAACCCAAATTGATTTCTTCTTTTTTTCACTTCTGAGTGGGATAACCCATTTTCTAAATGTGTATTAATCGTTCTCGCTATTTCTTGAGGATCCATTTCATGAAATTTCATCTTCCCGATTCACTCCCCCTAATTTCTAAAAGTTGTACACCGACACTTGTCCATTACTCATTAAAGATTATTCAGATAGAAGTTAAAAAATGCTATACTATTGAAGATAAAGATGAAATAAGCAAAAGGTATGCGAATTATTTTTAAGAAGAGGATGTTGAAAATGTCGTTTGACGGTTTATTTACATATACCATAACGAAAGAATTAAAAGACTTATTAGTAGGGGGGCGGATTTTAAAAGTTCATCAGCCATATCCAAATGAAATCATCTTAACGATCCGAGCGAATGGGAAAAACCATAAATTGTTAATTTCCGCTCATCCAACCTACTCACGAGTTCAAATTACTAATGAAGGTTATGAAAATCCGAAAGAACCACCGATGTTTTGTATGTTGCTTAGAAAACATCTAGAAGGTTTTTTTGTTGAGGATGTTTATCAAAAAGATTTGGATCGTATTATCATCTTGAAAATTAAGGGTAGAAATGAAATTGGGGATATAGCTTATAAACAATTGATTATCGAAATCATGGGTAGACATAGTAACATCATTTTAGTCGATGAAGAAAGAAACTTAATTTTAGACAGTATTAAACATGTCTCTTATGCGGTCAATCGTCATCGAGCGATCCTTCCAGGACAAGAATATGTATGGCCACCTGAGCAAAACAAAATTAATCCTTTTACTGCTAATTTAGATGATGTTTTAAGAGCGTTAGACTTTAATAGTGGAAAATTAGATAATCAACTTGTAAATAAATTTTCTGGCATCTCTCCACTATTTGCTAAAGAAGTATTAAATCGTGCAGGATTAGCAAATCGACTAACAGTTCCGAAAACCTTTCTCGAACTAATAAATCAAGTTAAAAACTATGATTATACTCCAACTCTCATTCGAACCAAACAAAAAGAAATCTTCTATATGGTCTCACTTCATTCAGTTGAAGGAGAAGTAATGAAATTTGCAAGTTTAAGTGAACTGCTCGATCATTATTATTTTGGAAAAGCTGAACGGGATCGCGTTAAACAAATGGGCGGAGATATCGAAAAGTTTATTAAAAATGAAATCGATAAGTTAGATAAGAAAATCGCTATTCTGAAAGAGACTCTAGTGGATGCTGAGAATAGTCAGCAATATATGATATACGGAGAACTGCTTACCGCTTACCTTCACCTTGTCAAAAAAGGAATGAAAGAAATTACGGTAATGAATTATTATGACGAATCGGGTGGAGAAATTACGATTCAACTTGACCCTTTAAAAACACCGTCTGAAAACGCAAAAGCATATTTTACGAAATATAATAAAGGGAAAAAAGCAAAAATTGTTGTAAAAGAACAACTTGAAACAGCAGAAATGGAGAAATTATATTTTGAAGGCTTACTGCAACAAATGGAAACTGCTTCACCAAAAGATATTGAGGAAATAAAAGAAGAATTAGAAGAAGGCGGATATATCCGGGCAAGACAAAGAAGATGCCAAAGAAAAACTTCTAAACAAAATCCAGAGCTTGAAAAATACTATTCCAAAGATGGAACACTCATTCTTGTAGGAAAAAATAATAAACAAAACGATTATTTAACAACAAAAGTAGCTCGTAAAGACGAAATTTGGTTACATACAAAAGATATTCCAGGTTCACACGTCGTTATTCGTTCAGAACAACCTAGTGAATCAACTATTCTTGAAGCGGCAGAAATCGCTGCATATTTTAGTAAAGCGAGAAATTCTAGTTCAGTACCAGTAGATTTCACGAAAGTAAAATATGTTCGAAAACCATCAGGTGCAAAACCAGGTTTCGTTATATATGATCATCAACAAACCGTATATGTAACGCCAAAGGTAGAAACAATAGCAAAGCTTAAAGAACAAAATTAGGTGAATAACAAATAAATCATAAAAAAATCCGAACATCTTGTTCGGATTTTTTTATTTATCATGAATAGAAACGCGGTCAATTTGATCTCTTTCAAATAATTCCACTACTATTTTTTCATTTTTAGCAGTCGGAATATTTTTCCCAACATAGTCTGGTCGAATAGGGAACTCACGATGCCCTCTGTCAATTAAAACTGCTAATTGGATTTGATCTGGACGACCAATATCGATTAATGCATCCATCGCTGCACGAACCGTTCTTCCTGTATAAAGAACATCGTCAACTAGAATGATTTTCTTATTATGAATATCTACAGGTATATTAGAGCCTTTTACTAAAGGTTCTTGATCTTTCGTTTTTATTGTCAAATCATCACGATATAAAGTGATATCTAATTCGCCTACTGGAACAACTTGACCTTCAATTTGCTCAATTTTTTCTGAAAGTCTTTTTGCTAAGAATATTCCTCTTGTTTTAATCCCGACAATGACAAGATTTTCTACACCTTTATTTCTTTCTATTATCTCGTGTGCAATACGAGTTAGTGCACGGCGAATAGCTTGCTCATCTAATACAATTGCCTTTTGCATAGTTTCTCCCTCCAAAAAACTAATCCAAAAAAGTAACTAACTTTGTTTTAATGTGTTAAGTAAAGCTTTAAAATCGTCTGGTAATGGTGCTTTAAATTCCATATATTCTTCA
>Ga0180215_1001530_pt1 | contig 25194 bp, 27 predicted proteins | sample eDN3rd37CBELigBY_FD_128871 | JGI IMG/M metagenome (GOLD analysis project Ga0180215, IMG submission 128871) | Enriched backyard soil microbial communities from Emeryville, California, USA - eDNA 3rd pass 37_C BE-Lig BY (version 2) (version 2) | ecosystem: Environmental > Terrestrial > Soil >...
CTCCACCGACACAAACAATTGGCCGTTCTCTTCCGGCAGCCGCTCCGGCGCCAGACGCCATTCCCTTACCTTGGCGCCCTGCTGCTCCATTAACAGCCTAAGCCCTTTCACGCCGTCCTGATCCGGCGAGAATGACAGATACGGCGCGTAATCGGTCAGTCCCGGCCGCGCGAGCATCAAGCCTAACGCGATAAACAGAAAGATACAAACCGCCAGCGCGCCATGCAGCTTCACAGATCGGTTCATGCCGCGCCACCTCCCGTCCCGGCCGCATGCTGAGCCGCGGCAATCGCCGCCTCCACCTGAAGCCGCCACGCTTCGTATTCCTCGGCAGTGATCGGCCGTTCCCCATACCAGACGGTGTCGAAGCGCAGCGCCGACTCGCGAAACAGCGGCACCCAGCGGCCGCCTCTGCCCTCAAGCTCAGCCGCGTATTCCCAGTTCGTCTTCCACGCCGCGACGCGGAGCAACTCTTGCTGCTCAAAGCTTAACAGGAGCGCCAGGAACAATAGCCGCGTCGCCTCCCGGTAATCGCCGCGGGCCGCGGCTTCCCGCGCCCGCGCAGCTACGTCAACAGGCGGCTGCTCCAGCTCCCTACCGCGGACGACCGCCTTGCGCCGCTTCGCGCGGCGTTCCACCCAGATGAGACGGAGCAAGAACCAGCTCAATCCCAGCAGGGCCAGCATCCCTCCCGCGATGATGAGATAGCCCAACACCTCGCTCGAACCCTCGGTCATCTCGATCTCGGGGAACAGCCTGCCCAACGCTTCGAACAACTCGTTCAGCAAGCGGATCAGCAAGTTCTCGCCTTCGCCCGAGTCCTCTTTCATATATGCGGTAAATTCGTCGCCGGACAAAATCTCCCGCAGCGCTTCCTTCTCAGCTTCATACCCAACCATGTTCCGCATCATGCCTCCGCAGCCGCCGTCTCCGGCGCTTGCGGTCCCTTCAAGCGGATGAGCAGCGCTTCCACATCCTCCGCGTCATTACGGATTTGCTGCACACGGTATGTGAGCGTGTAGGTGACGATGCCGATCGGCACAACCGCACAAAAGATGAGCAGCGTAAGCAACAGTCCCGTTACGCTGACGCCAAGGGCGGCAAACACGAGGGCGAACGCCACAAAGAACACATACGATAATGACCCGTAAATGAGGTACACCGCGAATAAACGCCAGAAGCCTCTGCGCGTCAAGATCCAGCTACGTCCAAGACCGATGCCTTCCCCTTCAAACAACACAGGCGGCAAGAAATAACCGAACCGAATCAGAAAATAGTAATACACGATCATTCCGCCGTATGTCACAACAATATACACGATAAGAAATGAAATACTCGCGACGCTCACAGCCGCATCGGAACCCGAAATGGCGGCCGATGACATCGCGACCCCGCCGTACATCAGACTGGCGATCCCCATCACCATGGATACGCCCATATAGACTCCTATCGAGAGAAGCAGATATAGCATGCAGTTGCCCAGCACACGCCCGTACTTCTTCCATGCCTCCCGAAGAGCCCCCGAGATCGACGCCTCTTCGCCGTTCAACGTCTGATTCGTAAGGATAACGGCAGCGGCGACATAAACCGGCAGTACAAGAAATAAGAGCACCAGCACAAGCACGATCATTCCGGTAATTTTCAGCCACAATGCTAAACCGCCGTCGAAGAATGTCTCAGGAAACCGGCTCATCCAGAACCGGTCCATGTCGTCAAAGCGGAACTCAGGAACGAGCGGCAGCGCCCCCACGTTGACGAGCAGTACATTTGACAGCAAATATGCCGGACCGAACGCGATCAATGTCAACAGAAACAGCGGAGTGAACAGCCTCCGATACACCTGGAACGATCGATCCAGCATTTGCCCTACGCCCAAAGGGCGAAGTGTCATGCGATCCATCATACGCCTCCCATGGATGTGATTCTTCATGCAACAATGCTTCCATTGTAACATGATCTTTCCGGATGTGACCCTATTTTCTATTGAACCGGACAACCAAGGCATGAGTGAGGACGGCTTCGAATACGATGTAACATCATAGTGAATGGGGTGAGGCTTTTGTCGTCGTGGGAGGCTTTTATCCTGGGGCTAATTCAAGGATTAACCGAGTTTTTGCCGATCAGCAGCACGGGTCACCTCCTCTTGGGGCGCAACGCGTTCGGTCTGCGGGAGGCGGGACTTTTCCTCGATACGATGCTTCATATTGGTACACTCGTTGCCGTGATGTACTATTATCGTTCGGAGTTGATGTGCATCGCCCGCAAGCCGTTCAGCAAGCTAACCGGCCTGCTCGCCGTCGGTACGGTGCCCGCCGTCATTGCGGGACTGTTGTTTGAAGATTGGTTCGAAGAAATTTCCGTCAGCGGGGCGACGGTCGGGTGGGAGTTCCTTGTGACCGGCGCGTTTCTATGGTTTGCGGACAGCATTCAGAACGGCCGGAAGAAAATAAAGGATATCTCCTACACCGACGCGCTCGTCATCGGCACCTTCCAGGCGGGCGCCATTCTGCCGGCGATTTCCCGCTCCGGGCTGACGATCGCAGGCGGCTTAATCCGCAAGCTCGATCGCGAAACGGCCGCGTACTTCTCCTTCCTGCTCTCCATTCCGGCGATCGCCGGCGGCATTGTGATGCAGTCGTTGAAATTGCTTGAAGGCAGTGTCTCCGAATCGATCTCGTTCGTGCCCTTGATCATTGGCACAGCCGCTTCCGCGGTGTTCGGGTATATCGCCGTGCGATGGATGATCGATTTCTTAAAGAAAGGCTCCCTCAAAATTTTCGCTGTCTACGTCTGGGCGCTGGGCCTCATCATCATCGCGGCTCAACTCATGGGGAAGTGGTGAACCATAATCCCTTGACTTCCAAATAGACGCCGGACCCCGCTACAAGCTGCCCGTTGAATGGCCTTTTCCAGTTCGCTACAATATGTAAATACACATGATGCAAAGGAAGCGGTGATTTCGTGGCACAGCAAAGTCACGGGTTGAACATAAAGACGGCGAAACGTAAAGGAGAATGGTTAGAGCTGCGGCTGCCGGAGCCTCTGGTCGGGGCGCCGCTCACCGGCGTGATGCGGCAGCTGCCGATCCCGCAGAAGCTCGCGGGGCGGCTGATCGCGACGAAGGGCGTCCTGCGCCAAGGGAAGCAGCTGCGCTTGCGCCTCTTCCCGCAGGAGCGGCCGGAATTTGAACCGGAATGGATGGAATTGAACATTCTGTACGAGGACGACTTTGCGCTGGTCGTCAATAAGCCGCCGGGGATGGAGGTGCATCCCAGCGTGAAGGGCCAGCGGGGCACGCTTGCGCATGCGGTCGCGGCATACTACGAGATGACCGGACAAGCATGCCGCGTGCGGCATATTCACCGGCTCGACAAGGATACGACCGGGCCGGTGCTGTACGCGAAGAATGAGCTGGCGCACTTCGTGTTCGATATGGCGATGCGGGAGAAACGCATCGAGCGGATCTACGTCGCCTTGGCCGAGGGCGTAATTAAGGAGAAGAAGGGCGTTATCGACGCGCCGATCGGACAAGACCGCCACCATTCCACACGGCGGCGGGTCAGCGAGACCGGTGAAAAGGCGGTCACGCGGTATGAGGTGATCGAGCGGTTCGCCGATCACACCTATGTGCGGCTTCGGCTCGAGACCGGCCGCACGCACCAGATTCGGGTGCACCTGTCGCATCTGGGGCACCCGATCGCCGGCGACGGCCTCTATGGCGGCCACCGCCCGCTGATTCACCGCCAAGCGCTGCACGGTGAGAAGCTGATTTGGCCGCATCCGTGGCACGGCGACCGCATGGAGGTCCGGGCACCGCTGCCGGACGACTTCGCTTCCGTACTGCGCACCCTCCGCGCATAATTCTCTGCTAGATACACCACATTATGGTGGAGAGAATGATTGCATTCGAGGAGGAACGCAGCAATGAAGAACCAAGGCAACAGCATGCAGTCGCAAAATCCGATGTCCCAAGCGCAGCAATCGCTCGATCACGTGCATAACGCCGTCTCGATGGCCGAATCTCACCCGACCGGGCAAATGATCGAGCAAGCGGAAAACTCCATCGAGAAAGCGGAACGCTCCGTCGCGCAGATGCATCCGTCCAACAACCCAGGCGCGGTGCAGCTGGCGCAGGAGGAGCTGCAGCAGGAGAAGGATGCGCTAAACGCGTTGCAAAATAAGCAGTAACCAACCGGAACACCACCTCCGAAGGCGGACAAACGCCAAGGCAGGTGGTGTTATTTTTATCCATGCGCTACAATAGAGGTCAAAAAGGAGGCGATTCTCGTGTCCGTCTATGATTACACCGCGAAATCCATTACCGGCGAGGATATCCCGCTTTCAAATTACAAGGGCAAGGTGCTGCTCATCGTCAATACCGCAAGCGAATGCGGCTTCACCCCGCAGTACAAGGGACTGCAGGAATTGTACATAAAATACAAAGATCGCGGGCTTGAAATTCTCGGCTTTCCTTGCAACCAGTTCGGGGCGCAAGAGCCTGGAAGCGAGCAGGAAATCGCGGCATTCTGCGAACGCAACTACGGCGTCACGTTTCCGATGTTTGCGAAGATCGATGTCAACGGCGACAACGCCCACCCGCTGTTCCAATATTTGAAGAAGGAAGCCCCCGGCATTCTCGGCACGAAATCCATCAAGTGGAACTTTACGAAATTTGTTGTTGATAAGAACGGCAACGTCATCGACCGGTACGATTCCACAACGACTCCTGAGAGCTTAGCCAAAGTCATCGAGCCTCTGCTTTAAAGGTGAAACGGCGTCCTCCCCTGGCGGGAATGGACGCCGTCCCTTTGTTTAAAACCGTTCCTTCGTAAAATGATACGCCGCAATCCCCACCGCGATCGATAAATTGAGCGAATCAATGTCCGATCGATGCGGAATGACGACTCCCGTGCCGATCGCGTCAAACTCCGCACTCAGTCCGGAGCTTTCATTGCCGAACACGAGCGCGAACGGCTTCTGCGGGTTTGGCTCCACCCTCTGCAGCGGGACCGCCGCGTTCAGGCGGAACGTGTAAATCGAATGATCCGCGAACGCGTCTTGATAAGCTTGAAAGCTTTCAAAATATTGCACATTCGCTCTGAAGAAGGACCCCATCGACCCCCGAACCACCTTAGGATCGTAAGCGTCCACCCCCGGGCGGATCACGGCGATGTTCCGAATTCCGAACCCGACAGCGGTACGAATGATGGTCCCCAAATTGCCCATATCGCCGGGATGCACTAGAACGATATGATTCTCAGGCGCCTCCAGGGTCACCTCCCGCTTGTGGAAAATACCGACCGCATAACAATTTTCCTTCGTGCTCAGCTTGTTGACTAATTTATCGTTCGTCTCGGCCGGAATGCCCCGTATGCGGCACAGCTCGATAATTTTCACAATCCCCTGATTTTCGCTTCCCGCGGAATGCAGCACGACCTTCTCGGTCTCGTAACGCCCGCTTTCCAGCAGCTCGATCGTCGGGAATACGCCTAACGTATAAGAATACGGAAATTCCTTTTTATATGGCTTGTACGACAAGATGTACGCGCTCCTTTACACCGCTCGTTTTCCCATCATTATACCTTGCAACCCTGCCGTTAACCAACCAGCTTCAACCCCACGGCCGCGCCCAGTACGATCGCGATGCACAGCACCCTCTTCCAATGCTTTGACTCTCCGTATCGAATCATGCCCAACAGTGCGCCGCCGGCCGCTCCGATCCCGGTCCACACCGCGTAAGCCGTGCTCATCGGCAGCGTCCGCATGGCCAACGCCAGAAACAAGAAGCTCCCCCCGAACGCCGCAACAAGCAAGAGCATCGATCGGAGGTCCCGTCTGCGATGCCACTCGCTGATACACGCCACACCCAGCATCTCGCAAATCCCCGCCGCCAGAAGCGCCATCCAATCCATTACGCATCCGCTCCCTTCGCCGCTTCTTCCGGCTCCTCTTTATCGCTGACCAGTTTCAGCCCTACAACCCCAACCAATAATATGCAAATGAGTCCCATCTTCCCCCACTTCAACGGTTCTCCAAACCAGAGAATGTCCGCCACTACCGTCCCCGCTGTACCTAAGCCGACAAACACCGCATACACCGTGCCGACGGGAAGATGCTTGCCCGGGGCAATCAAGCCGTAAAAGCTGACCGCGATCGCCATCACCGTACCAACCCACTCCAAGACAGTGTTCGAATGTTTTAAACCGATCGCCCACATGACCTCAAATACGGAAGCGCCTACAACCATAAACCAATATTTATTCATCTGTTTTCTCTCCTCCCTGCACAAAAAAAAAAGCCTGGGGATCGTGTCATACTCTCCCAGGCTTTTATCCTTCCGTGTCACAGATATTTCTGCCGTCTTCTCTCGGACCAGCCCGGCATGCCGTCGGCCGCCGCGGAACCCTAGAAAACTGTTGAGCCTATGGTACCAAAATGATTGCGGTGATTCAAGCGCCGCACGATTTACTAACAATGCCCGGGACACGCGGAAAATACAAAGACCGCCCCGATGGGCGGTCCCTGTACACCTTATTTCACTTCAAACGAACTCTTCAACGACACAATCCGGTTAAACACCGGACGGCCCGGGGCGGAATTCTTCGGGTCGACGTTGAAGTAGCCGTGGCGGAAAAACTGGAATTTGCTTTGCGGAGCGACATCCTTCATTTCCGGCTCGACGAATCCATCCATCTTAATCAACGAATTCGGGTTAATCCGTTTCAGGAAGGAACGGTCGATCTTCGACGTCGTTTCAACGGCTTCTACGCCCTCCGCAGCTTCGCGCTCCTCGGCCGCCGCGTCTTCATCGCCCTTCTCGTCGAAGATCAGCGGCTCGTACAGCCGGAATTCCGCGGGCACCGCTTGCGTTGCCTCGACCCAATGGATCGTACCCTTCACTTTACGGCCCGTAAAGCCGCTTCCGCTCTTCGTTTCCGGATCATACGTGCACCGCAGTTCAATCACGTTGCCTTCGTCGTCTTTGATGACCTCTTCGCATTTAATGAAGTAGGCATGTTTTAACCGAACCTCGTTGCCAGGGAACAGGCGGTGGTATTTCGGCGGCGGATTTTCCATGAAATCATCGCGCTCAATATAAATTTCCCGGGAAAACGGAATCATCCTTGTCCCCATGTCCGGATTTTCGGGGTTGTTTTCCGCAGGAAGCATCTCCACTTCGCCTTCCGGGTAGTTCGTAATGACGACCTTCAGCGGATCGAGCACCGCCATCGTGCGAGGCGCCTTCAGCTTCAAGTCTTCCCGGATATAATGTTCAAGCATCCGCTCGTCAACGACGCCGTAGCTCTTGGAAACTCCGGTCGCCTTAATAAATTCGCGGATCGCCTCCGGCGTATAACCGCGGCGGCGGAAGCCGGAGATCGTCGGCATGCGCGGATCGTCCCATCCGTCAACGATATTCTCGTCCACAAGCAGCTTTAGTTTCCGCTTGCTCGTCATCGTGTTCGTGAGGCTAAGGCGGCCGAATTCATACTGGCGCGGCACCGCGGGCATCTCGCATTCCCGGATGACCCAATCGTAGAACGGGCGCTGATCTTCAAACTCCAGCGTACAGAGCGAATGCGACACGCCTTCAATCGCGTCCTCAATCGGATGCGCATAGGTGTACATCGGATAAATGCACCATTTGTTGCCGGTGTTATGATGCTCCGCGTGAAGAATCCGATAGATGATCGGATCCCGCATATTGATGTTTGGCGACGCCATGTCGACCTTGGCGCGGAGCACCTTCTCGCCGTTGCCGTATTCGCCGGCGCGCATTCTCGAGAACAATGCGAGGTTTTCCTCGACGCTGCGGTTTCGGTACGGGCTTTCCTTGCCCGGCTCTGTTAACGTGCCGCGGGTGGCGCGGATTTGTTCCGGTGTCTGATCATCGACATAAGCAAGCCCCTTCTTAATCAGAAGCACCGCGCGCTCGTACATTTCCTCGAAGTAGTCCGATGCAAAGAATAATCCGTCCCAGTCGTAGCCGAGCCATTTCACATCTTCCTTAATCGACTCGACATACTCTACATCTTCCTTCTCCGGATTCGTGTCGTCGAACCGCAAATTCGTTCTTCCGCCAAACTCATCCGCAATGCCGAAATTCAGCACGATCGAACGCGCATGTCCGATATGCAGATAGCCGTTCGGCTCCGGCGGAAAGCGCGTCACCACTTCCTTCACGCGGCCCGCCTTCAAATCCTCCGTAATAATGGTTTTTATAAAGTTAGAAGAAACTTCTGCGTTCCGTTCCTCCGTCACAGTGTCATCCCTTCCTTTGCGTTGATCCGTAAGCATTTTATCCCTAAATCGTACCACAAATCACTATAAATGAAAAACCGTCAAACAAGCATGTTATAATGGATGAAACAACCAGCTGCAAGGAGTGAACATGCATGAAGTACCGTCGTCTTGGCGGCAGCGGATTGAAGCTGTCCGCTTTAGGTTTAGGAACGAATGCTTTCGGCAAGCGCGCCGATGAGGAAGCCTCGGTTCGAGTGCTTGATTTCGCGATCGGAAACGGCATCAATTTCATCGATACCGCAAACATCTATGCGGGGACCGAATCCGAGCGGATCATCGGCAAAGCATTGGCCGGGCGGCGCCATGAGGTGATCCTCGCCACGAAGGCCGGACTGCCGAAGGGCAAAGGTCCGTACGACAAAGGCTCATCCCGGCATCACCTGATGCAAGAGCTTGAGGGCAGCTTGAAGCGGCTGCAAACCGACTACGTTGATCTGTATCAAATCCATACCTTCGATCCGGAGACCCCGCTGGAAGAAACGCTGCGGACGCTCGACGATATGGTTCGCTCGGGGAAAGTGCGCTACATTGGCGCTTCGAACTATGCCGCTTGGGAAATGATGAAGGCGCTTGGTATCAGTGAGAAGCTTGGGTTACACCGCTACGTCTCCAACCAAGTCTGCTATTCGCTGGCGGACCGGACGCCGGAGCGCGAGCTTGTGCCGCTATGCGAAGATCAAGGGGTAGGCATCATCCCTTACTATCCGTTAGCCGGCGGAATATTGACCGGGAAATATACATCGGCGGAAGCGGTGCCGGCCGGCTCCCGCGCCGAAACGGATCCGAACTTTACCCGTTTCCTGCAGGATGACCGCCTCGAGCTCGGGCGAGAGGTTGCGCGATTGGCTGCGGAGCTCGGGTGCACCCCCGGCGCGCTGTCGCTCGCTTGGCTGATGCATCAGCCGGTCGTCTCCTCCGTCATCGTCGGCGCTACCCGTGTCGAGCAGATGAGCGACAACTTGGCGAGTGTAGAGCTTTCGCTTAGCGCGGACGTCTTGGACAAGCTGGATCAGCTCACGGATAAGTACGTGCACGGCAAACCGTTCGCAACCTATCGGCTCCCTTAATTTACGTCTTATGAAAACAGCCCTTCTTGAGGCCGATTCGCCTAGCGATGTCTCAAGTGAGGGCTTTTTTATTCCAGAAATGAACCTTTCGCCAAAATCCTTTGTTTCATATGTAACCGCGCGGGGAAAGGAGGAGATGTCATTTTGTCGGATAAAGAGCTCTTCGACACATATAACAGAGAGGTGTACCGCACCTGCTTGTATCTTCTTGGCAACGCGGCGGATGCGGAGGATGTATGCCAAGAGGTATTTATTAGGGTGTTCCGCCATGATTGGAGAAACGTCGAGCATTTGAAGGCTTGGATCATGAAAATTGCAGTGAACCTGTGCATGAATCAAATTCGGAAAAACCGGCAGATTCAAGCAAAGCATCGGCTGTTTCAAGTTCTTCATATCACGAAAGAACAAACGACGGAACGTATTATTGAGGAGAAAGAAAAGGCGAATGAACTCGCCGGCCTGCTGTCGGCATTACCCGGGAAGATTCGCGCTGCTGTTACATTAAGATATCTTAACGAAATGAGCACCGCAGAAATCTCAGAGGTACTGCAAATTCCGGTCGGCACTGTGAAATCAAGAATCCATAAGGGACTCCGGCTGTTGCGCGAAACGGCGGAAAACCCATTGAGCAAAGGAGGAGCTGCGGCATATGACAAACATAGAGAAGCTCTTACAACATATGAAAGATAGCGCCCCGATCCGTTACCCGGATTTTGACCGCATGTGGTCGGCCATTCAGGAATCGAGGCAGCCTGCGCGACGGAAGATACCGTTTAAGAAGACAGCCTTCATTCTGCTGACAGCTGTCGTCTTGGCTTCAGCCCCTGTGTACGCATCCATTAATTGGGGCCAGTTGTTCCCTTGGAAAAGCGGAATCCAATCCGCGTTAAACCAAGGCTTGGGCCAAGACATCAATCAGTCCGTTACGGTGGACGGAATTACGCTAACGCTCCATACCGCAGTTGTAGACGAGAACCAAACCGTCATTTTATACAGCTTCGATTCTGATACTGATTTTGGCGGGACGTTAGGCTTCGAAAGCATGACCCTTCTCGATGAGCAAGGGCAACCCGTCGAGGGAAGATTCTTCAGTCGATACGATCTTAATGCCGACCGTTATTACGGCTATTTCCAAACGGATTGGATCCCGCAAAATGGCACCGTTCCCATCACCTTTACCGCGCACAACGCCTTCACGAAGGCTCGGGAAGATCTGCCCATTTCATACGATCCGTTCAACACCGATCCGCAAACCTTCTCCCTTGACATCGGTGGATTGGATACGGTAACGGTTCAATCGTTCAGGCAAGATCCAGTTCATATCATCGTCACTTCCTCTTTCCGATACACCGAGCCGGAAATTTGGAATAAAGTCACTCCGCGTCTGGAGGCTATGCGAAACCAGGAGATCATTCCTTGGGTGGGAACCACGGTACTTTACACCCCTGGGGATCCCGGCGAGTTTATGAATCGGCAAATGTATAAAATGGAGAACCTCCAGGATCAGCAAACCACCTTTGTTATTTCCTATGATCGTGTAGATCAGCGTTGGGATGCGGATTGGAGCTTTCATGTCGTGTTAAACGGAACCGAAATGCGCAACAGCACGATCGTCCGAGAATTGGACAATGTGCTGTTAGAGGTTGGGGACGAGACTCTCCGACTCGAAAAGATGACCATTACCCCTTCGCAAATTAAGCTGGAAGCCGCAAACCAAGAATACTTCAGCGTATTCCATCAATACAAGCTTGATGTTGGAGGAACCGTGTTGAGTGGAGGGAAATTCCCCGAGCCCAATAGTTCCAAGACGACGTTCCGGTTCCAATTTCCGAGCGATGTCCGGATTACCGACCCGCAAGTTCCTGTTACCCTTATCGCCAAACATCTTACGGTCACCCATGACGGCGGAGATGTGCCGATTCGATTGACAGAAATCAGCGAGAAGCCCCAGACGCTCGAGACGGATGTCGGCGGATTCCCTGTCACGTGGACGTACTATATGTCAGATGGAAGCCTGTACGTACAATCGGTAAGCGCTGACCCCGAATTCGGAGGCGTCAACCAAACCTATCAGCTGAATAACGGCAAGCGTGTATATGGGCAACCGGCCAATGCGGGGGTCATGGGGGATGGAGTCAGCTTTTCCATCGATAAGTACCCGAATTTCACCGGCCAAGAGGTTGAGTTATACATCTGGAAATACAGCACTGAACATCCCGAGAAAGAGGTTAGAGTGCCGCTGCAATAAAACAAGATTACTAGCCGCAGACCGCCCAGTCTGCGGCTTATTTTTTCCCAATTACAAGGAATCGGTTTGCCGCGGCCCAAACAATGATAGAATGAATATTGGGGGTGTCTTCAGCATGAACATATGGGTCCAAACCGCGACGAGACTATGGAACAGTTGGAAACGCCGCAATGTGTTGATGCAATTGCGTCCGAACACCACCATCCGCGGCCGTTACAAGATTGTGAAGCCGATTGGAGAAGGCAGCTATGGGCTCGCTTATTTATGCAGGGATCTTATGCGCAACCGCGAACTGTGTGTCTTAAAGCATGTCCAACCGCTGCGCGGCGGTTCGGCGCGTACGGCAACAGCCTTCAATCTGGAGACTGCCATGCTAAGCCGGCTGAACCACCCTTCCGTGCCAAAGCTGATCGAATCGTTCCAATACCGCAATGCGTTATGCTTTACAATGGAGTATGTGCCGGGGCGAAGCTTAGAGCAGCTTCTGTTCGATGACAACAAAACCTTCACGGAGCTTGAATCTTTAACGCTGCTGCGCCGCCTGTTGGACATCGTAGCGGATCTCCATGCGGAAGGCATCGTACATCGGGATATCCGAATCGCGAATGTCATTTTAGATAAAGAGCATGTATTTTTAATTGACTTCGGGCTCGCAAGAGATATACGAGACGGCGCCGGACAGCAAATCCCGGACGACATTGAGCCTGACGCGCCGATGGAGAAGGTGCTTCGCAGACGTGTTCATGTAACCAGCGATTTCTACGGTCTGGGCCATCTGCTGCTTTTCTTGCTTTACAGCAATTTCCCGGAGGAAGATGAGGAGCTTAGCTGGGAGGAAGAGTTGACGACACTCGCGCCTCAAACCAAAAAACTGCTCCGCCGCATGCTTATGACGGAGCAGCCTTACTCTGCAATCGAAGAAGTCATCGCCGACACCGAAGCCGCTATTCGCATGATCGAGCTGGCGTCTTAGCTGCTATAACTCGAGTAGTGCCCTTTCTTCTTGTAATAACCATGGCCGTACCGGTCGTGCCTGGAAGGACGTCCGGACTTCGGTCTGTAGTAATGATCGCTGCTGCTGTATTTGTGATACCCGCCATAGTGAGGACCGTAATGCTTCCGGTGGGAGGAAGAGAGCAGCTTTTGTACCAGTTTCTTCAGCAATTGAAAATTCCCCTTTCCATCCGTTTCCCTTCTATACGTTTCCCTACGCGGCGGGTTGCATTTACACCGGCTTACGCAAGAAATACGAGTATCCCGCAGCGAAGAAAATGACGAAGCTTCCCGCGATGACAAAGAACAGCGATTCCAGCGGCACATTGAACGCACCAAAGCTCTCCGCTTCCCGCGGCAGCATCGCCAGCGCCGGCTGCGCCCAAGGATAATACGGCCCATACTTCTCCGAGTTCGCGATGAGAATGCTCGGCAACGTAAAGATGACATTCAACGCCATCGGAGCGGCAAAGTTCGACCAGGCGACGGATACGCCCATTTGCAGTGCCGCAAGCGGCAAACAAGCGATCCAGCTGCCCAACAAGCTTCGAGTAATCACGTCCCACGGCACAGGCATCGGAAATCCTTTAAAGAACCCAACCGCCAGCAGCCCGGCGCAGACCAACAGTTGAATGACCAGCAATATGCCCATCACCATCGCAAATTTCACTAAGAATACACTGCTTCTCGACACCGGCAGCGCCAGCAGCTGCTTCCACCCGCCTCCGGCATGCTCAAATCTGCAGACGAACGCCGCAAACACCCCGGTTAACAACGGCAGGAACAGCAGCCCGTGAACCATTGCGATCATGGAAAGCGATATATGCCAGGGCAACAGATCCTCCGGATAAAATTCCGCATATGCGACTAGCGTCGACAATGCCGGGCTGACAAAGATCAGCCACCAAATCGGCGACTTTCTAAGCTTCAACAATTCGGACCGAAATACTCCTAGCATCCTAGTTCACATCCTTCACGCGAAAATGATTCATTCCAACTCCATACAACAGCGCTCCAACCGCAAGGCCGGCAACCACTGTCATGAACGGAGACCATGCGCCTTCCAGCAGATAAGGCCATCTCCATGGGAACCACTCGTTCAGACTCGAAGAGTATAAATTGAACACAGTGCCAAGAATACCAATGGTCAATGGAACCGCCTGATTTTTCATCGTCACGGAAAGCCACACCTGCAGCGATACGAACGGCATGGCGGCGAGCAAAGGTAAATAGGAGGAGCTAAGAATCTTGCCCACCGGGACATCCGCTCCGAAGCCTAGCAGCACTCCGAGAAGGACGGTGCCGATCGCAAGCAGCGTGCAAGAAATGAGCAGCAGCACGAGAAGCGCCGCGATTTTGCCGGTGTACACCGCCGTCCTCGAAATCGGCAGCGCCAGCGTCTGTTTCCACGCGTTCGTCTGGTGCTCGTATCCCGCCATCATGGAAGCGACGATCGCAAGGCCGATCATCAGGGCCGGTACGCCAAGCCACTTCACATTGTCGATTAAGCCGCCCCACAGATCCTCCGCATACAGCTTCGTTAACCAGTCGTAACGGAGCATGAAATTGACCGCCTGCAGCGCAATGACACCGACCGGCCCCAGTACGGCGAGCCCCCAGACGAAGGTGCGGCGAAGCTTCAACAGATCGGAGGAGAACACACGCCCAAATCCCGTCATAAGCTCCCCTCCCCGCCGGTCATCTCTAAGAACACGTCCTCTAAAGACGCCTTCTTCTCTTCTACCCGATACACGCTGATGCCGCGTTCCACCAGCAGCTTCACCACCGCGGCTACGTTGTCGTCAGATTGGTGACGGAATACGATCCCTCTGTCCGTACGCTCCGATGGGCAACCCACCGACAGCAGCAATCTTCCCGCTTCCTCCGGCCGGCTCACCGCCAGTTCGATGCCGCTCTGCGCGCGGGCGCGCAGCGTCTGAATAGAATCTTGAAAAATAAGCCGTCCCTTCGAAATAATCCCGACCTGTGTCGCCATCTGATCGATTTCAGAGAGCAAGTGACTCGACACGAGCACCGTCATCCCATGCTCCTTCGGCATCGTCTTGATCAGCTCGCGAATCTCAAGAATTCCTGAAGGATCGAGACCGTTCGTCGGCTCATCAAGAATGAGCAGTTCGGGACTCCCAAGCAGCGCCGTAGCGATCCCTAACCGCTGCTTCATCCCGAGCGAGAAGCCCTTCACCGGACGGTTCGCCTCATTCGACAAGCGTACAATGCCCAATACCTCGTCAATGCGGCTCTTTGGCACGCCCAGAATGCGTCGAACCGCTTCCAGGTTCTCTCTTGCCGTTAAGTGCCCATAATAAGAAGGATTCTCCACAAGCGACCCGATCCGCCGCAGTACGGCCAGCTTCTCCCGCTTTAAATCCTTCCCGAAGATGCGGATGGATCCCCCCGTCGGCTTCGCCAAGCCAAGCAGCATCCGGATCGTCGTCGTCTTCCCTGCGCCGTTCGGACCGAGAAAGCCGTAAATTTCCCCCTTCCCGATCTGCAAATCAACGCCGTCTACAATTTTCTTGTTACCGATTCTTTTCGTTAATATCTGAGTTTCTACAATCCACTCGTTCATCTCTTTGATCACCTCGCACTCTATGGTAGCAGCGCAAGGTTAAGATCCAGTCGGAGCGAAGTTTAAATTTTGTTTAAAAAATGGGGTACAATCCGGATCGTCGTTCCGTTCGGCGTGCTGTCAAACTGCCAATCCAGCTTCATCTCCCGCAGCATGAGCGACGCGATGGATAAGCCGATGCCGGCCCCCTTCTCAACGGACTCCCCCGTCATCCCGCCTCCTCGATCGGACACGGAAATCACAGCGCGCCCTTCCTCTGCCGCAACCTTCACGCCCAAGTAACGGCCCTCCTTCGCGTGGCGGAGCACGTTCTGAAACACGTTGTCGAGCACCCGCTCAAGCCAAGACGGATCGATGGTCCAATATACCGGCTCATCCGGCAGATCGATATCAATCTCGAAGCCTTCCTGCTCGAAGGTCGGATACCAGCTTGCGCAAAGCATGCGTACGAGCCGAACGATATCGGTAGATTTCGGGTGGTAAGGGAATTTCCCCGCGGAGAGCAGCGTATAAGAGAGAAGATTGTCAATCAGCCGGTCCATGTGACTGATCTTCCGATCGATCAACTCCGCCGATTGGCGGCCGGAATCGCTTAGCTGCTCTCCGGATAACCGGTATGCATGGCCGCGAATGGCGGTGAGCGGCGTCCGCAGATCATGCGATAAATTCGCGATCAGCTGCCGGCGCAATGCCTCCTCCTCCCGCTCCCGTTCCCGGCTCTTCTCCAATTGCATGATCATGTCGTTGAAGGACTGCTCCAGCTGACCGATCTCGTCAAGCCGCTTTACTTCAACCGGCCGCGGAATCCCGCCCTCCGCGGGAGAGGTCATCGCCGCCTTCAGACGAAGCATGCGGGATCGAATGCGATAGAAGAATAAGACCGATACCGCTATAAATAAAACAAAAACAATTAATGTAGCAATGAGCGAGGCATACTCCCAAAGACCCGTTCCGAATCGATCCCCACCGCCCCCACGGAACAAATCTCTGGGAATCCTGAGCGCGATAAACCCTTCATCTGCTTCCGATCCAAGCAGCGCCACCGTTGTGAACGGGTCGGCATCATATCCTTCCTTCATAAACCGGATCGTCTCCGACAGCGACCACTCAGCGGGATATTCCGCATCCTCCGGCAGCCGAAGCCGAGTTACCCCATCCTCGTCAACCCATACGATGGATGCGCTCGGGTAATTCACCAACCACGCCCTCAGCCTCTCTTCCACTACGGCTGCCTCCGCTCCGGACAGGCGTCTGGCTTCTTCATGCCACAAGCGTTCCACATCCACCCCAGACAGCGGATTGCCCCCTTCATCCAGAATTTGGCTTTCTACTGGCTCGTAGAAGATTATAGTGGCTATAGGGAATACGACCGGCAGCAGCATCATCGCCACAAAGATCAGACCTAGATAGCGCCATAATAACGATTGCCGTTTCCTCATACCTTCACCCGGTACCCGATGCCGCGGATCGTCTCAATGATTTTGGGGTCCGCCGGATCGAGCTCTACCTTTTCCCGTAAGTACCGAATATGCACCATCAATGTTTTGTCGCCGTCGATATATGGCTCCCCCCATACGGCCTCATAAATTTGCTCCTTCGTCAGGATTTGATTTCGGTGCTTTAACAGGTACATGAAAATATGATGCTGCTTGCCCGTCAAGATGAGTTCTTCGCCAGACCGCTCGTCGATGACCGAGTTTTCCTGCGGCTTCACGATCAGATGGCCCAGCCGCAGCTCCTCGTTCGCCTCCGGCTTCGACCTGCGGAACAACACTTCGATTCGCGCGGCTAATTCATCCGGGTGGAACGGCTTCGTCAAATAATCGTCGGCGAAGGACAGCCCCTGCAGCTTGTCCTCCACGGCTGTACGCGCAGACAGCATTAGAATGGGCGTCCCCGGAAACTCTTTCTTCAACCGGGCGCCAACGGTGAACCCGTCCAAACCGGGCAGCATCACGTCCAGAATGACGATATCCGCCTCTTTCGCCAGCTCTAAGGCCCTGTCGCCTGATTTTAACCAAATCACACGGTTGCCTCTGCGTTCCAAATCCTCGACAACCCACTCGCCGATTTCTGTATCATCTTCAATATATAAAATAGTCCTCATCATATCCTCATCTTACCATTCGCAACCGCACAGGCAAAAGCCCCTCCGCAAAAATCCGGAGGGGCTTCCAGCCTTCACGGGGCGGGGAACACGAGCTCTTGCAAACTCCGAAACTCGTAGCCTTGCGACCGGGCGTAATCGATAATGTCTCCCATCGCTTCCGCGTTGTCCTTCGAGACGGAATGCAGCAATAGCACAGCACCGGGATGCAGCTGCTTCGTCACTTCCTGGAACGCATGCTGCTTGCCCAGCTGCCGGTTCGTCTGCCAATCGACATACGCGACAGACCAGAATACGTTAATGTACCCGATCTTCCGGCTGACGGCAAGCGTTCTGTCGTTAAAGATGCCTCGGGGCGGACGCAGAAACAGCATCTCCTTCTGCCCCGTTACTTCCGCGACACCTGCTTTCACTTTTTCGAGCTCCGTTTGGATTTGGGCATCCGAAATTTGTGTCATGTCCGGATGGCTCCATGAATGGTTGCCAATGATATGTCCTTCATTCACCATTCGCCGCAGCAGCTCCGGCTGTTCCTTGATGTATTGGCCCGTGACGAAAAAGACGGCGGGAACCTTCTTCTCCTTCAACACATCTAAGATTTGTCCTGTAAACCCGTTTTCGTATCCGTTGTCGAACGTGAGATAGAGTACTTTCTTCGACGAATCCCCCATAAAGATGGCATCATGCTTCGCAATCAAGTCCTTAAACGGCTCTTGATCAATGGAGGCCGGCTCTCCATTCTTGCTTTTCTTGAAACCGAAATGGTGCGCCGTATCCGCCCAAGCAACCGGACTTCCGAACGTCAAGACAACCGCTGCCGCGAGCAGCAACGCGACAATTCTCCGCACAGCTTCTGCCTCCTTTTCTTTTTTAGGTAATATCCCACAAGCGCCGCACTCCATGCATGAAACACAGGAACACCCCCAGCGGAATCGCCGGGGGTGCGGTCGGGTGTTGTTTTATAGTTTCACAACGTTCTCGGCTTGTGGACCTCTGCTGCCTTGGGTCACTTCGAATTGAACGCGTTGGCCTTCTTCTAATGTTTTAAAGCCCTCGCCTGTAATCGCGCTATAATGTACGAATACATCATCTCCACCTTCAACCTCGATAAAGCCATACCCTTTTTCCGCATTAAACCATTTTACCGTACCTGTTTCCATGTAATCTTTACCCTCCAGAAAAATTTCGCTCTTTCAAGTTGATATTGTGTTCAAAACTGTTAAGTTTCATTCCTGGGAAGCGGGTCTTTCTTCTGAAGGCAATAAATTCAGCTCTTCCGCGGTGTCTTCGGATATGGCTCCCCGCTCTACAAGCTCCTCAATCAGTAGTTTCTCCGAATCCTTACGGGGAAGCTGCAGAGCCCGGTACAAATACCGCACCGCGCCCGCTTTCGTAAATCCTTCTTCATCCCGCTGTGTTCGGGCATCGTCCAGCAATCCAATCTCTTCCGCCTTGCTGTAAACATCATTCCATTCAAAATCCGTTCCTTGAGGGTATCCGAGTACGGCAAGCACCATCTTTACAAATTCTTGCTCGCTGACATATTCCTCGGCCCGAAAGGTTTGATCCGGAAAACCTTTGATAATGCTCGATTCTGACGCTTGTACGACGTAAGGGGCATACCAATCATCCACATCTACATCCGTAAAGCCGGTATTCTCCAAACTCCTCTTCAAGTGAAGCGCTTCTTGCTCCGAACCGTCCAACCGAACGACGTAAGCGGCCGCCTCGCTCCGTTCCAAGCGGGACTGCTGGCGGAAGGAGGAAGCATCCCCCTTGAAAATATAGAGCTCATGAAGAGCCGCGGCTTGCGATTCGACGGTTTCGCTAGCGGCAGCCGGCTCCGTTGCCAGACATAATGCGCATAACAGGCCCACTCCAAGCTTTGCCCTATGCGTAAGCTTCATCGGAAGAAACAACCCCTCTCCCGTCCCATCGCCAAGGAATCGAGGAACCATGCAGATGTACGCCGCCATACCATCGATCCAACCCGTTCACTTTCACGGCATCTACACCTTCCAGCACGCACCGCCCTGTATCCGTAAGCCGAATCTCGGAATCGTCCCCTGTCAGCAATGGTCTTCGTCCGCACTTCATTTCTCTAACAATGTATTCAAACTGCGTATCTCCCATACCTAATAACGGCAGCCGGTCTCCCGTTGCCTTAAACAGTTCCCGCTTGCTGCTCAATCCATTGTGTACCTGCTGAAGAATTGTTTGTTCCACAATGCCGAGACCGTTAAACACGGAAGGGAACCGTGCCAGATGCAGCTCGAAGGCGTCATGAGCGAAGGGCAGCGCGGAAATGTCACCCTTCAGCTGCAGGGCCAGTTTCTCCGGATCCGGGGAAGCATAGGCCCGCCATAGCGCGCTTCCGAGCTCCAGCTCCTCGGCCGTAACCGGCTTCCATGTGCCGACGAGGCGACTCAATTGCTCTGGACTCAGCTGCCCCAATCCCCGGAAATCGTCTGCACCCGGGAAAGACCCGATGCAAAGAATATTGAGCCGCGTTGCCGCGTGTTCCCGTTGCGCAAACCAATGCAGCAGAAAGCTCAGCATCGTCTGATCGAATAAATCATGCTCGAACCAGAGCACCACCTCGTCATACGCTTGAAATCCGGCAAGTGCCGCTTCCTGTTCGCGGGAAGTGCGTTGGAATTCCGCTTGTGGAATGCCCATAGCCCTTTCCAAGAAGGCTGCCCGGTAAGCCAAATGTTCCTCTTGGGCCATGTCCTCAAAAACCGGCCCTTCCGGATACACCTCCCGCCATACGAGAATATCGTCATTCACAACCCCTTTCCTCATCGTTTCGGCGACGGTATCGCCGTTTACAATATGGAGTATCTTCGCCATCGTTCAACCTCCTATTCTTTCAGCTTCCCCAGCTTCACAAACCAAGATATTGCGACGGAGACTGCCAGCAAACAGAACGGCACCACACTGATTAAATAGCGGAAGGTCGCTTCCGGATTCGGCCCCGGGTTATCCCCGCTTTCATATCCGAAGATCATGCCGACGACGAGGAACGCTAACGCGGATATTAATCCGCTGGACCGTGTAATGAATCCGGCTACCGCCGTGTATATTCCTTCCCGCCTGCGACCCGTACGTTCGGCGTCCAAATCGATAATACGGGCGCTGACGATCGGCGGGGTAACGAGAAAGCCTGCTAAGCCGAACCCGACCAAGATCCCTGCTCCGACCCCGGTCCATAAGCTGTTGCCGAACCATAGCGGGATAACGGATAAAGCGTAAGCCACCAGTGATATCCGCCATGCTTTCACCGGGTCCATGCGCCGAATGAAGGCGTACCACACGGCTACAAGCGGGATCACCGAAACAAAGATCGAAGCCAACAGGATCGTCACCTGCGCTTCCGAAATGCCCAGTACGTATTTAGCGTAAAAGGGGATCATCGAGCTTAAGAGGCCATTCACGGTTTGCGCGAAGGAATTTGAGATGTTAAAAACCCAGAACGGCTTGTTCACAAGCGTCTCCCGGAACGCTTCCTTAAGCTTCATAGGCGGCGCTTGGAACAACTCTTCCTTCTCCTTGGTGGACACTACAAAGATAAGCATAAAGACGGCAAAAAGGACCGCGTATAACAGCGACATCTTCCCAAAGCCCATTGCATTGAACAAGATGGGCGTAAGGGCCGAGCCGATCAAGATCGCGACGATCTGAAAGCCTTGTTGAATCGCCGAGGCCTTCGCGCGCAGCGTATTGCCTTGAAACAGCTCAGGAAATAAAGCGGAATAGTTGACCCACAGCACCGTAGCCACCGCTTCGAAAAGAATGAGCGCAATGAGGAACCACAAAAACAGCTGTCCTTCGGAAAGCCCTTCCGGAACACTGAACACTAGAATAAACGACAGCATAAACAGCGGGATCGCGCCTACAATCCACGGCTTTCTGCGTCCGTATCTCGTGCGGGTCCGATCCGACCAATACCCGAACATCGGTTGGTTCGCCGCGTCCCAAATCAAGTATATGGTACGCGCCAGCGTAGCGAGCCCGATGCCAAGGCCGAGCCGCTCCACGTAGAAGTAACTGTAAAACGAGCTGAATGCCTGACTGGGAATCATTAGCGCCAGCATGCCGAAGGCATACATCATTGGCGAATTCGTCAACCTATTTCCCATCGTTGCCCTCCGTACCCAATGTAACTGCTTACATCTAGTTATACAATGGATTGGGCGTTGTTTCCACAAAAACATTCCTTTGCCGCCGTTTTCGCGAGCGGTATAATATATTGAACATGCGTTCCACTTCCATGATAGAGGAGAAAGAAATGACATGAGCCTTGAACGCAAACCGGGAAAGCTCGCGCAGAAGCTGGTGCTTACCCCGATTCGCGCTTACATCGAGCGCCGGTCCAACGTAATCATTGAGCGCAATGATACATTGGATATGGAACCTCCTTATTTGGTATTATCCAATCACGTCACGAACTGGGACCCCCTGTATATCAATTGCTACGTGAACGAACCGATCTGCTTCGTAGCGGCGGCCCCGCTGTTCCGAAATCCGCTGTTGAAGCGGGTGCTCGATTACACGGGAGCCATATCCAAGACAAAATTCAAGAACGACACCAGTACCGTCCGCAGCATGCTAAAGGCGAAGAAACACCGGCGCGTCATCGGGATTTTTGCGGAGGGGAACCGTACGTGGGACGGACGGACAGAACCGCTGGTATATTCCACCGCGAAGCTTGTGAAGCTGTTGGACATTCCCGTCGTGATTGTGACGATCCGCGGCGGATATCTCAGCCATCCCCGATGGGCGGACAAGCACCGCAAGGGCATACTCAGCTTGTCCTTCGAGAAGAAATGGAACGCCGGGGAATTATCGCAGGATAGCGTTGAAACGATATATCAAAAATTAACCGAAGCGCTCGATTACAATGAAATGGATTGGCAGTTGAAGGAGAGAACCGGATACGCCGGCGAAGGGCTTGCCCATTACTTGGAGCGCCTGCTGTTCATCTGCCCCCATTGTGAAATCCCTGGGAAGCTCCGCTCCGACGGCGATCAGTTCCAATGCGGACATTGCGGGTACACCGTTCGTTACACTGCCTTCGGCACCTTCGAGCCTGTGCGCCTTCCGCTTCGTTTCCCGACGGTTCATGAATGGAACGACTGGCAGCTTCGCCATTTTCGCCAATCCTTCGGTACTGAAGGCTGGGATGCAATATGGGGCGAAGCGAACCGCGATCCCGTAAAGGTGTATATTTCAGAGGACGAGGATCATCCGTTTACATTAGTGGGGGAAGGGCTTCTCCAATGGAGTGCGGAAGCGCTGCATTTTACGCCTGTGCAGAGCGGCAAGCCTCTGGACTTCCGATTGCCGCAGCTGGAAGGGATCAATGTTCATTTTCACAACAAGCTGGATTTTTTCTACGACAATCGGCTGTACCGGGTCCTATTTCATGAGCCGCGTTCTTCCGCCTTTAAATGGCTGACGTTCGTCCAAACCGCACAAAAACAGACGCCGGAGGGTCCTATATGAGTCAATCCTGGAATTATGTTATGGATCTAATCCTTCTATCCATGCTGATCGTGATCGCCGCTGTTCTGAAGGCCCGCATTCCGGTATTAAGGAAGCTGATTATCCCTACTTCTATGATCGCAGGCTTCTTAGGGCTCATCATTGGACCCGAGCTGCTGGGGTGGATCGCGTTCGATCCCGATACGTTGGGCAATCTCGTCTACCATTTGATGGCGGTTGGGTTTATCGCATTGTCACTGAAAGAACGCGAGGTGAAGAACAGCCCCGGCATCGTAAACTCCGGCATGATTATCGTATCCACCTATTTGCTTCAAGGGATCGTCGGATTCGGCCTGTTCCTGGTTCTTGTTGCTGCCTTCTATCCGGATATGTTCCCGGGAATCGGCCTGCTGCTGCCCCTTGGTTTCGGTCAAGGTCCGGGACAAGCCTACTCCATCGGCTCCCAATGGGAAGCGCTGGGCCTCGGGGGAGGGGGCAACCTCGGTCTCACGATTGCGGGGATCGGTTTTATTTGGGCAACCGCGGTGGGCATCATTTTCATGAACATGCTTGTCCGAAAGAAATCATACCGTCAAGCATTGACCGGCCAGACGGATCGGAACAACGAAGAAGTTGTGGAAACCTCCGCACCGAACGAAATTCCGTTGGCGGATGCGATTGATAAGCTGACCTATCAAATCGCGCTCATCGGCTTGATCTATTTCATCACTTACTTAACCCTGTATGGCGTGGAGAAGCTGCTGATGCCGTTAGGATCGTTCGGCGCAACCTTCGCTCAGCTCTTGATCGGATTTCATTTCATTATCGGCAGTGTGTACGCCATGGCGTTCCGGGTCATCTTAAACAAACTGCGGCAGCGCGGATTTCAACTTGAGCATGCGCCCAATAACTACTTGCTGCAGCGCATCTCGGGTTTGTCCTTTGACTACATGATTACCGCATCCATTGCCGCGATTTCGATCTACGCGTTGGCGGACTATGCCGTGCCCGTGCTCATTCTGACCACCGTGGGCGGATTTGTCACCATCTGGTTTATGCTCTGGATCGTACCGCGGACATTTCCCGAGGATAAGCTTCCTAACGTATTAGGATTTTACGGCATGCTGACAGGAACCATCTCGACAGGGTTAGCCCTTGTCAAAGCGGTCGATCCGAAGTTTCAATCGAATACGACGGAAAACCTGGTGGTAGGCAGCGCCAGCGCCATTCTGTTCGGTTTTCCGCTGCTGTTGGTTCTAAACATTCCGATGGTCGGGTTTACCCAAAATCAGCCGATTCTGTACTTATATACGCTTGGCATTCTGATCGTATATTTTGCCGCATTACTTGGCGTGCTTCTATATAGGACGCGAAAGCCATAATCCTTCTTATCCGCTGCCTCTCTCACTTCGATGGTGAGAGAGGCTTTCATCATTATCCCCGCTCGAAGGCGACGATCCAATCGCCCTGTACGGCCGCGTAGCCTTCGTCCCCTTCTACTACCAGTCCATATAAATTTTTTACATCGAGGTACTCTTTCCGCTCGCCATTATCAAATTCCAAGGTGATATAGTAATACGTTCTTGACGAATGATGCGTCATGCCGGCGCCGTGGTCATGATGGTGATGATGATGCGACTGACCGCGAACCTCCATCCGCTTGGCGACGACCTTGGCGAACACCGTTTCCTTAGGCGATTGGGCATTCTGGTAGTAACGTACGCCGTTTCCTATGATACTTACAATAACAATCACGAATACAACGAGAAAAAGAATGGGAAAAACCGTAAACATGATATCAAACCCCGCCGGCGGCCCGAAGCTTCCCATATGTATTTCCTCCCTTAAGTTCTGTTTGTATGGTATACGTGTCGTATAGATAAAAGGTTCTACCGCTCGCCGGGACTACACCACATATCTCCGTTTCTCTAGCGCCGGATTTCACCTGCTCAGACAACGACTCCATCACTTACACATCAACGATGCCTCGAATCCCCTTCATCGCTGAACAAACGAGCTAAAGAATTCTCAAATCAAAAAAAAGCAGCTGTGCCGGACTTAGATATCCCGGAACAGCTGCAACGTATTTACATCATTAGAATACATCGAAAAGCCGGCGGATAATATCGGCGCCGCCAATGAAGGTGCCCAAGCTGCTCCCGATGTTGGCGGTGACCACTACGAGCAGAATCCGCGTCACCTTGTTGTTCCAGAAGCCCTTCACACTTAAGATGTCTTGGGACAAGGACTCAAAGTCCCGCACGCTCGGCCGCCGGAAATACGCCTGCGCCAAGCCGGTGAACCAGCCTGCGGCGAGCAGCGGGTGCAGCGTCGTAATCGGCGCGGCCAAGAACGAAACCAGAATCGCCGCCGGATGGGCAAAGGCGACGGCGGCTCC